>Ga0265320_10002690_pt1 | contig 12291 bp, 7 predicted proteins | sample 4827metaG_FD_202087 | JGI IMG/M metagenome (GOLD analysis project Ga0265320, IMG submission 202087) | Rhizosphere microbial communities from Carex aquatilis grown in University of Washington, Seatle, WA, United States - 4-8-27 metaG | ecosystem: Host-associated > Plants > Roots > Rhizosphere >...
CCGGGGGCTTCCTGGGGCTAAGCAGCGTCTCGCGGCCGACCAGGTAAAGGAGGGTGCACAGGCCGAGGAAAAAGATCATCGAGAGCGCGTCGGCGTAGGGCCCGTTGAACACCGGGTTGTGGTCGGTGGCCCAGTCGTTCAGCCTGTCGTCCGTCGCCTTCATGGCGCCCGCGAGGAGCGCGATGACGATCCCCGCCAGGGCCCCGCCCGCGATGTAGCCCGAGGCCAGGAGCACGCCTGGGCTCTTGTCCGTCTCCGCAACAAGCTGGTCCTCGGTGAGGTTCCGTCCGGCGAGCTTGCGCCGCGTGTACGCGTCCACCATCCAGCGGATGATCCCGCCCGCCCAGATCGGGCTCGAGGACGAGAGCGGCAGGTACAGGCCCACGGCGAAAGCCAGCGACGGCACGCCCGACATCTCGAGCACGAGGGCTATCATGACGCCGAGGAGCACGAGCGACCACGGGAGCTTGTGCCCCAGGATGCCCTTGATGATGTAGGCGATAAGGGTGGCCTTCGGCGCCGTGAACTTCGCCGCCAAGGTCCCGTCCGGCCTCTTTGCGTAGATCCCGTTGATACCCGGGTCGACGAGCCAAACGGCGTCGCCCTTGTCATCCACCAGGTACTTCTCGGAGGCGCCACCCGAGGGGTCGGCCTTGTGCCAGACCCGGTAGGTCCTGGGGTCGTCCTTGGCCTGGGGCCCGTGGATCCTGTCCGTCGCCGTCAGCGTCGACGGGTCGACGTGCAGGCCCGCCGGCGCGAGGGTCGACACGGGTATGTAGGTCGCCTGCGAGTCGTTCAGGGCGAGCAGCATGGGCCCGAGGACGAGGGCCGAGGCGAAGGAGCCGAACAGGATCGCGACCTGGAGGTACTTCGGGGTGGCCCCGAGGATGTAGCCGGTCTTCAAGTCCTGCGACGTGCTCCCGCCGTTCGAGGACGCGATGCAGACGATGGCGCCCACCGAGAGGGCGGTCACGTAGTAGGCGCTGCCCGTCCAACCGACGATCAGGAAGATGAGGCAGGTCAAGAGCAGCGTCGCGATCGTCATCCCGGAGATGGGGTTGGAGGACGACCCGATCTCCCCCGTGAGGCGCGAGGAGACCGTGACGAAGAGGAAGCCGAAGACGACGATGAGGACGGCGCCCAGGAGCTTCGCCCCGAGGCCGGCGTCGAGAAGCGTGGGCGCGATGACGATCACAGCCATGAGGAGGATGATCCCGATCCCCACGAACTTCATGGAGAGGTCGCTCTCGGTGCGAAGCCCCGAGCCGCCCGCCGGCGCCGACTCGGCCTTGAAGAGGCCGACATCGCGCAGGCCCTCCTTCAGGCCGTGCCAAATGGTCGGCAGCGAGCGGATGAGGCTGATGATCCCCCCCGCCGCCACCGCGCCCGAACCGATGTAGAGGATGTAGGCGCTGCGGACCTCGTCCGGCGCCATGCCGGCGATCGGGTGCTTGCCGGGCGCGAGGACGCCGTCGACGTGCTCCCCGAAGAACTTGATCATCGGGATGAGGACCAGGTACGACAGGACGCCGCCCCCGCACATGAGGGCCGCGATCCTCGGTCCGATGATGTAGCCGATCCCGAGGAGCTCCGGCGATATCTCGGCGCTCACGGACGCCCCGGTGAACGGCGCGCCGAAGACCTTCTCGGGGGTGTCCTTCCAGAGGCGGCCGACGCGGTTCAGGATGTTGTAGGCGATGCCGACGCCGAGGCCCGTGAAGATGGCCTTCGCCCCGGGCGCCTTCCCGAGGCCCGCGGCCTCCGCGGCCCTCATCTCGGCGATCGCCTCCGGCGAGGCCTGCGCCCTGTCGGCGGCCGAGGCCCCCGCGACCAGGACGGCCGCGCAGGCCGTGCCCTCGGGGTACTTGAGGATCCCGTGCTCCTTGACGATCAGCGCCCGTCGCAACGGGATCATCATCAGGATCCCGAGGGCCCCGCCGAGGACGGAGACCAGAAGGACCCGTGTGAGGTCGAGGTCGAAGCCGAGGATCATGATCGCCGGCATCGTCACGCCGACCCCGAACGCCAGGGACTCGCCGGCGGAGCCGGCCGTCTGGGTTATGTTGTTCTCAAGGATCGTCGCGTCCCTGAAGCCGAGCTTCGAGAGCATGCGGAAGAGCGCCAGCGAGATGACCGCCACGGGAATCGACGCGCTCACCGTCAGGCCCACCTTCAGGACCAGGTAGAGCGACGAGGCCCCGAAGAGTATCCCGAGCGCCGTCCCCGTGACCAGGGCCCGCACCGTGAACTCCTTCATCACGGTCTGCGGGAGGATGAACGGCTCGAACTTGGGCTTGGGGGCGTCTGGGGAATCCATGCTCGGGTTTATTGCCGGCGGATACTGCCCCAAAAAAAGCTACTTGCGACGCATTTTCAGCCATTTCCTGAACTCCCCGCCCCTCCAGGGCGGCAGCTCGCGCTTCGACTCCCAGGCGCGGAGCGCGGGGACGGGGATGAGGCGGGTCGGCAGGTGGTTGAGGAGATGGCCGCCCGCGAGCGCCGCCCTCCAGGCGGCGGGCTGCGTCGCGAGGAGCGCCCACGCCCCCATGGGCGGGGTTCCCGGCGACGGGACCCCCTCGGCGTGGGCCTTGTCGCGCAGCCGCAGCAGGAGGTCCGGGATCGGGATGTCGACCGGGCAGACCTCGTTGCAGGCCCCGCAGAGGCTCGAGGCCTTCGGCAGGTCGGCCTTCTCGGGGAAGCGCTTGCCGAGCATGAGCGGCGAGAGCACCGCCCCCACCGGCCCCGGGTAGACGCTGCGATAGGCGTGGCCCCCCGCCTGGCGGTACACCGGGCAGACGTTCAGGCACGCGCCGCAGCGGATGCAGCGCAGGATGTCCCTGCAGTCGCTCGCGAGGACGTCCGTGCGGCCGTTGTCGACGAAGACGACGTGCACCTCGTCGGGCCCGTCGGGCTGCCCCGCGGCGCGCGGCCCCAGGATGAACTCGTTGTACACCGTCAGCTGCTGGGCCGTCGCGGAGCGGGCCAGGAGGTTCAGGAAGAGCGCGAGGTCGCGGTCCTTCGGCAGGATCTTCTCGATGCCGACGAGCGCGATGTGGCAGCGGGTCGCGGCCAGGCAGAAGCGCGAGTTGCCCTCGTTCGTGACGACGACCAGCCTGCCGCTCTCGGCCACGACGAAGTTCGCCCCCGTGAGGCCCGCGTCGGCCTCGAGGTACTTGTGGCGCAGGAACTGCCGGGCCCTCGCCGTGATCACCCCGGGCTCGTCGTTGAAGGCCCCGAGCCCGTTCTTCTCGAAGGTCTCGGCGATCTGCCTGCGGTTCTTGTGCAGGATCGGCTTGATGATGTGCGACGGGTGGTCGTGGTCCAGCTGGACGATGAACTCCCCGAGGTCCGTCTCGAGCGACTCGATGCCGCGCTCCCGCAGGAAGGACTCCAGCTCGATCTCCTCGCTGACCATCGTCTTCGCCTTGACGAGCCGGGTGGCGCCGCGCGCCTTCAGGATCGAGTGGACGGCCTCGCACGCGGAGGCCGCGGTGGAGGCCCAGTGCACCCTGATTCCGTTGGCGGAGAGCCTCGCCTCGACCGCGGGCAGGTACGTGTCGAGGTTCTCGACCACGTGCTGCTTGATCTCGCCGGCGAGGGCCCTGAGGCGGTCCGGGTCGGCGTAGTGGTCGAAGAGGAGCCTCGTGCGCTTCTCGTGGCCGATCTTCGAGCCCTCGTAGGTCGCGGCGCGGGTCTCCGCGCCCAGGTGGGCCGCAACCTGGTCGATGGGCTGGGTCCTCATGCGGGCGCCCCCAACGCGTCCCGCAGGACCTGGGCGAAGTGCAGCATGCGCATGGGGGCGCCCTCGCGCGCGGCGAGGCCCCCGAGGTGCATGAGGCAGCCCATGTCCCCGGAGACGAGGATGTCGGGCGCGGCGGCGCGCACGTGGTCCAGCTTCAGGTCGCCCATGGCGGCCGAGATGTGCGGGAATCCGACCGAGAACGTCCCGCCGAAGCCGCAGCACTGCTCCCCCTCCCCGAACGGGACGAGCCGAACGCCCTCGATCGAGCCCACGAGGAGAGCGACGGCGTCGCTGCTGCCGGTCCCGCGGGTGTGGCACGAGCGGTGGAGCGCGACGGCCGCGTCGAGGCGGCCGGGCCACGTCGTCACGCCGAGGCCGTTCACGATGAAGTCGCCGAGCTCCCACGTGCGCCGGCCGAGGGACTCCACGTCGCCCAGGTCGTCCTCGTGCTCGAACTCGAGCACGGCGCCGTGGAACATCATGGCCGCGCACGAGCCCGACGGGACGACGACGGGGTCGGCCCCGGGGAACGTCCGCACCGCGTGGCGCACGACCCTGCGCGAGGCCGGCCAGTCGCCCCCGTTGAAGGCGGGCTGCCCGCAGCAGGTCTGCCCCTCGGGGAACGAGACCTCGCAGCCGAGGTGCTCCAGCACCTCCACAGTCGCCGCCGCCACGTCGTCGTGGAACGCGTCGCAGAGGCACGTGGCCATCAGCTGAACGCGTTTCCCGACGACCGGCGCTCGACCGGGGCGGGCCATCACCAGATGTTCACGCGGTCCGCGGGGGCGCGGCGCATCGCCGCGCCCTCGGGGACGTCGAAGGCCGCCGCGAACTCGTCCAGGTTGGACAGGGGCCCGTTGACGCGCAGGCGCCCGGGCGAATGGGGGTCCGTGTTCACCTGCAGGCGAAGAGCCTCGGGGCGCTCGTTGTCGCGCCAGATGCTCGCGAAGCTCAGGAAGAAGCGCTGCTCGGGCGTGAAGCCGTCGACCTTCTCGCGGGGCTGGCCCTCGAGCGCCTTCTGGAGCGCCGCGTAGGCGACCTTGAGCCCCCCCAGGTCCGCGATGTTCTCGCCCTGGGTCAGCTCGCCGTTCACGTGGAGCGTGTCGATCGCGACATAGCCCGAGAACTGCTTCACGATGCCGCTCGAGCGCTCCGTGAAGCGCTTGGCGCTCTCCGGGGTCCACCAGTCGGTGAGGTTCCCCTTGGCGTCGAACTGCCTGCCCTCGTCGTCGAACCCGTGGGTCATCTCGTGGCCGATCACGGCGCCGATCCCGCCGTAGTTGACGGCGTCGTCCGCCTTGGCGTCGTAGAACGGGGGCTGCAGGATGCCGGCCGCGAAGACGATCTCGTTCATGGTCGGGTTGTAGTAGGCGTTGACCGTCGGCGGCGACATCCCCCAGTCGTTGCGGTCCACGGGCTTGCCGATCTTCGCCAGGTCGCGCTTCAGGTTGAACTCGTTCGCGCGGATCACGTTCAGGATGTAGGGGCCGCGGTCGATGACGAGCGTGCTGTAGTCGATCCACCGGTCGGGGTAGCCGATCTTGACGCCGAACATGTCGAGCTTGGCCAGGGCCTTCGCACGGGTGGCGTCGTCCATCCACTCGAGCTTCTCGATCCGCTCGCGCAGCGCCTGGCGGACATTGCCGACCAGCTTCAGGATCCGCGCCTTCGACTCCGGGGGGAAGGCGACGGCCACGTACAGCTGCCCAAGCGCCTCGCCAGCGTTTCCGTCCACCTCGGAGAGGACCCTCTTCCATCGCTCGCGCTGCTGGGGCGTGCCGGTGAGCGCCGTGCCGAAGAACGCGAAGTTCTCCCTGGAGAACGGCGTGGAGATGAACGGGGCGCTCTCGTGGATCAGGTGCCAGCGGAAGTAGGCCCTCCAGTCGGCCACGGGGGTGGCGGCGATCTGCGCGTCGAGCGCCTGGAGGAATTCCGGCTGGCCGATGTCCAGCATCGCCGGCGCGGGAAGGCCGATGCCATCCAGGTAGGCGCTCCAGTCGAAGTGGGGCGACAGCTTGCGGACGTCCGCGAGGGCCGTCGGGTGGTAGTTGGCGACGGGGTCGCGCAGGTCGGCCACCGGCTTCGAGCCCTTGGCGAGCGCGGTCTCGAGCTTCATGACCGCCTGGGCCTCGGCCTTGGCGTCCGCCTCGGAGTCCCCGGCGAGCTGCAGCATCGTGGTGACGTGCGCGACGTACTTGTCGCGCAGCTTCTGAGAGCCGTCGTCGGTGCGCAGGTAGTAGTCGCGCTCGGGCAGGCCGAGGCCGCCCTGGCCCCAGCCCCCGATCATCATCTCGCTGTTCTTCGGGTCCTGCTCGGAGGCGAACCCGAAGCAGACCCCGACGCCGAGCCTGTGCAGCTTCGCCACCTCGGCGGCGACATCGGCCGTCGACTGGATCGCCGCGATGCGGTCGAGTTCGGGCTTGAGCGGGGTGATGCCCATGGCGTCGACCGTGGCCAGGTCCATGCCGCTGGCGTAGAAGTCGCCCACGAGCTTCTCGATGAAGCCCGGGTTCTTGGCCGCCGCGGCCCTGTCGAGTATCCCGTGGAGGATCACCAGGTTGTTCTCCTGCAGCTCGTCAAAGGCGCCCCAGCTGCTGCGGTCCGCGGGGATCGTGCTGGTCTTCATCCAGCCGCCGTCGGCGTAGTCGTAGAAGTCGGTCTGGGGCTTCACCGTGGTGTCCATGTTCCTCGGGTCGAAACCCGCGAGGCAGGTGGACGCGATGCAGAGGGCGGCCGCGGAGGCGTGGAGGAGCTTCATGGTTCTTTGGGGGGAAGGGGCTTCGGCTGTGGCTCTACCAGATGGCGACCCGGTCCGCGGCGGGGCGCCGCATCGGGGCGCCCTCCGGCACGTCGAACGCGGCGGCGAACTCGTCCAGGTTCGAGAGCGGCCCGTTGACGCGGAACTCCGACGGGGAATGGGGATCGGTCTTCACCCGCACGCGCAGGGCCTCGGGGCGGATGTTGCCCGCCCAGACCGAGGCGTAGCTGATGAAGAAGCGCTGCTCCGGCGTGAAGCCGTCGATCTTGGCGGCCGGCTTGCCCGCAAGCGCCTTCTGGAGGGCCGCGTAGGCGATCTTCAGCCCGCCCAGGTCCGCGATGTTCTCGCCCTGGGTGCGCTCGCCGATCAGGTGCACGCCGTCGAGGACGGTGTAGCCGCTGAACTGCCTCACGATCCCCGCGGCGCGCTCCTTGAACTTGTTGGCGCTGTCGGCGCTCCACCAGTCGGCGAGGTTGCCCTGCGGGTCGTACTGGCGCCCCTGGTCGTCGAAGCCGTGGGTCATCTCGTGCCCGATCACGACGCCGATCCCGCCGTAGTTGGCGGCGTCGTCGGCCTTGGCGTCGAAGAACGGCGGCTGCAGGATGCCGGCCGGGAACACGATCTCGTTGCGGGTAGGGTTGTAGTAGGCGTTGACCGTGGGAGGGGTCATCCCCCACTCCTTCTTGTCGACCGGCTTGCCGATCTTGGCCATCAGGCGGCGCTGCTCGAATGAGTCGGCGCGCATGACGTTGAGGACGTACGGGCCGCGGTCGATCGTGAGGGCGCTGTAGTCGCGCCACGTGTCGGGGTAGCCCATCTTGACCGTGAAGGCGTCGAGCTTGACGATGGCCTTCTGGCGCGTCGCGTCGTCCATCCAAGCGAGCGTCGAGAGGTCCTCCCTCAGCGAGGCGCGAAGGTCGCCGACCAGCTTGAGGACCCGGGCCTTCGCCTCCGGAGGGAAGTACTCCGCGACGTAGAGCTGGCCCAGGGCCTCGCCGACGTCGCCGTCGATCTCGGCCACGACACGCTTCCACCGGGGGAGCATCTTGGTCGTCCCGTTCAGGATCTCGCTGTAGAAGTGGAACCCCTCCTGCACGAAGGGCTCGCTCAGGTACGGCGACTCGTGGCGGCCCAGGTGCCAGCGCAGGTACGTCTGCCAGTCCGCCACCGAGACGGCGGCGAGCTGGCCGGCGAAGGCCTTGAAGAAGTCCGGCTGCTGGAAGTTGACCTCCTCGAGGACCGGGGAGCCCACCGTGCGGAAGAAGCCCGGCCAGTCTATGTCGCCCGTGTACTTGGCCAGGTCGGCGACGGGCATCTTGTGGTAGCTTGCGTAGGGGTTGCGCAGCACCTCGGGGGAGAGCGACGCCTTTGCGAGCTCGGTCTCCAGGGCGAGGACGGCCTTCGCGCCGGCGTCGGCCGCCGCGGGGGCGTCCCCGAGCAGCTGGAGCGTCTTCGAGACGTGCTCGACGTACTGGTCCCGTATCTTCTTCGATTTGTCGTCGTCGTTGATGTAGTAGTCGCGGTTGGGCAGCCCGAGGCCGCCCTGGCGCAGCTGGGCAATCTCCATGTCGCTGTTCTTGGCGTCGGCCGAGCTATAGAACGCGAACCCGACGGGGCACCCGATCGACTGCAGGTGCGCGATCTCCTGGATGACGTCCGCGGGCGTCTTCACGGCCGCGATCAGGTCGAGCTCGGGCTTGATGGGCGCCGCGCCGGCTGCGTTGACGGCGGCCTCGTCCATGCCGCTCGCGTAGAAGTCCCCGACCATCCTGTCCAGCGGGCCGCCCGACGCCCCCTTGGCCTCCGCGGCCTGGCAAATGCCGTTCAGGAGTTCGACATTGCGGACCTGGAGCACGTCGAAGCTCCCCCACCGGGAATACTCCCCGGGGACGGGGTTGTTCTTCATCCACGTGCCGTTGGCGTACCTGAAGAAGTCGTCCTGCGGCTTGACGGAGAGGTCGAAGGTGCCCGGATCCACCGAGGCGCGCCCACCGACGACGATAAACCCGGCGGCCAGGGCCGCCACGAACACGTGCTTTATCATGGCCCCGATGATCCCCCGGGGTGCACCGACCGCAAGCGAGATGATGGGAATGCCCGTCTGGATCGGATGGACGGCGGGTTTTAGGGGATGAGTGGCGGCCGGGGGGCCGCGCAGAGGGCGAGGAGCCGGCTGTACAGCCGCTCCAGCCGGGGCATCCGCACCCCCGCCGCCGTCGCCCGCCGCAGCGGCTCGCCCCAGATCGACTCCACCTCGACCTCCCGGCCCGCGAGGAAGTCGACGAGGCTCGACGGCTGGTAGCTGCCCATGGGGGGCGTGACCTCGAACTGCTTCGCGATAAAGGCGTCCGGGATCGCGAAGCCGAACGCCGCCGCCGCACCCTGCACCTCGAGCATGAGCGCGCGCGCCTCGGCGGCCAGCCCCGGGTCCGCGCAGATCCTGTCGGTCGTGACGGCGCCCTCGGTGATCGAGAGACCGTTGAACGGGATGTTCCAGACAAGCTTGCTCCAGCGCGCCTCGACGAGGTTCTCCACGAGGTTCGTCTTCATCCCGGCCGCCGCCAGGAGCCCCGCCAGCGCGCGCGTGCGCGCCTGCGGCGGCCGGCCGAACTCGCCGACGGAGACCATCCCCGGGTGAAAGCACCTCACCTCGCCCGGGCCCACCCTCTGGATGGCCATGAAGACGAGGGCGCCCATGATGCGCTCCGCGCCGAAGAGGGCCGCCAGCGCCTCGTCCGCCCCGAATCCGTTCTGGAGCGTCATGACCGCCGTGCCCGGCCCGACCATGGGCCCGACGATCTCCCGGATGCCCGGCGTGGTCGTCTTCAGCGTGACGACGGCGAGGTCGACCGGGCCGACCTCGGCCGCCGAGCCGAACGCCGCGACGGGCCGCAGCTCGGCCGTGCCCGAGCGGTCGTGGACCAGGACGGAGCCCCGGGCCCGGACCGCCGCGAGGTCGGAGCGCATCAGGAAGCGGACGTCGGCCCCCGCGAGCGCCAGGCGCGCCCCGTAGTAGGTCCCGACCGCACCGGAGCCGACGATGCCGATCCTGGGAAACGGTGCGGGCATTCCGACGCGGCGGCCTACAGCAACGCGTTGTCGGTGAGCCTGACCTCGTCCACCCAGGCCGCGATGCACAGCAGCGTCTTGCCCGGGACGACCTCGCGCAGGGTCTCCATCGTTACCGGGTCTACCACCGAGGCGTAGATGATCCGCACCCGGTTGTGCCTCGCGATGATGTGGGTCACCTCGGCGACGAGGCGGTCCGTGCTGCGCACGCCCGAGTCGACCATCTCCTTGGCCACCTTGAGGGCCCGGCTGATCGAGAGGGCGTCCTGGCGCGTGGCCGTCGTCAGGTCGCGGTTGCGCACCGCGGCGACAAGGCCGTCCATCTCGCGCACCGTCGGTACGACGACGAACTCCACGCTGAAGTTCAGGTCCGCCGCCATCTTGCGCAGAACGGCCACGTGCTGCACGTCCCTCTGGCCGACGACGATGTGGCTGGGCCCGACGATGTTGATCAGCTTCGCCGCGAGCGTCGTCACGCCCCGGAAATGCGCCGGGCGGGAGACGCCGCAGAGCGGCTTGCTCACGGCCTCCTCCGTCACGTAGGTCGAGTAGCCCCGCGGGAAGATCCCCTCGGCCGTGGGCGCGAAGACGGCCGCGACGCCCATCCGGGCGCACAGCGCGACGTCGGCCTCGAGGCTTCGCGGGTAGCCCGCGAGGTTCTCGTTCGTGCCGAACGAGAGGGGGTTGACGAAGATGGAGACGACGACCGGCCTGCCGGCGGCCACGGCCGCGGCGATCAGCGCCTCGTGCCCGGCGTGGAGCGCCCCCATGGTCGGGACCAGCGACAGGCCCCCGGCGCCGGACCTCAGCCTTGAGGCCACGGCTCGCATGTCGGACACCGATTCAATAGTCTCCATGGGGGTCAACGAGGGCTTGAACAATGCCCCCAATGGCCGTTTGTTCAAGGTTTTCGGCCGATTGGGCCCTCCTTCACGCACTCTTTACGAACACCCGATGATCCGCATCAACGAGAACTACACGAAGCTCGCCGCCTCCTACCTCTTCGCCGACATCTCGCGGCGCGTGGGCGCCTACACGGCGGCGAACCCCGGCAAGCCCGTCATCCGCCTCGGGATCGGGGACGTGACGGAGCCGCTTCCCGCCGCCTGCATCGAGGCGCTCCACGCCGCGACGGACGAGATGTCGAGGCGGGAGACGTTCAAGGGCTACGGGCCCGAGCAGGGCTACGCGTTCCTGCGCGAGGCGGTCGCCCAGCACGACTACGCGGCCCGGGGCTGCAATGTCGCGCCCGATGAGATCTTCATCTCGGACGGCGCGAAGTGCGACTGCGGCAACATCCAGGAGATCTTCGCCAACGACGCCCGGCTCGCCATCCCCGACCCGGTCTACCCGGTCTACGTGGACACGAACGTGATGGCCGGGCGCACCGGCCCGAACGTCGGCGGCCGCTACGAGGGGATCCTCTACCTCGAGTCGACGGCCGCGAACGGCTACGTCCCGGCCGTCCCCTCCGCCCCCGCCGACCTGGTCTACCTCTGCTTCCCCAACAACCCGACCGGCGCCGTGGCGACACGGGCGCAGCTTGAGGCCTGGGTGGACTACGCCAGGCGCAACAAGGCCGTCCTCCTCTTCGACTCGGCCTACGAGGCCTACATCCGCGACCCGCAGGTGCCGCACTCGATCTACGAGATCGAGGGCGCCCGCGAGGTCGCGATCGAGTTCCGCAGCTTCTCGAAGACCGCGGGGTTCACGGGCACGCGCTGCGCCTACACGGTCGTGCCGAAGTCCGTGGTGGCCTGGGACGCCGCGGGAAAGCCGCACGCGCTCCATGCCCTCTGGAACCGCAGGCAGACGACGAAGTTCAACGGGGTCTCCTACCCGATCCAGAGGGCGGCCGCGGCGGCGTATTCCGCCGCGGGCAGCGCCCAGACCCGCGCCCTCACCGACTTCTACCTCGGCAACGCGAAGCTGATCCGCGAGGCCATGGGCCGCCTCGGCTTCGCCTGCTCCGGAGGCGACAACGCGCCGTACATCTGGATCAACGTGGGGCGCGACTCGTGGGCGTTCTTCGACCTCCTGCTGGAGAAGGCCCAGGTCGTCTGCACGCCGGGCGTGGGATTCGGCACGTGCGGCGAGGGCCACATCAGGATCAGCGCCTTCAACAGCCGCGAGAACGTGGAGAAGGCGCTCGCTCGGATCGCCGCGGCGCTCGCCTAGGCCTCAGCCCCTCGGCGGGATCCCCGCGGCGACGTCCTGGCCGAGCGCCGAGACGTCCGCGCTCAGCAGGCTGGCCAGGGCGCCGAAGTCCCTGCCGTCCCACTGCGCCGCCGGCGCCGTGAAGAGCCGCGTCGCCACGACCACGGGGTTCGCCCCGGCCGTCGAGATCACGATCGTCGCCGAGAGGCTCGCCGAGTACTTTCCGGAGGCCGCCCTGGATCCCTCGAACCTGCGGATGTCGATCGAGACGTCGTAGTCGCGCGCCTCGTCCGCGGGGAAGGGCTCGGTGGAGACAGCGGCGACCCCGGGCGACCCGAGCAGCCTCAGGCGCACGATGCGGGCGATCGCGCCCTCGAGCGGCTCGGCCCAGCGCATGTAGTCCATGAACTCGACCTCGTTCTCCCCGGTGCGCACCACCATCGACTTCTTCGCCAGGTAGCCCTCGAGCTTGACCGTGCGCAGACCGATCCGGGCCGCCCCCGGCGCGGGCGCCGGCACCGCCTGGGCCGCGGGGTCCGAGAGCACGAAGTGCCGCGTGGGGTCG
>Ga0265320_10002702_pt1 | contig 12268 bp, 12 predicted proteins | sample 4827metaG_FD_202087 | JGI IMG/M metagenome (GOLD analysis project Ga0265320, IMG submission 202087) | Rhizosphere microbial communities from Carex aquatilis grown in University of Washington, Seatle, WA, United States - 4-8-27 metaG | ecosystem: Host-associated > Plants > Roots > Rhizosphere >...
CCATCGAACCGCGCCGGTCACGGTGAACCAGGCAAACTGAGAGTCCTTGCGAAGCCAGTTTTTTGGCGGTCGCCAATCCGAAACCGCTTGAGGCTCCCAAGACGAGAGCCCATTGATCAGTGGGAAAGAGAGGCATGCGGGAATCCTTGGGTTGGGATGGGCTGATGGACGAAAGTCGACATCTGGCCAAAACCATACGGCTGAGGGTGCTCTTCTGTCAATGATTTATTGAACTTCCCCCGAGCGAAATTCATGAAAATGAGGGCATTGACTACGGGCGGGCTACTTTTGCGGATAGATCACCTCGTTCTCCCCGAGAGCAGAAGTCACGATGGCGCCGCGTTCAACGAGAATTCTCAAGATGTCGGGAATACTTCTTTCTGGAATTCCAAGATGACCGGCCGCCCAGTCGGCAAACGTCGGAATCGACACGCGCAGGCCCCGGATGGTGGGGGTTCCGCGTTCCCGGGCAAACTCCGCCAGGCCTTCCAGGACGACCTTGACGGTATTGCCGGCCAGAGCCTGTTCAATCAGCTTGTTGGCGCCTCGCAGACGTTTGGCCAGATTGCGGATCATCTTAGTGGCAAATTCGGGGTTGGTGAGGATGTAAGAATCTAGAACCGCCTCGTTCATCCCCAAAAGTTTGGAATCGGTCTTAGCTACCGCAGAAGCCGACCGGGGGCTGTCGTCTATGAGGGCCATCTCGCCGAAGAACTCCCCCTTTCCCAGGGTCGAGAGGGTCTTGGCCGATCCGCCCTGCGCACCCTTGAGGATCTCCACCTCGCCTTCAAGAATGACATACATCGTATCGCCATGGGTTCCCTCGGCAAAGATTTCGTCACCGGCAGCGTAAGACTTCATGCTCTTCTGCAGGTTGCTCGTTCGGGGATCAGACATGCATTCCTCGCTCAAGACAGGCCAAGACAGCGGCGTCGTCGACCGCCTGCTGAAACGTCCGGCCAAGATTTTCCTGAAGGACAAACCGCACTTGGCCCGCCTTCTTCTTTTTGTCGTTGTTCATGGCGGCCAAAACCGCGGTCGGGCTGGCCGAGGCCGCAAGCCGGAATCCGTAGCCGCTCATGAGGGCCACCGCACGGTCACGCCACGCCGGATCGGTCCTTCCCAGCACAACACCCAGGTCAAAGGCCCGCGCCATCCCCCAGCAAACCGCTTCGCCGTGCACCCAGGACCCGTCGAATCCAAGGACGGCCTCCAACGCGTGCCCGAAGGTATGACCCAGGTTGAGAAAGGCCCTCTCGCCGGTTTCCCTCAAGTCGCGTTCCACGACCCCAACCTTCACCATCACCGCCCGAAAAACAAGCTCCTCAAGCACGGCAGAGTCTCGCGCCAAAATAGCGGAGCGCTTGTCCTCAAGCAGGGTGAGCAGCTTTGGATCGGCCAAAAACGCATGCTTAATAACTTCGGCCAAGCCGCTGCGGAACTCCCTGTCGGGCAAGCTCGCCAAGACCCCCGGCCAAAGACGCAGCTCCTGCGCCGGGTAGAACGTTCCTACCATATTCTTGAAACCGCCATAGTCGATACCGGTCTTGCCCCCGAGGGCAGCATCGACCATCGCCAGGAGCGTGGTGGGGACCAGAACAAGGCGGCAGCCCCGCATGTATAGACTGGCGGCAAACGCGGCCATGTCGGTAACCACACCGCCACCGATGCCCGCGATCGTCGAATCGCGGGCCAACCCAAGTTTCAACGCCCGGTCGAGGAGAGACTCAATCTGAGGCCAAGCCTTGTGGACCTCTCCGGCGGGCCAGATGTGCCGGGGAACGCCTTGATCGGGAAACAACGCGGCGGTGTTGCTGTCGCCGACCTGAAGGTCGGTGCCCGCCAACAGGTCTTCTTTCGTGGGTGAAAAACGGATCCGGGTCGTGAACTCCCCGGCGCGCAGTCGAATCTCGTCAACCATGACAATAGTTTAATGGTTTGCCGACGATAAAGGAAGGGCGCCGGCGAGGTTGTCCCTTTAACTGATTTCTGACAATCTCCTCACATGAGCCTCGAAAGGACCGGACAACCTGCTTGTGTGACTGTACTCGTTTTTCACAGCGCCAAAGCGTTGCCCCTTGTCGCTCTCCTGGCCCTTTTGACCGTGGTTTCCTGCGCCCACGACTCTTTGCAGGGCAGACTCGTCCTCTCGGGGAGCGCCACTCTGGCGCCTCTTGTCGTCAACTCCGTCGAGCAGTGGAAGAAGGAACACGCGAACGTCGAGGTCAGCATAGAAGCCATCGGCTCCGACGCGGGTCTGGAAAGGCTGATCCGCTACAGCGACGCCGATCTGGCGCTGGTGAGCCGCCCGCTGGCACCTGCCGACGTTGAGGCCGCCAAGCAGGCGGGCAAGACTCTGGTTCCCCTTCCTCTAGCCTGGGATGCGGTCTGCCTCGTGGTTCCGGCCTCCAACACCTGGGCCCGATCGCTGTCCAGGTCGCAGGCTCAGCTGGCCTTCACGACCGCGGTCCTTTGGTCTGACCTGGATTCAGCCTGGCCAGCGGTGCCCATTCATCGATTCGTCCTGGGCCCCAACTCTGGAACGGCCGACGTCTTTGCCGAGAGCTTGTTTGCCGACGGGCGCAAGGAACCGCTGTTCTCGGCCCGCGAGGCGCAGTCCAGCGAAGACGACCGCATCTTGGCAAGAGGAATTGCCCAGATCGACGGGGCGCTCGGGTACCTAGGGTGGAGCACCTTCACCCAGTCAAACCATGCGCTCCGGGTGGTCGCCTTCGAGGGGGTCGCACCCACCTCGTCGAACATCGCAGACCACCGGTACGGGCTACCGCGTCAGCTGTGGCTGGTGGCCACCGTCCAATCACTGTCGGCAAAACCCGCCGCCCGCTCGCTGTTGTCTTTCCTCTACGAACACTATTCGGCCCTGACCAAGCCTACGGGTTTGGTTCCGCTCACCGATTCCGAGCGCGTCGCGGCCGAACGCACGCTCGATCAACTGCAAGTCCCCTGAAGGAGGATGCCATGGCCTATGGAAAGATTCTGGTGGTTGAAGACAATCCCGACATCTTGGAGTTGGTAGCCTACAATCTGGAAGCTCAGGGCTACGAGGTGACCCGGGCCATGACGGGAGAAAACGGCCTTTCCCAGGCCACGCGTGTCAGTCCCGACTTGGTCGTCCTCGACGTCATGCTTCCAGGGATCAATGGGCTCGATGTCTGCCGCAAACTCAAACAGAACGAGGCCACCCGCGCTCTGCCGGTCATTCTCCTGACCGCCAAGAGCGAAGATGCCGACATCATCAGCGGACTCGAACTAGGGGCCGACGACTACATCACCAAACCGTTCTCGCCCAAGGTACTCATCGCCCGCGTACGTGCCGTGCTGCGGAGGGTGTCTGAAGACAAGGTTCCAGACGCCAATCTGATTCTTCAAGTTCACGGCATCACGATGGACACGGTGCGCCACGAAGTCACGGTCGAAGGGGAGGAGGTCGCGGTCTCGGCCACCGAGTTTGCCATCCTCAAACATTTCATGACCAGCCCGGGCTGGGTCTTCAGCCGCAACCAGATCATCGACGCGGTTCGTGGCGGCAACTACCCAGTCACCGAGAGGTCGGTCGACGTGCAGATTCTTGGACTGCGCAAGAAACTCGGACCCCAAGGCTTGCACATCGAGACGGTCCGCGGCGTCGGCTACCGGTTGCGGAGCGTCCATTGAACCAGACAAGTTTCCTGCTGAAGTTTCTGTCGGCGCTGGCGGTACTGCTGCTGGTGACCCAAACGCTGCTTTTGGTTTTCTTCACGCAAAGGATTCGGCAGGATCTTCAGGATCTCACCCTGGCTAGCCTTCGCACCTCGGCTCAGCTTTTGAAGGAATGGGCCCGCCCCGACTTGGTCGCGCTCTTTCAGGGGCAGCCGAGAGAGATTCTCGGACGAATTTCCAACAGGGCCAACTACCGTATCAGCCTTCTCGACGCGCGGGGAATTCTTGTTCAGGACACACATCTGACACCAGGAATCTTTCAAGACAAGGAGGAGAACCACGACCTGGACCTAGCAAGGCAGACCGGCGAGGGCTGGAGCTCGAGCTACTCGAAGGTGCTCGACAAACCCCTCCTTACCTACGCCCTCGCGTTTCACGAGAATGGACCTCTGCTGGGCTTCATCCGGATAGCCACACCCGTGGATGGGCTCAACGAAACCCTTGACGGCCTGTTCATCTTCTTCCTTTCGCTGAGCTTCGGTGCGCTGGCCATCGTCTTCTTTATGGCGTGGCTTTACAGCCGCGCTTTCAGCCGCAATATGGGAACCCTGATCCGAAATGCCGGGGCGTTCGCCAGGGGCGAGCCCTACGAAAAGGTCTACGTCGACCGCCCCAGGGAACTGAGGCTGCTTTCGCTGGGACTCAACAGGCTCTACGACCAGCTCGAAGACCGAATATCGACGGTGAACAGCCAGAGGGACGAACTCGCCGCCATCCTTTCGGGCATGGTCGAATCGGTGATCGTCCTTGACAATCAGCTCAGGATCAAGACCATGAACCCTGCGGCCCGGTCTCTGTTTCCCTTTGAACGCGATCCTGTAGGAACCAGCCTCATCGAGGTCTGCCGGCACTCGGCTCTCGACGAGTTTGCCCGTCTCCTGCTGACCGAGGACCCTCAATCACCGCGCACGGAAATCGTTCTCCGCGATCTGGAGACCACCCTTCAGCTGCAGGGAGCCGCGCTCAAGAACGAGGCCGGCCGCCGCTGGGGAGTTGTCTTGGTCATGATCGACATCACAACGCTCAAGCGCCTTGAGGCCATGAGGCGGGACTTCGTGTCCAATGTGAGCCACGAACTCAAGACGCCCATCACGAATATTCTTGGCTACGTCGAAACGCTTTCCGACGGCGCCATCGACGATCCCAACAGGGCCAGACCGTTCCTGGAAACCATCTTCCGGCACGCCGACCGCCTGAACCTGATCATCGACGACCTTTTGATCCTTACCCGGCTCGAGAACAGTCCGCCCCAAGAGGGAGAAGAACGGGAAGTTGACCTCACCGAGTTGGTCCCCGGGGCCCTGTCGGTTTTGGAAGAAAAGGCTCGCACACGAAAGGTCGGCCTTCAGCTGTCCCTGCCGCCGTCTCCTGTGACCGCATCGGCGTACCCTCTTCTGCTCCAACAGGCTCTGGTGAATCTTGTCGACAACGCCGTCAAATTCTCGCCCCAGGGAAGCCGAGTCCTGATTACCCTCCGCGCTGACGAAGAAGGAGTCGAGATTGGCGTTGACGATGAGGGCCCAGGGATTCCTGAGGCTGAGCAGTCAAGGATCTTTGAGCGGTTCTACAGGACCGAAAAGGGCCGGACGACACCGGGAACTGGCCTTGGTTTGGCGATCGTGAAGCATGTGCTCCACCTCCACCGCGGAACGGTCACTGTCGAGAGTCCGGTTCCCAACACCCAGAGAGGTTCCCGTTTCACTTTGAAGTTTCCGGTTCAGGAGTAGCGGCTGGCCAGAATACCCGTGCCAGGGTCCCCTGTTCGGGCCACGACTCAAGCTCAAGCGCACCGCCGTGCTTCTTGACAATCGAAGAACACAAAGCAAGTCCCAAGCCCGCACGTTGGGGTTTGGTGGTAAAAAATGGATCGGTGGCCTTGGCCAGCACTTCGGGGGACATTCCAGAACCGTTGTCCTGCAGTTCGATTTCCAGGTAGTCGGCGGGAGGCAACCCCCTGTTCTCGGGCCCGGGCGAGGCAACGTTCTTGACGGTCACCGCAAGCGTGCCCTGCGAACACCCGAAGGCCTGTTTGGCGTTGAGGATAAGGTTCTCAAAGACCTGTCGGAGCTGGGGCTCGTTGGCCAAAGCGGACCACGGTGCTGCGGGCGTCTCCAGACGCCAGACGACGCCGCTGTCCCCAAGAACGGCCTTCAGTGCTTGGGGGAGCCATTGGACGACGGCTACCGACGCCCTTGGAGGTTCGGCGCTGCGGGAAAGCGCCATCAGCTGCTGAGTGAGCGCCCTAGCCTTCTGAAAGGGCCCGAGCGCCAAGTCGAGGTACTCGGCCACTTGTTCGGCCTGTCCAGGATTCATCCTGGCCAGCTGGATGAAGCCAAAGACACCGGTCATCACATTGTTGAAGTCATGGGCGATTCCTCCGGCCAGAAGCCCCACCGTTTCCAATTGTTCTGATTGCCGGAGCCTGTCTTCCAGACGCTGATGCTCCCCGGCCTCCCGGCCCAGCCGCCGAATCAAGACAGGAAGGAGCTCCCATTCCGGACGCGAAACAACGTCGCGCGCTCCCAGGGGCAGCCACTCGGTCGCGGCACGAGGGTTTTCGGCCAAGACAACAACTTCGAGCGACGGGCACTGCGCCTTCACGAGTTCGATGACCTTGTCGACGCCAAGAGCTTCCAGCCGCTCGCTCGCGAGCACCACAGCCCAGGGTTGCGCAAGAGCCCGGGTGAGCGCGTCTCGGTCAGACACCCGTTCTAGGCGGCAAACCAGACCTTCCGATTCCAACAAGACGACAAGGCGCGCCTGCTCTTCAGCGCTCCCAACGAGAAGCACACTCCAAGGAACATCCAAACAACGGCCTCCACCCTAAAGTGTGGTCGACACGATGGCTTGGGGCAAGGGGATGGGGCGATGTTCCGTGGAATCTAGAACCCAGTCCGGAAAGATCTGAAGACCTGCCGCAAGAAGGTCCGAGGCTCTGGGAAATTTCTTGTACGGAGGACTGAGCAGTTGCCTCCAGCGGCGCGCGCCCGGAAAACCGGCAAACAGATCGGTCATGTGACGGTAAATCTTGTGGGGAGAAACGCCGCGGGCCTCCCAGGAATCAAAGTACGGCATCAGTGAGGTGATCACGGACCGCCGCGTGATGTGGGGCAAGGGATCACCGAAAACCGCCCTCTCGGCCACAGTCATAAAGTACGGGTCTTCGTAGGCGGCTCGCCCGACCATAACGCCGTCGACGAGCGCGTACTGGGAAACAAGTGCCTCGAGAGTCCTGAATCCGCCGTTGATCTCGATCGTCAATTCCGGAAACTCACGCTTAAGCCGATGGACCTCTTCGTACCGCAGCGGAGGAATCTCCCGGTTCTGTCGAGGGTCCAAACCCTCGAGAATGGCGATTCGCGCGTGCACAATCAGCCTGTCGGCCCCCGCCCGCACACACGCTTGCACAAACTCGGCCATATGGTTGTAGTCTTCTCTCCAAACGCCGTGGCCTCGGATACCGATCCGGTGCTTGACGGTCACGGGCTTCGCTGTACTGTCTTTCATCGCCTTCACCAAGTCGGTGACCAGCGAAGGTTCGGCCATCAAACAGGCACCAAAATGCGCATCCTGAACCTTATCCGAGGGACAGCCGCAGTTCAGGTTGTACTCGTCGTAGGGCCAAGCCTCGGCCTTCTTTACAGAGGCCTCCACCGCGTGGGCGTCATCGCCGGCAATCTGAAGGGCCAAAGGCTTTTCGCTAGGATCAAAATCGAGAATGTGCTCGGAATTTCCCCTGAGGACAGCCCCTGTGGTGTGCATCTCGGTGTAGAACAGGCTCCGGGGAGCCAGCTTTCGGAGAAAGACCCGAAAATGGCGGTCGGTCCAGTCGACCATTGGGGCAACAGACAACAGGGGAGAAATGGTCTATTCCCGTGGAGGCCGAGGCTTATTCACAGCCTCGTTGACCCTTAGTCGGCGTCCTTCAAATTCCTTGCCGTCGAGGTCGGTGATCGCCTGGGAGGCTCCGTCTTCGGTGGCCATTTCGACGAACGCGAAGCCTCGGGGTTGTTGGGTCTCACGATCGCTGACGATGGTCACTCCGGCGACGTCCCCGTACCGTGAAAATAGGCCCTGCAGGCCCTCTGCGGTGGTCCTGTAGTTCAGGTTCCCAACGTAAATCTTCTTGCCCATGATTCATCCTTGACATTAGGTCTGCGGTATTTTATTCAGAGAAAGGCCGGTCCGTCAACGGTTTACGGCTAGAAGAACGAGGTCTGTCCTCCGGGATTGAGCTGCTTCAAACAGGCTCCAAAGACCTCTTGGCAGACCCGGGCATCGTCGACGGCCCGGTGGGCTTCCAGTGAACGGACGCCTAGATCGGCGGCGAGGCTTTGAAGCTTGTAGTTGGGCCTTCCCGGAAAGGCCTTTTGCGCCATGACCTTGGTGTCAACGTAGTCGTTCGCAAGAAGCCCCAGCCCCAAGCGCCCCATGGCGCTCCTGATGAATCCCAGATCGAAACTCGCGTTATGCGCCACAAGAACGGCCCCTCGAATGTAGTCGAGGAACTCGGGAAGCACTTCGCGTACAGTCGGTTTTCCCGCAAGCATATCGTCGGTGATGCCGTTGACCGCCATGGCACCGGGCGGCATAGGCATTTCCGGGTCGACCAGCTTGCCGAAGCGCGATACTTCCCGGCCATCGACAAATTTGACGGCCCCGATTTCCACGATGCGGTCAAGTTGAGGCGAAAGTCCTGTGGTCTCCAAATCAAAGGCCACAAACGCCAGGTCGGGATTTTGCAGCAGGTCGTAGTCCTGTCTCTCCCGCATCAGGAAATCATCCCGTCGAGCGCCGCGTTGATCGACGAAACCTTGGCGTCCACCTGCGCCTTGGCGAGTGCCAGGGGCAGACCCTTCTCGGCGCAGCAAGAGGCGTAAAACTTGATCTTGGGTTCAGTTCCCGAGGGACGGACCGTCACCGTGGACCCGTCTTCGAGCACAAACTGGACGACATCGCTGGAAGGCAGGTCGATGTCCTTCGTCACCCGGCCGTCCTGCCAAGTCGTTCCGTTCTGGTAGTCTAGAAACTGAGCCAGAGCGAGAGAGCCGATCTTCTGGGGCGGTTGGGAACGCAGTTCAGCCATAAACGCCTTCATGGTTGCCAGTCCCGCCTGTCCCTTGAACGTCTTGCTGATCAGGATTTCCTTGAAGAATCCGTACTTTTCGTAGAGCCCGTTGAGAGCCTCCATAACCGAGCGTCCCTGGCTTAGGTGCCAGAGGGCCATTTCGATGGTGATCGCTGCGGTGCCGACCGCGTCTTTGTCCCTCACCGCGTCACCGAAAAGGAATCCGTAACTTTCTTCCCCGCCAAACACGTACTTCCAGCCCTCGCCGCCTTCCTCAAAGAGCCGGATTTTTTCCCCGATGTACTTGAACCCTGTGAGCACCCTTTCGGTTCGGGCACCGTAGTCGTGCGCGATCAGGTGGTGAAGTCGCGTCGTCACAATGGTGTTGATGAAGACAGGTTTGGCAGGCAATTTGCCCAGGGCCTGGAGGCTTGAAAAAATGTAGTCGGTCAAGAGAGCTCCGAGCTGGTTGCCGTTCAGGAGCACCCAGCCGCCCTTCCAAGGGACCCCGATCCCGATTCTGTCGGCATCGGGGTCTGTGCCAAGGAGCAGGTCGGCCTTTTCGTTGGCGGCTTGGTCGATGGCCAGTTGCATAGCCGAGTGTTCTTCGGGATTCGGGGATGGTACCGTTGGAAAATTTCCGTCGGGTACCGACTGACTGGCCACGAGGCTCAGGTTGATCCCCAAGTCTTTCATAATTCGGGGAAGCACGGTGACTCCGGTACCGTGGAGCGGAGTGTAGACCACTTTGACTTTCGAGGCCTGGGTTTTGAACAGTTCGGGCCGGATGGCCTGTGCCTTGACCATTTGGCAGTACGGGCCGTCAATTTCCTCGTCAATCTCGACGAGAAGGCCTTGCGCCAGGGCATCGGCTCTCGACATCGTCTTGAAAACTCCGGCCACCTTTCTGACCTCGTCTATGATTCCCAGGTCGTTGGGAGGAAGCACCTGCGCGCCATCGGACCAGTACACCTTGTAACCGTTGTATTCGGCCGGGTTATGGCTGGCGGTGACGACAATGCCTGTCGTCGTCTTCAACCTTCTCACCGCAAACGAAAGAACCGGCGTCGGACGCAGAGCCTTGAACAAGTAGGTCTTGATTCCGTTGGCCGCCAAAACCAAGGCAGCTTCCAACGCGAAGAGGTCGGAGTAGTTGCGGCAATCGTGGGCGATCACCGCCGAGGGTGCTGCCCCAGACGCCTTGAGGACATAGGCGGCCAAGCCTTGGGTCGCCGACCTGACGACGAAAGGATTCATCCGGTTGGTTCCTCCGCCAATCATCCCCCGCAGACCGCCGGTTCCAAAGCTCAACGACGTATAGAAGCGTTCGTTCAGCTCGGCCCAGTTTCCCGACTTCAACAGTTCTTCCACTTCGGTCCGGAACACCGGATGAACTTCCCTGGCCAGGTAGGCCTGAGCCGCTTGTTTTAATTCGTCGTTGGTCATCCCGCTACACCCCTTTTTTACGCGTCAATCCGCTCTTCCAACCACTCCCCAAAGGCCTCCGGCGACGAAAACACGTCGGCAGCTCCGGCTTGACGCAACTCCTGCTCCCCTCGAAAGCCCCACGCCGCGCCGCAGGGCACCACCCGTCCCCTCTTGGCTGTTTCCATATCGACATCGGAATCACCCAGGTAAGCGCAGCAGGAGGGGTCTACACCCCAGTCTGCGAGCATTTCCAACAGTGACTCCGGGTCGGGCTTGTGCGCTTTGCCCGGCCGGGAGCCCAAGACTGTGCGAAAGGCGACGCCGGGAAACAGAGTTGAAACAATGGTTTGAGTCATTCCGTTGTCTTTGTTTGACAGAACACCCAGCGGGATCCGCCCGTTCAAGCGCCCCAGCAGGGAACTTACGCCGTCGTAGGCCCTGGTTTGCACCACGGGCCTGGCGCGGTAGGCCTCCAGCAGTTCTTGGAACACCATTTCAAACTCTTCGGGAGAAAAAGGTTGGCCCGCACTGGCGGTTTCTAGCAGCCGCCTTAGCCCCCAGCCAACCATGACGTTGTAGTCCTCCAGGGGGTGACTTTCCCGCCCGTGCACTTCCAGGGTGGAATTGACGGCATACGCTATGTCGGCCAGGCTGTCGACCAAAGTCCCATCGAGGTCGAAGACGACGGCGTCAATTCTCGGCGCCGCCTTTATCTTTTCCATAGTTTCTGATAACAGGGATTCGGAGGAATGGCAAGCCGTGGCAAAAAAAACAAGGGACAGACACGGCGCCGCGGCTTTTGACCGGCATTTTGCTGTTCTTTACGGGGAACGCTGGCCTGCTCTGAGGCAGGCGCTTCTAGCCCCCAGCCGCCCTGAGGCGCACCTTGAAGGGCTTGTCGAACCCTACTACCTTGACAGAGCCTCCGTCGAGGCCGCAGTCACACTTGGTGTCCGGTCCGGTGACCACGTCCTTGACCTGTGCGCAGCGCCCGGCGGAAAAACTCTCGTGCTGGCTTTGGCGTTGAAGGGAACGGGAAGGTTGGTCAGCAATGACCGAAGCGCCGACCGCCGGGGTCGCCTCAAACGGGTGGTGGAAGACCACCTTCCCCCTGGTTTCCGCGAGAACATCTCGATCACCGGGCACGACGCCACGGTTTGGGGTCTTTACGAAAAAAGTGTTTACGACAGGATTCTTCTCGACGCTCCGTGCTCAAGCGAGCGTCATCTGCTCCACAACCCCGCCTACCTAGCTCAGTGGTCACCAGGCAGAACCAAGTCTTTGGCTCAGCAGTCTCTGGCCATGCTCTGCGCCGCGCTTGAGGCGCTCAAACCTGGTGGCCAGTTGCTGTACAGCACCTGTTCGATCAGTCCCGAGGAGAATGAAAAAGTTCTGGTCCGCTTTGCCGCAAAGCGTCCCGACTCGTGGACCTTGATTAAGCAGAGGCTAGTTCTACCCGACGACACCGGAGAAGGGCCCCTCTTTTGGGCGCTGCTCCAGAAGAACACCTAGACGTATTCTTTTAGCTCGCGGACCATCTTCAGGCTCCGCAACTTCGTGATAGCTTTCTCCTGAATCTGCCTGACGCGTTCCCGGGTTATCCCCAGCATCTTGCCCGTCTCTTCGAGGGTCAGGGGGCCTTCCCCCGCAAGACCGAACCTCAGTTGGAGGATTCGCATTTCACGTTCGCTCAGCTGATGTAGAACTGTGCCCAACGTATCCTGCAAAGTGAGGCTGAACACGTTCTCAAACGGCTCCTGCACATTCTCGTCTCGAATCAGGTCAGACAAACGGGTAACGCTCTCCTCATCGACGGTGCCGTCCAGCGACGCTGTGTCCTGACTGATCTTGAGGATTTCCTTGATCTTGTCTTCGGAAAGGTTCATATAGTCGGCCAATTCTTCGTTGGAAGGATCGCGGCCCAATTCTTGAGTCAGGTGTTTGGCGACAAAATAGCACTTCTTGATTGTATTGAGCATATGGATGGGAATCCGGATCACCCGGCCCTTGTCGGCAAGGCTCTTGATGATCGCCTGACGAATCCACCAGGTT
>Ga0265320_10002705_pt1 | contig 12262 bp, 11 predicted proteins | sample 4827metaG_FD_202087 | JGI IMG/M metagenome (GOLD analysis project Ga0265320, IMG submission 202087) | Rhizosphere microbial communities from Carex aquatilis grown in University of Washington, Seatle, WA, United States - 4-8-27 metaG | ecosystem: Host-associated > Plants > Roots > Rhizosphere >...
GCTCCGCGCCCACGTGGCGAAGGAGATCGGCTCCCTCGCGCGGCCCGACGACGTGCGCTTCGCCGCCGGCCTTCCCAAGACCCGCAGCGGCAAGATCATGCGCCGGATCCTCAAGGAGGTCGCCGCCGGCGGGGCCGTGAAGGGCGACATCACGACCCTGGAGGACTTCTCCGTCGTGGCGGCGCTCCAGCACGAGGAGTGAACGGGCGACGCCCTCCCCGCCAGCGGGGAGAGCGCGCCCGGGATGAGCCTTTCAGTAGTACCCGCCGTACTCGCAGTTGATGGGGTTCGCGTACGGGTTGTAGGTGCCGGGCGGCCCGAGGGCGCTGTTCAGCGCGCTCAATCCGGCCATCGCATTGTCGAGCGCCTTGCTCACGACCCAGTCGACGACGGCGTCGACGACCATGGTCATCGGGCCTTCGCCGTGAATCGCGATCAGGTCCTCTTCGCAGAGCACTATCGGTTGGTTATCCATTGGATTTGGTGGTCTTCAGTAGTACCCGGCGTACTCGCAGTTGATCGGATTTGAGTACGGATTGTAGGCGCCGGGATCTCCGAGGGCGTCGTTCACCGAGTCCAGGGCCTGGTTGAGGTCGCCCGCGGCGGCCTCGGCCCCGGCCACGGCCCCGCTCAGGGCCTTGCCGACGGCCCAGGCCACGGCGCCGGCAATGATCATGGTAGTCAAGCCGCTTCCATGGATTTCCGCCAGGTCCTCGTCACATAACACTATTGGCTGGTTGTTCATTGTGCTGTTTTGTTGGTTTCTCCGCGCCGGAATGACGCGAAAGGAAGGTGGGCGCCGGAGGCAGCAGCGCCTCGGCCAGCGCACGGCAGGCCGCGGCGGATTTCGCTGCGGCGGCCTGCAGCGCCGGCCGGCTGCATTCCGCACTCACGGTCACGGCGTCCTGGTCCTCCGGCGGGCAGAACCGCTCAAGGCGGCGGCCGAAGGGAAAGGAGGGAATCCCGCGCCGGAGGCTCAGTTCATGCCGCAGGCTCAGGGTGATCTCCGAAAGCTCGAGGTGGAGCGCCCGCTGCGCCGCCACGAGTTCCCCGCGCGCAAGCTGGCGGAGAACCCAGCGATGGCTGCACCAGAACTCGGCGACCAACTGGCGGACGGCGGCCTCTTCCAGGCGCAGCTCCGGCAGTTCGGCCGCCGATCGGCGGTAGAGGGGCTCGACCCAGCCCGCGTCCTTAAGAAAGCGCCAGGAGGGTCGCACGTGGTGGATCAGCCGCTGGAGCGACCGGCGTGTCCACCCTTCGTGGCGATGGCAGCCGGCGGCGCTCAGCCAGTGGAGGAGCCGGAGCGGCCGGGCCGGCAGGATCATGAAATCCGCCTCGGCTTCCGTCCACGCCACGCTGACCTTGAGGCCGCCCGCCCAGAGCGCCTTGCGAACGACGCAGGCCTGGGGCCGGCCGCAGCCGAGATCGTCCGTCCAGCGCGGGCTGCGAAAGAGCGCAGGCCGCGCCACGACCAGCTGGAAGTCCCAGTCGGACGAGGCGTCGGGCCGGACCTCCGGATCGGCAGCCGGCCGCGCCCGCGAGCCCAGGAGAATGGCGGCCCGCACCGCGGGCGTGCGGTGCGCCCAGAGCGTGACCGCTCCTGCCAGGTTGACGCCGCTCATGGTGCGCGGACGGACGACGACCGCGCCCGGTGCCGCACGTGCATCCGGTAGAGGCTCGGCGGGTCCTGGGCGAGGAGCCAGTCTCCCCACGCCTGCGGACCGGCCCGCTCAAGGAGGAGGTCGTTGACCCAATGGGCTTTGGACCAGACGTAGACGCGTCGGTCGCCTCCCGACACCGGCGCCAGGGCCCGCTTGATCGCGTCATAGCGCCCGGCCAGCGCAGAGTCGGCACGGAGCTGGTCGCGAAAGCGGAGCAGCCGGGCCAGCTCCCGTCCCCCGGCCGGATGCAGCTGGAGGGCATGCGTTCGCATGGGAAACGCCCCTTTCTCCATGTAGTGGCCGCCCAGTCCCCGGCGGTCGCCGAGATAGCGATAGCCGATTTTCGCCAGCAGGCGGACCGCCTCGCCAAGCTCCTGCGCAAAGGTTTCCGGGGGCAGGCCAAGCGCAAGGTCGATGATCGGCTTGGCCGTCAATCCGGGAACCGCCGTGCTGCCGATATGGTGAAGCTCCACCCACCGTTCACCCAGCGCCTTCCGGATGAGGCTCGCCTCGATCTCGTAGAGCGTCGCCCATACGGGATCGTGCGGCGCGACAAAAGTCTCTGACCGGGCGACGCCCAGCCGCCGAACGGGGGCGGCGGCGGGGACGTGCGGCAGCCGGTCCAGGGCCCGCAGCACGCGGCGGTGGATGGCGGCGAGAAGAGCGTGGGCGCGGCCGTCCATTCGCGCGCCGAGCCGGCGGCGCAGCAGGAAAAGGGCGGCATCCTCCCCGAACTTCCCCAGAAAATAGCGGCGGCGCCAGGCGCCGGCCCGCTTCCCGATGTCGGCAGTCTCCGGGCTCCAGGCCATGAAGGGGCGGGGCAATTCAGACGTGAGGGACATCGCTTTGATCGATGCGGAGCTGAATTCGGATCAGCCGCCGGGCGCGGGTCACCGGAACAATTCGCCGGAGCCGCCCGTCAAAATAGTCCTTGAGGAGCGGCGGGCGCGGATTCTTGAGGTAAAGCTCCGAGCGCTGGCTGATCTCCTTGTGGCCGACGAGCTCGATCTCCTCGGGCCGGCTGGTCTTCTGGATCACACAGGGCACGTGGGTGATGCCCAATTCGCGCAGGGCATAGGCCCGGTGGCTGCCGTTGAACAGGATGAGGCGCTGTTCGGCCTGGATGGCTCCGAGGCAGTTGGGGCTGAATCCCACCGCCAGGGCGACGCAGCGGGCGGGGACGCCACGAAAGGTCGCGGGCAGGTCCTCCGGTTGCAGCAGGACCGGCTCAAGAAAGCGAAAATCGCGCGAGTCGCAGGTGAAGGTGAAGACGTCGTGGCTCTGGAGCAGCCGGACGGGCGGCGAATACCGCGACAAACCCAGGGCGATCCGGGCGATCTCCTCCGGCCCGGGCGCGGGCCCCAGCTCGCGCTTGATGATCTCGACCTGTGACAGGTTGATGTGCTTCTGAAAGACAACCAGCCGGTCGAGCTCCACCAGGGCGATCTCCGTCGGCACGTAGCCGTGGGTCTGGCGGAAGGCGGGATCCGCCAGCAGCCGATCGGCATAGGGCTGCAGCTCCGGCGGCAGCGGATCGATCCGCGGCGAGTCGGCCCAGCCCGCCTCGGAGGCCTCGAGCTCGCGCAGCGCGTCGTTGGCCTGGCGCCACTCCCGCGCCAGGCTCGAATCGATCGCTTCCACCCCGGGCCGGCGGGCGCCTTCGGTCGACTTCTTGACGAAGTTGATGAATTCCGCGATCGGCGGGCGGCCGGCGAGGAAAACATGCGGATCAATGGGAGGAGCGGCTTCCTGGACCATGGGAGGGGAAACGGGGTTTAGGGGGCCGACTGGGCGGCATGGAGGGCGGCGAGAGTCCGGGAGCGCAGTTGCAGCTCGTCGTCCTGCTGGCGCATCAGCTGACGAAGCTGCGCCAGCTGCGGCTCAGACAGCACCGCCTGGGCGGCCTCCGGCGCGCCGGCCGGCAGCGGGGCGCTGAATTGCTGGCTGGCGAGGCCGGTGGCGACTTCGACGCTGGAACCCGTGAACTTGGCGATGCCGCCGCGATCCGCCGCGGGCGTGATGCGGTCGAGCGTCGCCACCAGCGATTCGGCCTGGGCGTCCGAGAGCGGGGCGGTCGAATAGCGCAGGGAGTCCTGCAGTCGCCGGACGGTCGTGCGGAGGCCGTCCGTCATCTCAAAATCGTAGTAGGACTGATAGGCCGCCGGTCCCAGTTCCTGCTGGATCTGGCCGTTGACCTCCTGCTGGGCGGCGGCGATCGCCGGTACCATCAGGCCGGTGCCGATCATCGGATTGGCCTCGGCCTCGGCGTCGGTCTTCGCGAGCTGTTTCTCCGCCAGGAGAGCGATGAACCGGTCCCGCTGGGCCGGGGCCAGCTGCAACCGTTCGAAGAGGGGCCCATAGTGGTCGGCGATCACCTGGTCCTGCACCTGCGAGAGCTTTTTCAGGAAGAGGGGATCCTTGAGCGCCCTCCCAAAACGGTCCGCGAACGACCCGGGGGTGGGCCGGCTTGGGACCGCGGCCGGTTTGGGCACTCGCGCCGCGGCCTGGCGGAGGGAAGCCTCGAGGTCGGCGACCCGGCGTCCCAGGACAACCCGGGCGCGGTTCTCGGCCTGCGCGGCCGCCGCGGCGCGGCCGATGACCTCCCTTTGGCGCCATTGCCAGGCGAGCAGCCCAATCTCGGCCGCCAGGATAAGGCCGCCAACCATCCGGAGAAGGGCGCGGACGCTCATGGTGAAGTTGCGGGGGAGCCCGTCGGAGTCCGGGCGCGCAGTGCCTGCTGCAGCTGGGCCTTGGCCATCCAGGCAGTCTCCACCGCCTGCAGAGCCGCAGCCTGTGGCGGGGAAAGGATCGCGGGGGCCGCGCCCACCATGGCGGGAGTCAGCGGGGCGTCCTCCATGCCGATGAGGGAGAGGAACGTCTGGTTCTGGTGGTAGGACGGTGGCTCCATCCGATCGATCAATTGGACCAGCTGCGCCTGCTGGTCGTCGCTGAGCGGGGTCGCGGAGGACGCGAGGCGCGCGGCCAGCCTGGCGACGGTCTGCTGCTCGGGCAGCGTCCCGCGGTAGGCCTCGAACTGCGCGAATCCCGTCGGCGCGAGGAGGGCGCCGATTTCCTCGTCCTCGTGGCTGACGGCCTCCTGCACCGCGGCCGTGAACCCCGCGATCGAACGCACGCCCTGGGCCTGGGCGGCCGAGAGCGCGTCGCGGGCGGCAAGGCGCTGCCGGAGCAGCAACCCCTCCAGGCGATCCGCCGTGGCCGGGTCCAGCGCCAGCGCGTGGATCAGGGGCCCGTAGGCGGCCCGGATGCTCTCCCGCGAGCGGGCCGACTCGACCCTCAGCTGCAGCTGCCGCACCGCGGCCGACGCCATGATCGCAGCGGCGGGATGGCTCGTCGAGGGCGACGGGCCCTGCGCGAGCTGGCGCTCCAGCTCGCCGACCCGCTGCTGGGCGACGGCGAGATTCGCGCCCGCCGGTGAACCGGCGGGACGAACCCGCGCCAACCGCGCCAGCGATCGCTGCTGCCAGGCGATAGCCGCCGCCGCCACGACGATCGCCATGGCCCAGGCGCCATCGAGGCGCCAAGAACCGCGCGGAATGGAAGCAGGTCCTGCGGCGGACGCGGCAGCGGTCATGGCACGGTCAGTAGAATCCATAGGTCCCGCCGGCATTAGGACCGACGGTCCAGGCCGAATAGCAGGGCGGGGGAATCAGGCTGACGGGCGTGGCGGCGTCGATCGCGCTCGCAATGATGTCCATCACGGTGGTGGCTCCGACGGCGCCGTTGATGGCGGCCAGTTCGCTGTCATCTAGGACGATATCTTCAGTCATGGGATTTGCGGTGTTGCGTCGTCCCGACCAGAGGCCGGTGCGACAGTTTCAGTGCGGGACAGGGCAGGAGTCGGGTCGGACGGCGGGGGCCAGCGCCTCCAGGGTCCGCCCGCGGAGGGTGGGTGGATCCGAGCCGGGGCCGAGGGCGCCCTGGCCCCAGGGGGCGCGACCCGGCCGTCCTTGAAGACCAGGACCGAATCGGCAAGGTCGATGATCGCGCGGCTGTGGGTCACGGCGATGACGGTCGCGCCCCGGGCGCGCGCCTCCCTCATCATTTCCATGACGCAGCGGGTCGCGCGGCGGTCGAGCGCGATCGTCGGCTCGTCGAGGAGGATGAGCGGCGCCTTGCGATAGAAGGTGCGCGCGAGGGCGATGCGCTGACGCTGGCCACCCGACAGCGAAAGACCGCCCTCGTTCAGGGCGCTGTGAAACTTCTGCGGCAGCGAATTGATGAATTCGAGGATTCCCAGCTTCCGGCACACCGCTGCGACCCGGACGAGATCGGGGGAGGCTTCCCCGACCGCGATGTTCGACAGGATCGAGCCGGAGGAGAGCTCGATCCGCTGCGGCAGGACCGAGAGCTGCGCGCGGAGGCTGGCGGTGCTGATGTGCTCAAAGTCGATTTCCCCGACCTGGATGAGCCCCGTTTCGGGAAGGTAGAGCCGCTGCAGCACGGCGAGCATCGTCGACTTGCCGGATCCGGACTCTCCCGTCACCGCCGTGATCTTGCCCACCGGCAGGACAAGCGAGACGTCGCGCAGCACGGGCAGCCGCCCGGCGTGCCGCAGGGTGACCCGGTCGAAGGTAATGGGGCCGAGCAGCTCCGGCGTCAGGGCCACGCTGCCGCCCTCCGGCTCCGCCGCTTCGTCCATGATCTCGAACAGCCGGTCGGTCGAGATGAGCGCCTGCTGCAGGTCAGAGCTGAGGCCCACGAGGCCGCCCAGCGAGGAGCTGACGTACATTGCGAGGGTGTAGCACGACATCAGCTCGCCGGGAGTGAGCTCGGCCCGCAGGACCAGGGTGGTCCCGAACCAGAGCATGCCCAGGGAATAGACCTGGCTGCCGAGGCTCGAGACCGCCGAACAGCCGAAACCCTCGAGGCCGGCCGTCCAGATCGTCCGCAGCAGGCGCACAAAGTGCTTCTCCGTGCCGGCCGCGGCCACCGGTTCCAGGCCGAACCGCTTCACGGTGGAGACCGTGTGCAGGATCTCGGTGACATGGGAATTGAGGTCCGCGGCGCGCTCCTTGATCTGGCGCTGATATTTCCGGTTCAGCCGGTTGAGCAGGAGGTACACCGTCAGCTGCAGCGGGATTTGCGTGAGCGTCAGCAGGGCCAGCTTGCCCGAGAAGAAGAACATGCCGCCGAAGCAGGAAAGGAGGATGACCGGGTTCAGGATGGCGCTCACCATGACCGAGCTCAGGAAAGAGCGGATCTGCACGGCATCGCTGATCCGCGAGGTCATCTCGCCGATCCGCATCGTGTCGAAGAACGACTGCGGCAGGCTGAGAAGATGGCGGTGGTAGCTCAGGATGAGCGAGCTGTCGATCCGCTGCGAGAGCTTGGCCGAGAAGCGGAACTGGAACCAGCCGACGAGGAGCCGCGAGAGGATGAGGACGAGCATGGCGATCCCCAGGAGGCCGAGGAGCGACCGGTTGGCGTCCGGAATCACATCGTCGATCAGGCGCTGGACGTAGAAGGACATGGTCAGGCCCAGGGCGCTGAGGAGGACGGCCCCGAGCACGATCTGCACCAGCGCGGCCCCATGCCCCGCCAGCATCCCGACGAGGCGGGTCAGGGGCGCGGTGGTGCGAGAGCCCGGCGCGAAGGCGCGGCCCGGGGCCAGCAGGATGAGAACGCCGCCCCAGATGAGCTCGAATGCCTCCTGGGTGTGCCAGGCCTTGGTCCCGTCGGCCGGGTCGAGGACGCGCAGCCGCCCGGGCCGCCGGGCCAGGATGACGAGGTAGTGGTGGCGGCCCGACAGCATCTTCACGTGGGCAATGGCCGGCAGGGGGCAGGAGGCGAGGCTCGTGGGCCCGCCGCGGATGCCCTTGGCCGTCAGGCCGAGCTTTTCCGCCGCCTGCACGAGGCCGAGCGCGGTCGTGCCCGAGCGTGTCGTGCCGGCCATGCGCCGGGCCATGGCGGTGGAGATATTCAGCCCATGGTGGCGGGCCACGAAGACCAGGCAGGCCGCGGCACAGTCCGAGCGGGTGGATTGCTTGATCGTAGCCATGGACTCAGGTGCCGAAGAGGTCCTCCGATTTCTGATAGATCAGCTGCAGGAGACTCTTGCGGTTCACCACCAGGCGCACGCCGACGCTCATCCCGTCGGCGATCCGGCCGGTCCGACCATCCGGCATGCGGAGCACGCGGACGGAGGATTGGACCAGGACCTTGAAGAGGGCCTGCTGGTCAAAGCGCACCGACTGGGGGGAGATCTCGTCCACGGATCCATCGGCGGTGCCCCATGCATTGTAGGGGAAGGCGTCGTATTGGAGCATGGCCCGCTGCCCGGGCCGGAGAAACTTGGCATCGCGCTCGCGCAGAAAGGCCTCGATGACGAGCGGGGCTCCGGCCGTCCCGTCTCCCGCCAGCTCGGGTCCCTCGGCCGGCAGTCGCACGATGCCCCGCGCCCGCACGGAGAGGTCGACCTTGACCAGGGGCAGAGCGGCGAGGGCCCCGCCGAGGAAGAGCAGGGTCAGCCAGTACATCGCGGGACGGTCGGGGCCCTGTTCGACGTAGAGCGCCTCGATCGTGTCACCGATCGACTCGGCGGGGTGGTAGGATTCGCGGGCTGGCATTTTGGAGGAACCGCTGGGCGAATTCGGACCCGCGCGGCGGTTGGTTTTGGGTGGATGGCTGGCACGCTTGGAATGCAAAGCAAGGCGTCAACAACAAAAATGGATTGGCTACAAAAGATATGCTTATCGAGAAACGGAGGTCGCGCATATCGCCTTGGATTCGCCCCAAAGCCCGACAAATTTGTCAGCCATGCCCCAAGAATCCCCGCGTTGGAGGCTCCTGGCCCATTGTCTGGCGGCGGTCGGAGCGCTCCTCGCGGAGGGCGTCCGGGCCCAGCCGCCTGTGCCGGACAGCCCGGCCATCGAGCGGCGCGTCGACGGGATGCTCGCGGCGCTGACGCTGGAGCGGAAGATCGACCTCCTAGGCGGGATCGACAGCATGTACACCCGGGCCGCCGCCCCTGCCGGGTTTCCGCAGTTGAAGATGAGCGACGGCCCGGTCGGGGTCCGCAGCTGGGGGCCGACGACGGCCTACGCCGCCGGGATTGCGCTCGCCGCCACCTGGGACCCGGGGCTGGCCGTCCGCCGGGGCGAGGCGCTGGGCGACGACGCCCGGGCCCGCGGGGTGAATTTTCTCCTGGGTCCCGGGGTGAACATCGCCCGGTCGCCGCTGAACGGCCGCAATTTCGAGTATTTCGGCGAGGATCCCTTCCTGGCGGCGCGGATGGCCGTGAACGTGATCAACGGGGTGCAGAGCCGGGGCGTCGCGGCCACCGTGAAGCATTTCGCCCTGAACAACTCGGAATTCGACCGCCGCAACCTGAGCTCCGACGTCGACGAGCGCACGCTGCGCGAGATCTACCTCCCGGCCTTCGAGGCGGCGGTCAGGGAGGCCCACGTCGGGGCGGTGATGAACTCCTACAACCTGGTCGACGGCGTCCACGCCACCCAGAGCCCCCTCCTCAACCTGCGGATCCTGAAAGGCGACTGGGCCTTTGACGGGATCCTGATGTCCGACTGGGACGCAGTCTACTCAACGGTGGAGGCCGCCAACGCGGGGACGGATCTCGAGATGCCCAAGCCCACGTTCCTGAACGGGGCGGCACTGCTGCCGGCGATCAAGGCGGGAACCGTCACGGTTGCGACGATCGACGACAAGTTGCGTCGGCTGTTCCGCACGGCCATCCGGTTCGGTTTCCTCGACCGGCCCCAGGCGGACCCGGGGCGTTCCCTCTACAGCCAGGAAGGGCGGCAGGTCGCGCTCGATGAGGCGCGCGGGAGCATGGTCCTCCTCCGGAACCAGGGCGGCCTGTTGCCTCTCGATGCCGCGAAAGTACGCACGATTGCCGTCATCGGCCCTGACGCCTGGCCGGCCGTCACGGGCGGCGGCGGCAGCTCGGAGACCACCCCCTATCGCGCCACGAGCATCCTGACGGGGGTCAGCGACTACGCCGGCTCGCGGGTGCGGGTGCTCTACACGAGCGGCCTGCCCACCCCGAGGCAGCTCTTCAGCGAGACCGTGTTCGACCGGGACGGCGCGGCGCCGGGCCTGAAGATGGAGGTCTTCGACACGCCGGACTTCACCGGCCCGGCCAACACCTCGCGGATCGAGCACGCGATCGACTGGAAGGCGGAGATGTGGACCCCGAAGGCCCGCCATCCGCGGAGCGTGCGCTGGTCGGCGGCCTACACGCCGGCCAGGACGGGCCCCTATCTCTTCCTGGTCGGGGCCGGCGGAGAGGACCAGTATTCGCTCACCGTCGACGGGGTGCGGATCGTCCAGCAGCCCTTTCGCGAGGGACAGGCGCCCGCCTTTGCGGAGGTCGGGCTGACGGCGGGCAAGACCGTTGCCGTGCGCCTCGACTACCAGCCGTACTCCGACCATCTGCGGGCCGGCTTCGGCATCCGGGCGGTGGCGGATCTGATCTCGCCGGAGACCCGCGGGATCGCCTCGCAGGCCGACGTGGCGCTCGTTTGCGCGGGTTTCGACATCACGACGGAGCGGGAGGGATATGACCGCACCTTCACGCTCCCTTGGGGCCAGGACAGCCTCATCGAGGCCGTGGCGGCGGCGAACCCCCGCACGGTGGTCGCGCTTACTTCCGGCGGCGGCGTCGACATGCGGCGCTGGCTATCCCGGGTTCCGGCCGTCGTCCAGCTCTGGTATCCGGGGCAGGAGGGGGGCCAGGCGTTCGCGGAAATCCTCTTTGGCGCGCGCTCGCCGGAGGGTAAGCTCCCCGTGACCTTCGACCGGTCCTGGGAGGAGAACCCGGTCCACGACACCTACTATCCGCCGCCGCATCCGGACGGGGCGGTCTCGCATGTGAAGTATGCCGAGGGTGTCTTCCTGGGGTACCGTTACTACACGAGCCGGGGAAAGGAGCCGCTTTTCCCCTTTGGCTTCGGGCTGTCGTACACGACGTTCGCCTTCTCTCACCTCGCCGTCGGCGCCGGACCCGGCGGGGTCCCCGCCTCGGTCTCGTTCGACGTGACCAATACCGGGCCGCGCGCCGGCGCCGAGGTGGCGCAGCTTTACCTCGGAGACCCCTCCGCCCGGGTGCCCCGGCCCGTCAGGGAGCTGAGGCATTTCCTGAAGGTGCGGCTCGAGCCGGGACAGACGGAGCATGTGAGCTTTCCCCTCACCGCGCGCGACTTCGCCTATTTCGACGCCGGGGCGCGCCAGTGGCGCATCGACCACGGCGAATTCAAGGTTTACGTCGGGGACTCCTCGGAAAACACGCCGCTGCAGGCCGACTGCCCCTATCTCCCGTCGGTCCCGTCGAGCGATTTCCTGGCCCCTTAGACCCCGGCCTCGACGCGCTCGGCGCTGAGGTTCCGCCAGCGGCTGAGCACCCGGCGGTGGATCTCTTCGGGGGACAGGCCATAGGCCGCGCGGAGGGTCTCGGGATTGCTGCCGTGCTCGACGAACTTGTCGGGCCAGCCGATCCGCTCGACGGCCGCCGGGCAGTCCGCCTCCTGCAGCGCCTCGAGGACGCAGCTGCCGAAGCCGCCGCTCACCACGTGGTCCTCCATCGTGACGAGGAGCGGCACGACGGCGGCATGGCTGAGGAGGAGGGTCCGGTCGAGGGGCTTGACGAAGCGCGCATTGACGACGCCGACGGAGATGTGTTCCTCCGCCCCGAGGCGGGCGGCGAGCCGCAGGGCGTCCTGCACCATCGGGCCCAGGGCCCAGATCATGATATTGGAGCCCTCGCGAACGACCTCGGCGTGGCCGATCGGCAGCGCGACCGGCTGCTCCTTGATCTTCACCCCGAGGCCGGCGCCGCGGGGGTAGCGGATGAAGGCGGGGGCGTTGAGCGTGAGGCCCGTGTGGAGCATGTCCACGAGCTCGTCCTCGTCCTTCGGCTGCATCACGGTCACGCCGGGGATGCAGCGGAGGTAGGCGAGGTCGAAGAGGCCGTGGTGCGTCGGCCCGTCGTTGGGCGAAAGGCCGGCCCGGTCGAGGCAGAAGGTGACCGGCAGGCCCTGCAGCGCGACGTCGTGGATCAGCTGGTCGTAGGCCCGCTGGAGGAAGGTCGAGTAGATCGCGCAGACCGGGCGCAGGCCGCGCGCCGCCATGCCGGCGGCAAAGAGGACGGCATGCTCCTCGGCGATGCCCACGTCGAAGAACTGCCGCGGCAGCTCGGCGGCGAGCTGGGAAAGGCCGGTGCCGCTCGGCATCGCGGCGGTGATGCCGACAATGCGGGCGTCGGCGCGGGCAAAGCGCACCAGGCTCTTGCCGAAGACGTCCTGGTAGGCGGCCGGCGTCCCCGGCGCCGCCTTGCGGCTTTCCCCGGTGGTGGGATCGAAGGCGCCCAGGCCGTGGAACTTCTCGGGTGAATTGAGGGCGGCCTCCAGCCCCTTGCCCTTCTTGGTCAGGACGTGGAGCAGGATCGGGCTGTCGCACTGCCTGGCGAACTCGAGGTTCTTGACCAGCTCGTCGAGATTGTGGCCGTCGATCGGGCCGAGGTAGCGCAGGCCCAGCTTCTCGAAGAGGCTCGAGCTGAGGAGAAAATCCTTCGTCTCGATCTTCCACTTCACCCAGAGCCGGTGCATGTCGTGCCCGTGGGGGAG
>Ga0265320_10002708_pt1 | contig 12251 bp, 8 predicted proteins | sample 4827metaG_FD_202087 | JGI IMG/M metagenome (GOLD analysis project Ga0265320, IMG submission 202087) | Rhizosphere microbial communities from Carex aquatilis grown in University of Washington, Seatle, WA, United States - 4-8-27 metaG | ecosystem: Host-associated > Plants > Roots > Rhizosphere >...
ACGCCCGGATCGCGGTCGGCGCGCAGTACAGGATCGAGACCTTGAGGTCCTCGACGATCTGCCACCAGCGATCCCAGTCGGGCGTGTCGGGAGCGCCCTCGTAGAGCACGCCGGTCGTCGCGTTGGCCAAGGGGCCGTAGACGATGTAGCTGTGGCCGGTCACCCAGCCGATATCCGCGGCGCACCAGTAGACGTCGTCGGGCTTGATGTCGAAGACCATCTCGTGGGTGACCGAGGCGCCCAGCAGGTAGCCGGCCGAAGTGTGGATGATGCCCTTGGGCTTGGCCGTCGTGCCCGAGGTGTAGAGCAGGTACAGGAGCTGCTCACTGTCGACCGGCACGGGCGGGCAGATCGGATCCTGGCGATCGACGATGTCGTGCCACCAGTGATCGCGCCCTTCGACCATATGGATGCCCTCGCCGATCCGGCTGACCACGATCGAGCCGGTGATCGAGGGGGTCGAGGCGAGGGCCTCGTCGGCGTGGTGCTTGAGCCCGACTGGCTTGCCCCGCCGCCAGCCGCCGTCGGCAGTGATCAGGACCTTGGCCTGGGCATCGTTGATCCGGTCCGACAGGGCCTCGGCCGAGAAGCCGCCAAAGATCACGGTGTGGGCCGCGCCGAGGCGGGCACAGGCGAGCATCGCGATCGGCAGCTCGGGGATCATCGGCATGTAGATGGCGACCCGGTCGCCGGTCTGGATACCGAGCTCCTTGAGGGCGTTGGCGGCCTTGCCGACCTCGCGCAACAGGTCGGCGTAGGTCAGTGTCCGGGTGTCGCCCGGCTCGCCGATCCAATGGTAGGCGACCTTGTCCCCGAGGCCGGCCTCGACATGGCGGTCGAGGCAGTTCTCGGAGACGTTCAGGCGGCCACCCAGGAACCACTTGGCGAAGGGCAGCTCCCACTCCAGGGTCGTGTGGAAGGGCTCGGTCCAGCGCAGCCGTTCGCGAGCCCGCTTCGCCCAGAACGCCTCGAAGTCGGCCTCGGCCTCGGCGTACAGGGCACTGGTCGCATTGGCCTGGGCCGCGAACGCCGGGTCCGGCGCGAAGCGGCGCGCCTCGTTCAGCAGCGGCATCGTCTCGATCTCGGGCTGGGGCACGGGTTCGCTGCTCACAAGACTGCTCCTCTGGCTCCTCCTGCGGCTTCTCGGCCCATTCTACGCGGGCAGCCCGGCTCGAAACCCCGGCCGGCCGGGTGATCAGCCGGGGGCATCCTCGCCGGGCTCGTCGCCGCTGCCGGGTGGATCGTCGTCGAGATCGAGCCGGGCTGACGGGCCACCGCCGAGCGAGCCGCTGACCGGCATGCCCGAGGGCAGGACCGGGGCCGGGATCTCGATCCCGTTGGCGGCCATCGCGGCCAGGATCCGCTTGCGCAGCTCGCCGGTCACGGCGACCATCTCGCCGGCCCGGACGCGGCCCAGGATCTTGAGGGTGATCCCCCGCTCGCCAAGCTGGTCGACCCGATCCACGGCCGGCGTCTCGAGGATCCGCGGCCCCCAGGCCGGATCCGCGGCCAGGGCCGCGCCCACGGCGTCGAAGACCTGGATCGCGTGCTCGATATCGGTGCCGTAGGCAACGATCACGTCGTGGTTGATCCGGCGCCACACGCGGGTCCGGTTCGAGGCGACCTTGATCTCGCCGTTGGGGACGTTGTGGACGACCCCGTCGGCGTCGCGCAGGACCGTTCGCCGGAGGGTCAGCTCTTCGACGGTCCCGGTCACCCCCGCGATCTCGACCACGTCGCCCTGGCCGTACTGGTTCTCGAGCAGGATCAGGATGCCTGAGAAGAAGTCGCGGACGATCGCCTGGGCCCCGAAGCCGATCGCGATCCCGACGACTCCCAGCCCGGCGATGGCCGGCCCGACATCAAGGCCGATCTGCTCCAGGACGAGCAGGCCACCAATCGTCAGCACGAAGCCCTTGACGACATAGCCGCCGAGGGCCTCGATCGTGGTGAACCGCTTGCTGACCTCGGCCGCCTCGTCGAGGCTCGATTCGGACTGGGCCCGGGTCTGCATCGCAGCCAGGACCCGGCGCAGCGCGCCGAGGGTCAGGCGGGTGATCGCGATGCACACGACCACGATGACGAGGACGATCAGGAGGCGGTCGGCGATGATCGCCAGCCAGCCGGCGTAGGTATCGGGCATGACCCGTGCAGCCTAGCGGGTCAGGCCGCAGCACCGCCGAGTCGGACGGAGATGGCCGCGGCCGCTTCGCGGGCCTGCGAGGCGAGCTCGGGGATCCGGCGCGGCGTGAGCCGGAAGGCCGGCCCCCAGATGTCGACGGCCGCGATCACCGCCCCGCGGGCGTCGTGGACCGGGGCGGCCACCGCGTTGAGGCCCAGCTCGAACTCGCCGATCGCCGTCGCGTAGCCCCGCCGCCGGACCCGCGACAGCTCCTCGAGGAGCGGCTCGAGCTCGGTGATCGTGCGCTCGGTATACGCCGCCAGGCCCTTGCGCACGACACGCAGAACCTCACGCTCGGCGAGCGCCGCCAGGAGGACCTTGCCCGAGGCGACGCAATGGAGCGGCGTCGAGCGCCCGGTCCAGTCGCCCACGGCAATCAGGTTCGGACCGTCGGCCTGGGCGACGGTCAGCAACTGGTCGCCCTCGAGCGCCCCGAGGCCGGTCGTCTCGCGGGTCAGGCGGGCCAGCCGTTCGAGCTCGGGCATCGCGATGCCCCGCAGGTCGAGCGTCCGTTCCGCCCGTTCGGCGAGGCGAATTACGACCAGGCCGAGGCGGTACTTGCCCGACTCCTCATCCTGCTCGACGAGACCTCGCCGCTCGAGCGTCGCGAGCAGCCGCGACGCCGTCGACTTGTGGAGACCAAGCCGCCGCGCGAGCTCGGTGACCCCGGCCTCGCCGGCCGACTCGCCCAGGGCGAGCAGGAGCGAGGCCGCCCGATCGACGGAGCGAACGGCGTTCCCGTCGATCAACGAGCGGTCCCGATCGAGAACGCCGGGTCGAGTCGGGGACAGGCCATCAGCCGAGGACAAGGCTTGGCGCCCCGATGCCCTTGGCCCGGGCATCGAGGGCCGCATCGAGCGAGCCTTCGAACGCTTCGAGGACCTGCGCCTCGTCAGCATCATCGTGGGCGGCGCACAGGAACCACGGCTCACGCGAGTCCGGCTCGGGCATCGCCCCGCGGGGATGCATCCCGACGGCCACCGCGTCGTACAGGTCGTGGTCGGTCTTGACCCAGTCGCGGTACTCGCGAACGTCCTCGCTGGTGAACATGATCCCGAACATCGCCGGGACGCCGGTGAAGTTGAAGGGCAGGCCCTTGGCGTTGAGGATCGAGGCCAGGCCGGCCTGGATCGAGAGCCCGCGCTGCTTGATCCCCTCGACGACCGAGCCGTCCTTGAGGATCGACAGGGTGGCGACGGCCGCGGCGGCGGCCACCCGGTTGCCGGCGTACGTGCCGCCGTGGCTGACCTTGTCGGGCAGCATGCTCATGACCTCCCGGCTGCCGCCGAAGGCCGCTGCCGGGTAGCCGTTGCCGATCGCCTTGGCGAACGAGGCCAGGTCGGGCTTGATCCCGAAGAATTCGGCCGCGCCACCGCGGGCGATCCGGAAGCCCGTCTTGACCTCGTCGAAGATCAGCAGGGCCCCGAACTCCTTGGTGATCGCCCGAACGCCCTCGTGGAAGCCGTCCTTGGGCAGGATCCCCTGGGCATTGCCCAGGACCGGCTCGATGATCACCGCGGCGATGTCCTCGCCCTGGGTCTCGAACACGCGGCGGAGCGTGACCAGGTCGTTGTAGGGCACGGGAATGACCGTCTGGGTGACCGCCTCCGGGATCCCCCGGCCCCAGGCCAGGTGGACCGGGTTGTCGCGATCGCCGAGCTCGTCCATGTCGTTGGGCAGGACGCTGATCAGGGCGTAGTCGTGGACGCCGTGGTACTGGCCCTCGAACTTGATGATCTTCTCGCGGCCGGTGTAGGCCCGGGCGATCCGCATCAGGTGCATCGTCGCTTCGGTGCCGGAGACAGTCATCCGGGCCATCTCGACCCAGCCGGTGATCTCCTTGATCAGCTCGCAGGCACGAACCTCGTCCTCGCTGGTCAGCGAGAAGCTGACCCCCCGGCGCATCCGCTCGTTGACGTAGTCGTCGACACGATCATCGCCGTGCCCGAGCATCACCGGTCCATAGCCCATCCGCAGGTCGACGTACTCGTTCTGGTCCATGTCCCAGACCCGGCCGCCCTTGCCCCGATCGACATAGATCGTGTCGTCGCCCCAGGTCCGGAAGTTCGAGTCGGTGCCGCCGGGCATCGTCTTCATCGCCCGCTGGTAGAGCTCGGTCTGGCGGGCGCGCTTCAGGGTCGGGGTTGGGCGGATGGCGGGTTCGGTGGCCATGAATCCCTCCGGGATGGACCTCCGGTCACCCCGTTCGCGGCCGATCCCCTCGGAGCGGCGCGACGGTGCGACAGGCGGGACGGTTGCCCGGGTCGCGGAACACTGCCTTGGAGCGTTGCGCGATACGGGACTGGATCGGACCTAGGATGCCACTCCAGCGGGGGCCCGGTCAACACGATATTCGCGGGTGAGTGGCGAATCACGTGCGAAATCCGGGCCTGATCGGCGTTCGTGGATGCCAAACCGTGGTCAGCGGCGCGCTCGGGCAACGCGCGCTTCGGGCTCGAAGTCGAGCCGCACCAGCCAGCGCGGCAGGCCGGCGCTGCGGGCATCGGTCAGCAGTACTCGCGCGAATCCGGCGGCATCGAACATCGAGACCAGGCCGACGTAAGCGAACCCGGTGTCGATCCGCCGTCCCCCGGGGTCGACGGGATAGGCCTCGACGCCCGGCGCTGCCGCATCCCGGGCGGCTCTGACGACGGCGGCCAGGAGGGCCCGGGCAACGCCCCGGCGGCGGTAGCCGACCCGGATCCGGAAGCAGCCGATCACCCACACGGGCTGCGTGTCGATCGCGGGGATCACCCGCGAGTGGTCGAGACGCGGAGTCGCTGTGCGCATGCTCACCCCGCACCAGCCAACGGGTTCCCCGCCGAGATAGGCCACGTAGCCGGGCGGCGGCGGGCCGCCGGCCATCTCCGAGCGGAGCATCTCCGGCCGGCTCAGGCGCGGCTCGCCGGGCCGCCGGCCGAGGCCCCGCCAAGGCTGGCACCAGCAGCCGCGATCCGGCCCGTCACCGCCGAGCAGCAGCTCGACGTCCGGCCAGCGATCGACCGTTGCCGGGTGCACGTCGATCTCGGCCGTTGCCGCGCCGGTTGCCGCGTCCATGGGCCTAACGATACCGACCCGAACCGGCTGGTACCGTGGCCCGGTGACGGCCACCGACGAGCTCTTCAGCGCGATCCGCTCCGGCGACCTGGCCGCCGTCGAGCGGCTCCTGGTCAAGCGGCCGTACCTGGCCGGGGCGAGCGATCCGGCCGGGCTGTCGGCCGTGACCGTCGCCGCCTACCAGCGCCAAGCCGCCATTGTCGAGCGACTGCTGGCTGCGAAACCGGACCTCGACCGATTCGAGGCGGCGATCGTGGGCGATCTGGGCCGGCTTGCCGAGCTGCTCGACGAGCCCGATGCCGAGCCAATTGACCAGCGCTCCGGCGACGGTTTCACAGCCCTCCACCTGGCCGCCTATTTCGGCCGGCGACGGGCGGTCCAGGAGCTCCTCGATCGGGGCGCCGACCCGAATGCCTGGGCCTCCGGTGGCCTCCGGGTCCAGCCCCTCCACAGTGCCGTGTCAGCCGGCCACGACGTCGTCGCCCGGCTGCTGGTCGAGCGCGGCGCCGAGCCGGACCAGGCCCAGGACGGCGGTTACACGCCGCTCCACGCAGCCGCCCAGAACGGCCTCAGCGGACTGTGCGACTTCCTGATCGCCCACGGCGCCAACCCGAAGGCGCTGACCGAGGACATCCTCACTCCCGCCGACCTGGCCGAACGGGCGGGCCACCCGGATCTGGCGGCCCATCTCCGCTCTCTGGGCGGCTGATCGGGGCCTGATCCGATCGGATCCTTCTCGATCCTTATCGATCCGTCCCGGTCCGTCCCCGTCCGTCCCCGTCCGTCCCCGTCCGTCCCGGTCCGTCCCGGTCCTCGGCCGGGCCGCGCACCCGACTCCAATCCGAGCCGCCGTTGGGACGAATGTCGCTGGCAGACGCGGTATTGGCATCGTCGACGCGAAATCGGGCCTCCGTGGCGGATACTCGAGCTGGTTCGTGCACGATTCGGCGCCGATCCCGGCCGAATCGGCCCTCCCCACGCTCCGGAACCGACGTTGTGCGTCCCGGGGCGACATTCGTCCCAAGTCGGAGCCTCGGGGTGTAGGTGAGCCAGAGCGGGGTCGAAAACAGGCCGAGCGTGGGCGGCCTGCGTTCCTGGACAAATTCCGCCCGGAGCGGCGCTATGGTCGACTTTCGCGGCTCGGATGACCGGACGCGGCGCTGGATTTGTACGGTCGTGCTCGCCGACGGCACGGGTCAGCCTCGATCAGGGTGAATTTGGGCCCAAGCTCGACCATACCGCGGCTGGGGACGGAATCTGGCAAGACGGACCGCGGGATGAGGTGCCGCCGCCCGCCACGAACCGCCGATACGGAACTGGGTCAGGCCGGGGTGGCGACCCAGGTCGGCAGCTCGCGGGCGAGCGTGGCCAGGGGCAGCGAGCCGTGGCCGAGGACCGCGTCGTGGAAGGCGCGCAGGTCGAACGCCGAGCCGTCGCGCTGCTGGATCTCCGCCCGCAGCCGCTCGATCTCCCGCTGGCCGATCTTGTAGGTCAGGGCCTGGCCCGGCCAGCAGATGTAGCGGTCGGTCTCGATCACCGCGTCGGTCTCGCTGAGGCCGGCGCCGCGCAGGAAATCGATCGACCGCTGGCGCGGCCAGCGCAGGGCGTGGAGGCCGGTGTCGACGACGAGGCGGGCCGCCCGCCAGGCCATCGCGTCGAGCATCCCGAAGCGCTCCGACTCGCTCCGGAAGAGGCCCATCTCGTCGGCCAGCCGTTCTGAATAGAGACCCCAGCCCTCGACGTAGGATGCGCCGACGAGCCGCGAGCCGAGCCGCCGGAAGGTGCTCAGGTTCTCGTTCTCCATCTCCAGCGCAATCTGGAAATGGTGGCCGGGGACGGCCTCGTGGTAGGTCGTGCTGGCGAGCTTGGTATAGGCGCGCGAGCCGAGGTCGTAGGTATTGGCGTAGTAGATCCCGGGCCGCGAGCCGTCGGTCGTCGGCGGGTAGTAGTAGGCGAACGGGCTGTCCTTCTCCTTGTACTCCTCGACGGCGCGCACCTCGCAGCCGACCACGGGCAGAACCCCGAAGAAGCGCGGCGCGACGGCCATCGCCCGGTCAATGTCCTCGCGCGCCCGGCTCAGGAGCTCGGCCGCCGACTGGGGGATGTTGGCCGGGTCGGACCCCAGGTGGGCGCGGTACGCGGCCGTGTCGTCGCCGAAGCCCTGGGCCCGGGAGATCACCCGCCGTTCGAGGTCGATCTGCTCGAGCTCTTCGAGGCCGATGTCGTGGACCTCCGAAGGCTCGAGGGCGAGGGTTGTCCAGGCCAGGACCTGGGTCCGGTATAGGGCATCGCCGTTGGGCGCCGACCACAGGCCGGGCTCTTCGCGGCTGGCGGCCAGGTAGGCGCCCCGGAGCGCCTCGAGGTAGGCCCGGTCGGCCGGGATCACCGCTTCGCGGACCGCGGCCAGGACCTGCTCCCGCTCCGGATCGCCGGCGACCTTGGCGACCTGGACGATGACCGAGTCTTCGGCCGGCGTCTCGAGGATGCGCTCGAGCTGGGCGATCGTCCGCTCGGCCACGATCCGGGGCGCGGTCAGGCCGCTGGCCACGCCTTCGCTGAGGAGCTCGATGTTGGCGGCCATGAACGCCGGATAGGCATGCAGCCGGGCGAGGAAGCGCTCCAGGCGCTCGGGGGTATCCGCCTGCTGGAAGGTCGCCAGGGTCGGCAACAGGGTCTGCGGGCCGCCCATCTGGTCGACGGCCCGGAGCAGGTCGATGCGCTGGTCGTCCTGCTCGATCTGGAGCTCGCACACGACCCGGACCATGTCCAGGGTGATCCGATCCTCGAGCGGCTGGGCCGCGGCATCGATCGCGCGGGCCGCCGCGAGGGTCGTCTCGGCCAGGGTCCGGGCGCGCAGCCGGCCGGCCCGGCTGGGATCCTCCAGGCGGTCGTCGTAGCGCTCGTCGCCATACATCGTGGCGGTGGTCGGGTTCTCTTCGAGGATCGCCTCCCAGAACCGGTCGGCGAGCTGGTTGACGGGGCTGGACGGATCGAACCGGGTCACGTGAGCCTCCATGGGCGCAGCCGCTGGGCGGTCAGCGTACCCGATTCGGCGACCGCACCAAGTCGGGCACCTGCCTGATTCGTCAGCCGCCGAAGAGCGTCGTCTGCTCGCTCGGCTGGCGCTCGATCTGGGGGTCGAGCCCGAGGTACGGCTCGAGGTCGGCCAGCAAGGGCTGCTCGCGCTCGGCGAATGCCCGCAGGTGATTCGCCTTGAGAATGTGCCAGTTGCCGGCTTCGAGGGCTGAGCGCAGGAGGGGCGAGCGTTCGAGCTTGTAGCGGATCAGCTCGGTCCGCTCGGGGGCGACCACCAGGAACCGGACGAGGTCGGGGTCGGGCGGGATCTGGCCGCCCCGGCGGAGGAGCGGCTCGCCGAGCATCGCTGTCCATTCGACCTCGAAGGTCATCGTCAGGCGAGCCCGGAAATGCCAGGTGACGTCGACCTGGTCGATCGCCTCGCTGCGGGCCTTGCCGACGTGCGGCGGTCCCGAGCGGAACTCCGAATCGTCCAGCCAGCCGGCCAGGTTCCGGCGGCCGATCCGGTGGACCTGCTCGCGGCTCGAGATCCAGACCCGCAGCCCGAGCTGGTGGCCGAGGTTGGCCAGGAGGGCGATCAACTCGCTGTGCTCCTGGGACCGACGGAGCAGGTCGTCCGAGGTGAGCAGGTGATCGGGTGTGCTGGCCAGGCTGCGATAGCTCTCGAGGCAGGCCCCGACGAGCGCCTCGTCGGGCAGGTCGTGGCCGGTGAACAGGCCGGCGATCCGTTCGTTGAAGGCGGCCTCCGAGAGGCGGCCGGCTGTCGAGAGCAGGCTGAAGACCGACCATTCGACCCGGTCGGCGAGGGGCAGGGCAGCGCCGGCCACGTCATCCCGGTCGGTCAGCCACCAGCGCCCGGGCTCGATCTCCTTGAGCCGGCGATGGTCGGGTCGGGCCAGCTCGGCCCGGATCAGGCCCAGGAGGCGTTCGACGCGGTCGGCGGCGACCGCGACCTCCGGCGCCCGGACCGATTCGCGGCCGATCGAGGCGGGCACGCCACGCAACGAGCCGGGCGCGCCGCGGGGCGAGGGACGGACGTCGGGCTCTTCATCGCGGCCGGCGGACGGACGGTCGAGCGACCGGTCGGCTGGCCGATCGCCCGATCGGTCGCCAATTCGGTCGATCAGGCGACGCGGCCGCTCCTCGCCCGGCCCGCCGCCGTCGGGATCGCCCGCGGTTGGTCCGCCGCCGTCGACCTCGGGCGCCACGAGGCGGCGCAGGTGGCCGGCCCGGTCGAGGCCGACCAGGATCTCGCCCAGCAGCCGCTCGGTGCGAGCCGGCTCGCCCCGGGCCTGGAGGATGGCAACGGCGGTGTCGGTCACGGTGCGGGCCACGTCGGCTTCGGAGAATCGGCCCCGGTCGAAGCGCTCCGGCGGCGCGAAGAGACCGCGCCCGGGGACAAGGTCGGGATCGCCCGGACCGCCGGGCACCGCGGGCAGGGTGACGTTGGCCCGGGTCCGCGGGCCGACCGGGATCGCCGCGCCGGGGGGCACGAACTCGACGATCCCGCCGGTCTCCTCGCCCGGCTCGGCGAGGCGGGCGGCGACGAGCCGGTAGCCGGCGCCGACGCCACCGAGCACCGCGGCCAGCAGGCCTTCGGGCCCGCCCGGCTCGAGGATCAGGACCGCCCGCGCATCGCGGGCCAGGATCGGGGCGGCGGCTTCGTAGGCGCGCCGGATCTGGGCCGATTGCCAGCCCCATGGGACCCGGGCGGTGGTGCTCAGGAGGGCCTCGATCGGGACCAGCGAGGCGGCCTCCCGGCCGAGGACCCAGGCGGTGCCGACATAGGCGAACGAGAGGCGCTCCTGGTTCGGGCGCAGCGGCGGCTGGCCCAGGACCAGCCGGATCCGGGGCCGGTCGGCGGCCCGACCCAGCGACTCGGCTTCGGCGGCGAGGGCCCGGAACGTGGACGGCGTGCCCAGCCGCAGGACGACGTTGCCGGTCCCTTCGGCGAGGGCTTGGAAATCCTCCCCGAACCGGGCCTGCATCGGCCCCAGCGGGGCGCCCTCGAGGCGCTGGACGAAGCCGCGTACCAGACGATAGGCATCCTCGAAGGCGAGCCACGGATTGCGCTCGCGCCACTGGCCGCCGACCGGCTGCTTGACCCGGCCGTGGCTGATCCGGAGGGTCGCGATCCGGCCGGGATAGCCGTTCAGGCGGGAGGCCGGGACGATCGCGTGGAGGAGGGCCAGGCGCATCGCGGCCTCGACCGCCGGCGCCCGGAGGTCGGTCTCGATCCGCTCGAGGATCGCCTGCAGGCCGACGAGCTGGCGCGGGGTGTGCAGGTCGAGGACCGAATCGACGATGCCCGACTCACCCTCGGGATACGGGAAGCGCTCGCGCAGCAGGCGGCGCGCCGGCAGGTCCGAGGGAATCTCGGCGGTCCGGGCGATATCGGCCTCGTCGACCGGCCCGTGGCGCTGCTCGCCGCCACCGAGCTGGTCGCGGCAGACGATGCAGCGATACTGCTTGGTGATCGGCCGGGCCGGCTCGTCGCCGGTCGACTCCCAGACGACCTCTTCGAGGGTGACCGCCCGGCCGCAGGTCAGGCAGTGGCTGGCGTAGCGCTCGCCGAGCCAGACCTTGAGCGCCGATTGCTCGCGCGGAGCGGCGGCGATCGCCTGGAAGGCGGCGTCGAGGTGGCGGACATCGGGCGGCCGCAGGACGACCTCGGCCAGCAGCCGGGTGAGGGGGCTCGTTTCCAGGCTGGCGGCGCGGCGCTGGCGGTCGACCGCGGTGCGCGCGATCCAGCCGCCCCGGCCGTGGAGGTCGACGACCACGTCGCCCGGCCGGCTGTTGGCCTCGATCCGGGCCGCGACCAGCTCGGGCGGCAAGGGCGGTGCCAGCCGGCTGAAGGCGGGCAGCGACCAGCCCGGGTCACTGCGCAGGAACGGATCGCGGGCGGCCATCGGCGCAATTGTGCCACCCCGCGACGTACGATCCGCAGATGACCGTCGATTCGACTTCCGCGCCAAAGGTCACGGTCGCCGACGGGGCGCGCGCCTGGCGCGACCTCCAGGCCGCGGTGGCCGAGGCCGTCGTCGGCGGCGATGACGCCCTGCGCCTGCTGGCGATCGCGGTCCTGGCCGAGGGCCACGCCCTGATCGAGGACGTCCCCGGCGTCGGCAAGACGCTCCTGGCCCGGGCCTTCGCCCGGGCCCTGGACCTCGACTTCGGACGGGTCCAGGGGACGCCCGACCTGCTCCCCTCGGACGTGACCGGCACGAGCATCCTGGCCCCGGCGACATCGATGACCGAGGGCGGGCTGACCCTCCGCTTCGTGCCCGGCCCGGTCTTCACCAACGTCCTCCTCGTCGATGAGATCAACCGGGCGACGCCACGCACCCAGTCGGCCCTGCTCGAGGCGATGCAGGAGCGCCAGGTCTCGATCGAGGGCGAGACCCGGCCGCTGCCCGACCCGTTCATCGTCCTGGCCACCCAGAACCCGATCGAGTACGAAGGCACCTTCAGCCTGCCCGAGGCGCAGCTCGACCGATTCCTGGTCCGGATCCGGATCGGCTATCCCGACCGGGCTGCCGAAGCGCGGATTGCCGGCCGCTACCAGGCCGAGCGCGACCCGCTCGAGCGGGTCGGGGCGGTCATCGACCGGGCCACGCTGCTGGGCCTGCGCGATGCCACCCGACAGGTCCACGTCAGCCCGGAGCTGACCAACCACGTCGTGGCGATCGTGGCCGCGACCCGGACCCGGCCCGACATCGAGCTGGGGGCCAGTCCTCGGGCCAGCGTGGCCCTCTTCCGGGCGGCCCAGGCCCGGGCCCTGCTCGACGGGCGGGACTTCGTGCTGCCCGACGACATCCGCCTGAGCGCCCCGGCCGTCCTCGTCCATCGCCTGCGCCTGGGCGTCGATTCGGCCCTCCATGGGCTGACCCTCGAGGGCGTCTTCGCCGAGACCCTGGCCGGGGTGCCGGTGCCCGTCGGCACGAGCAGCCGGGCAGGCCGGGACCAGCCGCGTTGA
>Ga0265320_10002709_pt1 | contig 12247 bp, 8 predicted proteins | sample 4827metaG_FD_202087 | JGI IMG/M metagenome (GOLD analysis project Ga0265320, IMG submission 202087) | Rhizosphere microbial communities from Carex aquatilis grown in University of Washington, Seatle, WA, United States - 4-8-27 metaG | ecosystem: Host-associated > Plants > Roots > Rhizosphere >...
TTGGGCTTCGGTGAGGTCGGTGGCTTCGTTGGGGCCGAGGTGGAAGGTCATGCCTTTGGCGCGGAGCCAGTCGTAAACGGCGCGGGCTTCGGCGGCGGGGACTTGGGTGGCTGCGTGGTAGAGGGCGGATTGGGAGAGGCGTTCTTTGTAGACGCCGGTGGGGAAGAGGAGTTCGTCGGGGATGATGGCGTTGAACATGCCCATGCAGCCTTCGTCGAACACGCCCATGATGGCTTTGCGGCGGCGGAGGTCGGCGGCGATTTTCTTGGCGGTGGCGGTGGCGCGGGCGGGGATACGGCAGCGCGCGAGGGGTCGGACGTGGGCGGTTTTGTGTTTGACGACGCCGGTCTTGAGCCAGGCGGCGAGGTTTTTCAAAAAAGGCGCGTCGGTGAAGTCTTCGCTCCAGAGGGTGGAGTATTTGACGCCGGCTTTGGTGAGGGAGCCATTGAGGTTGAGCATGCCGACGAGGCCGGGCCAGGTGCCGCTCCAGTTGGCGACGGTGAGGATGGGCGCGCGGTGGGAGATGAGGCCGGGGAGGAGGTGATGGGAATATTGCCAGACGGCTTCGGCGACGATGAGGGGGGTGCGTGGGTCGAGATTGGCGAAGACGGCCATGCCTTCTTTTTGGGATTGGATGAAGCCGTGTTTGCGCGCGGGGTCGTAGGGGTGGGCGCGGACGAGTTCGCAGCCGAGTTGAGCGAGGGCGGCGGCGAGGGCCTGCTCCATGGCGTGCTGGGCGGGCCAGCAAACTTCATTGGCGGATTGACGCTGGTCGCCATTGGCGACGAGAAGGACTTTTTTGAGCTTGGGCATGGGGCGATGCTTGAATGATGGAAGAGCGTGGCGCGGTTTGGCCATAAAATTCGCAGGGGCGGCCAAGCCACCTCGCCACGAACTGCCGAACGGACAAACCAACGTTTCACCGCAAAAGTTCGTCGACGAAATCAGAGCGGCTGGGTGAGGTTGGGCTTGGCGCGGCGGGGCAGGAAGCCGGGGCGCTCGCCGGCGGGGCGGGTGTCGACGGCGAGGTTGTGCTCGAGGCGGCGGGCGAGGCGCACAAAGGGCAGGCCGATGAGAAGGTAGATGACGGCGATGGCGAGGCCGGTGCCGAAATAATCGTAATAAGTCGTCGCCATGCGCTGGTAGGCGTTGGTGAGGTCCATGATGGAGATCATGGTGACGAGCGAGGAGTCCTTGAGCAGCGAGATGAAATCGTTGGTCAGGGGCGGGAGGACAAGGCGGAAGGCTTGCGGGACGACGACGTGGCGGAGGGATTGGCGGCGCGACATGCCGAGGGCGCGGGCGGCTTCCATCTGGCCGCGCGGGACGGCGAGGAGGCCGGCGCGGTAATTTTCCGCCTCGTAGGCGGCGTAATTGAGGCCAAGGCCGAGGATGCCGGCGGCCCAGGGCGTGAGGCGGATGCCGATGTTCGGCAGGCCGTAGTAGATGAAGAGCATCTGGATGAGCAGGGGGGTGCCGCGCACGACCTCGACGTAGATCATCGACAGAATTTGGAACGGGCGCGCCGCAAACACACGGAGCACCGCGAGGACAAAGCCAACGGCGACGGCGAGGGCCATCGAAAAAATGGAAATCACGAGCGTGTTGAACCCGGCCTGGAAAAGCGTGGCGCGCCATTCCCAGAGGCGGCTGAAGCGTTCGCCCCAAGTGACTTCCTTACCCGCTTGGGCGAGAAAATCCTCATAGGCGGTGGGCGGGCCGGCGGGCGCGACGGGCTGGCCGAGGCTGTCCGCGATGGTGGGGTTCCACAAATTCCAGCGGGAGAGGATTTCGCGGAGGCGGCCACTGTCGATGAGTTGCTGGAGGCCGTAATTGAGCGCGGCCTGGATGGCGGCATCGCCTTTCTTGACGGCGATGACGTAGCTGATGTGGCCGAATGGCGGGCCGTTGAAGCGGAGGCTCGCGTTGGGCTTGGCGTAATACATCGCGATGGGAAAATCGAGCAGCACGCCGTCGATGCGGCCGCGCGCGCAATCATTGTAGGCGTTTTGTTCTTCGTCGTAAGTTTGCGGATCAATACCGGCGGATTTAAGGAGGTCGAATGCGCCGGTTTGGTCGAGGGTGCCGATGCGCTTGCCGTGGAGTTGGTCGAGGGAGGTGACTTCGGGGGCCTCGGTGCGGGTGGCGAGTTGCTCGTAGCTGGAATAATAGGGGCGGGAGAAATCGACCTCGCGGCCGCGTTCCTCGGAGAATTCGATGCCGCAGATGACGCAGTCGTATTTGCCGCCGGTTTTCAGGCCGGGGATGAGGCCGTCCCAATCGACGTTGTTTAACTCCGGGGTGACGCCGAGAATTTGGGCGATTCCGGTGATGATTTCGTATTCGAAGCCGACGAGCTGGCCGGGGTGCGCGGGGTCGTCGAACGCGAAGGGCGCGCTGCTTTTGACATCGGCGGCCCAGCGCAATTTTCCGGTGGGGAAGGCCTTGGCGGCGAGGGCTTGGGCCTCGGCGGTGGGCGTGGCGGCGGGTGCTGGCGCGGCTGCAGGCGCATCCGCGGCGAAACCCGCCGGGGCGAGGAGCGCCAGCGCGGCAAAAATCCACCATGAAAAGTGCCGGTTCATTTACAGGAAGCGCCGGAGGAAGCGGCGGGTGCGCTCATCGCGCGGGTTTTGGAAAATTTCCGCCGGGGGCGCGATTTCCACGATTTCACCTTTTTCGAGATAGAGGACGCGGTCGGAGGCGTCGCGGGCGAAACGCATTTCGTGGGTGACGACGACCTGGGTCATGCCTTCGGCGTCGAGTTGGCGCATGACGGCGAGGACTTCGTCAATCATCTCGGGGTCGAGGGCGCTCGTCGGCTCGTCGTACAGCATGACCTTCGGGTTGAGGGCGAGGGCGCGGGCGATGGCGGCGCGCTGCTGCTGGCCGCCGGAGAGTTGCGAGGGGTAGCGGTGGTGGAACTCCTCCCCCAGCCCGACTTTGCCGAGGAATTTTTCGGCGGTGGCGCGGGCTTGCTCCGGTGCGACGCCCTGCACGACGACGGGCGCGAGCATGACGTTTTCGAGCGTAGTTTTGTGCGCGAAAAGGTTGAAATTTTGGAAGACCATGCCGACCTGCTGGCGGAGGTCGTGCGCGTGGGATTCGAAATTGGCGTCGAGCGGGGTGCCGGGCGCGCGTTCGAGGGTGACGCCGGCGATGGTGATGTGGCCGGAGTCCGGCGTTTCGAGGCAATTCAGGCAGCGCAGCATGGTCGTCTTGCCGCAGCCCGAGGGGCCAATGACGGAAATCAATTCGCCCGCCGCCACGGTGAAGCCCACCCCGCGCAGCACGGGAGTAGATCCGTGGCTTTTTTGCAGGCCTTGGACAGCAATCATGGGTGGAGACGTTTCGTCCATGGATGTTACGAGCATCTGGCGCGGCGCGTGCGCGTCAACTGAAAACCGCCCGATTATTTGCCGGTGGGGGCGGCGAGGCGGGCGAGTTCGGTGCGGGCGAAGCCGTATTCGTCACAGTTGGTGCCTTCGAGGGCGGAGCTGACCGCGATGAAGGTGCGCGCGCCGGCGGGGTCGCCGTTGATGAGGTGAAGTTCGCCAATAAAATAGTTGGCCTGGCACTGGCGGTCGGCGGCGGTGTCATTCGGGCCTTGGGCGGCGGCGGCCAGCAAATCGGCTTCACTGATTTGTCCGGTGAGAAACGCGGCGATGGCTTTGGGCCAGGCGTCTTTCCACGCGGCGCTGGTCACGGCGAGGTCGCCGGGGTCGCGCTTCAAGCGGCGGAGAAGAACGTGGCGGTAGAGGCGGACGAAGGGCGTCGAGTCAGGCTGGAGGCCGATGAATTTGTCGTAGTCTTCGACCGCGCCGGGAAAGTCGTTTTGGTTTTGGCGGAGTTCGGCGCGAAAGCCGTAATAGGCGGCGAAGGTCGGCTGGAGTTGGATGGCCTTGGTGAAGTCGGCGGAGGCGGCGGGGAAATTGCCCTTGTCCTGCTCGGCGAGGGCGCGGTTGCCAAAGGCGGAGCCGAGGTTGGGGTTGAGCTGGCCGGCCTGGGTGGCGTCGGTGATGGCGCCGTCAAAATCGGCCAGGGCGATTTTGACCATGCTGCGGTCGTTAAAATATTCCGCGGAGGGGGCGGGAGCGGTGGCGATGGCCGAATTGAGGTCGGCGAGCGCGCCTTTCAAGTCGCCCTTGTTATACTTATCCATGCCGGATTGGGCGAGAGCGGCGGCCTCCTTGGCCTTGTTCGAACAAGCGCAGAGGAACAAAGCGGCGAGACACGCGAGGGCGCGAAGATGGGAAGAGAAAGAGGCACGCATGGGGGCGCGGGGGAGATTGGAAAATAAATCGCCGCCGGGCAAAGGCGAGCCTTATTGGCGGAGGGGTGCGAGCGGAGAAGTAATTTGACGTTGGGCGTGCCAGTCTGGCCTTAAATATCAAGCAAACGTCCCACCCACATGTAGATCACCAGGAGAATCAGCGTGATTAATACGAGTACTTGATCAGTCTGGGTCGCGACAAGACAAAGTGATCCCAGCAAAAGCAAACCCAGTGATACTGTTACGACATAGCTCGTGACGCGTCTCCACCCATCCCTGTTTTTGAACACTCTCGTCAAGGGAATCGCATACAACAAAATGGGTAGCGCCCAAAACGGATCAACTACGCTCCCAGCGACCCCCACCACAAACCAAAGGGCGGATATAACCAGACAGCACACCAACGCAACCGCCCCGGCGCGCTGCCGCGACTCGAGAGCGTGCCGGGTACGACGGTCGAACAATAATAAAAAGTCAAAAAACGACGACCCGACCCAGGTGAGCATGACAAAGGAGAAGTAGACTACGCAAATAAGCGAAGCCCACATGCCCAAACCGGAATCGTTTTTTACAAAGTTATAGCCTAACACACCGGCAATAATCACCGCCCGGCGCTGGCCGGCGGAAAGCCGCATCATCCAAAATGAATAGGCCAGGAGCGCACGATAGAGCGAATTATGTGCTTTCATGGCCTCAACGAGACCCTTGCGCGCCAGCTCGTTGTTGGGGTCGAGGCGCAAAGCCTCAGTAAAATGTTCCAGGGCCTGCCGGGGTTCGCCATTCTCCAGTTTGACGATGCCGGCGGTGTAATGGGTGCGGGAATTCTCCGGGTTGCTGCGCAAGGCGGAGTCGGCAGAATGCATACTCTCTATTTTTCGCCCAAAATGATTAAGGGCAAAGGAGCGGATGTTGGCGCAGCCGCTGTTTTCCGGATCAAGCGCCAGACCGGCCTCGGCTTCGCGCAAGGCATCACCCCAGAATTCTTGCCTCATGTAACAGACCGCCAGATTCTGGTGCGATATCACCAAGTTGGGGGCCAGGCGCAACGCCTCCAAGGCGGCCTTTTCGGCGAGCTTGTATCGCTTTCCCTCCAATTCGACACAAGTAGTCATGTAAAACGAATCCGGCCAATTCGGGGCCAGGGCGACCAGACTTTGGGCGGTCGCACGAGCTTCGGGCCATTTCTCCTGCTCCACCAGCGCGCTACAGAGCGCATGGAGCAATTCCCGGCTTTGCGGTTCCTCGCCCAAGCCGGCACGGGCCTCGCGTTCGGCCTCGGCCGCCCGGTGCGTGGCGAGGAGTAATCGGGCGCGCTCGAGATGGGCCGGCATGGCAAATGTAATGAGCTTCGGAACCTACCGATGGAGCTTCAAATAGGCGAGGACGTCGTCGTATTGGCCGCCTTGATTGGCATACATCGCGTAGTTTTTTGCCGTCGAAAACCATTCGAGGGTGGTCGACTTGGCGCGTTTGCAGGCCGCGAGCAGTTCTTTGGTGGTCAGCGGCTCCACCCGGCCAGTCTGCATGGCGGCGGTGAGTTTGCTTTCAATGGCCTGATCAATGAGGCCTTTGAGGTCCGCCCCAGAAAATCCCTCGGCTTGGGCGGCCACTTTGGCAAAATCCACTTCCTCGGCCGGCTTGCCGCGCAACAGCACGCGCAAAATGGCCGCGCGCGCGGGTGCGTCCGGCGGCGGCACGAACACCAGATGGTCGAACCGGCCAGGCCGGCGAAAAGCCGGGTCGAGGTGCCAGGGCGCATTGGTCGCGGCCAGCACGAGCAAGCCGTCATTGGTGGTGTCAAGCCCGTCCATTTCCGCCAGGAATTGGTTGATCAGATTGCGGCTGGCGCTGTGGCGCAAATCCGCGCGGTTGGCGCCCAGGGCGTCCACTTCGTCGATAAACATCACAGCGGGGCGATGGCGCCGGGCTTGCTCAAAAATTTCATGCAGTTTTTTCTCCGACTGTCCGATCCACATATCCAGCACGTCGTGCAGGCCAATGGACACGAAGGAGGCGCGCACCTCGCCGGCGGTGGCGCGGGCGAGGTGGGTCTTGCCGCAACCCGGGGGCCCGTAGAGCAGCAGCCCGCCGCCGATTTTTTTGCCATAGGCCTTGAACAGATCCGCGTGCGCCACGGGGTGGATGATTTTCATCCGAATTTGCTCTTTGACCTGCTCCATGCCGCCGACATCATTGAAATTGACGGTGGGCCGCTCGATGTCCGTTTCCATGGTGCCCGGCGCATCGCCTGCCTGCATGCGAACACGCCCCTCAGCATCGACTTCGCGATTTTCAGTCTGGCTCAACGGACGACCGTCACCGGCGGCCAAGGGGCGCAAAAATGGTTCAAGCCGCGCGTTCAAATCGGCATCCACGGCCGACGCATCCAACGCCCGCGCGCGATGGGCGTGCTCGGCCGCCTTTTGCAATTCGGCGTTTTCGCACAGCAAACGGGCCAATAGCAAATGGGCGGCGGCGGGGCCGGTGCCGGCGGCAAGCAGATCTTCCAGCAAGACGGCGGCCTCGGCATTCTTGCCGTCGCCGTGAAAGGCGCGGGCCAAGCCAAATTTCAGCTGCATATTGCGCGGCTCCTGCCGCAGCCCTTCGCGAAATTCGGCGGTCGCCGCCGAAAAAAGGTTATACTTCAATAAGGCGTCCGCCAGCAGCAACCGCAAGGGGTTGTTGCCGGGAGAAACATTGAGCGCGGCGCGCAAAGCGGCCACTTCGGCGGGTTCAGGGGCGGTGGACATGGCGGGGGTATCCAAAAAAGAGAAGTTTCCACGAGCGGGCAAATGTAAAGTCGGGCACTTCAGAGTCTTCTTAAACCACGGGTCAACTCACGACGTAAGCTTGAATATATACTTGGACGTAAATGAATCCACTCGCGGTTCCATCTTAAAAACGTGGGCAGCGCAAAAAGCGAACTGAGCACCAAAATGCCCAACATGACATGCCTGTCATCATTGAATCTAAATAATACAACCAGTAAGCCGGCGAGAATCGCAAGGTAGCAGAGGGCATAAAAAGTGGCGGTCAGGGGAAACCTTAGTGATGATCCGGGCTGGTGAAGTTTCCACCCCATGATTGTCCACTTGATTAAAGTCATGGCCATATCAAGCAAGCCCAGCCCGACCACCCCTCCCATAAGGAATCCCAACACCTTGATACGCCAGAGAATCAGAAACGTAAAAATCCACGGCAATGCCACCAAGAACAACATCGTGACCCAGCGAAGCCATCCGGGCCAAAAACTCCAGGCAAAGCGAGCTTTGTCATTGGGTGATTGCCCAATAGATTGCGCGCGAAAGTCGGTCAAGGTCAGCCGTCCATATATCAAAGCGGGGAACCAACATGCCCATGCAAATATCAAGCTACTCATCAACCAAACCATCATCATGGGTATGGCCATCAATAACCAGAGAATATCTTCTGGGTTTGCAGAGAAATAGCGGGTGCCTGAGTGGTAGAAGCGGGTGAATGTCTGCTTGCCCACTTTCGCTCGAGGAGGATATGGATATTTACGCTGGAGCAAGCGATCCATGAATTGGGCAAAGCGCAGCGGTGCAAACAGTTTACGAATGAATGGATCGGAATGGCGGAGAGCCATCAAATAGGCGTTGCGATAAGCTTCGTTGTTGGGTTGGCGGCGCAGGGCGACAGACAGGAATTGCGTCGCCCGGGGATAGTCGCATTCCAATTCCAGAAGATGCTGGCCCAATTTAAAATTTAGCTCCGTATTTTCCGGATCGAGCTTGAGCGCATCCTCATAGCGCAGCGTGGTCTCCTTAACTTCACGGGGCAGGGACAGGGCCTTGGATTCGAGATCGACCAACTGGCCGGCAATCTCGGCATTATTGGGGGCCAAACTCTTTGCCTTGAGCAAGGATTGCCGCGCCATTTCGGTATAGCCCATTCGGGAATAAAGACGCGCCTCATATTGGTGCAAGCCGGCCCAATTCGGATTGAGCGCCAATGCCGTCGTCAGGTGTTGTTGGGCCAAGGCCAACTGGCCCATATTATCGGCAGCCACAGCGGCCAGGTAATGGGCATCAGCATTATTTGGCCCCAGTCGAAGGCATACCTCGCTTAATTTTTTGGCCGAGGGATGCTGGCTCGTATTGATGCTCGCCCGCGTCGCCAACAGATAGGCCTCCAGGTTTTCCGGATTCTCCGCCAATAACTGAGGGATCAAGGCCACCACCCTATCCCAGCGCATTTGGTCAGCCCAGGCACGGGCCTGCACCAACGCAACCGAACGAGGTAACGAGGAACGATCCATAGTCCAGTCGCAGTTGTGAACCCTCCAAATCCAAACCGCCCTGGGCCCTACGCCTTCGGCCCGAGCATGTCTTCGGGACGGACAAGGCGGTCGAAGGTGGCGGCGTCGAGGGTGCCGAGGGCGAGGGCGGCTTCCTTGAGGGTGGTGTGATGGTGGTGGGCGTGGTGGGCGATTTTGGCGGCTTTATCGTAGCCGAGGTGCGGGCTGAGCGCGGTGACGAGCATGAGCGAGCGTTCCATATTCAGGCGCAGTTGCTCGACGTTGGGCTGGAGGCCGGCGATGCAGTGCTTGGTGAAGCTGTGGCAGGAGTCAGCGAGGAGGCGGACGCTATGTAGGAAATTGTGGATCATCACGGGCTTGAAGACGTTCAGCTCGAAATTGCCCTGCGTGCCGGCGAAGGCGACGGCGCAGTCGTTGCCGAGGACTTGCACGCAGACCATGGTCATCGCCTCGCATTGGGTGGGGTTGACTTTGCCGGGCATGATGGAGCTGCCGGGTTCGTTTTCGGGGAGGCTGAGTTCGCCGAGGCCGCAGCGGGGGCCGGAGCCCATCCAGCGGAGGTCGTTGGCGATTTTCATCAGCGAGCAGGCGAGCGTGCGGGTGGCACCGCTGGCGGCCACGACGGCGTCGTGCGCGGCGAGGGCGGCGAATTTATTCTCGGCGGAGATAAAGGGCATTTTCGTCTCGCGGGCGATTTCGGCGCAGACGAGTTCGGCGAAGCGCGGGTGGGTGTTGAGGCCGGTGCCGACGGCGGTGCCACCGATGGCGAGCTTGCACAAATCGGGCAGGGCCTGGTCGAGGCGGCGCAGGTCGTCGTCGAGCTGCGCGACGTAGCCGGAAAATTCCTGGCCGAGGGTGATGGGCGTGGCGTCCATCAGGTGGGTGCGGCCGGACTTGATGAGGTTGCCGTATTCGCGCGTCTTCGCGGCGAGGGCCTCGCGCAATTCGACGACAGCGGGGCGGAGGCGGTTGCGCAATTCGAGCGCGGCGGCGACGTGCATCGCGGTGGGGAACGTGTCGTTGGAGGACTGCGACATGTTCACGTGGTCATTCGGATGCACGGGTTTCTTCGAGCCGAGCACGCCGCCGGCCAGCTCGATGGCGCGGTTGGAGATGACCTCGTTGGCGTTCATGTTCGTCTGCGTGCCGCTGCCGGTCTGCCAGACACTGAGGGGGAAATGCTCATCCAATTCGCCACGGATAACCTCGGCGGCGGCGGCGGTAATGAGTTTGGCAAGGTCGGGCGGAAGTTTGCCGAGTTGCTGGTTGGCGAGCGCGGCGGCTTTTTTCAACATGCCCATGGCGTGGACGACTTCGCGCGGCATGAGGTCGGGGCCGATGGCGAAGTAGATGAGCGAGCGCGCGGTTTGCGCACCCCAGTAGCGGTCGGCGGGGACGTCCATAGGTCCCATGCTGTCGGACTCGGGGCGAGTCTGGCCGGGTTTCGTATTGGCGGGGATTTTCATCTGAAGGAAGAAGGCAGAATTAAGTATTGGGGGCAACCAAGTCTGCGGAGCGACCAATGTTCCGGACCAAGTTAAGGAAGGTAATTCAGAATTTCGTCGGGGGTGGCGGTGGCGGTGCCGAATTTGCCGACGACGACGCCGGCGGCGGTGTTGGCGAAGTGTGCGGCGTCCTTCAGCGTCGCCCCGGCGGCGAGGGAGAGGGCCAGCGCGGCAATCACGGTGTCGCCCGCACCGGTGACATCGAAAACTTCGCGGGCGTAGGTCTTGATGATTTGAAATTTTTCACGCGGTCCACGCAGCAACAGGCCTCGTTCGCCGAGGGTGATGACGAGGTATTTCGGTTTATATTTCTGGTCAATGCGTTCAACGACGGCGTCGAAGGACGGCTGGACAGAGGCGGGCAAGTCGGGCGAATAGCCGACCATTTCGAGGGCTTCCTTCCAGTTGGGCGTGAGCAAATCGAGACCTTTGACTTCGAGGGGGCGGCGCGGCTTGGGGTCGAGCGCGACGAAGACGCCTTTTTTCTGCGCGGCTTTGGTCAGGCGGGTGAGCAATTCCGTGCTGAGCGCGCCTTTGGCATAATCGGAAAAAATGAGGACGGCGGCGCCGGCGAGTTTTTTCTCAATCCAGGCGGCCGCCGCGCCAGAAAGAGCGTAGTGCGCGGTGGAGGCTTCGCGGTCGAGGCGGCAGAGTTGCTGGTGGCCGGCAACCACGCGGGTTTTCAAAATGGTGGGCGTGCCGGCGCGGGCAAAGCGGGCGTCGAAGGCGACCTTGGACTCGGCGAGTTTGGCGCGCAGTTTGTCGCCGGCGGCGTCCCGGCCAATCCAGCCGCACAATTCAGCCCGGGCGCCGAAGGAAACCAGATTGAGCGCGACATTGGCCGAGCCGCCCGCGACGTAGCTCTCGCGTTCGACCGCAACGACCGGGACGGGGGCCTCGGGCGAGAGGCGGTGGGCGTGGCCCCAGATGTATTCGTCGAGCATGACATCGCCGACGACCACGGCGCGCAGCGCGGGAAACTTGGCCAATAAATCACGCATGGTAAAAGCTTTTGCAAATGGCCGCCTACCGCAATTCCCAATTGTAGTCGTAGTCGGAGAGGAGTTTGCAACCGTCGTCGGTGATTTGCACGACGTCCTCGATGCGGCAGCCACCGAGGCCGGGATAATAGAGGCCCGGTTCGACGGTGACGATGGTGCCCTGGAGGAGGCGGCCGCCGGTGAGGCTGACGCGGGGCGGCTCGTGGATGTCGAGGCCGAGGCCGTGGCCGGTGCCGTGGAAGAAGCCTTCGGCGTGCGTGGGTTTGTGGCGCGTCTCGTAGCCGAGCTTGGAAAAATATTTTTGGACGGACTGGTGGACTTTTTTGCCGGTCACGCCGGGGCCGAGTTTTTTAATCGCGATTTTTTGGGCGCGGCGCACGGCTTCCACCAGCGCGCGCTGGGGCTCGCTGGCGCGGCCCTTCAGAAAGGTGCGCGTCATGTCGCCGTAGTAGCCCGATTCGGTGACGCGGGGAAAGACATCAACAATAATCAAGTCGCTGGCGCGCAGGGGGCCGGTGCCGCGGCAGTGGGGGTCGCAGGCTTGCTGGCCGCCGGCGACGATGGTGTTGTGCGCGATGGCGCCATTTTCCATGCACGCAACGTCCACCAGAAAGCGCAAAGACTCGGAGGTGAGCGGCTTGCCATCGAGAACGAGTTCGCCGTTGCGGCGGGCGGCGCTGCGGCGGAGGGCTTTTTCGGCGGCCCAGAGGCCGGCGGCGCAGGCCTCGCAACCCTCGCGCACGAGGGCGGCTTCCTCCTTGTTCTTGATGGCGCGCTCGGGGAAGAGCGGGCCGTCGCTGACATCCACGCGAATTTGCAGGGCGCGGAGCTTGAGCAGCAACCCGGCGGGGAATTCGGGCGGCACAAGAAAACGCTGCACGCCGTATTCGCGGGCGAGCAGCTTGACGATGTGGGCGAGGCCGGCGTCGGGGCGGTGAAAGATGTCACGGGCTTTTTTCTGCCATTCTTCGAGGCGCAGGACGGTGTCGTAATTGGATTCCTTGAGGGCGCGGCCGTATTCGAGCTGGTTCATCAACGCGACGCGCTGGCCGCGAGGGCCAAAGGCGAGGAAGGCGTCGGGGGCGAAGAAGCGGCCAAAATAATATTGGTCGGCGCAGGATTCGGACGCCGCGTAGAGCAAGGGGCTGGCGGGCGGAGTGCGCGGAGCGCGGCGGCGGGGGGCTGGTTTGCG
>Ga0265320_10002710_pt1 | contig 12246 bp, 12 predicted proteins | sample 4827metaG_FD_202087 | JGI IMG/M metagenome (GOLD analysis project Ga0265320, IMG submission 202087) | Rhizosphere microbial communities from Carex aquatilis grown in University of Washington, Seatle, WA, United States - 4-8-27 metaG | ecosystem: Host-associated > Plants > Roots > Rhizosphere >...
GGGGAAATCCAAAATATCGGCGTCCAGATTGAAAAGGCGCTCACCGACCTCCCCGATACCCGCAGCGTCTTCGCCGAGCGCACCACGGGGGGCTACTTCCTGGACTTCACGGTCAACCGCCGGGCGGCCGCGCGTTACGGGCTGACGGTCGGAGACGTGAACGATGTCATCGAGACCGCCATCGGCGGCAATACCATCGCGACCACGGTCGAGGGCCGGGAGCGGTATCCCATCAGCGTGCGCTACGCGCGCGACTACCGGGGGGATCTCGATGCGCTGAAGCGGGTTCTCGTTCCGACGCCCACGGGGGCGCAGGTGCCCATCGGGGAAATCGCCGACCTCTCCTTCCATACGGGGCCGCCCTCGATCCGCGACGAGAACGGCCAGCTGGTCGGATTTGTCTTCGTGGACGTCACAACCGACAATATCGACGGCTACGTCCGCGCCGCCAACACCCGGATCGCACAGCGTCTCCACTTCCCGCCCGGGTACTACCTCCAATGGGCCGGCCAATTCGAATATCTGAAGAGCGCGGAGCAGCGCCTGGCCGTCGTGATCCCATTCACGCTGCTCATCATTTTTGTCCTCATCTACATGAACACGAAGTCAGCGGCCCGCACCGCCATCGTCCTCCTGGCCGTGCCGTTCTCGCTCGTGGGCGCCTTCTGGTTTCTGTACCTCCTGCACTACAACCTCAGCGTCGCCGTCTGGGTTGGGCTGATCGCGCTCGCCGGGCTCGATGCCGAGACGGGGGTCGTCATGCTTCTCTATCTCGACCACGCCTGGGACAAGTTCAAGGCGGCGGGCCGCCTGAACACCCAGGCGGATCTGCACGATGCGATCATCGAGGGCGCGGTGCAGCGTATAAGGCCCAAGATCATGACGGTCTGCGCGATCCTCTTCGGCCTTCTGCCGATCATGTGGTCGCCGACGACCCAGGCGGGAGCGGATGTCATGAAGCGCATCGCCGCGCCCATGATCGGCGGCGTCGTCACTTCGGCGATCCTGGAACTCCTCCTCTACCCCACGATCTACATGCTCTGGCGCCGGCGCCATCTCGCTTCTGTCAGTTGAGCTCCTTCGAATTCCTGCGGAGCCAGGCTCCGTATTCGGCCTCGCTTATCTTGCGCGTCGGCGAAAGCATTTTCTCGCCAAAAATGATAGACTACGTGCCGTGCTGCCACCACGACTGAGCCCCTGATATGGCCCTGCGCAGCGGTGAATTCAGCCCCTTAACGCGCCATTGCCCATTCGGGGCGGTCGAAACGAATTGGTAGAGCGGATGACGGCCCGATGACCTCCAATTCAAATCGAGCATCTTCCATTTTCGCAATGGCCTGGGTGCTTTGCGGCGTCGGCTTCGGACTTGTCCTTCATTTGGGATGCCGACTGCCGCCGCCCTCGCACCAATCTCAAATATCCGTTGTCGCCGCATCGAATGACCTATTGTCAAAATCGGCCGCCAACCCCACCCTGCGGGGATCTCCCTGGTCGGCTTTGGTGGAAAACCTCAATAGTCCATTGAGCCGGTTGCTGGCACAGCTCTTGGTCATCGTTTTCGCCACTCGAACCACAGGTTCACTCTTTCGTAAAATCGGCCTCCCTTCGGTCGTCGGCGAGATTGCAGCGGGCATCCTGCTTGGCCCGTCGCTCTTTGGTTGGCTCTGGCCACGCGGCTTCGCGTTCCTGTTCACGCCCGCATCCTTGGATGTCCTGAAGCTTTTGAGCCAGGTCGGGGTGGTTGTGTTTATGTTTGTGGTCGGGATGGAACTGAAGGTCGGCCATCTCCGCGACAAGGTCCGCACTGCATTCCTTGTCAGCCTGACTGGCATACTTGTCCCGTTCCTGATGGGCATGACGGCTTCGCTTTACCTCTACGACGGGTATGCGCGAGCAGGCACAAGCTTCACCTCCTTTGCCCTATTCATCGGCATTGCACTGAGCATCACGGCGTTTCCCGTGTTGGTGCGCATCCTTGAGGAACGAGGCATGGCAAATTCGCCGCTTGGCAACGCCGCCATCACTTGTGCGGCCGTCGGCGACGCGAGCGCCTGGGCCATCCTTGCTCTCGTGGTTGCGTTCGTGCGGGCGGAGGGCATGAAGGCAATCCTCTATAACTTCGCACTCCTGACGTTGTTTGTATCGTTCATGCTCATCGTGGTACGGCGATGTCTTCCGAAGTTGCTCGGCCCGGACGCCGGGGATCGGCGCCGACCGAGTTCCGGATTCGTCGCCTGCGTGCTGCTGTTCATGAGCGGGTCGGCGCTCGTCACGGAAGTCCTCGGCATCCACGCGTTGTTCGGGGCATTTCTGGCCGGCGCAATCATGCCCAAGAACAAGGGATTTCGACGCGATCTAGTGGTTCGGATGGAGAATTTCACGAATGTCCTTTTGATGCCGTTGTTCTTTGCATTCAGCGGCCTGCGCACCCACATCGGCATGCTTAACGACACGAGAAGCTGGTTCGTCTGTCTTGTCGTCGTCGTCGTGGCGACTGCAGGAAAAATGGGCAGCAGCATGTTTGCCGCCCGGCTGACTGGGATGGGCTGGAACGACTCCTTTGCCTTTGGCGCTCTTATGAACACGCGGGGCCTTATGGAATTGATCGCGCTGAACATTGGCTACGACCTGGGCATCTTGCCCTCCCCTATCTTCACAATCTTGGTCCTTATGGCATTGATCACTACCTTCTCGACCGGTCCCCTATTGAACCTGGCCGCACGCCTTGGGCCGTCGTCCAAAACAACCAAGGACACTGCGGCCGCCTAGCAGGCTGTGTACCTTGGGTCCAGAGCTTCGTTTTCAGAGGATAATCAACTTCTGTGCTACCGTTCAGCACTTCGTTCGTACTAATTCCTTTTTGGTGGACCAGATCGGGATTAAACCGACGACCTCCTCGTTGCGAACGAGGCGCTCTATCAACTGAGCTACTGGCCCGTTTGAAGGGAAAATCTTGGAAATCGGGGGGAGCCAAGTCCACCTAATTTCGCTAACGGCGGTGCCGCAGCCAGTAAACCACCAGGGGGGCAAAGATGAAGATGCCCATGATGAGGTAGAGCAGCATCTGGGCGCGGAAAGCTTTGGCCTTTGCGGCTTCGGTCGGATCCATTTTAGTGCGCCAATGAAAATCCAACACTGGGTAGTAAAGCAAGAGCCCGAGGGCTACTCCTGGGACGATTTTGTGCGCGACGGAAGCACCACCTGGGAGGGGGTTCGGAACTACCAGGCGCGCAACAATCTCAAGGCCATGCAGCCGGGCGACCGCGTGCTTTTCTACGCGAGCAGCGACACAAAGTCGGTCGTGGGGATCGCAGAGGTGGCCAAGGCGGCGTTTCCCGATGTCACGGCGAACGAGCCCGGCTGGGTCGCGGTCGAATTGAAGCCGGTCCGGGCGCTCGCCAAGGCGGTCACCCTGGCCGAGATCAAGGCGCAGCCGGCGCTTGCCGGCATCGCGCTCGCCCGGCACGGGCGGCTTTCGGTGTCCCCGCTGACGCGCGATGAATTCGAGCGAATCGTCAAATTGGGAGCGGAGTTTGAAAAGCGGAAATCGGAAAGCGGAAGTCGGAAATGACGAACCCCAAGCCTAAGATCTCCGGAAAACCCAATGGTCACGTTCGGAAGCCCGGTTCGACACCCGGGCTTCGGCCTCGCCATCCATGTCCTGAGCGCTAGATTGCGCGTCGCTCCAAAGTCCACTGCCATGCAGATTGAACAACTCACGATCCTCGCCCCCGGCCTGATCGGGGGGTCCGTCGCCCGCGCGGCCCGGGTTCGGGGCGTCGCCCGGAACGTGGTGATCTGGGCGCGGCGGCCGGAGACCCGGCAGGCGGTGACGGAGGCGAAGCTGGGCGACCGGACGGCCGAGACGCCGGAGGATGCGGTCAGGAATGCCAACTTCGTAGTCATCGCCGCACCGGTGGACGCCATCGTTCCCCTGGCGCGGCAGATCGCCCCGCATCTGTCCGCGGGCTCCGTCGTGACCGACGTCGGAAGCGTCAAATCGGAGATCGCGCGGGAGGGGCACGCCGCATTGGACGGCAATGGCGCCCATTTTGTCGGAGCCCATCCGATGGCAGGGTCCGAAAAGACGGGCTGGGAATACGGCAACGCATCGCTCTTCGCGGGCCGAACCTGCTTCGTGACGCCCGGGAAGGGCACGGACAAGGGCGCGGCCAAGGCCGTCGCCAACTTCTGGTCGGGCCTGGGGGCCACCGTGGTGACCGTGGACCCGGAGACCCACGACCGGATCGTCGCCCATATCAGCCATCTTCCACAGATCGTCGCGTCCTCCCTGTGCGCATTTCTCGCCACGCAGGACCCGGGCTGGCGGGACTTTGCAGGGGGAGGGCTGAGGGATACGACCCGGATCGCCGGGAGCGACCCGGCGCTCTGGAAGACAATCCTTGAACAAAATCGAACCGAGGTGCTGAAGGCCCTCGGCGGGATGCGGTCCGAGCTGGAGGGATTCGAATCGGCCCTCAAAAGGAAGGACTGGTCGGAAGTGAAGCGGCGCCTCGAGCGGGGCAACGTCTACCGAAAAGGCATTCACTAGCAGGCTTTCCGGGCATTAAGGCAGTGGTACGTTTTGGCGATGGGAGAGACCCTCCGGGACTACGCTTCGCAAATCCCAAGCCGGTCGCCGCAGCCCGCCTTCCCCTCTAAAGGGGGTCGGCGCAGAGGCGACCGACGGAGCGCGAAAGCGCGGAGATGGCGAAACCGCAGGTTGAGTCCCGAAGGGATGGCCTCGGCGGGCGCCCATTTGGGCAGCCGAGGACACACGAAGCTACGCTCATGCCCCTTCCGGGTCTCTCCCATCGCCAAAACGTACCATCACCGGGCAGTAAAGTTTGCTTGGCCCTGCGGGCCGACTCCGCGACTCTGGCATCCCTCATGCCGCTGGCCGATCCCCTGCCCATCCAGCCCTTCACGCGCCCCGTGCGCGGAGAGGTGGAATTGCCCGGATCGAAGAGCATCACCAACCGGGCGCTGCTGCTCGCGGCGCTGTGCGGCGGACCCACCACGCTCACGGGCGCCCTCTTTAGCGAGGACACCCGCCTCATGGCCGATGCCCTGCGGAAGCTTGGCTTCGTCGTCAAGGAGGACAAGAAGCTGAAGACCGTCTATGTCGAAGGGCGCGGCGGCAAGGTCCCCGCCCCGCAGGCGGACCTATTCGTCGGCCTCGCCGGGACTGCCGCCCGATTCCTGACCGCCTTGTGCGCGAGCGCGAAGCGCGGCGTCTACCGGATCGACGGCGTTCCCCAGATGCGCAAGCGCCCGATGCGGGGGCTGATCGCGGCCCTCCGCGCCCTGGGCGCCGACGTCCGCTGCCTGGGCGAAGAAGGGTTCCTGCCTGTGGAGATTCACGCCACGGGGCTTCGCGGCGGGCCGCTGGCGGTGGATGCCAGCGAAAGCAGCCAGATCCTCTCCGCCCTGATGATGGTCGCCCCGCTCGCGGACGCTCCGGTCACCGCCGCGCTCGCCGGCAGCCTGCGCCAGCCCTTCGTCATCATGACCGCCCGCCAGATGGGGGAATTCGGGATTCCGGGAGCCGACCGCGGACCCAGGCCCCACGTCTATGCGATTCCGTCGGGGAGCTACTCTTCGCCCGGCTCCTACGCAGTCGAACCGGACGCGACTGCCGCGAGCTATTTCCTCGCGCTGCCGCTCGTCGCCAATGGCGCCGTGGCACTGCCGAATCTGCGCGGTCCGGGCCAGGGCCTGCAGGGCGACACCCAGTTCATCGAAATGCTGGAGAAAGTCGGGCTGGACGTTACCTACGCCGCAAAAGGGGTGCAGGTCCGAATCGAACGGGGCACGCCCAGAAGGGGGCTCGATGAGGATTTCCGGGAGTTTTCCGACACCTTCCTCACGCTTGCGGCGGTCGCTCCGCTCCTCGAGGGGCCCACGCGCATCTCGGGAATCGCGCACACCCGGAAGCAGGAAACCGATCGCGTGGCCGGCATGGTCAGGGAACTGCGGAAGCTCGGCCAGAAGGTGGCGGAGACCGAGGATTCCATCGAAATCGAGCCAAAGCCCCTCCCCCGCTCCGACCGGTTGGTCGAGATCGAGACCTACGGGGATCACCGCTTCGCGATGAGCTTCGCCATCCTGGGCTGCCACGACCTGCATGGCGACGGCCGGCCCTGGCTCGCCATTCGCGACCCGGGATGCTGCGCGAAGACCTTTCCGAATTTCTTTGACGTGCTCGAAGGGCTTCGCCGGACATCCACCCTGCCCTGATGGCAAATCCTCCCTTCATCATCGTCGCCATCGACGGCGGCGCCGCCGCCGGCAAGTCGTCCGCGGCGCGGGCGCTGAGCGAGCGGTTCAATCTTCTGTACTCGGATACGGGTTCCTATTACCGGGCGGTCACCGCGGAGATGCTGCGAAGGCGGGTCGCGGCCGCAGACCTGCCGGAGGTAAAGCGGGCTCTCTCCGAGCTCAGGCTCGAGACGCGGGTGGAGGGCCGTTCCGCACGCATGGAGATCGACGGCCGGCTTCCCGGCCCGGAGATCCGGGGCGCCGAGGTGAACGACGCCGTGTCCCACTTTGCGGCGATCCCGGAGCTGCGCGCAGCCCTGCTCGATTATCAGCGCGGCCAGGCCGGAACCGCACGGAGCCATGGATTCAGCGGGCTGGTGATGGAAGGAAGGGACATCGGATCCGTCATCTTCCCGCAGGCCGAGTTCCGGTTCTTCCTCCAGGCAGACCCGGCCGAACGCGAGCGCAGGCGCGCCCGGGAGGGCCAGCGGGATCAGGTCGCCGAACGCGACCGGATCGATTCATCGCGGAAGACGGCCCCCCTCTTCCGCCCGGATGGAGCCATCGACCTCGACACGACTCACCTGACTCTTGCCGAGGTCGTCGAGCGGCTGGCCGCGCCGATCTCCGCAAAGCTTTCGAGCTAAAACTGCCATGAGCCGCGGCTATCCCCATCTGGAGATGGACCCTGTGTTCGGCGTCTGCCACGCCGTCCTCGAAATCTTCTTCGATGCTTGTTTCCGTGGCGAGACCGCGGGAATCGAAAACTTCCCTCCCCACGGGGGCTACATCGTGGCCGCCAACCACGCCAGCCACCTGGATCCGCCCATCGTCGGGCTGCACCTTCCCCGGCAGGTCTGCTTCTTCGCCCGAAAGACCCTTTGGAAGCCCGGAATCCCCGCCTGGTGGCTCGATGCGGTGGGCTGCATACCGGTGGACCGCGACGGGGGGACCGACGTGGCGGCGATCAAGCGCGTGATGCAGGCCTTGAAGAAGGAGAAGGTCATCATTCTCTTTCCCGAGGGCACGCGCTCGCCCGATGGGAAACTGCAGCCGCCCAAACCCGGAATCGGCTTCATCGCCTGCCGGACGCAGGTGCCCGTCGTGCCGGCGCGTGTCTTCGGCTCGTTCGAAGCGTTCGGCAAGAGCGGAAAACTCCGGCTTGGAACGCCGATTTCCGTCACCTACGGGAAACCGCTTCTCCCATCCGACTACGACGATCCCTCGGCGGGGAAGGAGCGCTATCCGCGGGCAGCGGAGAAGATTATGGCGGCGATCGCCACATTGGAGCCGCCGCAGGTAACGGTGGTCTAGCTATTCCAGCCCGCACGCCTTGCGGGCGCGCTTGAGGACCGTGTCGGCCATATCGCGGGCCCGTTCGGCGCCGTCCTGGAGAACCTGTTCGACGTAGCCCGCATCGGTGACGAGCTCGGCCCGGCGCTTGCGGGCGGCGGCGAAATAGCTCCAATAATGCTCGAAGAGAGCCTTCTTCAAGTCGCCGTAGCCGAGCCCGCCCGCGCGCAGGCTGCTTTCGAGGCCGGATGCGACCGCCTGCGGAGCCACAAGCTTGAGGAGCTGGATGGCGAGATTCCTGTCGGCGTCGGGCTTGGGCTCCTGCGGCGTGCGGCTGTCCATGACGATGCCCATGATCTTTTTCCGGAGCGCCTTCTCGTCGCCGAAGATCTCGATCGTGTTGCCGTAACTCTTGCTCATCTTCTGCCCATCGAGGCCCGGCACGACGGCGGTGTCCTCCCTTATCTGCGGCTCCGGCACGACGAAGGTCTCTCCGTACGCCAGGTTGAACTTGATGGCGATGTCGCGGGCCATCTCCAGGTGCTGCTTCTGGTCCTTGCCGACGGGAACGATGTTCGTGTCGAAAAGGACGATGTCGGCCGTCATGAGGACGGGATAGGCGAACAGCCCGAAGTTGGGCGCGATCCCCTTGGCGAGCTTGTCCTTGTAGCTGTGGGACCGTTCGAGGAGACCCATGGGGACGAGGGTGCCGAGCATCCAGGACAATTCCGTGACAGCGGGGACATCGCTCTGGCGCCAGAAGACGCATTTTTCCGGATCGAGCCCGCAGGCCAGCCAGTCGAGTGCGACGCCGAGGGTGTTCCGCCTGCGCTCCGCGGGATCGAAAAGCGCGGTCATCGAGTGATAATCCGCGATGAAATAGAAGCAGTCGCCCTGGGCCTGCGCCTCGATCGCGGGCCGCATGGCCCCGAAATAGTTGCCGAGGTGAAGCGTCCCCGTCGGCTGGATTCCCGTGAGCGTGCGCATGGTCAGGTCTTGCGCCTGATGATGCCCACCGTCTGGCGGGCCTTGGCCATCGATTCGGCCGCCAGGCAGCCGCTGAAGGCGAGCGTCGGCATCACGAGCGATCGCCGGCCGAGAATGGCGCCCGGGTTCAGCACGGCATTGCAGCCGACCTCGGCGCCGTCGCCGACGATGGCTCCGAACTTGCGCAGGCCCGTGTCGTAATTGGCGTCGGGCCCCCTGACGACAATCTCCTGGCGATCGAGGCGGAGGTTGGAACAGATGGCCCCCGCGCCGAGATGGGAGCGGTTGCCGAGCACCGAGTCGCCCACATAGTTGAAATGAGCGGTCTCCACCTGATCCAGGAGGAGGCAGTTTTTGTACTCGCTGGAATTACCCAGGACACAGCGCGCCCCGACGATCACGTTGCCCCGGATCTGCGCGCCGGGGCGTATGTCGGTCTCGGGGCCGATCCAGGCGGGGCCGGCGATCACGGCATAGGGCGGAAGCTTCACCGTGGGATGGAGATAGACCGGGCCGGTCACATGGACTCCGGGGGGGACCTGGGGGGCCTTCGGATCGAAGGTCCAGCCAGCCAGGGCCTGGCTTATCCGCTTCAGCCATTCCCAGGGCGGGACATCCTCCGGAAAATGCGCGGCAAAGGGGGCCAGGGACGCCGGAAAATCGAAGAAGTCTGAGGCTTTCATGCTGCGCTAGCTAAACTCCTTAAACGAAAGACCCTCCTTCGCCAAGGCTAACAAGGCAAAGGAGGGCGGCAGGACAGAAAATGGAGCGGGCGAAGAGACTCGAACTCTCGACGTCCACCTTGGCAAGGTGGTGCTCTACCAACTGAGCTACGCCCGCAAAATTGGGAAGGTTAGTGGTATGCGCAGCCGGAGCCGGGTCAACCGCAATTTTCACTCCCGAGCATTAGTCCGTCCGGTTCCGCTTTTCGATTTCCGCTTTTCAGCCCCCTACTTGTCCGTCACGTCGAGTTCGGGCCACTGGCCGAGTTTTCGGTGGAGCGTCCGGCGGCTGATGCCCATGAGCTCGGCGGCCCGCGTGCGGTTGCCCCGCGCCTTGATAAGCGCCTCCCGCAGCAGGTGCTTTCCATTTTCCTCGACGGAGAGCTGGCCCGCCCCGGACCCAGGGGCGACGGCCTGGGACCGAGGCTCGCCGCCGTCGCGGAATCTCGCCTCGAGATCGTATTCCGTCAGGCTCCCGCCGCGGCGCAGGACGACGGCATTCTCGCAGAAATTGCGCAGCTCGCGGATATTGCCGGGCCACGGATAGGCCTCCAGGGTCCGGAGCGCGCCCGGCTCGACCACGGGGGCGGGCACGGCGTTCTCATCGGCGAACACCTTGAGGTAGTGCGCGAGGAGGAGAGGGATGTCTTCCTTCCGCTCGCGGAGCGGCGGCAGGACGAGCCGGACGACGTTCAGCCTGAAGAACAGATCCTCGCGGAAGCGACCCTCCTTCACCATCTGGGAGAGCGTGCGGTTGGTCGCGGTGACGAGCCGGACGTCGAGGTTTATGGGCTGCGCCCCGCCGACGCGCTCGATGGACTTGGTCTCGAGAAAGCGGAGGAGCTTCACCTGGGTCGTGGCGGATATCTCGCTGATCTCGTCGAGAAACAGGGTCCCGCCGTCGGCGGACTCGAAGCGCCCGATGCGGCGTTCGGTCGCTCCCGTGAAGGATCCCTTTTCGTGTCCGAATATCTCGCTCTCCAGGAGATTCTCCGAGAGGGCGGCGCAATGGACGGCGACAAAGGGCCCGCGCGCACGGGGGCTCGCCTGGTGGATCGCCTGGGCGATGAGCTCCTTGCCCGTGCCCGACTCGCCCTCGAGGAGGATCGTGGCCTTCGACGGGGCGACGAGTTTCATCTGGTCGATGACGGCCTGCAGCGCCGGCGAGTGGCCGACGATTCCGTCCAAGCTGAACTTCTCATCGAGCCGCTGGTGGAGATTCGTGACCTCGGCCTCCAGTGTCCGTGTCTTGAGCGCCCGCCGGATCAGGACTTCCAGCCGCTCGATATTCACCGGCTTCGTCAGAAAATCGATCGCCCCGCGCTTCATCGCCTCGACCGCCATCTCGATGTTGCCGTAGGCCGTCATCATGAGGACTGCCGGCTTCTGCGGAAGCGCCAGGGCCTTGTCTATGACCTTCAGGCCCGATTTCCCGGGCATGCGCAGGTCAGTCACGACGACGTCAAAGGGCTGCGCGTCCATGAGGTTGAACGCCTCGTCGGCGCTCGCCGCAACGCTCACGTCGTAATTCTCCGCCAGCGCCTGCTGAAGGCCCTCGCGGGTATGTTTCTCGTCGTCGACGATGAGGACGCTTGGCACCATCGGCATCCATTCACGCGGCGTGCCCGGCGCTGGTCAAGCCCCGGAGGCGCGCCCGCCGCGCCTTCAGGGCTTGGGCGAGGCGGACGGCTCCCCCTTCGGCGCGGCAAGCCGCTGGGCCACGGGAGCGAGGTTCACAAGCGTCAGGCTGGGCGGCGGCACGCTGTCCACCAGGGTAAGGAACTGCTCCCGGCGCGTCCGCAGAAGTTCGCGCACCCGGTCCTGCTGCGAGGCATCGAGCTTCAGTTCCTTGTTCAGATCGTCGATCTTCATCTGAAGCGTGATGTTTCGGAACATGCCGTAGAGCGACCGCTCGCGAAGCCAGTTGATCTGCTCGTCCGTGAGAGGCTGGTTGTCGTCGGGCCCGGCCGGGCGCGGCGGACGGCTGGCCTGGCGCTTGAGGCGCTCGGCATGGCGCGCATTCTGATCGGCCGTCAGGACGCCCTGGAGGCTGCGCTCGAACTCAGCGTCGATCTCGGCCATCCGCGTGTGGTAGGCCTCCATCTGGGGACGCAGCCGCTCGATCTGCGCGGCGAGGTCGGCCCGGTTCGGCGGATGCTGCGACGGCGCCGCGGCGGGACGCGGCCCTGCGAATTCGCCCATGAAGGGCCCGGGCGGGCCCGGGAGCGGCCGGGTATGGTCGACCCAGATGCGGACCCCGTAACCGGCGGCGAACGCAAGGACGGAGAGGAAGGCTATGGCGGCGAACTGCCTCATTGCGTCTGGCTCAGGTCGTCGGCGGACGAAGCGATCTGCTGCCAGTCGGCGAGGCTGCTTTCGTCCTGGACTCGAGTGGCGCGGGAGTGGACGACGACGACCACGAGCGCGCATGCGGCCGCGGTGGCGGCCCCGAGGAGGAACTGCCCGAGGAGCGAGGGGGCGGCCTCGACGCCGGCCCGCGCGGCGCGGACGACGCGCTCGGCAAAGCCCGGAGATATGCGGCCGGCCGCGTAGGTGCGCAGCCTCCGCCATGCTTGGTTTTCAAGTTCAGGATTCATGGTGTGGTTGGTAGTAGTGTCGTAGCTGCTCCCGTGCCCGGTGCAACCTGGCCTTTACCGCGGCAACGGTGATCGAGAGGGTCTCGGCGATTTCGGCATGGCTGCGTCCCTCCTGGACGAGCGCGAGGAGGGCGCGATCCTGCGGGCGAAGCTGGGCGAGGGCGTGGCGGAGGGCGTCGAGCTCCTCGGTGTCCACCGCACCGGGGGGCTCGGGCACGTCCTCGTGCTCGGCGGAAAAAGGCAGGAATATCCGGCGGAGCTTCTGGCGGCGCAGGTGGTCGATGCAGGTGTTCCGGGCGAGCCTGAAGAGCCAGGACTCAAACTGGGCGGGCGCCTGAAGGCGGTCGAGGGCGCGGGCCATCTTGATGAAGATCTGCTGGGCCAGG
>Ga0265320_10002711_pt1 | contig 12244 bp, 9 predicted proteins | sample 4827metaG_FD_202087 | JGI IMG/M metagenome (GOLD analysis project Ga0265320, IMG submission 202087) | Rhizosphere microbial communities from Carex aquatilis grown in University of Washington, Seatle, WA, United States - 4-8-27 metaG | ecosystem: Host-associated > Plants > Roots > Rhizosphere >...
GCCGGCACGGTCGCGACGATCGAGGTGTCCGCCCACGACACGATCGCCAGGTCGGCGCCGTCGTAGACCACCCCGTCGCCCGCTGCCTTCGTGCCGAAGCCGGATCCCGCGATGGTGATGTTGTCGTCGGGGCCCGCCGGGTCCGGCGTCACGCTGGTCACGGAGGTGCAGCTCGCGAGGAGCAGCGACACACTCGCAACCAGGGCCGGAAGCAATCGATATCTCATCACGGAGGTCTCCAGGGAGAGCGGTGGAACGCGACCGGCACCACGAGAACGCCGCGGCGCGCCTGGCGCGGCTGGGGCTGGGACGGAACGCGAAATGTCTGGAAAGGAGCGCGTCAAAAGATTGTCCCACGCCGTCTCGACGACCTGCAACCGAGCGACTTGGATGCCGGTCCCGCACCCTTCGCTTGGGGCTCGGCTCTGGGAAGCAATGGGGCTTCGCGTTTCAGGTGCGGCAGAGCTTCGGGCCGTATGATGCCGCCATGCACGGCTCGCGAGCTGCCGACACGTCGCCTGACGCGGATCGCGTTCAACTGGAGCTCCTGCGCCGCGCCGGTGAGACGCGGCGTTTCGCGCTGTGCCGGTCGCTCACCGGGAGTGTCGTGGCACTTTCGCGGCGCGCGCTTCGCGAGCAAATGCCGGGTGCCGCCGAGCGGGACGTCCTGATCCGGTGGGTTGCTTTGAACTACGGCGAGACCCTGGCCGAAGGCGTGCGCCGTCGACTCGACGAGCCCGGGTGAGCGCCCCGACCGACCTGCTGCAAGCGTTGCTTCCGGTCGTGGAAGCGATGGAGGCTCAGGACGTCGTCTACCGGATCGGGGGCTCGGTCGCGAGCTCGGCCCTGGGCGTGCTTCGGTCCACTCTCGACGTGGACCCGGTCTGCAACCTCGGACTGGAGCAGATCGGCGCCTTCGTGACGGCGCTCGAGCACCACTATTACCTGAACGCCGCCGCGATTCTCGACGCGATCCGCCGCCGCGCGTGGTTCAACCTCGTTCACCTCGCCACGATGCTGAAGGTCGACGTCTTTCTGGTTCGAGACGGTGCCTTCGACCGCGCGTCGTTCGCACGCCACGTCGATCGTCCTCTCACCGACGAACCCGCCGCTCGCAGCTTCGCCTTCCGGTCTCCGGAAGACGTCGTTCTCCGGAAGCTCGAGCATCGGGCAGGCGGCGAGGTCTCGGAGCGTCAGTGGTTGGATGCGATCGGTGTGCTCAAGGTGCAGCAGCGGGATCTCGACTTCGAGTACCTGCACCGCTGGGCCACCGACCTGGGCGTCGGCGACTATGCTCGAACGGGCACTCGCGGCGGCGCGCGCCGGCTGAACCGTCGCTGACCTGCCGGTCAGGTCGTCGCGTTACGATTCAGCGGCGTCGTCCGTCTCGGAGGAGAGCCGCCATGCCCAACGTGCTCGCGAACCTGCTCGACCTGCTCGAGCTCGAGAAGATCGAGGAGAACCTGTTTCGCGGCCGGAGCCAGGATCTGGGCTTTCCCGCAGTGTTCGGCGGGCAGGTGCTCGGGCAGGCCCTTTCCGCGGCCTCACGCACGGTGCCGCGCGAGCGCAGCGCGCACAGCTTGCACGCGTACTTTCTGCGGCCCGGCGACGCCACTCACCCGATCGTCTACCAGGTCGATCCGATCCGCGACGGCGGTAGCTTCACCACCCGCCGCGTGGTCGCGATCCAGCACGGGCGCGCGATCTTCTCGATGTCGGCGTCGTTCCAGCTCGACGAGGAAGGTGTCAGCCACCAAGCGGAGGCGCCGGCGGGCGTGCCCGGTCCCGAAACGCTCCGCTCGGAGCTCGAGCTGGCGCGTGCCGTGGCCGATCGCATTCCCGAGCCCCTGCGGGCCAAGTTCATCTGCGACAAGGCGATCGAGATCCGCCCCGTCGATCCGATCAATCCGTTCGACCCCAAGCCGCGTGCGCCGCGCAAGTACCACTGGCTGCGCGCCGCCGGTGCGATGCCCGACGATCCCGCGGTGCACAAATACCTGCTCGCCTACGCGTCCGACTTCGGTTTCGTGGGCACCAGCATGCTGCCGCACGCGCTCAGCTTCTGGGATCCCACGATGCAGATCGCGAGCATCGATCACGCGATGTGGTTCCATCGCGATTTCCGCATGGACCAGTGGCTGCTCTACGCGATGGACAGTCCCAGCGCCAGCCACTCGCGCGGGCTCAATCGCGGCATGATCTTCACCCAGGACGGAGTGCTGGTCGCATCGGTCGCCCAAGAAGGGCTGATTCGCCGCCGCGAATGAACGACGCCCAGAGGGACACGCCGTCGCGAAAGCCCTTGGTGGCCGCGTGCGTGGTGCTCGCGGGAGTCGTCGCCGGTTATGCGGTGGGGATCGCCGGTCCGGTGATCCGCACCACTCATCTCGTCGACGATTACCGACAGGCGGCGATCTGGCTGGTCGACGCGCGCGCGCACGTCGCGATCGACGGCGATCCGATCGCGGAATACTCGCGTGGGTTCATGCCGCCCGTGCTGGCGGAGACGTACGGCGCGCTGGCGCGGGTGGTCGATCCCTATGCGCTCACGAAGTGGTTGTCGCTCGGTCTGGTCGCGGCCTTCGTGTGCGTGGCGGCGGGCGTGGGCCAGGCACTCGCCGGCGGAGCGGGAGCGGCGGCGCTCGCGGCGCTGGTGATCGCCGACCTGGACTGGAACCGCGCGATCTTCGGGGCGCTGTCGCGCTCGTACGCGCCGCTGCTGCAAGCCGGGCTGGTGTGGGCGCTGCTCACACGACGCCGGTTCGCTGTCGCGGCGTGGCTGGGCGCCGCTGCGCTGCTCCATCCGCAGAGCTTGCTGCTCGGGATCGTCGTGGTCGCGATCACCGTCGCGATCGATGTCCGCCGAGGGCGCGAGCGGACGCTGCCGCCGCCCGCGGACTCGCCGAAGGCGTGGCTCGCGGTCTCGCTCGCGGTGGCCGCCGGCCTCGCGATCAATGCGACCCACTTCCGCGGCATGGAGCAGCGCTTCGGCTCGATGTACGGCCGCGCCGAATTCCTCGCGACTCCCGAGATGAACGCCGGCGGACGCTGGGCGAACGAGCGGCCGGACGCGCTCGTCGTCGAGGCGGCGCGCGCGCTCGGCGGTCATCTGGGCGCGCTCGGAGTGCCCTTCGAGTCCCAGCGATTCGACTCCGCCGCGAAGCGCTACGGCTGGGCCGTCGCGCTCCTCGCGATCGTCGCCGCGATACTCGACGGCTTGCGCCGCGCCGCGCGCAAATCGTGGAGCGAGGTGCCGAGTGTCTGGCTCGCCATGCCGGTGTCGGGCGTGGCGCTCGCAGCCGCCGCCGAGCTCCTGTTGCCGCGGCTCTACTTTCCGCGCCGGTTCGTCGAGGTGGGGCTGCCGTTTGCCATGCAGATGGCGATCGCGATGTGGCTCGTGGCCTGGATGGAGCGCGTTTCGCGATCGACGCCGCTCTTCGCCGTTCCGACGGGAGTGCTGGCGCTCTTCGCGCTGAGTGGACTGGTCACTCTTCCGGGTGGCCGGTTTCCCGGCTACTGGGTTCACTCGGATCCCTACCAGGGCGTGGCGCGTTTCCTCGCGTCGCAGCCTCCCAAAACCGTGTACGCGGCGCGGCCGCTCGAGGACGCGGACACGCTAGCGGCGCTGGTGCCGCGCCACGTGTTCGTTGCGCGCGAGATCGGGCACCCGCTCTTCCGCGGGTACCTCGAGAACGTGATCCGTCCGCGCACGCTCGCCGCGTGGCGCGCGATCTTCCCGCTCGATCCAGACGCCGACCTGCGCGCCTTGCGCGAGTCCGGGGCCGATTTCCTGGTGCTGCGCCGTTCCGATCTCACCGACTCGTCGCCGCTCGCTCGCGAGATCGACGAGCCTTACCGCGACGTGATCGTCCCGGGCTGGAATGCCGATCAAGCCGCGCGCCGCACTATTTTCTGGCGCCGGCACGGCGATGCCTTCGTGTACCGCGATCGTGCCTACGCCGTCGCCGATCTGAGACGTCTCGATCCCGGCGCGCAGCGATCGGCGGAGATCACTGGTCGCGATTGAAGAGCGGTTCCGGGACGGATGCCGCGGCGTGCGCGCGCCGCAGGATCCCGTCGATCGTGCGGTCCGTGACCAGGTACGCGTCGAACGTGGCGCTGGCGCGGGAGTGGACGAAGGGCAGGGCGGAGTCCCGGTCGCCGCCGCTGAAGACGTCCACGTGGTTGCCGCGAATCGCACCGCCGCGATCGGCCGCGAAGAAGTAGCCGTCGTGGATGCGGTACTCGCCGTTCGGGAGGCGAATCGGCCGTCCACGCGCGGCGGGCACGTAGATCACCGAGCCGAACGGGATCGTGCCGGGATCGACGGCCATCGTGCGATAGGGCACCAGCACCATGCCGTCGACGCCGTCGCCGAAGGGGCCGGTGGCGGTGCGAAAGCGGGTTTTCTCGATGCCCCGGTTGCGCGGGAAGAACGTGTCGCACCGGGTCTGCGCGCGCGCCGCGGACGTCGCGTAGTTGTAGGTGCTGCGCACTCCGGTCGCCGCGTCGACCACCACGACCGTGCCTTCCATCGCCGCTTCGCACCAGTCGCGCCGCGAGAGCCGCGGACCGAGCGGCAGGCCCACCGGATCGAGCAGCGGCTCACCGCGAGCGCTGGCGGGCACCACGGGCACGTAATAGGACGTCGCCCACAGCGCGCGCGGCGGGGGAGCGTGTGCGAGGTCGAGCTCCGGAAGGTCGAACTGCCATGCGCGGTCCATCGCTTCTTCGAGCGTGATCTCGCGCTCGGGCGGTGGCGGAGGTTGGGTCGCCGGCTCCGGCGGCCGTGGCGGTTGCGATGGCACCGGGCACGCCGTGGCGGCGCTCAGCACGATCGCCACCGCCGCGCGAGCCGACACACCACCGATCCGCCTTCTCGCTCGCATCGCGTGGCGATGCTATCAACACCCGGCACCCACAGCAGCACAGGAGGAGGCGAATCATGGATCTCGCGACCGTCGACGAGTTGCTCACCACCACCCGCAGCGTGCGTCGCCGTCTCGACCTCTCGCGTTCCGTTCCGCGCGACGTGATCGAGCGCTGCCTCGAGATCGCGGTGCAAGCACCCACCGGATCGAACGCGCAGGGCTGGCAGTTCGTGGTGGTGACCGACGCCGAGAAGCGGCGCGTGATCGGCGAGCTCTACCAGAAGTCGTTCCGCGACTACGAGAAGCGCATGAGCACCCAGTCGCAGCAAGGCGTCGACCCGCGCCGCGCGCAGCAGATGCCGCGCGTCTACACCTCGGCCGCGTATCTCGCCGATCACCTGGGCGAGGTGCCCGTGCACGTGATCCCGTGCGTCGAGGGACGCGTCGAGTCCGGCCCGGTGCTCTTTCAGGCGTCGCTTTACGGCTCGATCCTGCCCGCCGCGTGGTCGTTCATGCTGGCGCTGCGCGCGCGCGGCGTCGGCGCGGCGTGGACCACGCTTCATCTCGCGTACGAGAAAGAGGTCGCGTCGCTGCTCGGCATCCCCGATTCCTTCACCCAAGCGGCGCTGCTCCCGGTCGCCTACTACACCGGCGACGGTTTCAAGCCCGCCGACCGCATTCCGGTCCGCGAGCGCACCTCGTGGGACACGTGGGGAGCAAGGTGATCCCCGACCGGAGGGCTGCGGTCCCTCGCAGCCGCAACGTCAATTTCCACAATCCGCTGCGGACGCGACAGTCCGCGTCCCTCCGGCCGATGTAGCGTCTCTTCGACGCGCCCGATTGGAGCGGTCCGGCTTCCGGGCCTTCGTGCGCGGCGCGTATGATCGAGAGGGCGAAAGCGGCCGCTGGCATGGCTCCTCTCAACCCGGCCCTCGAGCAGCTCTACCCGGAGCTCAAGGCGGTGGCGCAGTCGATGATGCGGCGGCGCCCCGCGAGCGTCACGCTTCAGCCCACGGCGCTGGTCCACGAGGCCTATCTTCGGCTCGCCGACCGGCCCGAGTACCGCTTCACCAGCCGCAAGGAGTTCTTCGCGCTCGCCGCGCGGGTGATGCGGGAGGTGCTCGCGGACAGTGCGCGGCGCAAGGGGCGGAAGAAGCGCGGCAGCGATCCGTGGCACGTGACGTTCACGGAGGGACTTCTCGTGGAGCAGGCGGACGGGATCGACGCGCTCGCGTTTCACCAGGCGCTCGAGCGCTTGAACGAGGTCGATCCGCAAGCGGTCCGCATCGTCGAGCTGCGCTTCGTGCTCGGGCTCTCGGTCGAGGAGACCGCGGACACGCTCGACGTCTCTGCGGCCACCGTGAAGCGCGACACCGCCACGTCGCGCGCCTGGCTGCTGAGCCAGCTCGGCCGCGCAGCCGCCGCTTCCGCCGCGCATGAGTGAAGCGCCCGACGCCCGCGCCCGGTTCGCGCGTCTCAAGTCGTTGTTCGTCGAGGCGAGTGCCTTCGACGCGGCTCGCCGCAGGCGGCTCCTCGACGCCGTTTCCGCCGAGGATTCGGGCCTCGCTCGCGATCTCGCGGGAATGCTCGCCGCCCACGATCTGGTCGACGACCCGTTCGCGAGCGGCGCGGCGTGGCGCGCCGAAACCAGCGCGGCGCCAGATGCCGCCGGCGAGCTCCCGGACGCGTGGGTCGGCCGCCGCGTGGGCGCCTACCGGCTCGCGAAGCTCATCGGCCGCGGCGGCATGGGCGCCGTCTACCTGGGCGAGCGCGCCGACGGCGAGCTCAAGCAGCGCGTCGCGATCAAGGTGATCCTGCCCGGCTTCGCCACCGACGAGGTGCTGCGCCGCTTCCGCTCCGAGCGCCAGGTCCTGGCCCACCTGGCGCATCCCAACATCGCGCGGCTCTTGGACGCGGGAGCCACCGACGACGGTCTGCCGTTCCTGGTGATGGAGCACGTCGACGGCAGCGACGTCGAGGCGGACTGCACGCGACGCGGCCTCGATCTCGAGAGCCGGCTGCGCCTCGTCATCACGCTCTGTGCCGCGGTCGAGCACGCGCATCGCGCGCTGGTCGTGCATCGCGACATCAAGCCGCAAAACGTGATGGTCACCGACGAGGGCGTGGTGAAGCTGCTCGATTTCGGGATCGCCAAGCTGCTCGGCGATCCGCTGGCCGGTGAGACTCCGTCTGGCGAGGAGCTCGCCGCGACGCGCGCAGGTCCGGGCGTCATGACGCCTGCGTTCGCGAGCCCGGAGCAGCTTTCGGGGGGAGTCGTCACCACCGCCACCGACGTTTACGCGCTGGGGGTCGTGCTCCACCGCCTCCTGACGGGGCGCCACCCGTTCCCGCTCGAGGAGCGGACCTGGCTCGAGCTGGTGCGCACGGTGTGCGAGCGCGATCTGCCGCTCGCGTCGGCGGTGGTGCGGCGCGCCTGGGGGAAGGAGCATCTGCCGGCGCCGCCGCCCGGAGGCGAGCGGCTGGCGCTGAGGCTCGAGGGAGACCTCGACGCGATCCTGGCGCGCGCCACCGGTCGCGAGCCGGCGGAGCGCTACGCCTCCGCGGCCGAGCTGGCGAGCGATCTGACGCGCTATCTCGACGGCGAGGCGGTCGAGGCGCGCCGTGGCGATCGCCGCTACCGGCTCGCCAAGCTGGCGCGGCGCCATCGCGCGAGCATCACGTTCGGCGCGGTGCTGGCGCTCTCGCTGATCGGAGGGATCGTCGCGACGTCGCTGGCGCTGCACCGCGCGGTGGTCGAGAAGGGCGAGGCCGACCGGCGTTTCGCGCAGGTTCGCGAGCTGGCCCACGCCGTGGTCTTCAAGTACCGCGATGCGATCGCGGACCTGCCCGGGTCGACTCCGGTGCAGGCGGAGCTGGTGCGCGACGCGCTCAAGTACCTCGACGGTCTCTCGCAGGATGCCGGCAACGACGTCGACCTCGAGCGCGAGGTGGCGGCGGCCTACGCCAAGCTCGGCGACGTCCAGGGCGACGGCTACGTCGCCAACCTCGGCGACTCGAAGGGCGCGCTCGAAAGCTTCCGGAAGGCGATCCACATCCTCGAGCCGCTCGCGGCCGCGAGCCCGAACGACGTGGCGCTGATCCAGGAGATCGCGACCGACTACGAGCACCAGGCCGACGTGCTGTGGGACACGGGCACGCTCGACGACGCGCGCAAGAGCTACGAGCACGCCGCTTCGCTCATCGAGAGCGTGGGCGGTGCCGATCCGCCCGGCGGCACCCGCGACGCGCGCCTCGGCCAGGTGGACATGAAGCTCGCGCAGCTTCACGGCGACCCCGAGTGGGCCAACCTGGGCGACTCGGCGGGTGCCGTCGACTATGCGCGAAAAGCGCTCGATCTGAGGGAGAAAGTGGTTGCCGCGAACCCGGGAGCCCGCAAGCTCTTCTCGGACGTGATCACCGCCCAGCAGGTGCTCTCGGCGCTGCTCGCGGCGGCGGGCTCATTCGACGACGCCGACCGCCTCGCGCGTACCTCGCTCGCGAACGCGCGCGCCAACAACCAGAACCACGGCCGTGACGCTACCTCCACCTACGACGCGCGCGTGGTCGGGAATTCGCTGCAGCTCATCGGCGACGTCGCGTTCGCGCGCGGCGACACCGCCGCGGCGTTCTCCGGCTACCAGGAGTTCCTCGACTACTACTCGCCCAAGCTCGCTGCCGACCCCGCGAATCAACAGATCCGCCAGGACCTGCTGAGCGTCGAGCTGCAGATGGGCCGCTCCCTGCTGCGGCTCGATCGCGGTGCCCTGGCCGTGGTCACGGCGCGGCGGGCGCTCGAGCGAGCCGAGCAGCTGCGCGGGGCGGGTCCCGAGAATCGCCAGACGCGCTCCAACCTCGCGGCGTGCCAGGCGTTGCTCGGCGCGGCCTTGATCAGCACCGGCGAGCAAGACGAGGCGCAGGCCGCGCTGCGAAGCGCGCTCGATCTCGACGAGGCGCTGCTTCGCGAGGATCCGTCGGATACCCACGCCGGGCGCGATTCGCGCGAGGTCCGGGATTTGCTCGCGAAATTGGCGCCTGCCGCGCCCTCCGGATCGCCGCGCACCGCCGGTTGAGCCCAAACGCCTGGTTTCGGCGCTCGTAGTGGATGGGCGCCGCGCGGACGGGTCGCGACGCCCGGCCGTCCCTCATCCCGTCGAGACCAACGAGGATCCCATGCGAAGCTTTCGTCCGATCGTCACGAGCTGCTCGGCTGTGGCGCTGCTCGCGCTTTCCTGCCTGCGTGCTGGCGCCGCGCCGGCCTTTTACGTCGGCAACACCCACGACAACACCATCCGCGCAGTGGACGCGGCCGGGAACACCAGTGTCGTGGCGACCCTCCCCGGCGCGGTCAACAACGTGCAGGGGCTGGCGTTCGATTCCGCGGGCAATCTCTACGCCGCGAGCCAGATCTCGAACGTCGTGACCAAGATCGCGCCCGACGGGACGCAGAGCCTCTACGTCTCGAGTGGGCTCAATTCACCGCAGGGCATCGCGTTCGACAGTCAGGGAAACCTCTACGTCGCGAACCTGGGCTACCACGACGTGGTGAAGGTGAGCCCTGCCGGCCTCGTGAACGAGGTCGCGAGCGGCATCTCCAACCCCTACGGGCTCGCGGTGGACTTCCACGACAACCTGTTCATCGCCAACTACCTGCAAGGCGAGGTGCTGGAGCTGAGCAGCGCGGGCTCGCTCTCGGTCTTCGCTTCCGGCGTGACGGAGGCCTATGGCCTCGCATTCGACGACGCTGGCGATCTCTACGTGATGGGTGCCAACGATGGCACGCTCACCAAGATCGCCGCGGACGGAACCAAGACCACCATGGCCACCGGCTTCGGCGACTCGCTCGGGGTCTATGTCGACGCGACCAACACCGCGTACGTCGCCGATTACGGGAGATCCGAGATCTGGCAGGTGGCATCCGACGGCACCGTCAGCATCTTCTCGACCCAGGTGCAGAACCCGGCTTTTCTCGTCAACCTCCCGCGCGCGCCCGAGATCTGCGACAACGGCGTCGACGACAACGGCAACGGGCTGGTCGATTGCGCCGATCCGCAGTGCTCGTCGTTCCCCGCCTGCCAGTGCATCGATCTCGACGGGGACGGCTACGGCAACCCCGCCTCGCCCGCGTGCGCGCACCCGCAGCTCGACTGCGACGACCACAACCCGAACGTGAACCCCGGCATGGCCGAGGTGTGGAACAACCACATCGACGACGACTGCAACCCGGCGACTCCGCCGCCGCCCTTCCAGGGTTGCTCGTCGGTCTCGCGGCCGAGCCCTGACGGAGCCGACGCGGCGAGCCTGCCGCTCGCCGACATGCTCGGCGTCGCGGGAGCCATCGCGCTGCTGCGGCGCCGCTCGCGCCCCGCGTGAGCGACGAGAAGTAGCCTGGAGGGACGCGGTCCCTCGCGTCCGCGGCGTTCGATGGCAGCGCGCCGCGCGGCTGCGAGGGGCCGCGGGCCTCGAGGCCGGTAGTGGGTCAGTTTGATCGCTGCTCACCGAGAGACCGGTGGGCCTCCAGCCGGAATCGCGGGCTGCCGTCTGGAGCGCGCGCGGTCCCTCGCGCGCGAGGCCAACCTGAGACAGTACCTCGAGCCCGCCTCGCTTGCGCATGTCGCTCGACACGCGCTAAGTAGTTTCCAGTCTCCCCTGAACCGCCGAAGGATCTCCCGCCTCGGCACTTGCTCCGCGGTGCGGCTCGTACCGCGGGGAATCCGAGGTCGTTCATGGGAGATCTGCGTTTTCTTCGCCGCCTCTGGCTCGACGAGGCGTGCGCGGTGGCGTGCCTTGCGGCGATGTTCGTGCGCGCGGTGCGCTGGCTTCGTTGCCTGGCGCGGCCGGGCAGCCACTGCACACCGCACTGGCCGCTCTTCATCGGCGCGGCCCTCGCCACGAGCGGGCTCGCGGCGGCGTGGAATTTCCGCGCGGATCCCCGGTCGCGGCGAAGCGCCGTGTGGATCGGCGTGGTCGCGACGCTCGTCTATCTGGCCACCGGCCGTGCCGACATGGGCGGCGACGCGACCTCCGCCCGCTACGCTGCGGTGAGCCTGATCAAGCACGGCGACTTGAACCTCGACGAGTTCGGGAAGTTCTACGGCTCCCAGGCGATTCCCCACTTCATCGTGCGCACGCCCGAGCACCTGGTGTCGAAGTACGCGATCGGCCCGGCGATCCTCGCGGCACCCGTGTTCCAGGCGTTTCGCTGGGCGGGCGCGCCGATCAAGCCGTGGCATCCAGGGCATCCGTCGCTGGTGTGGCCCGCGAAGGTGGCGGCGGCGACGATCGCGGGCGCCTCGGTCGGTCTCTTCTTCCGGGCGGCGTCGCGATTCGCGGGCCCGCGCCCGGCGCTGGTCGTGACGATCGCGTACGCGGCGGGCACCACGCTCTTGAGCACGGTGAGCCAGTCGCTCTGGCAGCACGGCCCGGCGCAGCTCTGCCTGATCGCGGCGATCGCGGTCTGGAGCGCGACGCCGAGCGACGAGCGAGCGCGCATGCGCCTGCGCGCGCTCGCCGCCGGTGCGCTCGCCGGCTTCGTGCTGCTGTGCCGGCCCGCGGACCTTTTCCTGGCGGGCGTGGTGCTGCTCTGGATCGTCGCCGGGCGCGACGCGGCTCGCGGATGGGCGATCGCGGGCGCGATGCTGCCCGCCGCGTTTCTCGCCGGCTACGACTGGTACTACTTCGGAGCGCCGTGGCGCATGGGATACGGCGCGTTGGCGAGCAGCGAGTGGCGCGGTGATCCGCTTCGCGGCCTCGTCGGGATGCTGGTGAGCCCCGCTCGCGGACTGCTCGTCTACTCGCCGGTTTTCGCGTTCGTGCCCTTCGCGGTGCGCGGTATTCGCGAGCGAGCGCGAAACGGCGAGCCGCTCTGGGCGCTGCTACTCGCGGGCGTGGTGCTCCACCTGGCGCTCTACTCGCGATGGACCGTGTGGTGGGGCGGATGGTCGCTCGGCTACCGGATGCTCTCCGACGTGACGCCTTTCGCCTGCCTGCTGCTCATCCCGTTCCTCGAGACCCGCGGCGCGCGCGGACCGTGCCGAGCGGCCTTCGGACTGGCGCTCGTGGCCTCGGTGGTCATCCACACGAGCCTGGCGTGGAACGAGGACTGCAACTGGGACCGCCGCCGCGACACCGACCACCATCCCGAGGTGCTGTGGGACTGGCGCCACTCGCCGCTCATGAGCTGCTACCGCGGCGTCGCGCGGCGGTGAGTTTCCTCGGCTCGCTATGCTCGCGGGGCGCCTGCGGCACATCTTTCAGCAGCCGGGAGGGCTCACGAACCCCGCTCGACCTCTCGCCTGGAGGGCTGCGGTCCCTCGCAGCCGCACCGTCCGCATCGCCATCGCACGCTGCGGACGCGAGGGACCGCGTCCCTCCAA
>Ga0265320_10002712_pt1 | contig 12243 bp, 11 predicted proteins | sample 4827metaG_FD_202087 | JGI IMG/M metagenome (GOLD analysis project Ga0265320, IMG submission 202087) | Rhizosphere microbial communities from Carex aquatilis grown in University of Washington, Seatle, WA, United States - 4-8-27 metaG | ecosystem: Host-associated > Plants > Roots > Rhizosphere >...
GGCCCGGCGCCAGCATCCCGGTGCGCAGTTTCGGCGACTTCCGCGATCTCGCCGTGCTGATCGGCGGCCCCGATCCGGCGGTCGATCCCAACGCCTATTACAGCGCCCAGCACTTCCAGCATGTGCGCTCGGTCTATGCCGGGACCGGAATCGAGGAATTCCTCGACTCCATGGCGGTGATCTTCGTCGATTCCATCACCGACCTGACCCGCCAGGCCATGGCCTACGCCAAGCAGCAGCCGGAAGCCGTCTCCGACCGCACCGGCAAGCCCGACATCCGGGGCGCCTACGGCCTGCTGGGCCGGGAAGTGATCCAGGCCCTGAAGCACCTGCAGCACGCACCGGGCAAGACGGTGATCTTTGTCGGCGTGCTGGAGAAGGTCACCGACGAGTTCAACGCCACCACCTGGCAGCCGCAGATGGAGGGATCGAAGGTGGGGCGCGAGCTGCCAGGCATCGTCGATCAGGTCATCTCCATGCACCTGTTCTCGGCCGATTCCGAGGGCAACTGGCTGCTGGACGAGAAAGCCGCCGAGCGTCGGCTGGTCTGCCGCTCCGGCAATCCCTACGGCCTGCCCGCCAAGGATCGCTCCGGCCGCCTCGACGTGACCGAGGTCCCCGACCTCGGCGCTTTGCTCACCAAGATCAACCGCGTCCCCGCCTGACTGAAAGGAACCCACCCCCATGTCCTACGATTTCAACGACGCCCAGCCGCAGATGATGCCTTCGGGCGAACTGATCCCCGACGGCACCTTCGCCAAGATCCGCCTGTCCATCCGCCCCGGTGGCACCAACGGCTCGGCCCCCATGGATGCCGGGTTGCTGAAGGCCGCGTCGGAGAGCGACGCCAAGATGCTGGACTGCGAATTCACCGTGGTCGAAGGGCCGTTTGTCCGCCGCAAGTTCTGGCAGAACTTTACCGTGGCCGGCGGCAAGCTCGACGACAAGGGCCAGTCCAAGGGCTGGAACATCTCGAAGGCGTCGTTCCGCGCCATGGTCGACAGCGCGCTCGGGCTGAATCCCAAGGACACCAACGACGCGGCCAAGGCCAAGCGGGTGATCCAGGGGCTGAAGCAACTGGACGGCATCACCTTCGCCGCCCGCATCATGGTCGAGCCGGCCAGCGATCCCAAGTACCGCGATCAGAACCGGCTGGCCAACGTGGTGCTGCCCGACGAGGCCCAATACGCGGCGATCATGAAGGGCGAGGCGATCGACCCCGATCCGGTCAATGCCAAGCCGCGCAAGCCGTCCGTTGGCGCCTCGGCGCAGAACGCCCCGGCCTGGGCCACCGATGCCGCTCCGGCACAGGCGCCCCAGCAGCAGTCGGGCGTGCCGTGGACCCAGCAGACCCCTGCGCAACAGCAGCAACCCACTGCCCAGGTCCAGCCCGCCGCGGCTGGCCCGGCTTGGCTCAACGGCTGATCGAGGCAGCGCCTGCCATGACGGACGATGAATGGCAGGCGCATGTCACGCGCCAAGCGGCACAGGCGATCGGTGAATGGCTCGAAGCCTGCGGAAGACTGCACCAGCCCATCAGGGTTCTCGCCCTGTGGGAACTGGAGGCCATGGCCCAGGCCGCCATCAGCAGCTTCGTGGTGCTGGGCTGTTCGCGGATCAAGGACGAGCCGGGCGAACACCCGGACCTGACCCGGTTCTTGCTGGTCTGACCCTGTGCGCGGTGTGCGGCAGGGAGGCCAAGGGCTTCGGCTACATCCACCGCCTGCACCATGACGAATACCCGTTCCACCGCTTCTGCTCGCGCCGCTGCCAGCAGGCCGGTGCCGAGATCGCCCGACGGAGCAATGGCATGATCGACAAAACCGCCCGCGAAACCCAGGCCATCAAGGATGCCCGGCCGCTCTTCGCCGAGGCGCTGACGGCGCTGGGGCTGATGGCCCCTTTCCAGCACCGCTCCGCCGCCGACATCGACCGCCTGATCGAGGCCGCCGTCACCGGCTATGTCGAGTCCATGCAGCGGCAGGCGGGTATCAAGGAACGCACCGGCACTCCCTTCGATGATCCCATCCCGTTCTGAGGCCGCCGCCATGCTCGATCTCAACCATGGTTCCGGCTGCCAGTACCAGGGGCCAGCCCGCGATCCCGGCATCACCATGGCGGTGAACGCCGCCATCGATGCCGCCCTGGTGGTGCGCAACCGGGCCCAGGTGGCCCGCCAGTATGTCAGCACCTCAGGGTTAGGCCGGGAATGCCTGCGCCAGATCCAATACGACTATCTCGCCGTGACCAAGGACGAAGGCCGGGATTTTGAACCAAAGACGCTCCGCATCTTCGAGGCCGGGCATCGCGGCGAGGATGTGGTGGCAGCTTGGCTGCGGGCCGCTGGCTTCGATCTGCGCACCGAGCGCCGCGACGGGCGGCAGTTCGGCTTCTCGGTGTTGAATGGCCGCTTCAAGGGCCATATCGACGGTTGCCTGGTCGGCGGCCCGGTGGCCATGGAATACCCCGCCCTTTGGGAGAACAAGGCGCTCGGCATTTCCTCCTGGAAGGACGTGGTCAAACGCGGGGTGGTGCTGTCCAAGCCGGTCTATGCCGCCCAGCTTGCCCTCTATCAGGCCTATATGGATCTGCCGGCCCCGGCGCTGTTCACCGCGCTCAACCGCGATACCTGGGAGATCCACTGTGAGCTGGTGCCGTTTGACGCCGCCCTGGCCCAGACCATGAGCGATCGCGCCGTTCAGGTGGTCCAGGCCAGCGACGCCCACGAATTGCTGCCCCGCGCGGTCGCCGAACGGACCTCGGTGGTGTGCCGCGGCGGCAAGACCTCGGCTGGATGGCATTCGTCCTGTTCGTGGCAGGATCGCTGCTGGGGCGGCTGCCGATGAGCGATATCACTCCGTCCGACACCCAAGGACGCGCCATCGCCACTATCCGCCAGTGGTACGAGACCGGGACGGAGCGGCAGCCGGTGTTCCGGCTGTTCGGCTTTGCCGGCACCGGCAAGTCCACCGTGCTGAGATTCGCCCTCGACGATCTCGGTCTCAGCCCCCATTCCGAAGATCGCCCCGGTGTGGTCACCGCCACCTTCACCGGCAAGGCAGCCCTGGTGCTGCGGCGCAAGGGCACCCCGGCCCGCACCATCCACAGCCTGATCTACAGCGTGATCGAGGCCACCGAGGAGGAGATCGAGGAAGCGCAGACACGGATCGCCCAGGCCGAGATCGACGTTCGCTCCTTGGGTGGCTTCGACCGTACCGCCGCCGAGGCCGCCATCGAGGCCATGCGCCAGTCCATGCGGGAGATGAAGAAGCCGCGCTTTGCCCTCAATCCCGACAGCCCGGCGGCATCGGCCAAGCTGATCGTGCTGGATGAGGTCTCCATGGTCGGCGAAGAGATGGCTCGCGACCTGATGAGCTTCAAGCGCCCCATCCTGGTGCTGGGCGATCCCGGTCAGTTGCCGCCCATCAAGGGCGAGGGCGCCTTTACCCAGCAGGCGCCCGACATCATGCTGACCGAGATCCACCGCCAAGCCGCCGAGAGCGCCATCATCCGCCTCGCCACCATGGCCCGCGAAGGCCAGCCCATCGGCTTCGGGCAATACGATGATCATGCCTGGAAGATGCGGATGGCCGACGTCACCCCCGATCAGGCACTGCGTGGCGGCCAGGTCATCTGCGGCAAGAACGCCACCCGCTTCCAGCTCAATAATGCCCTTCGCCGCGCCGCCGGCTTTGGCGGATCGTTTCTGCCCACGGGTCCGGGCGAGAAGATCATCTGCCTCAAGAACCAGTCCGATCTCGGTTTGATCAACGGCATGTTCCTGTCGCTGGCCCACATCGTCGACGAGGGCAGCCTGTACTTCTCGGCGGTAATCACCGACGAGGACGGCACCTCCATCGGGCCACCGGCCAGGGACGGCAAGCCGGGGCGGTTGCTGCTCTACAAAGGGCATTTCGAGGACCATGTCGCCCTCGACCCGAATCGCCATGACCGCGATTGGCGCGACAAGAAGAAGCTGACCGAGGCCACCTTCGGCTGGGCCATCACCTGCCACAAGGCGCAAGGCTCGCAGTGGGAGAACGTCGTGGTCTGGGACGACGGTCTGGGCCGCACCGAGCAGGATCGCCGCCGCTGGCTCTACACCGCGATCACCCGCGCCGAGCGGGGGCTGGTGATCCTGGCATGATCGATCTCAATGACGTCTGGCAGGCACCAGCCCGGCATGATCTGGATGAGATCCGCGACCGCCTGGCCGCCACCGCGCAGGATTGGCTGCCGGGGCTGTTTCCCCATGCACGATGGTCGCAGGACCGCCGGACGTTGCGCTGCGCCGACCTGTCGGGCCGAGCCCCGCGCAAGGAAGGCTCGTGCATCCTGCACCTGACCGGGACCCATGCTGGCTGGGGTTTTGACCATGCCACCGGCGAAAGCGCTGGCCCCATCGACCTGATCCACCACGCCACCGGCCTCGCCGACCGCGATCTGTTCGAGGAAGCCGCGCGGCTGGCGCGGCTGGATCTGCCTGCGGTGGCTCGTCCCATGGTGGCGAAGCCGAGCCATGACCTGGAGATCAAGCGCATTGTTGATGGCAGCGTTTCGCTGGCCGACACCATCGGCGAGGCCTATCTTCGCCACCGTGGTGTCGGCGACCCTGTCTCCCCCGATCTGCGCTTCCACGATGACCTTGCCGATTTCGACAGCCGCCGTGGCTGGCCGGGGCTGGTGGGCATCGTCCGCGACGGTGCTGGCAATCCCACCGGCGGCATCCACCGCACCTTCCTGCTGGAGGATGGTTCGGGCAAGGCCCCGCCCGGCAAGAAAATGCTGGGGCCGGTGGCGGGTGGCAGCGTGCGCCTCGCCCCCATTCCCGCCGACGGCCATCTCGGTATCGCCGAAGGCATCGAGACCGCGCTGTCGGCCTGGGCCATCTTCGGCATTCCCACCTGGGCAGCGCTGTCGGCGGGCAATCTGCGCGACTGGCAATGGCCGGAAGGCATCCGCCACGTCACCATCTTCGCCGATGCCGGCGAGGCCGGGCAGTCGGCCGCCACCGCTCTGACCGAGCGGCTCACCGCCGCAGGCATCCCGTCCACCATCGTGTCGCCCCGGCATGGCGATGACTTCAACGACGATCTGCGCAAGGGAGCGGTCGCCGCACATTATAATAGTGACTCGGTCGCGTCCGATCAGCCGCTGCCACCGACCGGCTTCGACGATCTGTACGCCGCCGCCCTTGCGCTGACCTTTCCGCCCGACATGGGCGATCTCGGGCGGCTGCTCGGTCACGTCGCCCAGGCCCGCCTCGATCCGGTCGCCGAGCGTCAGGTGCTGACGGCTATCAAGGCCACCACCCGCATCCCGGTGTCGGTGACGGAAAAACAGATCAAGGATCTGCGCCGCCGCATCGGCCCCGTCGGCATGCCGTCCGTCCGCCCGGCGTGGTTCAACCAGCTTCGCACCAACCCCGACGGGACGCCCGAGCGCAACGAGGCCAACGTCATCACCGCCCTGTCCCACGACGAGGCCTTCGCCGGGGCGCTGATCTTCGACGAGTTCCGCCAGGAGATCATCGTCAACCGACCGCTGCCCTGGGACGAACAGCTGTCCATCTCTCGCCCCTGGTCCGACGCCGACGATGTGCGCTGCGCCGAATGGCTCCAGCGCCGCGAGATTAATGTCGCCCCCGCAGTGGTCGCCCGCTCTGTCGGCGCCGTCGCCCGCGATATCCGCAGCCATCCGGTGCGCGAATACCTGACCAGTCTCCAATGGGACGGCGTGCCCCGGCTGGAAGCCTGGGCGGTCAGCCATCTCGGCGCCGCCGACAACCGGCTCAACCGGGCCTTTGGCTCGCTGTGGATGATCTCGGCGGTGGCCCGCATCATGCGGCCCGGCGCCAAGGTCGACCACATGCTAATCCTCGAAGGTCCCCAGGGCGCCAAGAAGTCCACCGCGCTGAAAGTGCTGGCCGGCGAGGACTGGTTCACCGACGAACTGGCCGAGATCGGCAGCAAGGACGCCGCCCAACAGATGCGGGGCGTCTGGATCATCGAGATCGCCGAACTGGACGCCATCGGCCGCGCCGAGGTTTCCCGCATCAAGTCGTTCCTGTCGCGTACCAACGACCGCTACCGGCCGCCCTATGAGCGCTACGTCATCGACGTGCCGCGCCAATGCGTGTTCGCCGGCAGCGTCAATCCAGACACCTATCTGCGCGACGAAACCGGCAACCGCCGCTTCTGGCCGATCCGCTGTGGCCGCATCGATCTCGAGGCGCTCCGCCGCGACCGCGACCAGCTTTGGGCCGAGGCGGCCGCGCTGCATGCCAATGGCGCCATCTGGTGGATCGAAGATCCCGAACTGAAGCGGCTCGCCGATGCCGAGCAGGAAGAACGCTACCAGTCCGATGCCTGGGACGGCCTGATCGACCGCTGGCTGGTCTACGACAAGCAGCGGGTCAATTACGGCTATGGCGCCTACGATGACTGGCGCGAAGAGGAAGTGGAACGGGCCACGCCGCTTGCCGACGTGTCGGTCGCCGAGATCCTGCAGCAGGCTCTCGGTATTGAAGCCGGTCGCTGGACGCGGGGGGATCAGATGCGGGTATCGGCATACCTGAAGGCCAGAGGATGGGAGCGGTATCGGGCGCGCATCGGCAGCCACAGCGAGAACTTGCGTGAATGGCGTCACCGTTTGCCGGCACAGCCGACGCCTGCTTCACACCGTTGACGAAGGGGCAAGAAGCGGGGCAGAATCCTTACGGCTGCGCTGGGATGCCCGCTGTATCTATTGCAGCACGCTCGAAAGACGCCTGCCCTTAGGTCTGGTTGGCTATCCGCCTTCGAATGACCGGCCCCAGGCAGCTCACCATTTGTCGTTTGGATACCCATACGACGAGAAAATTCGTTTTTGGTCTTCCGACAGGTTGGCGCATTTCAGGGGGAACGGGAGAACCTTCACCCCCGCGTCGAACCATTGGCCGTTCGGCTTCCAGACCCTGGGCTTAAGGCGCTCCGCGAATTCGGGATTGCACCGGACCCCATTGTCGCAACTGATCGCCTGGAAGAAGGCGCTGGCCACGACATCCGCAAACTGCAAGCCAGCCCGTGTTCGATGGTCGAACGACTGGATCTGGTCGAAATCGATCACCGACCACTTGATCTCCTTTTTCGCCAGATACAGCGATCCGGTGTTGGATTGCATCAGGAGCCGGGTGAAGTAACCCCGTAATTCATGGTATTTGAGATCCTGCCGCCTTGAGAACTCGATCCGGAGCTTGGCATCGGGCGTCCCGTCCTTCTCGTTCCAGTGCTCGCAAAATTCCGTGATCCGCTCCATCAGGAGCCGGCACATCCACCAATAGAGCCACGAGCGGGTGTTGCTGATGTGGGCAGCCGACGCATTCTTGTACTGCCTCATGTTCTTCTTGTTCGAGATGACCGTGAAAAGCCTGACCTCACAGTTCGCGACGCCCTCGCAGACGATTGCCTTCTGCCGATCGGTGAGGGTCCGGAAGTGAAGATCTTGCGACTGGTTGTTCTTGGCCGCGTACCTGATTTCCCGCAGCCACCTCGGAACTTCGGCTTCATTTTCCGCCCGGATCACCGCAGCGGATAGAACAAGCCACTCGGAAGCGCCTTTGCCATCAATGGGAGCGATTCTTCGCAGGCCGAAATCGCCCGATTCGTCGATATACGCAATATAGCCCACAGAAGACATGAGGACGCTCAATGGCAGTGACATGCATGGCTATTCTACGAAAGGTCGATTTTTCGGGCAAGCTGTGAACCGTGAGTGATTTGCTGCGGCGGCATTGTTTCGGAAGCGTCTGGGTCCACATGGGTCCACGTCCGGCTCGAGATGTGGACCCGCAAAAATGAAGCGATCTCAAACCGATAAGCGTTTTGGGTCCACTGGGGCCTATGGGTCCCAACCTCTTCAACACCTGTGGAGAATAAACAGAATTTACAATCCGGTGGTTGTTGCCTGTTTGATATGCATCCGCACTGATTGGCGTTTTTTATTTTCATTGGGAGAAGTGTTGATCCCCGTTGGGACCCATAGACCCATGGACCCACTGGAGGTCGGCGTCCTCGCAAGTATTCGCAGGACTACGATCTATTTGGGCGTAGATGTTTTCCCCTTGAGGCCAGATTCTCACCCCCGTAGAATTCTTTCCGACCAAAGCCGAAGGCCCACTTTCTTGTGAGCCTTCACCATGACTACCATCCTCGCCCTCGATCTGGGCACCACCACCGGCTGGGCCATGCGCCTGGCCGATGGCGTCATCGTCTCCGGCACCCTGGACTTCCGGTCGGGGCGATACGAAGGCGGCGGAATGCGCTTCCTGCGCTTCCGCTCCTGGCTCGACCATCTGCTGGACAGCACCAAGGCCATCGACCTCGTTCATTTCGAGGAAGTCCGTCGCCATGCCGGTACCGACGCCGCCCATATCTATGGCGGCTTCCTCGCCCACCTGTCCGCCTGGTGCGAACTCAAGCACATCCCCTATCAGGGCGTACCGGTCGGCACCATCAAACGGCACGCCACCGGTAAGGGCAACGCCGGCAAGGATGCCGTCATCGCCGCCATGCGATCCCGTGGGCACCAGCCTGCCGACGACAATGAGGCCGACGCGCTCGCCATTCTGACCTGGGCCATCGACACCCATGGAGGTGTGCGATGAGGTATTTCCCCAGAGGCTTTGGAGGTGAGCGCCGCGATGCCGAAGAGGTCAAGCGGGACGGCTGGCAGGAACGGGGCGTTCTGGTCATCGCCGAAGACGACCAGCGCCTGACCTGGCCCGAACGCGAACTGGTCCGTCAGTTGGGCGCCAAGCTGTATGGCAAGCGCCCCACCGGGGAGGCGTCCCATGGCTGAGCCGAAATGGACGCCGCTCCTGGTGGAAGAGCAACTGGCCGAGGCCGCCGATGTGCTGAAGCGCCTGCCCAACGTCACCGTCCAGGGATACGCCAGCACATGGCCGCCCTATGTCCGGGAGTATTGGGAGTCCTATGGGGTGGCCGAGGTGACGTTGCGGCGACCACCTCCGTCGGCGGCTTCCATCGACCGCATGGACCAGGCCCTTGCATGGCTGCGTTGGCTCGACGCCGTCGATGCCAAGATCATCTGGCTTCGGGCCAATGGGGATCGCTGGCGGATGGTGTGCGGCACGGTCGGTTTGTCCCGCGCCGCCGCCCATCGGCATTGGATGTTCGCGCTGTGCGTCATCGCCTGGAGGCTGAACGGCAGACAGATGCCGCGCAACCTGTCGCGCCAGTACGTGATGGAGCGGATGAACCAAGCGTAGCGGGGCGGGGGTGAACGCAAAGCGCAAGAGAGACACTTTTTGACCGGGACGAAAACGGGGGGAGAGGAGTAGAAAAGCACTATGCTTGCGAGAGGCGCGGATGGACGGCGGCGACGCCATCAAGTCAAGCGCCAATCGCAGTCAAGCGGAAGATTGCGGAGGGGCTGCGTGAAATAAAGCGGGTCCTCCCTGGCTACTGCGCTATGCGGGGGGCAACAGCGCCGGATTTCGCTAGCGACAGCCTGAATTTCTGGGTTACCACCCGGTTACCAGTTACCACCCCATGAGGCGCGCAAGTCCAAGGACGGCGCGCCTTTTGCGTTTCTGGCGGGGGTGGTAACCGGCCCCGGTAACCGCCCGGTTACCACGTCCCAGGTTACCACCTTGCCGGTTACCAGCCGGCGGTTACCACCCATAGCCCGGTTACCACCCCATGCAGCTTGCTCATTCCGAGCCGGTCCCACCGGCCATCGGCACGATGTCGTGCGCCTTGGTCGCCGAAGGGCTGGTCTATGGCAGCGTGTGCAGTGGGATTGAGGCTGTGACGGTGGCGTGGCATCCGCTGGGCTGGCGGCCAGCCTTCTTCGCCGAGATCGAACCGTTTCCATCCGCCGTACTGGCCCACCATTACCCCCATGTTCCCAATCTGGGCGACATGACCGCCATCGACGGTCGGACATGGCGAGGCAAGATCGACGTGCTGGTGGGCGGCACGCCCTGTCAGGCGTTCTCCGTGGCGGGCCTGCGCAAGTCGCTGGACGACGCGCGCGGCAACCTTGCCCTCAAATTCGTGGAACTCGCCGATGCTATCGACCCAGCTTGGATTGTTTGGGAGAACGTCCCAGGCGTCCTGTCCACCCGCGATAACGCCTTCGGATGCCTTTTGGGCGGACTGGCCGGAGAAGATGGTCCGGTTGTCCCGCCAGGGGGCAAATGGTCGGACGCTGGTATTGTGTTTGGACCCACGCGCACAGTCGCGTGGCGGGTGTTCGACGCCCAATATTTCGGCCTGGCCCAACGCCGCCGTCGTGTGTTCGTTGTCGCAGGTGCTGGAGACCGGGCCGATCCCGTCCAAGTACTTCTTGAGCGCCAAGGCATGCGCCGGGATCATCCGCCGCGCCGAGAAGCGGAACAAGGTGTTGCCCCCACGCTTGATGCTCGCGCTGGCCGAAGCGGCGAGACGTCTTTCGCCACCAGCGGCGGACTGATCGCCGAGGCGTTCGGCGGAAACAATACCGCTGGCCCCATCGAGGTGGCCACCGCGCTCAATGCCTGCGCCTCGGCCAGCGGGCGGATGGATTTCGAGACCGAGACCTTCGTCGCCACCAACGTGTCCTGCGATCTGGCCGAGACCCTGACCACCGGGGCCAACCAGATGACGGGCTTCGTCGGGGATTGCGTCGCCACCACCTTGCGGGCACGCGACCTGTCCCGTGGCGTGGACAGCGACTGCACTGACACGCTGATCGCCCACACCCTGCGGGCCAAGTCGAACCTCGCCCACCGGCCCGACATCGACACCCTGGTCACCCATTCCCTACGGGGCGAAGGTTTCGATGCTTCCGAGGATGGGACCGGACGAGGCACGCCGTTGGTGCCTGTGGCGATCCCCATTCAGGAGGCCGGTGCCCGCACGGGAATCAGTACCACGGATCCCCGTGCCGGAATTGGCATCGGCGGTGACGGTGATCCGATGTTCACCTTGCAGGCGGGCAAGCAGCACGCCGTGGCGTTCAATCTGCGCGGCCGCGACGGTGGGGCGCAGGCCGAGATCGATGCCGACAACATCGCCAGCCTGCGGGCGGCCAGCGGCGGCTCCAGCCGCAGCTATGTGGCCTTCGCCCAGAATCAGCGGGACGAGGTTCGTTCCCTGGATATTGCCGGCTCCCTGGCCGCCGAGCCTGGAACCAAGCAGCAGACCTATGTCGCCTTCGACTGTAAGGCCGGCACCGGATTCCAATCGGTCGCGGCCGACGGCGTTACGCCGACCCTGCGGGCCATGTCGGCCCTGGGCCGCGACAATGGCGGCGGCCAATTGGCGGTCCAGCACGACATGGCTGTGCGCCGCCTGACGCCCCGCGAATGCGAGCGGCTGCAGGGCTTCCCCGACGATTACACCCAGATCCTCTGGCGCAAGAAGGCCGCCGAGGACTGTCCCGACGGCCCGCGCTATCGGGCGCTGGGCAACAGCATGGCCGTGCCGGTGATGCACTGGATCGGCAGCCGCATCCAGGCCGCCGGGAATCGATGATGACCCGCAATCCCTACCGCATCGATGGCCCGGCGCTGGTGTCGTTCTCGGGCGGCCGGACCTCCGGCTACATGCTGCGCCAGATCCTCGACGCCCACGACGGCCAACTGCCCGCCGACGTCCATGTGGTGTTTTTCAATACCGGCCGTGAGTTCGAGCAGACGCTCCGCTTCGTCCACGAATGCTCGGCGCGCTGGGAGGTCGCCATCACCTGGCTGGAATTCGATCCGGCCGAGCCGTTCGACACCAGCGTGGTCGGCTACAACAGCGCGTCGCGTGATGGCGAGCCCTTCGCCAAGATCATCAAGGTACGGGGCTTCCTGCCCAATCCGACCATGCGGCTCTGCACCCATTACCTCAAGGTCAAGCGCGGCATCGCCTTCATGCGCGACATGATGGGCTATGCGGAATGGACCAACGTCGTCGGCCTGCGTCATGACGAGCCGCGCCGGGTTGCCCGCCAGAAGGCCATGAACGAGACCGGCAAGGAACGGTTCGAGACGGTGCTGCCGCTCGATGCGGCCAAGGTGAACCGCCGCGACGTATCGGCGTTCTGGAAGCACCAGCCCTTCGATCTCGGTCTGCCCGACAACAACGGCAAGACGCCCCTGGGCAATTGCGACCTGTGTTTCATGAAGGGCGCGGCCACCATCAAGGGAATCATGCGCCTGTTCCCCGACCGGGCCAAATGGTGGATCGACCAAGAGCGAAACGCTCCGGCCAT
>Ga0265320_10002713_pt1 | contig 12242 bp, 6 predicted proteins | sample 4827metaG_FD_202087 | JGI IMG/M metagenome (GOLD analysis project Ga0265320, IMG submission 202087) | Rhizosphere microbial communities from Carex aquatilis grown in University of Washington, Seatle, WA, United States - 4-8-27 metaG | ecosystem: Host-associated > Plants > Roots > Rhizosphere >...
CGTTAAGTTGGCCGGGCGGCGCGGCCGGGTATGTCCTGGAATCAACCGCCGCGCTCGGCCCCGCGGCGAGTTGGTCGGTCGTTTCTGGCGCTCCCAACCCGATCGCTGCCGCTGGTTCACTTACGGTGACGCCCGCGCCGGGGAACCGTTTTTATCGGTTACGCAAGTAGCGGTCGTCAGCCTAGCGCGGAGTCCGCGCCCGGTTTTGCCCAGCCGAGCGCCGACGGTCCACGCGGGTCGGCGGCGCGCCGCTTTGGTAATGCAAGGGAGGGTAGCGAACGGCGAAGCGCTGGAACGCGCGTTTCCGGTGGAGGGAAGGGCCTGTCAGGCGAGATCATTTGGTACTGCTGATGCGCGGCGTTGACTTGGCGCCGGACTTCGTCAAAATTGGATTCATGAACCCCGCGGTTGTGTGCGCAGTGATGTCGTATTGTCGCGGCGCCCGCGGCGTAAGGTTGAATGGCCGTCCACGGCGCCGAACCTTGAACGGTCCGCGGAGAACGCCCACCGAACCGTGCTCAAGCGTTGAGTCCCATCTTCCATGAAAACATCTGACACTGCCGCAGACCAGAAACTGAATCGCCGCTCGTTTCTCGCCAAATCGTCGCTGGCCGCGACGGCGTTTACGATTGTTCCACGGCATGTACTCGGCGGGCCCGGGCAAAAACCGCCCAGCGAGAAACTGAATATCGCCGCGATTGGCGCGGGCGGCCGGGCGGCCGATGACCTGCAGGAATTGAAGGGGGAGAATATCGTCGCCCTGTGTGACGTCGATTGGGACCGCGCGAGCGGCAGTTTTAAGCAGTTTCCAAAAGCGGCGCGCTACCGTGATTTTCGGGTGATGCTTGAGCAACAGCAGGACATCGACGCGATCTTGGTCGCGACGCCCGATCATATCCACGCGGTCGCCACGATGGCGGCCCTGAAACATGGCAAGCCGGTCTATTGCGAAAAGCCGCTCACGAAAACCGTTCACGAGGCGCGCGCGATCGCCCAGGCGGCGCGCGAGGCCAAAGTGGCGACGCAAATGGGAAACCAAGGGATGGCTTTCGAAGGCAATCGTCTGATCAACGAATGGATCTGGGACGGAGCGATCGGGCCGGTGCGCGAGGTCCACGTCTGGTCGGATCGGCCAACCCGTCGGGGCAAACAACCACTTTGGTGGCCGCAGGGGCTGGATCGTCCGACGGAAACGCCAGCGGTACCTTCAACGCTCGACTGGGATCTCTGGCTCGGCCCGGCGCCATGGCGGCCGTATCATCCGATTTATGTGCCGTTCCAATGGCGCGGTTGGTGGGACTTTGGCAGCGGCGGCATCGGCGACATGGGGATTCACAACGTCGCGCCGGTCTTCTCCGCGCTTAAGCTCAACGCGCCGACCAGCGTTCACGCCAGTTCCACGCCCGTCTATAAAGAGAGCGTGCCGGTCGCCTGCCTGGTTCACTTTGAATTCCCGGCGCGTGGGGAAATGCCGCCGGTCAAGCTTCACTGGTACGACGGCGGATTGCTGCCGGAACGCCCGGCGGAACTCGACGATGAGCGGCCACTCGACGCGGAGGACGGCATTATTTTTGTCGGCGATAAAGGCAAAATCCTGGTGGAAGGGTGGGGCGGCGAGCGTCCGCGCTTGATCCCGGAAAGCCGAAACAAAGAATACAAGCGGCCCGCGAAGACGTTGCCCCGCTCGATTGGCCACCATGCCGAGTGGATCCAGGCGTGTAAGACCGGCTCGGCCACGCGCTCAAGCTTTGACTTCGCCGGACCGCTGACGGAGACCGTGCTGCTGGGAAGCCTCTGTGTGCGCCGCGGCGGGGACAAGTTGATCTGGGACAGCGCGAACATGAAGATCACCAACGAGCCGGAGGCGAACGCCATGCTCCACTACGAATACCGCAAAGGCTGGACGCTGTAGGGTTCTCGCTCGCAAATTGCGATTTGGCGCCGCAACCTTCCGATGGCGCCGGGGTTCTACTGGTGGTAGCGTGGTGTGATGACTAAATTGATGCGGTTGGGATTGGCGTTGGCGTGGCTTTGGGCCGCGGTCGAGCCAGCCCGCGCGGCGGATTCGCTGGTCTGGCGGTCCAAAGAGAATCGCGTCGATGCCGACATCCAGGCGTGGACCCTGCAAAAGCTGCTCCAAAATCTGAGCGCGGCCACCGGTTGGAAGGTCTATATCGAACCGAACGTTGACCACCGCGTCTCGACCCGTTTCCACGATCTCCCCGCCGCCGAAGCGTTGAATCGCCTGCTCGGGAACCTCAGCTTCGCCCTGCTCCCCCAGACCAACGGCCCCGCCCGGCTGTTAATCTACAAAAGCTCGCTCCAGGGCGCGACGCTGCTGATCGCCCCGCCGAAAGGGACCCAGGCTGCGGGCAAGGGGAAGCCCATCCCAAACGAATTGATCGTCACGCTGAAGCCGGGTGACAAGGGACGAATCGATGAGTTGGCAAAACAATTGGGAGCCAAAGTCGTCGGGCGCGCAGACGGGTTAAACAGCTACCGTCTCCAGTTTACGGACGAAGCGTCCGCCAGCGCGGCCCGGACTGCTCTGTCTGACAATGAAGAAGTCGCCGGAGTCGATTCGAACTATTCCGTTTTTCACCCGCCGACCGCGCAGCCGTTGTCATTCGCGTCGGCCCCGCCGTTGTCGCTCAAGCCATCCGCGCCCAACGCTTCCGGCAATCTCATCATAGGCCTCGTCGATACCCCCGTCCAAAATCAGGCGGCGAGTTTAAATGGTTTTCTCCTGCCCGCGCTCTCGGTCACCGGCCAGAATCCGGCCCCGTCGGCCGATATCACGCACGGCACCTCGATGGCGGAGACGATCCTGCAAGGTTATAGCATGGCGGCGCCCGGAGCCAAGACAGTCCCGATTCAAATCCAACCGGTCGATGTCTATGGCGCCAGCGAGACGACCACCACCTTCGACGTCGCCAACGGCATTTACACCGCGGCCAAGGCTGGCGCCAATATCATCAATTTGAGCCTCGGCAGCGAAGGGGATAGCACGTTCCTCCACACCTTGATCCAGCAAGGCGTGCAGCAAGGCATTCTATTTGTGGCCGCCGCCGGGAATCAGCCAACCACCGCGCCGACCTATCCGGCGGCGTACCCCGAGGTGCTTTCGGTCACCGCCGGCGATCGCAACGGCAACGTCGCGTCGTACGCGAACCGCGGAAGTTTCGTCGATGTCATCGCGCCGGGTTCGAGCATCGTCTCGTTAGGCGACCAATCCTACCTCGGGCTGGGGACATCCTTTTCGACCGCCTATGTCTCTGGCCTCGCGAGCGCTTTGGCCAATCAGCCCGGTAATACGCTGGCCAAAGTCCCTGCCGAGATTCGCCAGATGATCGGTTTTACCCCACCCCCGCCGGGCAAGACGGGGAATTGACCGAGATCGCTGGTTTAATTCGCTCTCCGACTCGCGACGGCTTGTAGGCGTTGGATGTCCACGTTCGAGGGCATTCGCTGCCCTAAGGTGGGTAACTGTCCGGCGATTCGGGGCGGGGTGGTCCGGGGGTCTCGCCAGCGCCAGGTCTCGGCATGGCCATCGGCGAAAGAGAGGTTGGCGCCGCGGTCGTGGTAGTCGGCCGGAATACTGACCATTTGAAGGACTCCAGGGTCCACCGGGTCCGAGCCGGTCATGTCGAGCTCGAAAGCGTCTTCATGGATGCTGTCCTCCCGCTCGTCCAGAAACACGTAGGTTCGACTCGGGGAGGATACCAGCAGGTCGTTCATTTTTTGGAACTGCATGAATCCAACGGTATATGGGCCGGCGCGCTGCCCGACATAGCAGTTCATGGCGACGCTGCGGACCCTGGGCAGCCCGGAGGTTCCGTGACTCAGGCTGAAATCGGCGGGACATTTGAAAATGCGCACGTCACCGATATAACGGCCAATCTGGCCCATCTTCAACAACGAGGTGTCGGTGTCGGCGCCGGCGGGATTGCCACCCGTGAAGTCCATATATCCGAGGCACCAAGTCATGTTCGAGTAGCTGACAATTCCGACTTCGCCATTGCCCAAATTGCCTGGCAGGAATCCGCCGAAATCATGCGCGTAGCAGGTCCAAGCGGTGGTCAATTGTCGAAGATTATTCAGGCAGATCACCCGCGCGCTTAAAGCCTTGGAGTCAGAGCTGGCCACCAGTCGCAACCCAACCAGGACAACCAGGACCGCAAGAACGACGACCAATTCAACGCCGGTAAACGCCATTTGCGTGCCGTCGCTCAAAGGTTGACGGCGGAAACGCCGCGGCCGGGTCGGGCGCTGAGGAGTGATGTTCTCCGACATAATTTGGTTCTGCCGACCACTCTAGCCGACTTAGCGTTGGAAGTAAAGCCGCCCATTTCCGATCGGCCCGCCGCCGAATCGCACGCATATTGCGTGGATTTCACGCGCCTCGCTCAATCCACTTTTCGACTCGTGGCCGCCTGTAGCCTCTGGACATCCGGGCTGAACGGCACGCCAATGCCCAAACTCAGATTCTGGCCGGGGACGTGGGGCGGTGTGGTGCGGGGATCGCGCCATTTCCAGGTCTCGAGATGCCCGTCTGCAAAAGAGAGGTTGGCGCCCCTCTCATGGTAGTCCCCGGGGAAATCGACCAGTACGAACGCGCGCGGATTTGCGGGCGCGTACCCGGTCATATCGAAGGCGAACCAAGCGTCGTCGATGCTGTCTTCGCGTTCATCCATGAAGACAAAAGCTTGGGATGGCGGCAATCTCACAAGCTCGCTCATTTTCAGAAACTGCTGAAAGCCGGCGGTGAACGGCGCAGAACGCTGCCCCATATAACAGTTCATCGACACGCTGCGGACTCGCCGGGCGCCGTTGGTCCCATTGCTCAAACTAAGGTCGGCCGGGCATTTGAATACGCGCAAGTCTGGGCCTATATATCGGCCTAATTGCGCCATACGCAGGAAATCGAGATTGGTGTTGGCGCCCGCCGGAGCGCCGCCCTGAAAGTCCAACCATCCGAGGCACCAGGTTTTGTTTGAGTTGGCGATATTTTGAGCATCTTCGCCGTCCAGGTTTCCCGGCATCCGGCCGTCTGCATCGGCGGCGTAGTTCAACCACGCAATCGTCAGTTGCCGCAAATTGTTCAAGCAAGTCACCCGTGCGGTGCGAATCTTGGGATCGGGCGCGGCGGCAAGTCGCAGGGCGACGACCAGGGCAAGGGCCGCAAGCACGACCACCAATTCCATTCTGCTAAAGGCTCGCTCTCCCCTGGCCGGTGGCCGGTTCTCGCCGGACCACCTCGGCAACTCAGCGTGAAAATTCATCATTATTATCTCTTTTGTCATTCGTATAGTATGATAGGATCTCAATGCGTGCAATTCTTTGTGGCGGGATGGAGCCGCGGACTCGCCGACGGCACGAGGGGCGCCGCTACTCTGCGCGGAACCCGACTCTCTGTACGGCTTTATGAAACTTTGGAATTGGACGGCTGAACCGATGACGGCACGGACACGCGCTGAGTTAAGCAGGACCGTCGATCGTTTGAAGGCAAAGCGAGGCAGCATGGAATGTACGGCTGCGGAAGCCGCCTATGCGCGGTGCGAGGTACGGTGTCGTCTGGCGATATGCCGGGCGATCTTGGCGCTACTGGTCGGGCTTGGCGGCGCCGCGCACGGCGCGACTCCAATTGCGCCGGTATCCGCGGCCGATCCGAGTGTTCCCACGCCTCCCGGCGGGAGCGGGGATTCTGCTGGCGCCGTGTTGAGCGCAGATGGGAGCGTCGTCGTTTTCGTTAGTTCAGCGGGGAATCTCGTGACCAATTTGCATCATCGGCAAACGCTGGACGTTTACGCGCGCGTGCGAGCTACTCGGACGACGACCCTTATCAGCGTGAGTTGGGACGGCAGTTCCGGGGGTGACGGGCAATCGTCCGGCCCGTCCGTCTCGACGGATGGTCGGTACGTTTCGTTTGAAAGCCGCGCGCAGAACCTCGTGACCAATCAGACCACCGGGCTGGGGGACGTCTATCTTCGCGATACCGTCGCCGGAACCACCACGTTAGTCAGCACGACCACCGATGGACGCGGTGGCAACGGCCCGTCCGGCTCCGCCAGCCTGACGCCCGACGGGCGTTTCGTCGTCTTTGAGAGTTGGGCCGGCAATCTCGCGCCTAAGCACGGCAGCGGGGCACACGATGTCTTTGTTCGTGACTTAACGACCGGGTTGACGACGCTCGTCAGCGCCAACTCTCTCAACTCCGGCAGCGCTCTCGGCGCACCGGAGGCGTTGAATTACTCGCGCCCAGTGATTACGCCGGATGGCCGGTATGTCGCCTTCGAGAGTTATGCCACGAATATCACCGCTGACCCGGTGACGGCGGTCCCGCAGATTTATGTGCGCGACTTGGCGCTTGGCGCCAGTTCCCGGGTGACGCAATCGCTTTCGGGTCAGGCGGCGAGCGACGGTTCCTACAGCCAGCTCATAAGCGATAACGGACGGTACGTCGTGTTTGAAAGTTCCGCCACCAATCTTGCGGCTGGCGCCACGGCGCCGCGATCGGAGTGGATATTCCGGCGCGATCTGCTGACTCATACAACCGATGTTATCAGCCAGGCTCGCCCTCTGCTGGCCGGCCCTGGCGCCATGCCGCCGTCCATGAGCGCCGATGCGCAAGTCATCGCCTACGCCGCCAGTAATCAGGTCTATCTCTGGAGCGAGGCGGCGGGAACGAATTCCCTCGTCAGTACGAACGCCGCCGGCTTCCCCTCGATGGCGCAATCCGATTCGCCGTTGGTCTCGTCCGACGGCAGCACGGTCGTTTTCCTCAGCGCCGCGTCCGACAACTCGCTGGAGGTTACGAACAGTTCATTCCAGGTGTTTGCGCATAATCTGACTTCGGGGACAAACCAATTTGTCACCCTTCCGGGCGGCGACGGAAGCCGCGGGATCGCCGATGCCTTGTCGCTCGCGCTGAGCGCCGACGGCGGCCTTATTGCCTTCGACGCGAGCGACGGCAATCTGGCGCCCGGGGATAATAACCGCGCCATCGATGTCTTCCTCCGAGACCTGGCAGAATCGTCGGTCGAGCTGGTTTCCGCGCGCCTCGCGGCGTTGCCGCTACGGATGGCCAATGCGCCTAGTTTCCTTTCCGCGAACGCGCTGAGCGCGGACGGACGCTATGCCCTCTATACGAGCGCTGCCGATAATCTGGGGCCGAACGAAACCAACGCCTGGAGCGATATCTTTCTTCGGGACTTGGCGACGGGGAGCAATATTCTTGTGAGCGTAAGCGCCGCCGCTGGCGGGCCGCCAGATGGCGCGCGACGGCAGCCGGCGATGAGTCAGGACGGCCGATACGTGGCGTTTATCAATAACGAGGGCTATGCCCCGCCCACTTACACGAACGGCGTGAACCAAGTCTTCGTGCGCGATTTGGTCTCGCAGACGACCACCCTTGCGACCAACGTGCTTTTCACGTTCCCTCAATATGTCGCGCTCGATACCGAGCCACCGGCGTTTAGCGCGGATGCGCGTTACCTCGCCTTTTCGGTGATTTTCCCAATCAATTTCATCGAGCGCTGGGATTTGCGGCTCGGAGCGCCTTCGCCGACGGTCGCGCATTCCGCGGCGCCCGCTTTCATTTGCTCTCTATCGACGGATGGGGCGGTTTGGTTCGTCGATAATGCGACCGGGACGGGCGGCAATCTTTTCCGCTTCGATTTTAACGAGGCGACGAACGAATTCATTTCCGCCATCGGAGCAATCGCCCCGGCGATTACGCCGGACGGAAGGTTCGCCTTCGGTCAGACTTCCGACGGCAAGACGAATCAGATTTGGCGCTATGACGCTAAGGCCAAACAGTTGCAGACGTTGGTGTCGATACCCGGTACCGGGCCGCAAATCTCGCCCAAATTGGTCGTCAGCGCCGACGGGCGTTTCATCGTTTTCATGCTTTCGGCCGCGAGTATTAAGCCTTTCGTCAGCGCGTACAACACCGAAATCTGCGTGACCGATGCCGCCCAACCCGGAGACCTCCGGGTGGTCAGCGTCGGCCTTGACGGCGCGCTGGGGGACGGCCCATCCGATTCGCCTAGTATATCCGCGGATGGACGACTTGTGGTCTTTCGCAGCTCCGCCGGGAACCTGACGCCGGAGGGCGGCCAAGCCCCCAGAATATTCGTGCGCGATCTGGCGGCCGGCGTCACCCAATTGATCGGGGCGGCGAGCGCTTCATTATTCGCCGACGCCTATTGCTTTCCGCCTGCGATAAGCGCGGATGGGTCAACGGTCGTTTTCGCGAGCACGGCGGCCAACCTCGTGCCGGGTGATTACAATGACCTGCCCGACTTGTTTGCCGCGTCGATACCCCAGGTGTTGCGAGCGCGAATTGCGGCTTTCCCGCTGGGTGGCGCGCCCACAATTTTCTGGCAGGCTGAACCTGGAACCACCTACGAAGTGCAGTATAAGGATAGTTTGGGCGACTTGGCGTGGACCACCTTGGCTGGCGTCCCGGCCCCCGTTCCGGGAACGACGAACCAGCTCTTTCTTTCGGCTGCCGGCTTGGTCGATACCGGGCAGCGCTTTTACCGGCTGTTCGCTCGGCCGTGAGCGATTTTTGTCGCGGCATTTCATCCCTGGGATCCTGACCTTGCCCGCGGGCGCACGAAGTGTCGCGCCAGCTTGACCGGATCAGGCCGCTCGCTTGGAAGAACTGGCGGAAACCACGAGATCGAATTCAATTGTTCGACTTCATTACCTAAGTCAACCCGTCCTCCACCCGTCGCTGGTCAGATTCCCGTCGTCGTCATACCCGTAAACCTCCGGCGTTTGCGGCACGAACACGTTGCCCGACTGCGAGCCGCCGCTGGTGGTCGTGGCGGCGACGTTCTGCCAGACCGGCTGCGAACCGTTGCTCACGGTGATCAACTTCTGAAAGAATTCGACGTTCACATAGTCCGGCGCGCTCCCATTGATGTTCAACGGGTCGCCCGGCAACTCCACGCCCACCACGTCAAAGCCGTCGGGCACGGTTCGCTCCGAATGTCAAAGTGTCGGTCCTCACTATTGACAGTCCGCAAGGCTACACGGAACACAAGAATGGCGGCAAGGTCGTGGCGTGAAACGAGGATTACGGTGATATGATACTACTTTGATTTGATATACGCGATCAAATCCGCGAGGTCCTGCGGCTTGAGGATTTTCTCAAAGCCTTCCGGCATGAGTGACAACCCGGAGGCGGTCAATTCCTTGAGGTCGCTTCGGAGAATGGTTTCCTCGAAGCCGCCGGGGCCGCGCAGGACGAGGCTGGCCGAGGTCTCGGAGGCGATGATGCCGGTTAAGTCACGTCCTGACTTGGTAACCGCGGTGTAGCTGAGATAGCGCGCCTCGACGGCTTGATTCGGATCGAGGATGGCGACCATGAGAACCTCCAACGGTTTGTCGGCCAAGCCGGCCAGATCGGGGCCGATCTCGGCGCCTTCGCCTTTCAAACGGTGACAGGTCATGCAGTTCTGGCGGAAGAGCGCCGCGCCGTTGGCCGGCTTGCCGATCAAATCCGCCACGCTCGCGAAATCCTTGAGCACGCCTCGCCGGTCGCTATTCGCGGCGGTCAAAAGTTTCTCCGCGCGGGCGCGAACGTCCGCGTTGCCGTAGGTCAGTAGGCGTTGGCGCGCCGGCGCCCCTAACTGGGAGACCAACACTCGTTTCGTCTCAACGGCGGTAACGAGTTGATCGACCCATTCGGAGCGGCTGAAGAGAACCGATAACGCCGCCGAGCGGAGTTCCGGCGAGAGGGCGTTCCACTGGCTCAAGAGCCATTCCGCGACCCGCGGTTCCGAGAAGCGGCCCAACGCCGCCAGCGCGGCCCGTTGGATGGAGGAGGGGAATTGCGGCCCGAGCAATTGGCTCAAGCGTTCCGCGTCGGCTGATTGCGCCGCCAGTCCGCGCCCGAGCAATCGGATCGCCAGAAGCGTCCGTCCTTCAGGTTGGCGCCCGGCGGCGTCCTTCGCGCAGACCGACTGCGCTTCGGTAAACAGTGGTTCCAGTCGGTGGGCCGCCTCCTTCAGGCTCGGCGGCGCGTCCGCGACAAAACGCGGCAACGAGGCGCTATGACGATCCAGCGCGTCCAGGAAACCGGCCAGCGCCGCCATCCGCCACGAAGGAATCGCGCCGCCGGAGGGCTTGCCCGCCTCGGTGAGCGCCTTGAGTTCGGCGTCCTGGTCCTTGAGATCAACGGCCAGCGCGGTGAGTTGTTCAACCAAAGTCGCGTTTGGCTCGACCGTTGCGTCGCGCAATACGACGTCGAGCATCCCGCCGAGGTGCGGCACGGCGGAACTCATGATCGCCGTCTGCATCAGCGGGTCCCCGAAATCCCGCAAGGCAAGTTGGCCCAACGCGGTTCCCGCGCGCGGATTGCGCCATTCGCCGAGCGTGAACGCGAGTTGATAGCGCACGCGCGGGTTCGCGTCATCGACCAGGCGCGCCAGGAGCCGGTCAAACACGGCCTCCTCATCGCGCCGTTCGGCGCCCAGTGAGTTGGGGATCATCTCGGTCAACTGCACCGCCTGCTCACGGACCGCCGGATGCTGGTCCTGTAAGGCGACTTCGAGGTCGTCCACGGTCAAGACCTTCAGCCCCTGCAACGTCCAGAGCGCTTGCAGCCGCGTCTTAGGCCGGGCGCTGTGGCGGGCCAAGGCCGCGAGCGCCGGCGCCACCGACCGGTCCCCGGACTGCACGATCAACCGCTGGACGGTGTCCCGCTGCCAACCGTTCGGGCTATCGAGCGCCGCCACCAGCCCCGCGGCGTCGAGGCGGTCGAGCCGCGGAACCTTTCGTGGCGTGGCTGACGTCGGATAGACCCGGTAAATCCGCCCCTTGTCGGAGCCGGCGCGCAAATCGAGGTGCTTGATTTGTTCCGCCGGGATCCATTCTGGGTGTTCGATCACGAGGCGATACATATCCGCGATGTAGAGCGCGCCGTCCGGCCCGGTTTTCATCATGGTCGGCCGAAACCAGTTGTCGGTCGAGGCAAGGAACTCACTATTCTGCTCGTCCGGCGCGCGGCGACCGGTAAAGGTCGCCCCGTCCGGGGACAAAACCTCGCGGTGAACGACGTTGTTAACCGGTTCGCTCGCAAAAACGCTCGATTCAAAATCCGGTCCGAACAGCTCGTCGCGGTACGGCGTCGCGCTGTTTGCGGAGGTCACCACGTTGATCGCGTCCGGCCAATTGAACCGCCGCATGGTGGGGCTGATCGTGTAGATGCGATTCGGGTCCGGATAGTTGGAGAGAACTCGGCGAGTCGATTTGACCGCGAGGTAAGGGTTGCGGGCCAAGTACTGCTCCTGCAGAACATAGTGCCATAGCCAGGTAGGATTCTCATTGCCGAACCAATTGCCCCAATCGTCCCGATGGCGGCCGTATTGCGTCTGCCCGGCTTGCGTTTGGAATTCACCGGTCACCGGGTTGAAACGAAAATCGCGGCCGCTGATGTTGACCTCTTTGCCGGTCAACAACGAGCGCACCAACCCACCGCTATTGCCGTTCGCGCCATAGAGCCAATTATCGAGCCCGTACTCGAAGCCATTGACGCGGTGCTGTTGATTGCCTTCGCGAAAACCTTTGAACAGAGTTTTCCGCACATCGGCCTTGCCGTCGCCGTCCGTGTCTTCCGCGTAGAATATCTCGGGCGCGGCGCTCACGAGGACGCCTTTACCCCACGGCATCACCCCGGTGGGAAAACCGACGCCTTCGAGAAAGACGGTGGACTTATCGTAATGGCCGTCGCCCTTGGTGTCCTCAAGGTAGCGTATGACTCCGCCAAACTTGCCATTGCCGTCCACGCCCAGGGGATAATCTCCCATCTCGACTACCCAAAGCTTTCCGTCGGCGCCCCACTCGAACGCGATCGGGTCCAGCACGAGCGGCTCGTGAACCACCAACTCTACCTTGAATCCCGGCCGCACGTGAATCGCGGCCAACGATTCTTCCGGCGACTTCGGCGGCGGGCCGTTCTCGGTGAGCAGTTGATCGAAGGAACGCCGGTCCACCTTGTCGGGTAACTGCGAGGTTTCCTCGTTCTGCACCCACATTGAATCCCCGTGAAACCAGGCTCCGTTGTTCGGCCGCGAGCCGCCCCGCGCGATCATCGGTATGGCGCCCGGGTCACTGCGCGGACCGGCCTTGACTTCGAGCGACCAACCTTGCTTCCAATCGACATTGGGTCTCGCGACGGGCACAAATACGTGCGCGGAGTAGGCGCGCTCATTGGAGAAGACGACGTCGTC
>Ga0265320_10002714_pt1 | contig 12241 bp, 13 predicted proteins | sample 4827metaG_FD_202087 | JGI IMG/M metagenome (GOLD analysis project Ga0265320, IMG submission 202087) | Rhizosphere microbial communities from Carex aquatilis grown in University of Washington, Seatle, WA, United States - 4-8-27 metaG | ecosystem: Host-associated > Plants > Roots > Rhizosphere >...
TGATCGACCGCTTCCTTTGCGACTGCGCGATGGTGGGCATCCGGCCGGACGGCGCGGGATTCGAAGTCTATGCCCCCAAGGGCTTCGCCGATATCGAAAACATGACGGTACGACCCAGCGGCGTGGCGAATTTCAACGCCGGCCGCTATTTCGAGAAGGCTGCGCGCTGGCGCGAGGTCTGGCCGGAGATTACGATCCTCCCCGCGTAACCAAGGAAGACGTCATGCGCGACCTGCAAGGCAAGGCCCGCGAACTCGGCGACGGATTCCGCGTGGCGCGCATGCTGCCGCAGATCGAACGGCGCACCGTCGGCCCGTTCGTGTTCTTCGACTATTTCGGACCGGTGGACTTCGCGCCCGGAAATGGCATCGACGTGCGGCCGCATCCCCATATCGGCCTGGCCACCATCACCTATCTGTTCGAGGGATCGCAGATACATCGCGACACGTTGGGCAATACCCAGGAGATCGTGCCGGGCGACGTGAACTGGATGACGGCGGGGCGCGGCATCGCCCATTCCGAGCGCACCGGGCCGGAGGTACGCGCGCGCGGGCACCGCCTGCACGGCATTCAAAGCTGGGTTGGATTGCCTCGGGCGAATGAGGAAGACCCGCCAAGCTTTCAGCACGTGCCCAAAGCAGCGTTGCCGGTGCGCGAGCGCGACGGCGCGGTGCTTCGGCTTGTAACCGGCAGAGCATATGGCTTGAACGCGCCGGTGCAGGTCCCCATGGACATTTTCTATGTCGACGCCCAGCTCAAGGACGGCAGCACCATCACACTTCCCGACGAATATGCGGAGCGCGGGGCAATGGTCGTCGGCGGCACGGTGGAGGCCGGCGGCCAAGTTCACGGCGACGGCGCGATGATCGTATACGAGACGGGCGAGACGGCCCGGCTGACGGCGAAGGGCGACGCGCGCGTCATGCTGCTGGGCGGCGCGCCGCTCGACGGCGAACGCCACCTCTGGTGGAACTTCGTGGCGAGCTCCAAGGACCGCATCGAACAGGCCAAGCGCGACTGGACCGAAGGCCGTTTCGGCAAGATCCCCGGCGACGACGTCGAATTCATACCGCTCCCCAACCATTAGGGCCGCCCGCATGATCCGCGACTGGAAGGAATACAAGCAGCAGATCGCCCTCTCCGTGAAGGAGATCGGCGGCGCCAACCCAGATCTGGTCAAAGCCTACGCCGCGTTCCATCACGCCAATTCCGCTTCCAAGCATCTCGATGCCAAGACGCGCGAACTGATCGCGCTGGGCGTCGCGGTGACGCTGCGCTGCGACGGCTGCATCAATGCGCACAGCGAGGCCGCGGCGCGCGCGGGTGCGACGAAGGAAGAAATCGTCGATGCCCTTGGCGTCGCCGTGATGGTCAATGCCGGCGCGACGATGGTCTATTCGGCGCATGTGATCGACGCCGTCCACGCTTACGCTCCCAACAACGAGGTCAAGGCATGAAGTACAATCAACTGGGCCAGACCGGCCTGTTCGTTTCCGAAATCTGTCTGGGCACCATGACCTTCACCGGCGACGGCAAGAATGCCGGCATCTGGTCGGCGATCGGCGATGTCGGCCAGAGCCAGGCGACCGCGCTCGTCGAGAAAAGCATCGCCGCCGGCGTGAACTTTCTCGACACCGCCGACGTCTATTCGATGGGAAATTCGGAGAAGCTGACCGGCCAGGCGCTGAAGGATTTGGGCATCAAGCGTTCGGATGTGGTTTTGGCGACCAAATGCTATGGTCGCGTCGGCGGCGGCCCCAACGACATCGGCGCCTCGCGGGGCCATATCATGGACTCCGTCGCGCGCAGCCTCGAACGGCTGCAGACCGATCACATCGATCTCTATCAGATCCATGCCACGGACGCCGTGACGCCGGTCGAGGAGACCATGCGCGCGCTCGACGATCTGACGCGCCAGGGTATGGTGCGCTATGTCGGCTGCTCCAACTGGCAGGCGTGGCGGGTGATGAAGGCCAACGGCATCGCGGCCAGCCGCGGCTGGGCGCGGATGGAGACGATCCAGGCCTATTATTCCATCGCCGGTCGCGATCTGGAACGCGAGATCGTGCCGATGATGGCCGACCAAAAGGTCGGGTTGATGGTGTGGAGTCCGCTGGCCGGCGGCCTGCTCTCGGGCAAGTTCGGACCGGGCAGCAACGGGCCGGAAGGGGCGCGGCGCGCGGCGTTCGACTTCCCGCCGGTGGACAAGGACCGTGCCTGGAAATGCGTCGACGCGATGCGCGAGATCGGCGCCAAGCACGGCGCCTCGGTGGCGCGGGTGGCGCTCGCCTATGTCCTGGCCAAACCGTTCGTGACGACCGTGATCATCGGGGCCAAGACGATGGAGCAACTCGAGGACAATCTCGAAGCGGCGAAGCTCAGGCTCTCGGCGGACGACTTGAAACAGCTCGACGACGTGAGCGCGCTGCCGCCCGAATATCCGGGCTGGATGGTGAGCCGACAAGGCACGGAGCGGGTTCCGCAGCCGAAGTAGCGCTCAAAAACGGGGGTAACGATGAAGACGGTCGTACTGATTGTTGGAATTCTGGTCCTGGCGGCGGGACTTCTATGGGCTGGGCAAGGCTATGGCCTGATCCAGTGGCCGCCGCACCATGCGGGCGCGTTCACCATGGTCGGCCATTCCAAGTGGATCGGGATTGGGCTCGGTACCGCAGTGGTCGGCGCGATCCTGGTCTGGCTTTCGCGGCGCTAGGTGGTGACGCGACACGGCTTATTTCGCGCGGCGTTGTTGGGCTTCGGCATCGCCATGGCCGTGCTCGGCCTTTGGTGGGTCGCGGAGGGCAGCGGCCTGGTGCCCGTGGGCTTCAAGGCTTTCCACCTGCAATGGGCCTATCGCGGTGCGATCCTGGCCGCGATGGGCGTCGCGCTGGCATTTTTCGCGCGGCGTATTTGACCGGCAAAAAAGAAGGCGGCCCCCCAACATGGGGAGCCGCCTCCATTCATCGGCAAAATCAGGTGGCGCAGGGATTGCGGCGGAACCGCTGGATGCCGGAGGTCAGGCCGACGTCATTGCAATTGTCTTCGCCGCTGCCGCCGGCGGCATTGACATCATCGGACATCGAATCGACCGGATCGTCCTGGCGCGCGCGCTGAGCGAGCGGCTTACCGGAATCGCCGAGGTACAAGGTGATGCCGGCGAAGACACCGCTGGTGTGGAATTCGCCCAACCGGCCTTGCAGCGACAGCGACACGTTCGTGTTGCTGAGCTGGTACTCCGTGCCGAGAATGCCCGCGTTGATGCCCAGCGAGTAGCGATGGCCCGCGGTAATCGACCAGTTGTCGGATGGATAATACACCACGTCCGTGCGGTCGAAGATGCGATCCTTCACATCGCCGCCTTCCCAGCCCACGATCGTGCGCGCGGTCCAGGCGTCGTTGAAGTAATACTCGCCTTCGGCACCCACCTTGGTGACATCGATGCCGCCAAGGACGTTGAAGTGCTGGTCGCTGCCATAGATGCCGAGCAGCGCGATGGACGGATCGCGCCAGAACACATGGCCGGCGCCGCCCAAGATGCCGAAGCCGCGGATGCCGCCGACATAGGCGTCGGCCTGTGCGCCCCATGAGCCGCCGAGCGACACGTCGATCGAGCCGGAGCCGCCATAAACGTCGTTCGGCCCGCTCGTGCCGTAGCCCGCGCTGATCTTGCCGTTCAGCGTGCTCACGGCCGGGTCGGCGCCGAGCGCCACCGAGACACTGACGGACAGCGCCGTCACGGCGGCCGCGGCGAGAAGCAGATTCTTCGTCTTGTTAAGCATGTACAATTGTCTCCAAACACAGCGTTGGCGCCAAATCGGCAAATGGAATCAAAGGCCGCGGCGCAGATCCTCGCGATAGCAGCATTCGCCGCGATCGCGGCCGCTAAATCCCCCATTTCCGGGAATTTCGTCGTATTGCGCTGCAAGCTGTTGCCGCATTGCCATAGCGGCGAGCGGTGCCGGCGTATCAAAGGTTGCGTGTCGTAACGGCAGCCACGCGTCGCGCGCGATTGCACGGATCGGCGCGACCCGGCTTCGAAGGCCGTTGTCGTATTCGCGCTATGGCGGAAAGGGGCCGGGCGCGCGCGTCCGCCGCGCGAAGATGTGCCAGCGCCAGCGATGGTGCCTGCCTCTCCGCAATCCCTGGGATGACCGCGCGCCGCGGCAATACTCGTGAAGCGTCGCGGTCGACTTCGGCCATGGCCAGTTTTCGAAGCGGATCTCCGTGCGCGCACTGTGAAAGAAGTCGACCCAGAACTGGCGCTGCGCCTCGCCTTGAATGCAGCGATCGTTGGGACGATCGATATACAGGTTGACGACCTCAACGCCGGTCAGATCGGGAACGTTTTGGAACGCGTCGGGCCGTGCCGCAAAGACTTTAAAGTCGAGGCTGTCGGAATAGAGCGAGTAGAGGCTCGCGGTGTTTTGCAGCATGTCGCTGACGATAAATAGCCGGCGATCGGCGACGGCCGGGCCAAAATCGGAGCGACGCCCCAGGCCGTAGATCGACTCGATGAGCGGCGTCTGTTTCTGCTCCGGCTGATTCATCGCGGTCGACACCGCCTCAAGAAGCGGGTTGTAGAATATTCGCAACCAGTTGATGCGGATGAAGGCGGGATTGTCGGCGATTCCCTCGACCTTCGACTGCGGCGCGCAAGCGCTGAAAAGGATGTGCGGTTCGCGCGGATGCGCGGCATCCACGGTCGCCACGGTGAGCTTGTCGCTGGGCTCGGAGATGCGGGCCAAGTCCTCGACCGCCTCCAGCACCGTCTCGCGCTGCGTCGCATCGAGATTGTCGGTCGCATCGATGAGAACGATGCGGTGACGCAGGAGCCTGCCGACGGCGCACAGATCGCCAGGGCCGCCGATGGGAGCGGTCGAGCGCAGCCAGACGACGAGGCCCGTCGCCAGCGAAAGGACAAAGAAGACGATAATCCCCACGCCGATCGCCTGCTGCGGGTTGCGGCCCAGGAAGCGATTCATGGACGCGAGGACGCCTCGCCGAGATGGCCTTCTACGATGTAGAGTCCACCCTTGCGTTCGTGATCGGCGCGGAAAGTCGCCTCCTCGCGGACCTGATTCAGGAACACCGCGAGATTGCCGGCTTCTTCCCTTGCCCATTCGCCAAGCGTGTTGTCGAACGTGCGCTTCGCTTCGCGATTGCTGATGAGGGCGGCCTGGGCTTCTTCCAGCCGCTTGGATATCTGATCGTTTTCGGGAAGGTCGCTTTCGAGCTGGGGGAACTGGGCGAAATACGCGGGCGGGTTGGTCGTGCGGACGTAGCTGTTCGCCTCGCGATAGTCCCGCAGATTCTGAAGACAGGAGCGCGCCAAATCCGTCACGCTGTCGCGCGCCTCGCGCTCGGCCTGCTGGGCTTCGGATTCGATTTCCAACGCTTCCGCGACGCGCGTCTCGTCGGCCTGCAGCCGGCCCGAAACATCCTGTTTGACCGCATCGAGAGCGCTGTTGATCGCAGTCCGCAGATCGCCGACGCGGCGCTCATAGGCGATGCGGGCGTCCTTGTGGGCCCGATCGACGCGGCCGTAGCCGGGATAAGTGTCGTCCCAGCCGTGATAGCCCTCCACCGCCAGCGCGGTGAAGATCATCAAGCCCAACACCAGCAGGACGATCGCCGACCACGAGGTCAAGCCTAGGCCGTGCTTGAGAAGATGCTCGCCGGCGTCGACGATCATATAGGCAACGTCCGGCAACTGAACGCCGGGCTGGGTCGCCGCGCGCGCCAGATCGGACGCGATCTTCGCGAAGGATTCCGCGGCGGCCTCGCGCCAATGCGCGACATAGAGATTCCAAAGAAGACCGAGGAATATGATGAACCCGATGCCCGACCACCCCATCTGCCGCTTCCAGCGATCATGGTGGGTGGCATAGCGCGCCGCGGCAAAGCCAAGCGCGAAATACCCCAAGAAAACGTTGACCAGGCTGAACGCCACGGCCTGCAGAATTCCACCGACCGTGTAGCTTGGACTGACATCGCGAAATATAAGGCCGTTCAACGCGGATTCCACGACCAGCGCCGAAAGAATGGCCGAGACGACGAGCATCGGCGGACGCGGCTTGGGGTAGACCGCGCTGCGCGCCAGGGCGTTCTCGCCCTTGAACAATTTGAGATCCTTCCACGCCTCGCGTTCGTCGTGATAAAGCGCGACGAGTTCGTCCTTGGCACGGTCGCGAATGCCAACGATCTCGATGCGCGCGAGCGCCTTGATCGGATCGGGTTCCAGCGGTTTGGGAATGCGATCGACGATGAGGTCGTGCGCGCCGCGCAGCCGGTTCCACAGCGCCTGATACAAGGAGTCGGCGCCGCTATAGAAACCGTCGACGATCTGCTGCTGCACGACATCCGGCTCGGCGTCGCCGGAAAGCGGCAGGTTGTTTCTGCCGTTCTCGCGGGCGCGGCGCCTGATGTCCTGGGCCGCGGCCTTCTGCTCGGCCCAGTCGCCGAACTTGCCCGACAGGGCGGCGACCCAGCGGCGCGCAGCAGGTTCCGGCTGCGTGAACAGATTCTTCGGCGACTTTTCCGCCATCTAGCCCCACCCAAGGCGCCGCCATGCGGGCCCAACACGGTCGGGAAGCAGATCAGCCGACCAGGCCTGTCACGCCGGCGCGTAATTCCCGACCGCGCAAACGCGTCGGCAGGCACCCTTCGACACGGGTACTATGAGAGGAAAGTTTTCGGCTTGCAATCAAAAGTTGTATTTCTATTCGAAGCGGCCGGCGCGGAATAATATGCAGTTATTTCAAATGATTATGCCGTTACAGGAAGTTGTATTCCTTGAACAGCGGCGTCAGATCGCGGCCCCATGCCCCGTAATAGTTCTTCAGCAGTTCCTCGGCGCGGGTGTAGCCGCGCGAGACCAGTTCGCGCAGCGGATTGAGAAACCCGTCCTCGCTCATGCCGCCCTGATCGAGCGCGGCGCGCCGCCGAAGGCCCGCCGATGAAATCTCGAGCATGCGATGGGCGATGGCGTGCACCGTGGTGTTGCGGAACGGCGTCTTGAACGCCTGCTTGGGCACCGCGTCGCGCATCGCCTGGCGCTCCTCCGCGGTCCAATCCTTGACGAGGTCCCAGGCGGCATCGAGCGCGACCTGGTCGTAATAGATCCCGACCCAGAGCGCCGGCATGCCGCAGATGCGCCGCCACTGCCCGCCGTCGGCGCCGCGCATTTCGAGGAATTTCTTGAGCCGCACCTCCGGGAAGATGGTCGTGAGATGGTCGGCCCAGTCGGCCATGGTCGGCTCGACATCCTTCACCTCGGGGATCTTGCGGGCAAGGAAGTCGCGAAAGCTCTTGCCCGAGAGGTCGATATATTTGCCGTCGCGATAGACGAAGTACATCGGCACGTCGAGCGCGTAGTCGACATAGCGTTCGAAGGACATGCCGCTTTCGAACACCCAGGGCAGCATGCCGGACCGCGCGTTGTCGACGTCGGTCCACACCTGGCTGCGATACGACAGAAATCCGTTGGGCCGACCCTCGCGGAACGGCGAGTTGGCGAGCAGCGCCGTCGCGACGGGCTGCAGCGCCAGTCCGACGCGGAATTTCTTGACCATGTCGGCTTCGGTTTCGAAGTCGAGGTTCACCTGCACGGTGCAGGTGCGGAACATCATCTCATGGCCATAGCCCCCGACCTTCGGCATGTAGCGCCGCATGATCTGATAGCGACCCTTGGGCATCTGATGCGTCTCATCCATCGACCAGGTCGGCGCGAAGCCCAAGCCGATGACGCCGGCACCGATCTCATTGGCGACTTCGCGCGTCTGTTCGAGATGCAGGTTGGTCTCGGCGCAGGTCTCGTGCACGGTCCTGAGCGGCGCGCCGGAGAGTTCGAACTGGCCGCCGGGCTCCAGACTGAGCGAGGCCTTGTTCTGCGTCAGCCCGATGATGTTGTCGCCTTCCAGCACCGGCTCCCAGCCGAAGCGCTTCATGCCATCGAGCAACTGACGGATGCCGGGCCGCGTGTCGTAGGCGAGCGGTTTGTGGGTCTTTAGGTCGTAGACGAATTTCTCGTGCTCGGTGCCGATGCGCCATTCCGACTTCGGCTTGCAGCCGTCGGACAGATGGCGCACGAGATCGTCGCGCGATTCGATCGGACCGCCGGCGGACTGAGGGATGGACATGCAGCTCTGTTCCCTTGCGTGGAGGTGCAAAGCCCCCGCGTCGTTGTGTGAATAGTGAACTGCCCGTTCACGCCTCGGCTATCTAGTGATGTGGAGAGTTTCCGGCAAGTGCGCCGGAAAAGCTTAACGTCCGCTTCACTGTCACTGGAATTTCTGTTCGCCCGTGAGCGCCTTCTCGCCCTTTGCCGCGTTTGCTGCAAAGGGCGGAGGAGGATTCGTGTCGTTTCGTCACCTGGTGGGTGCGGCCCTGGGACTGGCCCTCTGGATCGTCCCGGCCGGGGCGGCCGTCACGATTTCGTTCTACGCCCATCACCTGGGAAGCAAAGGAATGTGGGTCGAGTTCCCGCACGCCTATGTGACGCTGACCGGAGCGCCGGACGCCGGCGGGCCGTCGGTCAAGGCGAACTACGGCTTCACGCCGCCGAAGATCGGGCCCTCCATCCTGTTCGGCCGGGTCGACGGCGAAGTGGACAGCGTCGATGACGCCTATATCGCCAAGGACATTCCCTATTTTTCGTTCGCGCTGTCCGACAGCCAGTACGCCGCCGTCCTGGCGACGGTGACGCGCTGGCGCGACGACGCGCAGCCCTCCTACGAGTTGGATACCCACAATTGCGTGATCTTCGTGAAGGAGATTGCGGCAGCGGCCGGGCTTCGGACCGGCACGGACGATCCTTTTGTGCGCGACCCGGCGCACTTCCTGACGGATTTGCGCGAGCGCAACGCGGCGTTCCTGACGCGGACCGACACACGGCTCGCGGGCGCGTCGCTCAGCGCCAATCGCCGCTGATCGATTGCCAGATCGCCAGCGCCGCCAGCGCGGCGGTGTCGGCGCGCAGGATGCGCGGGCCGAGTGAAACCGGCCTGACGAAAGCTTGCGCGCGCAACGTCTCGCGCTCGGCCGGATCGAAGCCGCCCTCGGGGCCGGTGAAGATCGCGGTCGGGCCTTCGGGCAGGTCGCGCAGCGCGTCGCCCATCGGCGGTGCGCCGCCCTCGTCGCAGAAGATCAGCCGGCGCTCGCGCGGCCAGCCGGCAAGCAGCTTGTCGAGCGACAGCGGCTCGCGCGTTTCGGGCACAGATAACCGGCCCGACTGTTCCGCCGCTTCGACGGCGTTGGCGCGCATGCGCTCGAGGTTGACGCGGGTGACGATGGTGCGCCGGGTGACGACCGGTTGCAGCACACGCACGCCGAGCTCGGTCGCCTTCTGCACCACATAATCGGCCGGGGTCTTCTTGATCGGCGAAAAGCAGAGCCACAGGTCGGGCACGGCGGTCTGCGCCGCGATCCGCGTCTCGCAGGCGAGCACGCAGGCGCGCTTGGAGACCTCCGCCACCCGCGCCAGCCATTCGCCGTCGCGGCCGTTGAACAGAGCGACGCGATCGCCCGCCTTCGCCCGCATCACGTGCAGCAGATAGTGCGTCTGCCCCTCGTCCGGCATGACGCGCGCGCCGTCGTGCAGCGCCGCCTCGACATGGAGACGCAGCTTGCCGCCCGGAGTGGTGAGATCGTTTCCGCTCATGCGCAAATACTTGTAGTGTGCCGGTCATGACCGAAACAACCGCCAAACCCGCCGACGCGCTCCCGGCAAGCTGGGTCGATCTCGCGCCGGCCGGACTGCGCCCGTTGCTGCGGCTGATGCGGTTGGACCGGCCGCATCCGGGCTGGTTGCTCTATTGGCCCTGCGTGTTCGGGCTAGTCTTGGGCGCCATCGCCAGCGAGCGGCCTTTCGCGACCGGGCATGACCTCTATCTGCTCGGGCTGTTTGCCATCGGGGCGCTGGTGATGCGCGGCGCGGGCTGCACCTACAACGACATCGTCGACCGCGACATCGACGCCAGGGTGGCGCGGACGCAGGCGCGGCCGATTCCGTCGGGCGCCGTAACGGTGCGACAGGCCTGGCTGTTCCTCGGCGCGCAACTGGTCGCGGGCTTCGCCATCCTCGTCCAGCTCAACCCCTTTGCAATCGAGACCGGCGCCGCTTCGCTGCTGCTGGTCGCCGCCTATCCCTTCATGAAGCGGATCACCTGGTGGCCGCAGGCCTGGCTGGGGCTGACGTTCAACTGGGGCGCGCTGGTCGGCTTCGCGGCGCAGACCGGCACGATCGATACCGCCGACGCGATGCTATACGCGGGCCTGTTCTTCTGGACGCTTGGCTACGACACGATTTACGCCCTGCAAGACAAGGACGACGACGCGCTGATCGGCGTGAAGTCCACGGCGCTGCTGTTCGGGACGCGGGCGCGCGACTGGGTGCTGGGGTTCTATGTCGTGGCCTTCGCGCTGATCCTGGCGGCGGGCTTCGCCGAGCACGCGGGATGGCCCTTCGCCTTCGTGATGCTGGGCGCGGGCGGGCATTTCCTCTGGCAGTTCCACACCCTGAGGATCGACGATCCGGCGCGTTGCTTGAAGCTGTTCCGCGCCAATCGTGACGCAGGGGCATTCATCGCCGCGGCCTTCGTGCTTTCTAGCTGGATTTGGTGAGCGTATAATCGCAACCATGAACGTCGAACGGTTCGATCCCACCACCGTGTTTACGCCGGACGAGATGGCGAGCGTGCGCCAGCGCTCCGATCTTGTCGGCATTCTGTGCGTGCTCCATGCCTGGGTCGTGATCGGCGTCGCCATGGCGGTCTACGCGATCTGGCCCAATCCGCTGACCTTCGTGGCGGCGGTGGTCGTGATCGGCAGCCGCCAGCTCGGCCTCGCCATCCTGATGCACGACGCGGCGCATGGCGTATTGATGAAGACGCGCTGGCTGAACGAATGGGTCGGCCAATGGCTGTGCGCCTATCCGACGATGGCCGAGCTCATCGCCTATCGGCACTATCACCTGGTGCACCACCGCCGCACGCAGCAGGCCGACGATCCCGATCTCGGCCTCTCCGCCAAATTCCCGATCACCAAGGCGAGCTTCCGCCGCAAGATGATCCGCGATCTGACCGGCCAGACCGGCTACAAACAGCGCAAGGCGCAGTTCCTGCGCTCGCTGGGCGAGCCGGGTCAGCCGCTCGGCGCGCGCGCGCGGTTCTTCTGGAAGCGGATCGGCCGGCAATATCTGGTGCAGCTCATCCTGCTCGGCTTGATGACCGCGTTCGGCAAGCCGCATTATTTCCTGATGTTCTGGGTGCTGCCGAACATCACCTGGCAGATGGCGATCACGCGCGTGCGCAACATCGCCGAGCACGCCGTGGTCCCGGACAACAACAATGTGTTCCGCAACGCGCGCACGACCTATGCGTCCTGGTGGGTTCGCGCGCTGGTGGCGCCTTATTGGGTCAACTACCACGTCGACCATCATCTGCTTTTCTACGTACCCTGCTATCGCCTGCCCACGCTGCATGCCATGCTGCTGGCCAAGGGGTTGGGACCGCGGATGGAAATCCAGCCCGACTATCCGACCGTGCTGAGGATGGCGATGTCGAAGCCGGAAGCGGTGGTGGCGCAAGCGGCTTGATCCGAATTTGGATCAGCGTGACTCGCGTCCCTCATCCTTCGACAAGCTCAGGATGAGGAAATTCTCACACCTCATTCTTCCCATCGTCATCGCCCGCTTCATGCGGGCGACCCATTTTTGCGCTGCCAAATTGGGTTGCCCGGACAAGCCGGGCAATGACGACTTTGGACGGAGTCAACTCGTGCCCTGCACGATCGGTTGGCCGGTGGCCTCGAAGTAGACGTTCTTGATCAGGCTGTGCAGGAAGAACGAATTGAACAGCCCCGCGATCCATTTGTCGTCGCCCGCGAAGGACACGATCAGCGGCTTGAAATCGGTCTGCTTGTAGACGTCGTCCAGCGCCACGCCCTTCTGCGCCAGCGGCACGACCTGGCGCTGCACCTCTGCGATCGCGGCCTTCACCTTCTCGATGTAGGCGGTATCGCTTTGCACCTCGCCATGGCCGGGAACGAGCTTGGCGTAGCCCAGCGCCTCGATCTTGCCCAGCACGGTCAACCATGACGTCGGGAAGGACGCCGCGGCATAGGGAATGGGATTGACCACGATGTCGCCGCTGATGGCGATCTTTTCGCTCGGCACCCAGATCACCGCGTCGCCGTCGGTGTTGGCCTTGCCGAGAAACATGACCTCGACCGGCGTGACGGGGTC
>Ga0265320_10002715_pt1 | contig 12237 bp, 13 predicted proteins | sample 4827metaG_FD_202087 | JGI IMG/M metagenome (GOLD analysis project Ga0265320, IMG submission 202087) | Rhizosphere microbial communities from Carex aquatilis grown in University of Washington, Seatle, WA, United States - 4-8-27 metaG | ecosystem: Host-associated > Plants > Roots > Rhizosphere >...
GCAGGTGGTTCGTCACCACGCGGTCAATATGGTGATGCAAAAAAAGGATTCCCAGCCGGTCGTTCATGGTGACTGCCGCAAACTCGTTGTGAGTTTTGTGTCATCCTGTCTGTTCCGCCGCCCAATGACAATTATGTTCTCCATTGCCACCCGAAGTTGCCGGCGCCGCCGGAAAAACTTCTCTTTACCACTCAAATATCATAAAACAGGGCATGGATGTTTTTCTTCAAGCCGCGATCGAAGAAGCCAGGAAAGGGCTGGCAGCGGGAGGCATTCCCATCGGCTCGGTGCTGGTGCTGGACGGCAAGATCATCGGACGCGGCCACAACCAGCGGGTACAACACGGCAGTGTGATCCATCACGCGGAAATGAACTGCCTGGAAAATGCCGGCCGGCTCACGGCATCGGTCTATCAGCGGTGTGTGCTGTATTCCACCTTGTCGCCGTGTCCCATGTGCAGTGGCGCGGTGCTGCTCTATAAAATTCCGCATGTCATTGTCGGCGAAAATGCAACCTTCCAGGGGCCGGAGGCCTACGTCCGTTCGCAGGGTGTGAAAGTGGAAATTTTAAACGACCCGGTTTGTATCCAGCTCATGCGCGACTTCATCCAGGCGCGCCCGGAGCTATGGAATGAAGATATTGGGGTGTAATTAATGGCCTAAATTGTAATTGGTTCGGTGAAAGTGTTTGGCTAATCTCCCATCCATGAGAGCTCAAACCATTGCCAAACTTGTCGGGGTCGCCATCATCATCTTTGTCGTCATCATCGCCGCCTCCACCAGCAGTTACGTGGTGCAGCCGGGTGACCGCGGCGTCGAAGTCACGCTCGGCAAGGTATCGCCCGTATTCAAGCCGGAGGGCTTCGGGTTTAAAACGCCATTCATTGCCACGATCGTGCCGGTGACCATCCGCCAGCAGACCCGCGAAGTTTCTGCCGACTGTTATTCTTCCGATTTGCAGCAGGTGAAAATGGATTTGCGCGTGTTGTACAAGATACCGGAAGCTTCCGTGGTGCAGATTTACCAGGGTTACGCCGGCGACCCGTTTGACAGTTTGATCGCGCCACGAGTGCAGGAAGCCTTGAAGGAAGTGACGGCCCTGGAAAGCGCGGAGCAAATCGTAAAAAACCGCGAAGTCATCAAAACCAAGGCGCTTACCGCGGCGCGGGAAAAAATAGGCACAATGCTGTACGTGGAGGACGTCGTCATTCAAAACATCGATCTCTCGAAGGAATTGGAGACGGCGATTGAAGCCAAAATGGTGCAGGAACAGGAAGCCGCGAAGGCGAAGTTCACCCAGCAGAAAGCCCAGATTGAAGCGGACACCGTGGTCATCAAAGCCAAAGGCGATGCCGAATCCATCCGGATCCGCGGCGAGGCGCTCAAACAAACCCCGGCGTTCATTGATTTGCAGATTGTGGAAAAGTGGGATGGCAAAGCCCCGATGGTCGTGGGTGGTGCCAATGGTGGCGGTGTCAACATGTTGCTGCCGCTGGCCGACCTGCAAAAACAACGCGCGCAATCGTCTGCCCCGTAGGTCATCCATGAATCCGCGCTGGGTTCTTTTTTTCAAGCTCTGCGGCCTGGCGATCGTCGTGATCGCGTTGATTCTGCTTTTTCCGCCCGTGCTCGGGTTTGTGGAAATGGGCGCACGCGAATTGCGTTATCTGTGGTGGCTGATTCTGCTCCTGGCGCTGGCGGTCTGGCTGATTTGGGGACTGGGCGGCAAGAAAAAGTAGCCGCCACTGTTTTACGCCGCTTCCTGGTCCTGCTTGCGCCGGACGATCGGTTTGCTTTCGCCGAGCACCACGGGCCGGGTGATTTTAATGTGGGTGACGCTGCCGTTGTCCGGCGCTTCATACATCAAATCGAGCATCAATTTTTCAATCAACCCGCGCAGGGCGCGCGCTCCCGTGCCTTTTTTCAGCGCCTGTGCCGCCAGTTCGTGCAGGGCGTCCGGGGTGAATTCCAATTCCGCGCCTTCCATGGCCATGAGTTTGGCGTATTGTTTCGTCAGCGCGTTTTTCGGCTCGGTGAGAATCGAGACCAATTGCGGTTCGGTCAATTCGGTGAGCGTCGTCACCACCGGCAGCCGGCCGATGAATTCGGGAATGAAACCGAAATTGAGCAAATCCTCCGGTTCGGCGTGCTGCAACATTTCAGTGCGGACCGCACCGGCGTGCTTTTGCGCTTCCCCGATGGCGCCGAAACCAATCACGTTACGGCCCAGCCGCCGGTGGACAACCTTCTCCAAACCGACGAAGGCCCCGCCGCAGATGAATAAAATGTCCGTCGTGTTGACGCGGATGTATTCCTGTTGCGGGTGCTTGCGGCCGCCTTGGGGCGGCACATTGCAGATCGTGCCTTCCAGGATTTTCAAGAGCGCCTGCTGCACCCCTTCGCCGGAAACGTCACGGGTGATGGACGGGCCATCCGCCTTGCGTGCGATTTTGTCGATCTCGTCAATATAGACGATGCCGCGCTGGGCGCGCTTCACGTCGTAATCGGCGTTCTGGAGCAGCCGCAAAATGATGTTTTCCACGTCCTCACCGACATAACCGGCCTCGGTCAACGTCGTTGCGTCGGCGATGGCAAAGGGCACGTCGAGAATTTTGGCGAGGGTCCGGGCCAACAGGGTTTTTCCGGAGCCGGTCGGCCCGATCATCAGAATGTTGCTCTTCTCAATTTCGACATCGGCGTGTGGCTGGGGGGGATTCTTGTCCCCTTCCTCGCTTTTCGCCGCCGGTTCCGGCTGGATGCGCTTGTAATGATTGTGCACCGCCACGGCCAACGTTTTCTTCGCGTGGTCCTGGCCGACACAATAGTGGTCCAGTTGCCGTTTGATGACCGCCGGTTTGGGCACGGTGAACTTCGGCTGTTGTTTTTGATTCTGGAGCTGGAGTTCGCGGTCGAGGACGTTTTTGCAAAGGATGATGCAGTTGTCGCAAATGTAAACGTCCGGCCCGGCGATGAGCTTGCGCACTTCCGCGTGCGTTTTGCCGCAGAAACTGCACATCGTGATGTTGGTCGGGCGCGCCACGGGGAATTTACGATTGCATGATAGGCGCCAGCATCAGGCCGTGGCCGAGGGTTTGTCCGTCAGCCCTGGGATTTCCTTCCGCGACTGCACGACCAGATCCACCAGACCGTATTTTTTGGCTTCTTCCGCCGACATGAAATTGTCGCGGTCGGTGTCTTTGCCGATGCTTTCGAAGGTCCGGCCGGTGTGCTTGGCGAGGATTTCGTTGAGCCGGTCCTTGAGCCGCAGAATTTCCTTGGCCTGGATGCTGATGTCGGTGGCCTGGCCCTGGACGCCGCCCCACGGTTGATGAATCATGATGCGCGCGTTCGGCAGGGCATAACGTTTGCCCTTGGTGCCTGCGGCAAGGAGGACCGCGCCCATGCTGGCCGCCTGCCCGACGCAATAGGTGTTCACGTCGCAGGTGAGATATTGAATGGTATCGTAAATCGCCAGTCCGGCTGTGACGCTGCCGCCAGGCGAGTTGATGTAGAGGTGAATGTCCTTTTTGGGATCGGACATCTGCAGGAACAAAAGCTGTGCGATGACGACGTTCGAAACCATGTCATCCACCGGCGTGCCGAGGAACAGGATGCGATCCACCAGCAGGCGCGAATAAATGTCCCAGCTGCGCTCGCCGCGGCCGGTCTGCTCAACCACAATCGGAACCAGAAAATTTTGCATGGCTAAATAACTACTCCATTTTTGCCGCAAGTAAAGGCGGGAAAGGTTGTTTGCTGTCGAATTTCTCTAAAATCGTGCTCATTCTCCTCCGCATCCCTCTTTTTTGGTTTTCGATTGCGAGAACGAGGACGAGGACGAGGACGAGGAGGAAGCAACTTGTAGTTTTGACCAAATCAACACAAACGCGCTCGCGAAATCCGCCGGTTTTTCCGCGATCCAGCGGGTGACTTTTTCCGGCCCGAACCATTCACCGCGCTCGATTTCCTCGGGATTCAACTCAAACGGCCCTTCGCTTTCGCAGCAGTAAACCCAGCAGAATTCCCAGCCCGTTTCCGGTCGCGCCTCGATTTTAAACAGCCGTTCGGGCGTTTGGGCGACCCGCAACCCGATTTCCTCGCGCAATTCGCGCACCGCGCAGGCGTCGTAATCTTCACCGGAATCCACATGGCCGGACGACGATGAATCCCATCGGCCTTTCGCCGTATCCTTTTGCATTGAACGCTTTTGGAGGAATACCTCGCCGCGGGCATTGAACACCAGCACGTGCACGGCGCGATGCTTCAAGCCGATCCGGTGCACCTCGCGTCGCGTGTTTTGCCCGACCACCTCGTCGCGCTCGTTGACGATGTCGAAAATTTCCTCGCTCATTTTTCGTTGGTGAGAATCTTGGTGAATGCGGTAAATTGTTCCAGACTTAACTTTTCCGCCCGCTCCTGGGGTGAAATCTTCAATGCCTCAAATGCCCGGCTCAATTTTTCCGCCGGCCAATCGGCGCGCAGCAATTTCAGCATCATCTTCCGCCGCTGCGAAAAGGCGCGTTTCACGATCTTAACAAAAATTGCGCGCTGGCTTTCGGACAAAAATGGTTGGGTGCGACGAATCAAAACCACACAAGCCGAGTCCACGTCCGGCGCCGGGAAAAAACAGCCGGACGGAATTTTGAACCACTCGCGTGGTTCGTAATCCAATTGCACCAACAGGGTCAAAATGCCGTAATCCTCATCGTCCGCCCTGGCCATGAGCCGCCGGGCGACTTCGAGTTGCAGGGTGACGACCATCCGTTCCGGCCGCCGGGGGGATCGCGCCAGTTCCACCAGGATTGGCGAGGCCACGGAGTAGGGGAGGTTTGCCACGAGTTTCCATTCGCTCCAATCGCGTGGCTCGCGCTTTATAAATTCCAGCGCGTCGGCGTGGATGAGTTGAAGCGCGGAGCATGGCTCCGCGCGAATTTCCTGACCGCGAACTCGCGGAGCGATGCTCCGCGCTCCGAACCGCTCACGCAAAACCTCCGCCAGCCGCCCGTCCTTCTCAATGGCCAGGACTTCGCCTGCTTTCTCCAGCAACAGTTCCGTCAGCGGTCCCAGTCCGGGCCCGATTTCCAGGATCTTGTCCGTCCCGGTCAATTCCGCCGCTTCGATGATGCGGTGGAGCTGGTTGGCGTCGTGCAGAAAATTCTGGCCGAGGGATTTCGTCAATTGAATCCCCCGTGTGGCCAGAAGGTCCCGCATTTCCGTGAGTTTCATTCAGGGTGGATTCATGGATGAATGGATTGGTGGATAAATGAAGGAAAGGCGATTAGATTTCCATCCAATAATCCAAGCATCCAACCATCCATCAATCCAGACATCTGATTCATTTGTGTCCATCCGCGGTTAAAACTCCAGCCAGTGTTTTTACGGCTTTTGTCAGTTGCGCCTGGGTGATGGTCAGGGGCGGGGTGAAGCTGATGACGTTGCCATGCTCGCCTTCGGGCAAAAGGATGTAGCCGCGGTGCAGCATGGTTTTGATGGCTCGCATGGCTGCGGCAGTGGCGGGCCGGCCGTCGGCCAGGCGCAATTCCACCCCGACCATCAAGCCCAAGCCACGCACGGCGACTTGAAATTTTGAACGGGGCAGATTCGCCCGCAGTTCGCCCAGCAGAAATTTCCCCAGTTCTGCACTGCGTTCCGGCAATTTAAGTTTTCGGATTTCTTCCATTTGCGCCAAGGCCATCGCGCAGCCGACGGGATGGCCGAGGAAGGTGCTGGTATGCATTGCCTCCCCGCGCGACGCGGGCCACGCCCGGTCCATGACATCCGCGCGGCCGACGCACGCGGAAAGCGGAAAACCGCCGGTGAGCGCCTTGCCGAGACAGATGAGGTCGGGCGTGACGCCGCTGTGTTCGCAGGCGAACCATTTTCCCGTGCGGCCAAAACCCGTGTAGATTTCGTCAAGGATCAGGAGCGCCCCCTGCTCATCGGAGATTTTCCGCAGCCCCGGCAGAAATTCCGCGGGAGGAACGTTACAACCGCCCCGGCCCTGCACCGGCTCGACGAGGATGGCGCCAACCCATTCACGGAGGAAGAGCCGGCGAATGTTCCACTCGACGTTGGCGACATCGCCGGGTTTGACCGGAAACGGCACAAAATGGCCGAACTCACGCAACTGGGTGTGGAAGGGACCGCGAAAGAAATTGCGATGCGTGGCGTTGAGCGCGCCGTAGCCGAGCCCGTGATACGCGTCGGTGAAGACGATGATGCCGTGTTTGCCGGTGGCGAGCATGGCGGTTTTGAGCGCGGCTTCAACGGCTTCATAGCCGGAATTGCCGAAGATGACCTTGCCCGATTTTTTGCCGTTGCTCCAGCGTTCAAAGGTGATCCGGCTCAGTTTGCGGGCGAGCTCGGCCTTGCGCGCGGAAGGATGCACATCACCCATGGCGTGCAACAACCGGGCCATTTGTTTTTGACCGGCTTTGACGATGCGCGGGTTGGCGTGGCCGGCGGCGGCCACGCCAAAGGCCGCCGTCAGGTCCAGATATTTCTTCCCGTCGGCGTCCCAAACATGAACATCCCGGGCGCGTTCCCAGACGATGGGCCACGAGCCGTCCGGTTCCATGAACACAATGTTGCGCGATTCGTAATCGCGCAACACGTCAAGAATTTGACGGGTTTTGGTCACTAAACTCCTCGTTGTTCCGTCGGCCAGATCACCTTGTGCATTTGCACTTGAAACCGCACCGGCAGCGCGTCGGCGATGATTCTTTCCGCCAAGTCACGCCGGGAAACCGGGGTCTGTCCCTGGGGGATCCTTTTCAGCGATTTATTTTGTTGTTCCGGCGTCAATGGATGTACCCAAGAAATGAGCAGGGGACATACCAAATCCAGCCGGTGGCCGGCGATTTGCCGCCGGGCCCACTCATAATCTTCAACGGTGCCAATGACGAATTTGATCTCGTCGGTGCGCTTCAAGTGCGGGAGATTTTCCCAGCGATTACGTGCGACTTCGCCGCTGCTGGGGCATTTTAAATCCATGATGCGCCGGACGCGCGGATCCACCGGAGAAATATCATGCGCCCCGCTCGTTTCGAGCAGCACGGTGAAACCGCCGTCGCAAAGCTGTTTCATCAACGGCAGGCTGTTTTTTTGGAGCAACGGCTCGCCGCCCGTCAGTTCGATCAAGGGCAGTTGAGGGTTGAGAGTTGAGGGTTGAGAGTTTGAAAACGGCGCGGCAAGAAGCTTCACCTCCGTCAAAATTTCTTTCAGTGTTTTCTTTTTGCCTTCGGTAAAGGCGTAGGCCGTATCGCAGTAGGAACAGCGCAAATCGCAGGCGGTGAGCCGGACAAAAATGCACGGCAGCCCGGCGAAAGTGCTTTCACCCTGCAAACTCAGATAGATTTCGTTGAGGACCAGCGTGTCGGACACATTGGCAGTGTAACGGGTTGGCATGAAAAGGAAATCGCGATTGCCTCCTTTTCCGGAAAGGACGACCGTGGATGACCCAATTTTTAAATCCATGTTCCGACAAACATTTTTTATGGTAACAATGGCAAGTCTGGCTTTCGGGGCCGGACTGATTTTCGCGAAGGAAGAGACCTTTCCGGTCGCCATCCGGGTCCATGCCGACCAGCCGGTGGGGGAATGGAAGCCGATCTGGCGCTTCTTCGGGGCGGACGAGCCGAACTATGCCACCTTGCCGGACGGGCAGAAGCTGATGGCTGAACTCGGCCAGCTCCGGACGAACGAGGTGTTCTTCCGCACGCACAATTTGTTTACCGGTGGCGACGGCCCGCCGGCGTTGAAGTGGGATTCAACCGGCGTTTACCGTGAAGACGCGCAGGGAAACCCGGTTTATTCCTGGACGATTTTGGACCGGATTTTCGACACCTATCGCGCGCGCGATGTCAGGCCGTGAGTGGAAATCGGATTCATGCCGGAAGCCTTGTCCGTCAAACCGGAGCCTTATCAGCATCATTGGACGCCCGGGGCCAGGTACAACGAGATTTACACCGGCTGGGCTTATCCGCCGAAAGACTACGCGACAGGGTCGCCGGTTTTTACGAACGATCACGTGCGGATGGGCATTGCGAACCAGTTGCGCAACCTGGATTCGGCTTTCAAGATCATCGCCTCGTTTCCCGAATTGCCAAACAAGCCGATTGTCGTTGGTGAATCCGATCCGGACGGTTGTGCCGGCTGCCAGGGTGACCAGCTTGGCTACCGCAACGGCTCGATTTACGCCAGCTACACCGCCGCGAGCATTGCGCGCGAATTTCAGCTGGCCGACCGTCAGGGCGTGAATCTCGAGGGCGCGCTGACGTGGGCCTTTGAGTTTGAGGGCCAGCCACTGTTTGCCGGGTTTCGCGTGCTGGCCAGTGGCGGCGTGGATTTGCCCGTGCTCAATGTCTTTCGGATGTTGAGCCAGATGGGTCGTCAACGGCTGGCGGTCGAAAGTGACGGCGCGGTGCCGCTGGACGACATGCTCCAGGGCGGGGTGCGCGCCCGGCCTGATGTTCGGGCGCTGGCGAGCCGGGATAAAAACCGCCTCTGCATCCTGGCGTGGCATTACCACGACGATGATTTGTCCGGGGCCGATGCGGAGGTGGGACTGACCGTCGTGGGGTTGCCGCCGGACGTTCGCGAGGCGCATTGCGAACAGTTCCGCGTTGACGCCGCGCAGAGCAACGCTTTTACGGCCTGGAAGGCCTGGGTTCGCCGCTGCAACCGACCGCGGAACAATTCACGCAGCTTGAGAAGGCCGGCCAGCTCGCGAAATTGGACCCGCCGCAAAATCTCCCCGTCACCAACGGCCACGCCGTTTTGCCGTTGACCCTGCCGCGACAATCCGTGTCGTTGTTGGTCGTCAGTTGGGATGCGCGACCGTGAAGCCTCGCGCGCTCAGGCAGAATGTCCGAGCGCGAAATGTTTTCCGATGCGATAGCTCTGCGTGATGGCGGCGGTCACGTGATTTTTGCCGATTTCAACCGCGGCGGGCAGGTCATGACCCAGGGCCAGCGCCGCCGTAATGGCTGCCGAATAGGTGCAGCCCGTGCCGTGAGTTGAAACGTCCCGGATGAACGGTGCGCTCAAAAGCAATTCCGTCCGCCCGTCATAAAAAATGTCCACGGCTTCACGCCCGTTGCGCAAATGCCCGCCTTTGACCAGAACGGCGCAGCCGAAGCGGAGGTGGATTTCGCGCGCCGCCAAACGCATGTCCTCAACGGAAGTGATTTTGCAGCCGGTTAAAATCCCGGTTTCATCAAGGTTGGGAGTGACCACGGTGGCCAGGGGCAGCAATTCCTCCCGCAAGGCTTTCAGGGCCGACGATTTCAGCAAGGTCGCGCCACTGGTTGAAATCATGACCGGATCAACCACGAGGGGCGTGCGCCTTTTCCTTTCAAAGAAACCAGCAACGGTGCGGATGATTTCCGCCGAGAACAACATCCCGGTTTTCACCGCTGCCGGCCGCAATTCCTCGAACACGGCTTCGATTTGTTGCCGCACGATCCGGGGCGAACACGGTTCGACGGCGAGAACCCGCCGGGGATTTTGGGCGGTGAGACAGGTGATGGCGCCCGTCCCGTGAACACCCAGCGCGGTGAAGGTTTTTAGATCGGCCTGGAAGCCCGCGCCACCACCGCTGTCGGAACCCGCAATGGCCAGCGCCACCGGTCGTTGTCCGATCCTTGACATGGGTTTGAACATACCGGCACTTCCCGAAAACGGCACGGGAAAAAGCCGGAAAAGACCGGCCGTTGGGAATTCTTAATCGCCCGGAACGGATTAAGAATGGTGTTTGATCGACGTGGTGATCCGGAGAATCAAGTCATTCAATTCCTGCATGTGGGGTGGTTTGCCGATCACGGCGTCCACCTCCGGAGCGGTTTCTCCGTCTTCTTTCATGATCGTGCCCCAGCCGGTCATCATAATGACCGGTGTGCCGGGGGACTCCGCCTTGATCGTCCGGGCCACATGATGCCCATCAATATCCGGCATGCCCAGATCGGTGATGACGACCTCGTAAGGCTGGTTTTCGAGCGTGGCACTGCGGAACAATTCCAACCCTTGTTTTCCGCCGGAGGCGACCATCACCCGATGATTGAAGTGCGTGAGACAGTCGGTCAGGAGCTGCCGGACCTGCGCATCGTCATCAATGCAAAGGATGTGCAGGGAACGCTTCTGTTTGGCTTGCGGCAGGGAGCCCCGGCCGGCTGGCAAAGTTTTTTCCCGGAGGGGAAAAATGAGCCGGATGCAGGTGCCGCAGCCGGGAGTGCTGTCGATCTCAATGTTGCCGTCGTGGCGCTGGATCATCCCATAAACCATGGCCAACCCCAGACCGGTGCCGCCGCGCTGGGCCTTGGTGGAAAAGAACGGTTCGAGACAGCGTTGCCGGGTTTTTTCATCCATGCCGATGCCGTTGTCCCGCACTTCGACTTGAATTTGCCGGTCGGAATTTCCATTTGCTTCCGAAGCCGGAAGGTTGAGGGAGCGGGTGTTGAGGGTGATGATGCCGCCCTGAGGCAGGGCGTCCACCGCATTAAAGACGAGGTTGATCAGCGCTTCCCGGAGTTCCCCCGGGTCGCTCAAGAGCGGCGGCAAATCAGGTTCGAACTCGCGCTGAATCTGGATGGAGATGCCTTCCCGCTGGGGGAGGTCGCGCCAGCGCGGGCGGGTGAGTTCGGTCACTTCCTCGAGGGTTTGATTGATGTTCACCTCGGTCAATTCCTCCGTGTCGGAGCGACGGCGGTAGAACTCGCGCATGCGGGCCACAATTTGGGCGATGTCGCCGCCGGCCTGGTTGATGGTTTGCAGGTAGTGCCGCGAAACCTCCGGCAATTCCGGCAGCGTGCTCAACAACAATTCCGAATAGGCGATGACGGGGGACAGGGCGTTGTTGACATCGTGGGCCACGCCACTGGCCATCTGGCCCAGGGCCCGGAGGCGTTCCTGCTGCACCACCAATTGTTGGGTCCGGCGCAGTTCTTCATAAGCTTTTTGCAATCCCTCCGTGAGGCGCACCTGGTCATACAGGCTGCGGCATTGTTCCTCGGTGGTGATGACTTTGACCTGCAAGGCCTCCTTTTCCGAACGGACGGCGGCAATTTCCGCCAGCACCTGTTCGTTTTTGTAACGCACTTCCTCCAGGACCAGCACGATCATGCTGACGGCGATAAAAAGCTGCAACACGGCCGCCACAAAAAAGCCGGCGCTGTAAAGGTGGTTATCCGTCCGGGACAGCGGGTAGCTTCCGAGGTAAAGGCCCCAGAGCAGGAAACCCAGCGACAACATGCCCGCGCCCACGAATGGCATTTTCTTCCGCAGCCGGAAGAAACAAACCCCGGCAAACACGCTGCCCAGGCCGAGCAACATGAACACCGGCAGTTGCATTTCCATCGTTCGCACTTTGGGCGCCAGCGTGGTGGAAAGCATATGCGGGCCGACGAAGGTCCAGACCACCAGGAACAACAGGAACAGGCCGAACAATCTCTGCGGGACCGGAATGCTTAAAAAACGCAGGCTGCCCCACAAAAGAAACACCGCCGAAATGGCCACGCAGCACTGCTTGAGTTGAAAGATGATGCTGTCGGCACTCTCGGCTGAAGCGTCCTGGATATTGACCCCGAGTGTCAGCCACAGCGCGTAAAACAACCAGGCGGCGGTCCAGACGGTGAAATACTCCCGTTTGGTATAGTGATTGAGATAATAGAAGAGCCCCACCAGCAGCCACACGCTCAACAGCGACACCATGAGCGCTGCTCGCAGGTACTCCTTCGAGAAATCCGAAAAATCCATGCCCAAGAAACTCATTTTTTTATTTCCAGTTCCACTTCAGTTAGGCGAAAATCTGACAGCCTCGATCAGTTTGTTTTCGAATCATTGCCTGAACCCTCTCGCGCAGGCTTAATACACCTAATCACGCTGACAGGTTCTGTCAAACTTTCTGACTTGTTGCTGTGGCTCGAGGCAGCATTTTTCAGGCCGGGAAGAGGTCCGGGTCTGCGTCGGTTTCTCTTTTGAACTCGTTTGAAAGCGCTTATATATTCAGGCGCATGGACAAACACCAAATTGCGGCAATTTTGAACGAAATCGGGACATTACTGGAATTAACCGGGGAAAATCCGTTCAAGACCCGGGCTTACGCCAATGCCGCGCGGATCCTGGAAAATCTTGGCGAACCCCTGGAAAAAATCGTCGCCGAAAAGCGGCTGGGCGAAATCAAGGGAATTGGCGAGGCCCTGGAACGCAAGATCACCGAACTGGCTGAGACCGGCAAGCTGGC
>Ga0265320_10002719_pt1 | contig 12229 bp, 16 predicted proteins | sample 4827metaG_FD_202087 | JGI IMG/M metagenome (GOLD analysis project Ga0265320, IMG submission 202087) | Rhizosphere microbial communities from Carex aquatilis grown in University of Washington, Seatle, WA, United States - 4-8-27 metaG | ecosystem: Host-associated > Plants > Roots > Rhizosphere >...
AGCCCGAGGTTGGGCGCTCCACGCTGCTGAGCATTGATGGCAAACCACCGACACCCGCCGACGTGCAGCAATGGCGCGCGGACGGCGGCGACACGCCGAAGCTGTTGGGAGATATTCCGCCGCTCACCAACATCGTCGATTTGAAGGATCTGCGCGTCTTCGAGGACGGTTCTGCCGCCGTGGTCTTCGAATTGCCGATCCGGAACGACAACGCGGATTTTCCGACCGAAAAATTCCAGGCGCTGTTCCGGGTGAACAAAAATTCCCGTTCCTTCGAGGAGATCGCGGTGAAGCTGCGGGACTCGTTCCGGGTCGCCGGGGTCGTCAAGATCACCGACGCCGGCCTGCAGGCGCGCTGGCAAACCCTCGATCCGGCATATCCTCCGCAACCGGTCTTCCTCAAGGGCGGCGGCGGCATTCGCATTCTGCTCGTAAAAATCTCACGCGATTTCGAGACCACCCGGACCGACTTCAAGCGCGTGGAACCCTACGTTGAACCCGGACCGGTGGAGCCTGCGGCAGCGGTGGCGCGTGCTTCTGGCCCGCGCTGAGCCGGCGCCGCAAATCCGGCTATGCCAGGTCAACTTGCGCTGGCGCCGGCGTTTGATTTTGGGGCGACCACCACCTCCAGGCCCTTGGCGCGCAGTTCGCTGACCAGGGCTTCCGGGGCGAGTGCGTCGGTGACGACTACATCGACGGCGGAAAAATCCGACAGGAAAAACGTCGAGCGCCGGCCGAACTTGGTGTGGTCGAGGCAGAAGATCACCTTCGCGGCCCCGGCGATCATTGCCCGCTGGATGTCCACCAGGAGTGCGTGCGAGTTGTAGATGCCATCCTCGGAAATGCCGCTGCCGCTCAGGATGGCGACGTCGGCATGCATGCGGGAAAATGTGTCGACGGCGTGGGGTCCGACAAGCACGCCCAGGCGCGGGTAAATGACGCCGCCGGAGAGATGCACCTCATGGCGGTTGGAGGCGGAGAAGAAATTCGCGACGGGAAGCGAGTTGGTGATGATCTGCGCGACCTTGTCGCCGAGCCGCTTCGCGACGTGGAAGCAGGTCGTGCCGCTGTCGATGATCACGTTCTGGCCCGGCTCGACCAGCGCGGCGCAGGCCTCGCCGATGGCCTCCTTTTCGCCGACCTGGTGTGTGTCGCGGACATTAAAGACAAATTCGTCGGTCTTCGGCTGAAGCGTGCGCGCGCCGCCATGGGTGCGGCGAACCACCTTATTGGTCTCCAGACTGGTAATATCCCTTCGAACCGTCGACACCGACACACCGACTTGCTGTGCAAGCTCTTCCAAGGAAGCGAATTCCGCCTTTTGAAGATACGCTTCGATCTTGGCTTGGCGTTCTTCGGGGTGCATCGCTGTGGAAGAATTTGGAAGATTTTGGAATATAATGCAACGCGAACCTTGACACGATGGAAGATATTTGGAGTCAATTAGCCCGAATCTCCCCAAATCGAGCCATGTCTTTGCCCCCGCCCATGCCCCACCGTGTCGAGATCGAGCATCTCGTGCGTCGGGCGCTTTATCAGCGCCTCGGGAAAAGCCTTCCGGTCACAGCCCAGGCGCCGAATCCGCTGCTGGTGAACATCAGTGCGCGCCACTGTCACCTCACACCGCAGGCGGTCGAGGCGCTTTTCGGCAAGGGCGCGAAGCTCACGCCGATGAAGTGGCTGTACCAGAAGGACCAGTTTGCGGCGAAGGAGATGGTCACGCTCATCGGTCCGCGCAGCCGCGTCATTTCCAATCTCCGCATCCTTGGCCCGTGCCGCGACCTCAACCAGGTCGAGCTGGCGCTGACCGATTCCATCGCCCTTGGCTTCGACATCCCGATCCGCCAGTCCGGCAACATCGCCGGCACGCCGGGCTGCATGCTGATGGGCCCGAATGGATTTTTCGAGATGCCGGAGGGCGTGATCCGCGCCGCGCCCCATGTGCACATGCATCCCGACGACGCCGCGTTCTACGGCGTGAAGGCCGGCGACTTCATGCGGCTGAAGATCGGCGGCCCGTGCGCGACCACCTTCGAACGCATGCTGGTCCGCGTGCATGCCGACTTCAAACTCGAGGTGCACATCGACACCGACGAGGGCAATGCCTGCGCGCTGCAGCCCGACACGCCCGTCGAGCTCGTAAAGTAAGAATTTTCCTCACCCTTAACCCTCACCCACCAAATACATCATGAGTGATTCCATCGGCATGGTAGAAACCAAAGGCTATGTAGGCAGCGTCGAAGCCAGCGACGCCATGGTCAAGGCGGCGAACGTCTCCCTCGTTCGCCAGATTCAGATCGGCGGCGGTCTTGTGACCGTCGTTGTCAAAGGCGACGTCGGCAGCGTCAAGGCGGCCGTCGAGGCCGGCGCCGAGGCCGCCAAGCGCGTCGGCGAGCTCATCTGCTCGCACATCATCGCGCGCCCGCACCCCGACTTGCTCCGCAACGTCGGTCTCTAAACTCAACCCCAACACCTTTTCTATATGGCACAGGAAGCAATTGGTCTGATCGAAACAAAGGGCTTGTGCGCCCTCCTCGAGGCAGCTGACGCCGCCCTCAAGGCCGCCAGCGTCACGATGACCGGCTACGAGGCCGTCGGCAGTGGCTACGTCACCGCGTTCTTCCGGGGCGACGTCGCCGCCGTGAAGGCCGCGATCGACGCCGCCGCCGAGGCCGCCTCGAAGGTCGGCGAGGTCGTCGCCGTCCAGGTCATCCCGCGTCCGCACGAGGATCTCGGCATCCTCGGCAAGTGGATCAACCAGGCCCCGGCCGCCTGATTCTCCGTCCGGGCGTCTCCGTGCATCCGTGGCGGAACGGCTTTCCGTTCCGTCCGGAGCCCGAAGCGGCTTCGCCACGGGCCTCATCGATGAACATCCTCGTCGCCAATCTCGGCTCGACCTCGCTGAAGTTCCGCCTGTTCCGTTTCGACGGAGCCGGCGGCGCCGCGTTGCTCGCGAAGGGCGGCTACGAGCGCGTCACGGATTACGGCAAGGCGATCGATGACTGCCTCGCGGAACTCAAGGCCGCGGGCCACGTCCGCACGCCGGCCGATCTTCACGGCGTCGGCTTCAAGACCGTGCTGGGCAAGAATCTCACGGGTTGCGTGCCGGCCGACGAGCGCGTGATCGCCGCGCTCGACGGATTCAAGGAAATCGCTCCCGCCCACAATCCGCCGTACGCCGCCGGCATCCAGCGTTTCCGCGAGAAGCTGCCCGGCGTGCCGCTCGTAGCGCTGTTCGAGACGGCGTTCTACCAATGGATGCCCGAGGCCGCCACGCGCTACGCCGTCCCGCAGGCGTGGCATGATGTTGGGGTGCGTCGCTACGGCTTCCATGGTGCGAGCCACAAGTTCGTCGCCGAGCGCTCGGCCGAGTTGCTCGGGCGCCAGGACATCGCCGAGCGCGTCCGCCAGCTTTACCAGGCCGGACCGACGCCGGTCAATGGGCGCCCCTTGCGCGTCATTTCCTGCCATCTCGGCGGCAGCAGCTCTGTCACCGGCATCCGTGACGGCGTCGCGGTCGGAACCAGCATGGGCCTCAGCCCGCAGTCCGGACTGCCGCAGAACAACCGCGTCGGCGACCTTGATTCCGCCGCTGTGCCCTTCGTGATGAAGACCCTCGGACTGTCCGTTGCCGAGGTGGAGCGCCAGATGACGAAGGAAAGCGGCTTGCTCGGACTCTCCGGCGTCAGCAACGACCTGCGCGATATCCGCGCTGCCGCCGACACCGGCAACGCCCGCGCCAAGCTTGCGCTCGACGTGCTGGTTCACTCAGCGCGGCATTGGATCGGCGCCTTCCTGCTTGAGCTGGGCGGCTGCGACGCCCTCGTGTTCACCGCCGGCATCGGCGAGAATAATCCCGACCTGCGCGCCGCGTTCTGCGCCCAGCTCGAGGAGCTCGGGCTCGTGATCGACCCCGCCAGGAACAACGCCCTGCGCGGCACCGAGGGCGAGATTTCCGCCGCCGGTTCGCGCGCGAAGATCTTCGTGATCCCGGCGAACGAGGAACTCGTCGTCGCCCGTGAAACCGTCCGCTGCATCGCGGCGCGCAATTGAATTTTCAACCGCAACCCTCCATCCAAAAATTATGTCCTCCAAAGCCCTCGGCCTCCTCGAAACCCGCGGTCTCACCGCGCTCGTCACCGGCGTCGACGCCATGCTGAAGTCAGCCAACGTCACCCTCGCCGGCCCCATGAAACAGGTCGGCAACGCGCTCGTCACCGCCGTGGTGATCGGCGACGTCGCTGCCGTCAAGGCCGCCACCGATGCCGGCGCCCAGGCCGCCCGCACGGTCGGCGAAGTCGTCAGCGTGCAGGTCATCCCGCGCCCGCACGACGACGTCTCGATCATCCTGCCCAAGGCTCCCGCCGCCGCGCCCGCGAAGAAATAACGCGCCATAGGGGCGTTGCTCGCCGACGCCCTCCGGGTCCGTTCCACGGTCCCCCGCGGCCGCCCTCGTCCCTCCCCCTCGACCCTCGTCTCCCATGTTCATCGCCCGTGTCATCGGCTCCGTCGTCTCGTCCAAGAAGGATGAGGCCATGAAGGGCCGCAAGCTGCTGGTGCTGCGTCCGCTCCTCGTCGACGAGGCCAACCCCGCGCAGTTGCGGCCGGGCGCCAACACGATCGTCGCCGTCGACACGCTCGGCGCCGGCCTGGATGAGGTCGTCCTGTTCTGCCAGGGCAGCTCCGCCCGGCAGGCCACTGGCATGAAATCCCTGCCGGTCGATGCCGTCGTCGTGGGCTTGGTCGATACCGTCGACGTCCTGAACCACAAAATCTATCCCGCCAAGAAATGACGCTGCCCGTTGGAGCCGCGACGTCCCCGTCGCGGTTCTGAGCGACGCGGATGTCGCGACCGCAGCTCGACCCGAAATTCATTCCCATGAGCAACACACTTCAGCTCGATGAGTCGGCGCTGCGCGCTGTGGTCGAAGAGGTCATGCGCGGCCTCGGCGGCCGCGCGGTCGCCGCGCCGGCCCCTGCGCCCGCGCCGGCCCCGAAACCCTCCGCCCCGGCCGTCAGCGCCCCGCGCCCGGCTCACAAGGGCCCGCGCTTCGGCGTGTTCGAGGACGTGAAGGACGCCTGCGCCGCCGCCAATGTCGCCTTTGATCAGCTGAAGGAAAAGGGCATCGCCGGCCGCGCCAAGGTCATCGAGATCGTCAAGGAGATGGTCACCGCCAAGGCGGTCGAGTGGGGTAAGTTCGAGTTCGAGGAGACCAAGATCGGCCGGCTCGAGCACAAGATCGAGAAGCTCCAGATCGTTAAGCTCGTGCCCGGCGTCGAGTGGATCAAGCCCTACGGCCTCAGCGGCGACCACGGCATCACGATGGAGGAGCACACGCCCTTCGGCGTCGTCGGTGCCATCCTGCCGGTCACGCACTCGGTCCCGACCCTCAGCGGCAACATCGTCAACATCGTCGCCGCCGGTAATTCCGTCGTCTTCAACCCGCACCCGGGCGGCGCCCGCTCCGCCGCGCTCGCCGTCCGCGCCTACAACGAGGCCATCTTCGCCGCGCTCGGCATCGAGAATCTCGTCTGCACCGTCGAGAAGCCGACGCTTGAGTCGTTCGATGCGCTCACGAAGAACGAGTTTGTCCGCCTCCTCTGCGTCACCGGCGGCCCCGCGGTCGTCAACGCCGCGATGAAATCCGGCAAGCGCGCCATCTGCGCCGGCCCGGGCAACCCGCCCGTGATCGTCGATGGCACCGGCTGCCTGAAGAAGGCCGCGCGCGACGTCCTCCAGGGTGGCGGCTACGACAACAATCTCCTCTGCATCGGCGAGAAGCAGGTCTTCGTGCTCGAGCAGCACGCCGGCAAGTTCATCGATGGCCTCAAGGCGGCCGGCGCCGTGCAGCTCAACGCTGCGCAACTCGCCAAGCTCACCGCGGCCGCATTCACCTTCACCAAGGACGCCGGCGGCTGCTCCCACGCGGCGGTCAACCGCAAGCTGGTCGGCGCCGACGCCTCCGTCCTCGCCCAGCACGCCGGCACCAGCGCCCCCCAGGCGACGCCGATGCTCTTCGCCGAGACCGACGTCGACCACGAGTTCGTGATGGAGGAGCAGATGATGCCGATGCTGCCCGTCATCCGGGTGAAGAGCATCGAGCAGGCGATCGAGTACGCGAAGAAGTCCGAGCACGGCTACAAGCACTCCGCGATCATCCACTAGCTCAACGTCGACCACATGACGATCATGGCGCGCGCACTTGACACTACGCTGTTCGTCAAGAACGGCCCGTCCGTCGCCGGCCTCGGCCTCGGCGGCGAGGGCTACCTCAGCTACTCGATCGCGACCACGACCGGCGAGGGCATCACCAACCCCGGCACCTTCACCCGCACCCGCCGCTGCGTGATGGTGGACAACCTCCGCATCTACTGAGGTCCGCATCGTTCTCATTCTCGTTCTCGTAATCGTTCTCCTTTTCCGCCCCCAACCCATGATCCTTGCCCGCATCGACGGAGTGATCGTCTCGACCGTGTGCCATCCCAGCATGCACGGTTGCCGCACGGTCATCTGCCAGCCGATGGACGACCAAGGCCGCGAGGAGGGACCGCCCGTGCTCGCGGTCGACCCGCTGAGCGCCGGCCAGCACCAGCGCGTGCTCATCTCGACCGACGGTTCCAACACGCGCAACTACGTGAAGGATCAGAAGTCTCCCCTCCGCAACCTGATCCTCGCGATCGTCGACGAGAAGGAGACCGCCTGACCATGCATTCGGTAATGTCAACGAGGGTAGGGCGCGTTATCCCTAACGCGCCGCGTTTGACTCCGACAGGCTCCAACCGGCGGGTTAGGGATAACCCGCCCTACCATCACCCGGCGTTTTCGATCTTCTGACCATGCGCCTCGGCCACGTCATCGGGAGAGTCACCCTTTCCAAGCAGGATCCCGCCTACAAGGGCGGCCGGTTCCTGCTCGTGCAGCCGTTCGCCAAGGCCCAGTTCGCCGGCGCCCCGATGGTGCCGCTGGCCAAGGGCAACAGCCTGGTCGTCTACGACAACCTGGGTGCGGACCTGGGCCACACCATCGGCTTCACCGAGGGCGCGGAGGCGACGGCGCCCTTCGAGAACCCCACGCCGGTCGACGCGTTCAACGCCGCGATCATCGACGAGATTTTCTACACACCACCGTCCGCCTAAACCGTTTTTTCAACCATGGCCAACGTCATCACCGCCCGCGAAGCCGAGGAACTCGTCCGCAAGGGCGAAAAACCTCCCGCCGGCGCCATCCTCACGCCCTCCGCCCGCGACGTCTTCGGCGGCGGCAAGCCGGCCTTCAAGAGCCCGGCCGCCACCTCGGCCCCGGCCGGCGGCAAGAAATCCGCCGCGCCCAGCATCCCCGACTATGAGTTCAAGTGGACGCCGGGCACCGACGCGAAGACGCCCGCCGAGATCGAGAAATTCTTCAACTCCCCCGCGCTCCAAGTCCTGAAGGAGCGCATCTGCGACATGGGCCGCCGCCTCTGGCAGCGCGATTACACCGACGGCAACGGCGGCAATATCACCATCCGCGTCGGCGACAACCTCGCGCTCTGCACGCCCACGCTGATCTGCAAGGGCTTCATGAAGCCCGAGGACATGTGCCTCGTCGACCTCGACGGCAACCAGCTCGCCGGCGCCCGTGTGCGCACGAGCGAGGCCAAGACACACTTCGGCATCATGAAGCGCCAGCCGAACGCCAAGGCCTGCGTGCACGCGCACCCGCCGCACGCGACCGCGTTCGCCATCGCCAACGTCGACATTCCCTCCTGCCTCATCCCCGAGGCCGAGGTCTTCCTCGGCAAGATCGGCGTCGCGAAGTACCAGACGCCCGGCACGCCCGCCAACGCCGACGAGGTCGGCGAGGTCGGCAAGACCCACCAGGCCGTGCTGATGCAGAACCACGGCGTGATCGTCTGGGGCAAGGACGTCGAGGACGCCTACTGGAAGATGGAGAACATCGATTCCTATTGCCGCACGGTCTGGATCGCCGCCGGCCTCGGCGGCGGCCTGCACCGATTCAGCGGCGGCCAGGCGAAGGAGCTCATCGACCTCCGACAGAAGCTCGGCATGCCCGACCCGCGCTCCGGCCTGAAGGAATGCGAGCTCTGCGACACCAACGATTTCCGCCCCCGCGGCGTCACCCAGCCTGCCCAGAGCGGCGGCGCCCCGTCCGGCCCTTCGGCCGACCCGCAGGTTGAGGCCGTCGTCCAGCAGATCGCTGGGATGATCCTCAAGCAACTCGGAGTTTCAAAGTAGTGAGTAGCAGGTAGCGAGCATACCAAACCTACATCCGCAGCACGGTATCTCGTTCCTCTACTCACTACCCGCGACTCGCTCCCACTACTTCAAAAGAACACCCATGAAAGTCTCCATCATCGGCGGCGGCGGCCGCGTCGGTTCCAACGCAGCGTTCGCCCTCCAGTGCGCGGGTCTCGTCGCGGAAATCCAGATCCTCGATGCCAATGCCGACCTCGCCGAGGGCGAGGCGCTCGACCTCATGCACGGCAGCTCCGCGGTCGGCGGTGCGCGCATCTACGCCGGCGACTACGCGCGGGCCAAGGACAGCGATATCTTCGTCATCACCGCCGGCCTGCGCCGCAAGCCCGACGAGTCCCGCCTCGACCTGATCAATCGCAACGTTTCGCTCTTCGCCGGCATCCTCGACAGCATCAAGGCCGCCGGCCTGAAGAAGGACGCGCTCGTCTTCGTGGTGTCCAACCCCGTTGACATCCTGACGCAGCTCGCCGCCGCGAAGCTCAACCTGCCCTGGACTCAGGTGCTAGGCCTCGGTACGATGCTCGATACCGCCCGCTTTCGCTCGCTGATCGCCCAGGAGCTGAAGCTCGCGCCGACGCAGGTCACAGCGCTGATCCTCGGCGAGCACGGCGACACGATGTTCCCGGTGTGGTCGTCCGCCGTCTACGCCGGCCTTCCGCTGGTGAAAGTTGCCGGCTGCACGCCGACCTTCCAGTCGCAGATCTTCGAACGCACCAAGGGCAGCGGCGCCGAGGTCATCCGCCGCAAGGGTGGCGCCGGCTGGGCCGTCGGCCTCACCATCGCCGAGGTCGTCCACGCCATCGTGCTCGACCGCAAGCAGGTGCTCCCGGTTTCGACCGTGCAGCAAGGTGCCTACGGCCTGCGGAACGTTGCGATCAGCGTCCCCACGATCGTCGGCCGCACCGGCGCACTCGCGCACGTCGAGGTCGAACTTTGGCCCAAGGAAGCTCAGGCTCTGCAATCCTCCGCGCGTGCGCTGCAGGAAACCTACGCCAAGGTGGTCAAGGCGGGGTAGGGGGCATTGACTATCCCGTACCTCGAACTTGATGTTCCAGAATGGAACATCAAGTTCCGGGTCTCGTCCAAGGCGGGTTTGAGGGATAGGTTAGGAACAGGCTATTGCGGACCCACGGCCATCGGATTTTCGCCACTGATTCCACAGATGGGCACAAATATGATGGAGCAGAAAATTCCGGGCGGTCGGATATCTGTGATTATCTGTGGAATCAGTGGCGAAAAGATCCGACGGCTCGTCACCTTGACGCGGTAAAACGCATTGTTACCCGTTGAGCCATGCAGGCGATTCGCATCCATGAAACAGGCGGGCCGGAAAAGCTTCGCGTCGACGAGGTGCCGCTGCCGGTGCCCGGCGCCGGTGAGGTCCGTCTGCGCGTCGAGGCGGCGGGCGTAAACTTCATCGATACCTACCAGCGCAGCGGGCTCTATCCGGTGACGCTGCCCTATACCCTTGGCGCGGAGGCCGCCGGGGTCATCACCGCGGTGGGTTCCGGCGTGACTGAATTCCGGGTGGGCGACCGCGTGGCGTCGGCCAAAGTTGCGGGGGCCTATGCGATGGAGGCACTCGCTCCTGCGGCCCAACTCGTGCGCGTGCCGGACAGCGTGGAGGCCCGAACCGCCGCGGCCCTGCTGCTGCAGGGCATGACGGCGCATTACCTCGCATGTGACACCTTTCCACTGAAGCCCGGCGACACCGCGCTGGTGCACGCGGCGGCGGGCGGCGTCGGGCTGCTGCTGGTGCAAATCGCGAAGCGCCGCGGGGCGCGGGTGTTCGCGACCGTGGGCACCGACGAAAAGGCACGGCTCGCGCGCGAGGCCGGGGCGGACGCGGTTTGCATTTATACCCGCGACAATTTCAGCGCCGCCGCGCGGCAATTCACCGGCGGACGCGGCGTGGACGTGGTCTATGACGCGGTTGGCAAGGACACCTTTGCCGGAAGCCTCGACAGCCTCCGGCCGCGCGGGATGCTCGTTTCCTACGGCAACTCGAGCGGGCCGGTGACGCCGTTCGCCCCGCTGCTCCTGTCGCAGAAGGGCTCGCTGTATTTCACCCGCCCCACGCTGAACCACTATACCGCGACCGCCGCGGAGCTGCAGGCCCGCGCGGGCGAACTTTTCGGCTGGGTAAACGCAAATGAACTCCGCGTGCGTATTGGCGCCACGTTTCCCCTGGCGAACGCAGCCGACGCGCATCGCGCGCTCGAAGAGCGGGCAACGACGGGCAAGGTGTTGCTACTGCCTTGAGCCGACCCGGGCGGATCGAGGACTTGTGACGTTGGGATGTGCTCCGGTCCGGCCGTCTTTCCACTCCCCGCTGCCGGACTGCCAGTGAGGATAAAAGAAACTGATCGCGCCCTTGCAGCGGCGGAAGTGGAGCGGCCGGGCATTGGCCAGAATCCAGCCCCAGGTGCCGCGATGTTTCCAGACCGAGTGATGGTGGCGTACGCAATCAACAATCTCCACATAGCCAATCACTCCGCCGATGGCGTAATTTTTCGGCATGTGCACGCCACCCCGGGCGCCGTATTTTTTGCATTCCGCCACCGTCAGATTGACTAAGCTAGCCGAGGCATGGATCAGGACGGGTCCCCGATAGTGCGTCCGCCACGAGCGATTCTCGAGGGTCTTGATGCCATTGACGACCAGCCAGGCATAGGGCTGCCAGATGGACAACACCGGCAGCCCCAGGAGCAACGGGGTCCAACGAAGCTGCGGGAGAGACCGAGGAGGCTTTAACTTCATGGAAAGGTGCGGCCGTTCAAGGGCGTCAGGCTGCGGAGATTGAACTCCAGGTTCGCAACATTCCTGAAAGATTCCGGGAGATCCGAGCGTTTTATGATATGGCCGGAATTGCCTTTTTGGCCTGAATTGTGATGTTGCCACCATGACCCTGCAAACGATCAAGGACTTGCTCCACGGCTCGGAGCGTTTTGCGCTGCGCATGGTGAGCGGCCGGGTCATTAAAGTGCCCCATCCCGACTTTGTTGCGCTCGCTCCATCGGAAACTTCCCTGATAATTGCAGGGGAGCAGGACCGTATTCAGCTCGTGCGGATCAACCAGATCGAAAGCATTGATACGGCATCCGCCGGTAACTCCTAAAAGGCGGCCGTCTGGCGCGGGGAATATTGGAATCCGGCGCAACCTTGCCAATAAGAGGTTGGATTTGCGGCCCGATCCGTCTGTCATTTCTGCCGCTCCGCGTTGTCGGCGGTCAAAACTCTCTTCCATGAAAACCTACCGCTATGTGAATTTCCTCTGGGACGACACCAAGGCCAAGTCCCTCGACCCGGTCGCGCGGCTCATCTACCGCTCCAACCTGCTCGGCAGCGACCAGCGCATCACCAATACAGGCGGTGGCAACACTTCGGCGAAGATCACCGAGAAGGATCCGCTCACCGGCGAAAAGACCGAGGTCCTGTGGGTCAAGGGCTCTGGCGGCGACCTGCGCACGAGCCTGCGCGAGAACTTTTCCTCGCTGTACCAGGACAAGCTCCTTGCCCTCCAGAAGCTCTACGCCTCGCGCAAGGACAAGGGCCTGAAATCCGCCGCCGAGGACGACATGGTGGGCATGTATTTCCACACCACCTTCAACCTTAATCCGCGCGCGTCGTCGATCGACACGCCGCTGCATTCGTTTCTCACCGGCAAGCATGTCGATCACATGCACCCGAACGCGATCATCGCGATCGCAGCGTCGGCCAACTGCGAGAAGCTCACAAAACAGATCTTCGGTGGCGAGATGGCCTACGTGCCGTGGATGCGGCCGGGCTTCGAGCTCGGGCTCGCGATGGAGAAGATCGAGAAAAAGAACCCGAAGGTCCGCGCCATCATGATGGGCCAGCATGGTTTCATCTCGTGGGCCGACGACGAGAAGGAGTGCTACGCCGCCACGCTCGACTTCATCGAGCAGGCCTCCACCTACATCGAGGAGAAGTACGCCGCGAAGGGCGGCGA
>Ga0265320_10002721_pt1 | contig 12225 bp, 8 predicted proteins | sample 4827metaG_FD_202087 | JGI IMG/M metagenome (GOLD analysis project Ga0265320, IMG submission 202087) | Rhizosphere microbial communities from Carex aquatilis grown in University of Washington, Seatle, WA, United States - 4-8-27 metaG | ecosystem: Host-associated > Plants > Roots > Rhizosphere >...
CGGCGGCGCTCACGTCGGCCCGAAACCCTCGAGGGGCATCCGCATCACAGGGCGCGGGTTCACGGAGCCGCCGAGGACAACGCTTATGGCGAACGCGTTGTCCGGCAGCAGCCGCGTCGGCGCGCCATCGGGCCCGCGCGCGAGGACAAGGAAGACGGCGGCCGTGGCCCCGGGCTCGAGCTCGCCCGCGAAGTCGACCGTGCCGACGGGGTAGACACGGTCGCCCGCGCGCACCACCCAGCTGCCCGGCTCGAAGAGGAGGCGCCTCGCGGTCTGGTTGGCCACGCTCGCGCAGAGGCCTAGGGTGCCGGTCGTCGCATCCCTGAGGGCGAACCTCTGCGCCAGCGTGAAGTCCCCGAAGCTTCGGGGCTCCCCGTCGAGGCGCCTGAGCTCGAGCGCGGGATTGGCGGCGGCGATCCCGGCCGCCCCGTCCCGGCTCGCGTTCAGCAAGAGGCGCATGGTCCGGATGAGAGCGACCTCCGATTCCGGGCTCGGATCGCGAAGCCGGGCCCTCGGGGGACGCGCGTCGAGCGTGACCGACGGCACCGGCGCCGCCGGGGGCGCGCCGCCCTCAAAGACGACCTTGCTCCAGGCAAGGCCCGCGGGGGCCGGCATGAACTCGATGGGGACGCTGCGGAAGGGCTTTCCCGGCTCGGCGAGAACAACGTGGAGCACGCGGTGGGCCGCGGCGGCGACCGGGGTCACGAACAGGCGCGTCGCGCCGCGCGCCGCCTCGATCACGAAGTCGCCCGCATATTTCTCCGCGTCGGGGGTGAACCCGCGCCCCGCCCAATCCTCGAGCGGCCACGGGAAGTCGACCTCGACCGTGTTGTCGGGACCTGTGGGCACCGCGACGGGGCGCCGCTCCTCGGCCTCGGCGGGAAGCGCGAGCCGCACGATGCTGGGCGGGGGCTCCGCGTCGGCCCGGGCGAGCCGGGCGCACGCGAGGGCCGCGGCGGCAAGGAGCGCGGGGCGCGGGCTCATGGGGACGGAGCCTCCGCGGGCCAGCGCACCGCGGCCCGGTGGCGCACCACGACGTAGGGATAGCGCCCCTGCTGCATCGCGTCCTCCTGGGGGGCCAGCTCGACCACCAGGTGGAACTCACCGGCGGGGGGCTGGTAGGGGAGGCCCTCCACGGCGCCCGAGCGCACAACGAATCCCCGCACCCGGTACCGGGGAGAGGCGCCCTCCTCGAGCACGTCGATCCCCTCGACCTCCGGGTGGTCGTACAGGTTCCTGCGCCTGCGCTCGGGGACCTCCGCGCGCACGTCGGCGTCGAGCGTCCTCCAGCTGTCGCCGACGAAGATCCGCCGCGCGACCTCGGGGTAGGAGAGGCCCGACGGGTTGCGGGTGAAGCAGGCCTGCGCCGCCTGCAGGAGGATCTCCCGGAAGAGGGCGCTCCTTGCCTCCGCGGGCCGGACCGGCCCGAAGTGGATGGTCCCGACGCCGTCCACGGAGTAGGCCCAGACGCCGCGGCTCAGGTTCGCGGTCCCGCGCTCCAGCATCCAGAGGGACGCCATCGGGGAGGCCGCCGCCACGGCCATGCAGAGGACCTTGACCTGGTGCTCGGCGACCCAGCGCGCGGCGGGCGTGAAGGGAGACCCCGGGGCGGCCGCGCCCCTGGGGCCGGGGTTCGCGGGCCTGCGCGCCAGCTCGGGCTCCTCGGGTTCGCCAGGGTTCATCGGGCGCGCAAAAAAGCACGCGCGACGATGTTAGACAAGTCAAACTTTACGCTTTAATTTGGCCCTCGCGCCGCCGGCCGCTGGCGGCGCCGCGCCCTCGCCCGTGGACACCCACCTCTCGGCCCTCCTGAGCGCGGCGTCCGCGCCGCCGCCGAGCTCGACAAGGCCCGAGCGCGAGCCGTCGCCCGCGACCGCGTTCAGGTAGTACCGCGTGGTGCCGGCGGGCTCGCCCGGGAGGGGCGGGGGCGCCAGCTTGCGGATCGTCCCCAGGTAGCCCAGGCCCAGCCTCTCGGAGGCCTTTCTTGCGAGGGCGGTGAAGTACCTGTCGAAGGCGGCCTGGCGCTGCTTGGGGGTCATTGTTCGGGAAAACCTGAAGAGAAAGCGTTTGCTATACGTGTCCAATCAAGCTATCTAAGTTTTCACTCGTTTTCAACCACCTTATAGTTTTATTGATCCCATTAAAACGTCATGAGTGACAAGACCAAAATGAACGACACACGGCAGCGGGGGCTCTCGGCGACCGTCGCCGCTGCGCGCGGGCTCTCCGAGCCCGACATCGTGGACTTCCTGCCGCTGCCCGTCTACCCGCTCCTCGGCGTCCAGGTCCACTGCGTGCGCTGGCAGGTGATCGTCCAGGGGATGAAGAGGAAGGGCCTCGTCATCCGGGTGCACCGCGAGAGCGACCGGGGCGGCCTCTTCAAGGCGGCGTCGCGGGTGGGCGTGAAGCTGACGAGCCGCAGGTGCTCCGGGGAGGCGGGGGAGGGCGCGAGCTGGCTCGTGCGGATCCGCCAGGCGCGCAATTCGGCCGACATCGACGCCGCGGACCCGACCGCGTCGGACCGCGGTCGCTACCGCGCGCTCGGCCTCCTCGTCCTGCAGCGCGGCTCCCTTCCCCTGCAGCGCCGCGACATGGCCGTCGCGCTCCACCGCTCGCTGCGCGAGTTCATCCGGGAGAACGCCCTCGCGGGGCGCCGCCAGCGAAACGCCGTCGTCGTGGCCCCGGGCGCCCAGGGCGAGTTCGTCGTCTCCGTGGCGCCGAACATCAGGGCCGCGTTCGCGGAGCGCGAGAAAAACAGAACTCCCGCGGCTTGACGCGCGGACCCCCGCGCTCCTACAAGCCGGGGAATGCCGGAGCCATCGAACGACACGGGCCGACTCGCGATCTACCGCGGGCTGCTGGGGCACCTCAGGGGCGCGGTCCTCGGGCAGGACGACGCGCTCGCGGGCCTCTGCGACGCCCTCCTGGCCGGGGAGCTGGGACACACCGCGCCGGGCAGGCCGAGGAGCCTCATCCTCGTCCTCGGCCCCACGGGCACGGGCAAGACGAAGGCCGTCGTCGCGGCGGGCGCCCACCTCCACGGGACGGGGGCCGTCGCGCGGGTCAACTGTGCCGAGTTCTCCTCGGCGGAGCGCGTGCCGCTCCTCCTCGGCGCCTCGGCGGGCGAGCCGGGGCTCCTCGGGGAGCGGATCGCTCGCCTCAGGGCGGCGGGAGGGCGCATCCTGCTCCTCGACGAGATCGAGAAGGCCCACCCGAGCGTCGCCGACCACCTCCTGGGGATCGAGGAGGCCCAGCTGACGCTCGCGAGCGGCGAGACGCTCGACCTCTCGGACCTGCACATCGTGGCGACCTCCAACGTAGGCTCGGCCGGGGTCACGGAGATGCAGGGCGTCTCCCGCGCCTCCGTCCGGCGCTTCGTGGAGCAGGAGGCGGCGGCCCACTTCAGGCCGGAGGTGCTCGCGAGGTTCACCTCGGTCCTGGTCTTCGGCCACCTGGACCGCGACGTCCAGGTGCGCATCTGCACCCAGATGCTCGAGGAGGAGATCGCCCTCCAGGAGGGGGTGCTCTCGCGGCGCTTCGGCCGCCCCCACGCCATTCGCGCCGACGCCGACGTCGCGAGGCGCCTCGTCGGCGAGGGCTGGCACCGCAGGCTGGGCGCGAGACCGATGCGAAACGTGGTCGAGCGCCGCGTCCGCGGGGCCCTGGTGGCCTCCCAGCTGCGAGGCGCGATCGGCCCGGGCGTCCCGGGGTCGGTGCTCCTCGTCGACGCTGGCGACGGCCTGCGCGCCGCCGTGGCGCGGGCGCCGATCAGGCTTTGACCTCGGAGCGCTTCACGGCGTCGGCCATGAAGTGGGCCTGCGCGGAGTACGGGCGCTCGTCCGCCCCCCTGGGGGCCGGGCGGTAGGCGCCGCTCGCGTCGAGGACGTGGGCGTTGTCGTTGTCCCTGAGCTCGACGGGGAAGAGCTCGGAGACGATCCAGTGCCTGAGAGCGGCGTCGCGTATCGGGAAGAGGACCTCTACCCGCCGGAAGAAGTTGCGGGGCATCCAGTCGGCGCTCCCCGCGAGGATCAGCGGCTCGCCGCCGGCGTTCTCGAAGTAGAAGCAGCGCGCGTGCTCGAGGTACCGGCCGACGATGCTCCTGACGGTGATGTTCTCGCTGAGCCCCTTGACCCCGGGCACGAGGCAGCAGACGCCGCGCACGATGAGGTCGATCTTCACCCCCGCCATCGACGCGCCGTACAGGGCGTCGATCGTCGCCTTGTCGACCAGGGCGTTCATCTTGGCGAGGATGCGCGCGGGCTTGCCGGCCCTGGCGTTCGCCGCCTCGCGGTCGATCAGCTCGCCTATCCGGCGGTGCAGGTTGAAGGGGGCGACGACGATGTTGCGGAAGCGCTGCGTGCGCCCGAACCCGGTCAGCGTGTTGAAGAGCTGCGCCACGTCGCTCGTGATGTCCTTCCTGGACGTGAAATAGCTGAGGTCGGTGTAGAGCTTCGCCGTCCTCGGGTTGTAGTTGCCGGTGCCCAGGTGGGCGTAGTTCTTCATGGCCCGGCCCTCGCTGCGCACGACCAGGCACAGCTTGCAGTGGGTCTTGTGCCCCACGAGGCCGTAGACCACGTACACGCCGGCCTCCTCGAGCTGCTTCGCCCACTGGATGTTGTTGGCCTCGTCGAAGCGGGCCTTGAGCTCCACCAGCGCCGTCACCTGCTTGTCGTTGCGCGAGGCCTCGATCAGCGCGCGCACGATGGGGGAGTCGCCGCTGGTCCGGTAGAGGGTCTGCTTGATCGCGATCACCTGAGGGTCCCTCGCCGCCTGCTCCACGAAGTCCACCACCGGGGTGAACGCGTCGTAGGGGTGGTGCAGGAGGACGTCCTGCTCGCGCATCACCTCGAATATCCTCGACGGGTCGCGAAGCGGCGAGACGTTGACCGGCGTGAACGGCGGGTACTTCAGGTCCGGCCTGTCGATGTCCGCCAGGCTCTGGAGCCGCAGCAGGTTGATCGGGCCGTCCAGCTGGTAGACGTACTCCTGCGAGAGGTTCAGGTGCTGGCAGAGCGTGCCGAAGATCCCGGCGTCCACGCCCTTCTCGATCTCGAGCCGGACCGCGGCGCCCCGCCTCAGGTTGCGCAGCTCGTCCTCGATCTTCTTGAGCAGGTTCTCGGACTCCTCCTCGTCGATGTACAGGTCGCTGTTGCGCGTCACCCGGAAGGCGTGCGCGCCTTTCAGCCTGTAGCCGGGGAAAAGGTCGCCGGCGCACAGCTTGATGATGTCGCTCAGGAAGATCGTGCGCTGGGGGCCCGCCTTCGACGGGGCGATGGTCACGAGGCGCGGGAGGATCCTGGGGACGGGCAGGATCGCCACGTGGCTCGCCGTCCCGTTCTCCTGCTTCTTGTCGGGGCTCTCGAGCGCCACGACCACGTTGAGCGTCTTGTTGCCGAGCTGCGGGAAGGGGTGCGACTGGTCGAGGGCGAGCGGGGTCAGCACCGGGTAGACCTGGTCTCGGAAATAGGTCCAGACCCAGTTGAGCTCGGCCCTCGTGAGGTCGTGGGGCGGCCTGAAGAGGATCCCCTCCCGGGCGAGCGCGGGGACGAGAAGGTGGTGCCAGCAGCGGTACTGGTCCTCGACCAGCGAGGCCACGACCGCGTGGATCCGGCGCAGCTGCTCGACCGGCGTCAGGCCGTCGGAGCCGAACTCCGTGAGCCCCGAGTCCACCTGCTGCATGAGCCCGGCGACGCGGATCTCGAAGAACTCGTCGAGGTTGGAGCTCACGATCGCCAGGAAGCGCACCCGCTCGAGCAGCGGGTGGCGGTCGCTCTGGGCCTGCCCGAGCACGCGGCGGTTGAAGGCGAGCCAGCTCAGCTCGCGGTTGAAGTAGGCGGCCTTGCCGGAATCGGGGCTGTTGGGCTTTTTTCTAGTGGGGGCCATGTCGGCGGGAGAGGCGCAATTGGGACAAACGGTAGATGATTCCGTGTTCCCGCGCCCTGAACGAGAAGTTATTCTAGCGTTAACCTGTTTGTAACAAGGGGCTTTGCCCTTTGTTACATTGGAAAACGCCCGCGGCGGCGCCCACGGGCGCCCCCTGACCCAAACCGGGGAACGCCCGTCCCCGGCGTCAGTTCACGCGCAGGAGGACGACCCCGTGGCCCGGGACCACGCCCCGGAACCCCGCGGCGTCGGCGACGAGGTCCTCGTGGCGCCAGAGGTCGCGAACGGCGACGGGCGACGCCTTGAGGCCGACCGTCGCCCAGCCAAACCCCGCCGTCGTCTCGGCGGCGTTGCGGTTGAAGAGCCCCACGGCGAAGCCGCCGTCGGCGAGCGGCCTCGCCCAGACCTCCACGCCCTCGTGCTCCTGGACGCGGACCGCCTCGCGGCCGAGCGCGTCCTGGTCGATCGCGATCACCTCGTGGTTGGTGAGGATCTCGCGGGTCTCCGCCGACATGGAGCGCAGGTCGTTGCCGGCCATGAGCGGGGCGGCCAGCATGCTCCAGAGGCTGAAGTGGGTGCGGTACTCGTCGGCGCTCATCCCGCCGTTTCCGACCTCGAGCATGTCCGGGTCGTTCCAGTGGCCCGGGCCCGCGAAGGGCGCCAGGCGCCCCTGGTTGAATCCGATGTCCGACATGGATTTCCAGTTGTCGGAGATGTCGCCCGTCGTGCGCCACAGGTTGCCGCTGACCTTGGGCGCCCAGGTCCAGACGTCGCCCATCCCGTATTCGCAGAGGCTGAAGACGATGGCGCGCCCCGAATGGGCGAGGGCGTCGCCCATGACCTGGTAGATGGCCTGGAGGTCGGCCTTCGTGTAGATGCGCCCGGCGCTGCACCAGTCGTACTTGAGGTAGTCGATGCCCCAGGCGGCGTAGGTGCGCGCATCCTGCTCCTCGTGCCGGTAGCTCCCCTCGTAGCCCCCGCAGGTGAGCGGACCCGGCGACGAGTAGATACCGAGCTTGAGGCCCTTGGAGTGGACGTAGTCCGCGAGCGCCCTCATGTCGGGGAACTTGAGGTTGGGGACGATGTTGCCCTGGGCGTCCCGGCCGGACTCCCAGGTGTCGTCGATGTTCACGTAGACGTAGCCGGCCGCGGCCATGCCCGAGCTCACGATCGCGTCCGCGGTCTCGCGCACGACCCGGTCGTCGACCTTCTCGGCGAAGTGGTTCCAGCTGTTCCAGCCCATGGGCGGGGTGGCCGCGAGCCCGTTGTAGGGGACCGTCCTGAGGGCCGGCGGCGCGACCGCGGCCGGCGGGCTCATCTCGGACGCGGCCGCGGGCACGGCCACGGCCTCGTCCCTGCCGCCCCCGTCGTAGGTGATGACGACGTGCAGGTTCGCCCCCTCGGGGCGCACGCGGAAGTTCCACCCCCAGTTGATGTGGAAGACAATGTCCCCGCCCTCGGCATGGGCGCCCGCGATCGGCACCTCGAAGGAGCTGTTCGCGAAGACGCTGCCCCTGATGCCCGCGGCGTCCTGGTGGAGGATGATGTAGTTGTGCAGCGTCACCCCGGAGGCCTTGTGGATGTCCATCCGCCACATACCGTTGAGGTCCGCCGCGTGCGCGGCGGACACGAGGGCGAGGCAGGTTGCGGCGCATCCGAGCAGGTGGCGGAGGGGGTTCATGGTTTCTTAGGGGTTGTCCGCGGCGGGGAGCGCCGCGAAGGGGGTTGGCCCCGGCCCGTGACGGCGTCCGTCAGGTCCGGTCGGGGAATGGGGGCGGCGGCGGCAGGGTCTTCCCGTTCGCCTTCAGCTCGAGGAGGACTTCCTCGATGGCCCTGTCAAGCTGCTGGTCGACGCCTGAGAACTCCTTGGCGGGGTCGTTGTCGACCACGATGTCGGGATCCACGCCGTGGCCCTCGATCACCCAGTCCTTGCCGTCCTTGCCGTAGGGCGCGAACTCGGGCTTGTTCAGGAACCCGCCGTCGACGATCGGCAGCGTCCCGCGGATGCCGACCACGCCGCCCCAGCTGCGCTTGCCGATGAGCTTTCCGAGTCCATTTGCCCGGAAGCGGTAGGGGAAGATGTCCCCGTCCGACGCCGAGAACTCGTCCATCAGGACGACCTTGGGCCCGAGCTGCATGTCGTTCGGGTTCGTCACCGGGGTCGAGTTGCGCGCCTTCGAGACCATCACCAGCTCGCGCGCCAGGCGCTCGATGATCATGGGGGAGACGAAGCCCCCGCCGTTGCCGCGGTCGTCGATGATGAGCGCCTTCTTGCGCAGCTGCGGGTAGAAGTGCTTCGCGAACTCGTCCAGCCCCTCGAACCCCATGTCGGGGATGTGGATGTAGCCGACGTCGCCGCCGGTCTTCTTCGTGACGTAGTCGGTGTTGTGCTGCACCCAGCTCTTGTAGTACAGGGGCGCCTCGTCCGCCGTGGGGATGACGGTCACCTTGCGGGCGCCCTCGTCCACCGGCTTGGCGTTGACCGTGAGGACGACCTGGGAGCCGGCCTTGCCGACCAGGGCGGAGTAGATGTTGCCGAGCTCGCGCACGGGCTTGCCGTCGACCGCGAGGATGTAGTCCCCCTCGCTCACGTTGACCCCGATCTCCGTGAGGGGCGAGCGCTCCGCCGCGTCCCAGTTCTCGCCGCGCACGATCCTGTCGATCCTGTAGGCGCGGCTCTGCGGGTCGCGCGAGAGCTCGGCGCCCAGGAGGCCCATGGGGACCCGCGGAGCCTTGGGGGCGTCGCCGCCGCCGACGTAGGTGTGGCCGCTGTGGATCTCCCCGATGAGCTCGCCCACGAGGTAGGTGAGGTCGTAGCGGGTCTGGGCGTACGGGACCAGGGCCTCGTACTTCGCCTTCATCGCGGGCCAGTCGGCGCCGTTCATGGTCGGCGAGAAGAAGAAGTCCCTCATCTGGCGCCAGCACTCGTCGTAGATCTGCGCCCACTCGGCGTGGCGGTCGAGGGTCATCTCGAGGCCGCCCGTGGGGATCTTCTCCTTGGTCTCGAGCTTGGCCGTCGGAAGGTCGATGACCGCGTAATCCTTCTCGAGCGCGACCAGCATCTTCTTGCCGTCGGCCGTGATGTCGTAGTCCGTGACGGTGCCGAGCTCGGTCTCCTTCTTCTCCTTCAGGTCGAAGAGCAGGAGCGTCTTCTTGCCGGGCCCGCCCAGGCCGTCCCCCTCGTCCCGGATGTAGTAGACCTTGTCGCCGACGCCGTGGATGTCCTCGTAGTTGGCCGCCTTTATCGGAAGGTCGATCAGGCGGTCCTTGATGCCGTCCTCGTCCACCTTGACGACGACCGGCTTCGCGGCCTCCTTCTTCGCGTCCTTCGCGTCGTCGCCCTTCGCGTCCTTGGCGTCCTTGGCCTCGGCGGGCTTGGCGTCCTTCGCATCTGCGGGCCTCGCGTCCTTGTCGTCCGCCTTGGCGTCGGGCTTCGCGGCGTCGGCGGCGATCTCGACCTCGTCGCTCTTCGGCTTGAAGGGCGAGTCGGTGTCCTTGGCCAGGGCGACCAGGTAGACCCGCTCGAGGTTCGCGTAGACGCCGTCGAGCTCGATGTCGCTCACGGTCGGCTTGAAATCGCGCCCGGACGCCATGAGGAGGAACTTCCCGTCGTCGCTGAAGGAGGGGGCGCTGGCCTCGTACCAGCCGTCGCTGACCTCGAACTTCCTGGCCCCGTCGAGGCCGTAGAGCCAGACCTTGGGCAGAGAGGCGTCCTCGGCGCGGGACCAGGTCACCCACTTGCTGTCCGGCGACCAGGCGTACTGGCGGATCTCGAAGGCCGTGGCCGTGTCGACGAGCGTCACCTCACGGCTCTCCACCGTCACGTACCTGAGGCGCTGCATCCGGTCGGACCAGAGGAGCTTCTTGCTGTCCGGCGACCAGACCGGGGCGTAATAGTAGGTGTCGGCGCCCTTCGTCACCTGCACCGGCTCGCCGGTGCCGTCCTGGGGCCTCACGTAGAGCTCGTTCTCGCCGGTCTCGTCGGAGACGTAGGCGATCGACTTGCCGTCGGGCGACCACACGGCGTCGCGCTCGTGGACGCCGGCCTTGCGGCTCAGGTTTCGCGTGGGGCCGTCCTTCGCTGGGACCGTGAAGGTGTCGCCGCGCGCGTTGACGACGAAGCGCTTGCCGTCCGGCGAGGCGTTCACGCTCGCGATGAGCTTCGAGACGTTGACCCGGGCGGTGCGCGACGTGACGAAGTCGTCCCTGACGACGATCGGCAGGCGCCGGGGCTCGCCCTTCTTGATGTCGAACGCCCAGATGTAGCCGGCCTCCTCGAACACGATCACGCCGCCCCCGAGCGAGGGGAACTTGATGTCGAAGTCCTTGAAGTGGGTCAGCTGGGCGGTGGCCTTCGTCGCGAGGTCGTAGCTGTAGAGGTTCATCCGCTTCGCGCCGTCGGCGAGCCGGTCCGACAGGAAGTAGATCCGGTTGTTCGGCGCCCACATCGGGATGATGTCCTGTGCGGGGTCGTTCGTTATGTCCTCCACGGCGCCGGTCTTGAAGTCGTAGATCCAGATGTCGTCGGCCATCCCGCCCCGGTAGTCCTTCCACGTCCGGAATTCCCTGAAGACCCGGTTGTAGGCCATCTTCGTGTCGTCGGGGGAGAACGACATGAACCCGCCGCGGGGCACCGGCAGCTGCTTCGGGAGGTCGCCGTCGGTGCCCACCGCGTAGAGCTGTCCGTTGAAGGCGTTGAACGAGCGCATCCGCGAGCGGAACAGGACCTCCGCCGAGGTGTTCTTCCACGCCATCACGATGTTGTTCGGCCCCATCCGGTCGCCGAGGTCGTCCCGGTCGAGTGTCGCCGTGTAGGTCAGGCGCTTCGGCGTCCCGCCGTCCGCGGGCATCAGGTAGACCTCCGTGTTGCCGTCGTACTGCGCCGTGAAGGCGAGCTGGGTCCCGTCCGGCGAGAACCGGGGGAACACCGCGTACCCCGGGCCGTTCGTCAGCCTTCGGGCCAGGCCGCCGTCGAGGCCCACCGTGTAGAGCTGGTCGGCGTAGGAGAACACGACCTGCTTGCCGTTGGTGGCCGGGAAGCGAAGGAGGCGGGTCTCGTCGGGGGAGGGGGCGGTCTGCGACAGGAGCGGGCACGCCAGCAGGGCGAGCCCCGCGAGGGGGGCGGTTAATTTCAGCATGGGGTGGTTGATTTGCCCATACCCCTAGGCCACCCGGCGCCGGCTGCCAAAGCCAATCCCCGGCCTCCCCCCAGAAAAATCGGGGGGCTAATGCCGGTTGTTAGAGCCCGTTTCCGGGCCCCTCAGACGGTCTCCAGGAGCCTGTAGAGGCGCTTCACCATGGCGGGGGCGTCGTCGAGGAGCCCTGCCGAGATGAGCGCGTTGTCGAGGATCTGCTCCGCCACGAGCTTCGCCTTGTCGGGCGAGGCCGTCCGCAGCTCGTCGAGGCGCTTGATGACCGCATGGTGCGGGTTGACCTCGAGGTTGACCTGCAGGGGGGCCTGGGCGCCGTCCTTGTTCATGGCCTTCATGATCCGGCGCATGTGGGGCGAGCCCAGCTTGTCGGCGTTGAGCGCCAGGGCGGGGGAGTCGACCAGCCGGTCGCTCGCCCGCACGTCCGCCACACGATCGCCGAGCGACTCCTTGAGCCAGCCGACGAGGGTCTTGGTCTCGGCCTCGCCGAGCGATCCCTCGGGCCTCGGCTGCTCCGAGAGCTTCACGTCGGCATGGTCGGCGGCGACGAGCTTCTTGCCGTCAAACTCCCTCACGTTGTTCATCACGTACTCGTCGACCGTCTCGTAGCAGAACAGAACCTCCAGGTTGCGGGCCCGGAAGCCCTCCAGGTAGGGGCCCGCCTCGATCGCATCGCGGCTCGGGCCCACGAGGTAATAGATCTCCTTCTGCTCGGCGCCCATGCGCGTGACGTAGTCGGCGAGCGACGTCGTCTTGCCCTTGTCGGTGAGCGAGGACTCGAAGCGCAGCAGCTTCGTCAGCGCGTCCTTGTGCGTGAAGTCGAGGGCGGCGCCCTCCTTCAGGAACACGCCGAACTCCCTGTAGAACTCGCCGTAGGACTCGGGCCGGTCCTTCGCCTCCTCCTCAAGGAACTTGAGGAAGCGCTTCGTGATGACCCGGTTCAGCTTCTCGACGAGCGAGCGGTCCTGCATCGTCTCGCGCGAGATGTTGAGCGGCAGGTCCTCGCTGTCGACGACGCCCTTCAGGAAGCGGAGCCACTCCGGGAGGAGGTCCTTCGGGCGGGCGTCGATCATGACCTTGCGGCAGTAGAGGGCGACCGAGGGCTCCAGCCTGGAGAAGCCCATCTTCTCGGTGTTCTCCTTCGGGACGAAGAGGAGCGCGTTGATCGAGATCGGCGCGTCCGCGCTGAAGT
>Ga0265320_10002723_pt1 | contig 12222 bp, 7 predicted proteins | sample 4827metaG_FD_202087 | JGI IMG/M metagenome (GOLD analysis project Ga0265320, IMG submission 202087) | Rhizosphere microbial communities from Carex aquatilis grown in University of Washington, Seatle, WA, United States - 4-8-27 metaG | ecosystem: Host-associated > Plants > Roots > Rhizosphere >...
CGGGACTCCTGGAGAAGACGCTGGCCTCCGAAGGCCCCGGGCTGCCCTCGCCGCATACGCTAGCGCTGTTCCGGCGGCGGCAGATCCTGCGAATCCTGCTGCGCGACGTCACCGGAATGGCGGACCTTCCCGAGATCACCGACGAGCTGTCGAGCCTCGCCGATGCGATTCTGGGCGGCTGCTACAACCGGATACGCGACGACCTGGCGGCCAGACACGGGCTGCCCAGCGATCCGCGGTTTTCGATTCTGTCGCTCGGCAAGCTGGGCGGCCGCGAGCTGAACTACAGTTCCGATATCGACCTGATGTTTCTGTACGCGGCAAACGGTACGACGGCGGGGCCGAATCCTGTTTCGAACAAGGAGTTCTTCAAGAAGGCAGCCAACCAGTTGACCGACTTGCTATCCACTTACACGGCCGCGGGCATCTCCTACCGCGTGGATCTCCGGCTGCGGCCGGACGGGCGGTTCGGCGAAGTCACCAGCTCGCTTGATGGCGCCAAGGGTTACTACCAGGACCGCGCGCGCGACTGGGAGTTGCAGATGCTGGTGAAGGCGCGCGTGTCGGCCGGCGATGCGGACCCGGGCGGCGAGCTGCTGGATGCCGTTGAGCCGCTGATCTACTCGAGCACGCTCGATTTCTCGGTGGTGGAAGCGGCCTCGGAAACGCGCGTCCGGATCCGGGAGAAGATGGCGGAGCGGCGCGGCGCCGCGCAGGGCTTCAACATCAAGCTGGCTCCGGGCGGCATCCGCGACATCGAGTTTCTGGTGCAGTGCCTGCAGCGGCTGCACGGAGGCCGGGAGCCGTGGGTGCGCCACGCCGGAACGCTGCTGGCGCTGTCGCGACTGCGGGACAAGGACCTGCTTTCGCCCACGGAATACTCGGAGCTGGCCGGCGCCTATCAGTTCCTGCGGCACCTGGAGCACCGTCTGCAATTCGACGAGGACCTGCAGACGCACACGGCGCCGACGGATCCGGACGAGCTGGCGAATCTGGCGCGCAAAATGCCGGGAGCGCATTTCGGAGGCGCGCCTACGGCCGAGTCGCTGCTGAGCGAGTTGAACCGGCGGCGGGAATCGGTGCAGGCCATCTACGAGCGCGTGATTCACGCCCAGCAGCCGATTTACTACACCACCGCCGCCGCCGAGCCGGTCGCGTCGGAGAGCGCCGTCGAGGCCGAGGTGGACGAGCCGATCGAGCAAGGCGCGAGCAACCTGCTACGGTTTCTGGACCAGCGCGCGCCGCAACTCGCCGCGGCGGTGGCGCGGAGCGGACTGCGCCGGGGGCGCGTACACTTCGAGCACTTCCTCGAGCGCATCCTGCCGCATCCGGACTGGCTGAACTGGCTCAACGGCGACCCACAGCTGGCTTCCTACCTGCTCGATATCGTCGAGCACAGCCCATATTTCGCCGAGCAGTTGATACGCTATCCGGAACTGCTGGCGGAGCTGCGCAACATGCGGCAGGAATCGGGCCAGGACCTGCCCTACCTGGTGGAGGCGCTGGCCAGCGACGATCCATCGGAGCTGCGGCGCTTCTTCCGGCGCGGGATGTTCCGGATTCAGGCGGAAAGCATCTGCCGCCAGAGCGAGGTGTTCGCGGCGCTGGCGCGCACTTCCGACCTGGCCGACGCCGCCGTCGCAGGGGCTTACCGCATGGCCGTCGAGCAGGTGACCGCCACGCGCCCGCCCGGTGCGGCGTCGTACAAGCCGAAGGACCAGATGCTGGCGATCGCGCTGGGGCGTCTCGGCATGCGAGAGTTCGATCTGGCCTCGGACGCCGATTTGATTTTCGTCATCCCGGACCAGGACCTCGCCGAACAGCTGTTCTGGACGCGCGTCGCCGAACAGATGATCTCCATCCTGACCGCCTACACCGGCGAGGGGATGATGTTCGCCGTGGATACGCGCCTGCGGCCCAACGGGCGTTCCGGCGCCATGGTGCAGTCGGAGACCGCCTACAGGAACTACCTGGCCAACGCCGCCGAGGCCTGGGAGGGCATCACCTACATGAAGTCGCGGGTGGCGGCGGGCGACATGGAGCGCGGGACCGTCTTCCTCAACGAACTGCAACAGGTGGACTGGCGGCGATACGGACAGAGCGGACGCTCGCGCAAGCAGCTCCTGCAGATGCGGCTGCGGCTGGAGAAGGAACTGGGCGGGGACAATCCGCTCAAGGCTGGACGCGGCGGTTACTACGACATCGATTTCGCGCTGATGTACCTGCGGCTGAAGGGCGCGGGAATCTTCTTCAAGGTGCTGAACACTCCGGCGCGCATCGACGTGATCGAACAGATGGGGCACCTGGAGCGGCCGGATGCCGATTTCCTGCGCGACGCGGCGGGCTTCTACCGCGCGCTCGATCACGCCCTGCGGGTATCGAGCGGCCACACCGAGGGGACGCTGCCCACCAGCGGCTGGGCGATCGAGAACGTCAGCGCCCTGGTGCGCCGCTGGACCCCGGAGCACCTGCACGACCAGCCGCTCGACGTGGAGCTGGCGCAGATACAGGCGCGCACGCGGGAGTTCTTCGACCGGCTCTTCCATATTTGAGAGCGGTCAGCGGTCAGCTGTCGGCTGTCAGCTAACGGCACGGGGGATTCGTGGAAATCAATCGGCGGGAGTGGATGATTGGGGCTGGCGCTCTGCTGGCGGAGCGGGCGGCGGCTCGCTCTGAGAATCCGCCGGCAGGCTGGTTCAACCGGCCGATGCGGTGGGCGCAACCGGCGTTCGTCGAGGATGACCCGGAGCGCTACGACGCGGGGTTCTGGCTCGACTACTTCAAGCGGATTCATGCGGACGCCGCTTGCCTCAGCGCGGGCGGGTGTGTCGCGTTCTATCCGACCCACGTTCCTCTTCATTACCGGAGCAAGTTCCTCGGGACTAGCGATCCCTTCGGCGAGATGCTGGCGGGGTGCCGTGGGCTGGGCATGAACGTGATTGCGCGCGTGGACCCGCACGCCGCGCACCAGGACGTCTACGACGCGCATCCGGACTGGATCGCCGTGGACGCGAATGGGCGTCCTCGCCGCCATTGGGCGACGCCGTACTTATGGGTTACATGCGCACTCGGACCGTACAACTTCGAGTTCATGACCAGCGTGATCCGCGAGATCATGACTCTCTATACGGTCGATGGCATCTTCGCCAACCGGTGGAGCGGTTCGGGGATGTGCTACTGCGAGCACTGCCGGCGAGGCTTCAAGGAGTTCACCGGCCTCGATCTGGGGGCGGCGGGCGAACCACAGCCGCAATATATCGCGTGGCGAAAGAAGCGGCTGCTGGAACTCTACTCGCTGTGGGATGGCGAGATCAAAAAGCGCAACCCGGATGCCGCGTTCTTCCCTAACGGATTTGACGAAATTCGCGACTCCGTTTCAGTCCCGATTCTCATCGCGGACAAGCAGGCACGGTTCGGGAACACTCCGGTGTGGCAGAACGGCCGGTTTGCGAAGGCGGCCCGCTCGACGTTCGGTTCCAAGCCGATCGTGGGCCTGTTCGGCGTGGGGCTGGAGGCCCCGTACCGCTGGAAGGACTCGGTTCAGAGCCCCAACGAAATCCGGGTCTGGGCTGTGGAGGGCATCGCGCAGGGGTTCCGGCCCTGGGTCTCCAAGTTCAATGCCAAGCCGCTCGACCGCCGCTGGATCAAACCCGTCGAGGAGTTGTTCGTCTGGCACTGGAAGAACGAGCAGTATCTGCGCAACGAACGGTCGCTGGCGCGCGTTGGCCTGGTGGCCGCGCCGCGTGCCGCGGCGGACCACGAATCCGGGTTCTATCAGGCACTGGTGGAGGCGCGGGTCCCGTTCGAGATGGTCGCCGCCGACAGGCTCGATGCCGAAAGCGTGCGGCCTTTCAAAGTGCTAGCGCTGCCGAATCTGGTGAACCTGTCCGATGAGCAGTGCGCGCAATTGCGGTCCTTCGTCGAGAGCGGCGGAGGGCTGGTCGCCACGCACGAAACCTCGCTCGGAGACGGGCGCGGCGGTCGGCGGGACAACTTCGGGCTGGCCGGCCTTTTCGGCGCGTCCTTCGGCGGAAACGTCATCGAACGGCAGCAGAACGCCTATCTCAACCTCGAAGACCACTCCCATCCGATCCTGGCCGGCCTGGAGGACGCGAGCCGCATGATCCACGGCGTGAAGCGCGTTGAGATCCGCACGCCGCCGGGTTGGCGCGCGCCTCTCATGACGGTCCCCAGCTATCCCGATCTGCCTATGGAGGAAGTGTACCCGCGCGAAGCCAAGACCGACATTCCCGGTGTAATCGCGCGCGCGGCGGGCGCCGGCCGGGTGGTCTATTTCCCGTGGGACATCGACCGGACGTTCTGGGAGGTCATGAACTACGATCACGGGAGAGTTCTGGCGAACGCCGTCCGCTGGGCCGCGAACGAAGAGCAGCCTCTGGAGGTGAAAGGGCCAGGCATCCTCGACGTGGCGCTGTGGCAACAGCACTCGTCGGTGGCGGCGCACCTGGTGAACCTGTCGAATCCGATGGCCATGTCGGGGTCGTTCCGCGAGATTCTGCCGGTAGGCCCGCAGAAGGTGCGGATCAAGCTGCCCGGCGGCGCGAAGGCGCGCGGCGTGCGCATGCTGGTCGGCGAAGGGCAGGCGTCGTGGCTTCAGACCGGGCCCTGGGTCGAGACCACCACGCCTCCGATTGAACTGCACGAGGTAGTGGCGGTGGACGTATAAGCATCGGACGAGCGATTGGACCGCTTCCGCCGCTCCGCCGATTGACCTGCACGAGCTAGTGGCGGTGAAAGTACAGGGACGGAAACGCAGTTTTACATCTCCTTTACATCTCCGTGATGGGGCGGCTCACGCAATCGCTTAGAGTAGAGCCAAGGGGCACTGTGGGCCGGGGAGGGGTGTTGTGGGGAATTTCTACCTTGGAGTCTGGCACAGCCGGACGGCAATTTCCGATGACGAGGCACGCCGGCAATATTCTCTGCTGAGCGACGGCAAATCAGCGCCCGGCAAGTTCGACTCACAGGTGTATGCCTTCTACTCCCGCCTCACCGAGCGTTATCCCGAAATCGACATGATTGCGGAAAGCGACATCGATACCTCTCCCTGGGCTTGCGCCATCGAGATGTCCGGCGGCCATGTGATCATGGCGATCCGGTCTGAGGAAGCCGAGGGACTCGTCCCCGACCTGCTGAGGCTAGCCGGGCAGCACGAGCTGGTGTGTTTCGATCCCCAGGCCGGCAAGGTTCACCTCCCTCCGCACCTCAGGGCGCGGCAAGCCGGCACTGCCGGATAGCCGGCGGCAAGCCCTACCACGGGCGCAGTGTTACAATTCTCCGTGACAAGGCGGCTCGGCTCAGCCGCACAGAGCTACGTGTGTCGATGATCGCGCACCTCAAATTGCTTTACCGGAAATCCGGCCGGCTCGACAAGGTGTTCCTTGTCGCGCTGGTCGCGGCGACGATCTCGAACTATGCCGCCCCCGCCGGCGATCTCTCGGTGCTGCTGATTTTCCTGGCCTGTTTGCTGGGAATGGCGTGCGCCTTCAAATGGCTGGTGGTGCTGCTCAAGAAGGTCATCTGGAGGCTGCGTTACCGGCTGGTGGTGGCCTACCTGTTCATCGCGGTCGTGCCCATCCTTCTGATCGTGGTGCTGGTATGGCTCGGTGCCTATGTGCTGAGCGGGCAGATGGCGGCGTATCTGGTGACCTCCGAGCTTGAGAGACAGACGGCGGAGCTATTGATGCCTGCGCGCGGTTTAGCCTATACCGCACCCGCGATCCGCGACCAGCAAGCGAGCTGGCTGGCCTCCGCCCTACGGAGCCGCTTCAGCGGCCTGGCGATCCTGGTCCGCAGCGGCGGCCAGGTGTGGCGATACCCGGTGGACTCCAGCACCGATCTGCCGGCCGAGGCTTGGGGCGACGCGAGCGGCATGGTGCGGCGGAGCGGGCGGCTTTATCTGTGGGGTCACGCCCTGAACAAGGCTAGCGACGGGAGCAAAGCGACCGATGTCACCGTGATCGCTCCGGTGACGCCGGGCACGCTGGCCGAACTTCTGCCGGGTCTGGGAGACCTGTCGCTGCGCAGGATCGAACACGGTGCACCGCTGGACACGCTGGCCGATGGCACGCTGTCCGAGCGGTCTTCGCTGCCGCCCGCGGTCAACGCGTTTGACCGGGACATCGTATGGGCAACCGCGGTCCCGGTGGCGGTGTGGGAGTCGCCCGAGAAGTCCGGCCAGGACACGCTTGGGATTGTGACGCGCTACTCGGCCGTGCTGGGAACCATTTTCGGCGGCAAGACCGGCAAGACGGAGTTGACCGCCGGGGAGACCGCCGCGTCGCTGGCTGCGACGATTTTCTGGGTCGTAGGTGTGCTCTTCTTCGTGGTCTGGGTCGTGGGATTCTGGGCCGGCGTGCGGCTCACACGCACCATCACGGGCGCGGTGCATGCGCTCTATCTGGGCACCGAACGGATCCGCGTGGGAGATTTCTCGCACCGGATCGTGGTCCGCGGCGACGATCAACTCGCCGGCCTGAGCACGTCGTTCAACCGCATGACGGAAGATCTGGAGCGGCTGGTCGAGGTGGCCAAGGAGAAGGAGCGGCTGCAATCGGAGATCGAGATCGCGCGCGAGGTGCAGAACCAGCTCTTCCCCAAGAGCCTGCCGGTTTCAAAGACGCTGGCGCTCGCGGCGGAATGCCGGCCGGCGCGGCTGGTATCGGGCGACTATTACGACTACGCGACGGTAGGGCCGCGGCTGGCCCTGGCGATCGGTGACGTGGCGGGCAAGGGGATCTCGGCGGCGCTGCTGATGGCGACCCTGCAATCCACCATGCGCACGCAATTGCGCGCCGGGCAGGCGCTGGCGGCGAGCGCGACGAACGGAGGGCCGGTAGCCGCGCTGTCGCCGGCGGATCTGGTTTCGCGCTTGAACCAGCAGTTGTTCGCGTTCACGCCGCCCGAGAAGTTCGCCACGTTCTTTTTCGCGCTCTACGACGACGCAACCGGACTGATGACGTACACCAATGCGGGGCACCTCCCGCCCATCCTGGTCCGCCGCGGCAAGGCGACGCGCCTGGAGGTGACGGGGACGGTGGTGGGCGCATTCTCCTTCGCGGAATACACCGAGAGCACGATCCAGCTCGAGCCCGGAGACCTGCTGGCCTGCTTCACGGACGGCGTGACCGAGCCCGAGAATGAGTTCGTGGAGATGTTCGGCGAGGACCGGCTCACGGACGTGATTCTCAAGCACTCCAGTTGCCCTTCCGATGAAATTATCGCGGCGGTGATGAGCTCGGTGCGGGATTGGACCGGTTCGCCCGAGTTGCAGGACGATATGACGCTGCTGCTGGCCAGGAGGGTGTGCTAATGGAACCTTGGCGGCCACGGCAGGCGGGTCTGGAGACCCGCTGCAGGACTGGAGTCCTGCCTCACGGAAGGACCGTATGCACCGGCTGAGGCAGCGGCTGCTGTGGCTGGGCGGCGCGATTGCGTTCGTGCTGGCCACGGGCACCATCGGGTTCACGTTCCTCGAAGGCTACGACCCGTTCGATGCCTTCTACATGACGCTGACCACCATCACCACCGTCGGCTATGGCGAGATCCAGAACCTGAGCCGCGTGGGCCGCATCTTCAATACGTTCGTCATCGTGTTCGGCGTGACGACGATGTTCTTTGCCATCGGAGCGATGACCCAGACGGTCATCGAAATGGAGTTGGGCGAGTTTTTCGGAAAGCGGCGGATGAAACGCATGATCGACAAGCTCGAAAAACACTACATCGTGTGCGGCTACGGCCGCGTGGGGCGGGCGGCGACGCGCGAGTTGCAGCAGGCGGGCGTCCCCCTGGTGGTCGTAGACCGCAACCCGGACAAGGTGGAGCGCGCGATCCGCGAGGGCGCCACTGCGTTCTGCGGAGACTCGACGCAGGACGCCACGCTCATCGACTCGGGCGTGCGGCGCGCCAAGGGCCTGATCGCCGCGCTGGCCACCGACGCGGACAACCTGTTCCTCATCCTCTCGGCCAAGACGCTCAACCCTGCCTTGAAGGTGGCGGCACGGGTGGGCGATGAGCAGGCCGAGCCCAAGCTGCGGCGCGCGGGAGCCGACACCGTGTTCGCGCCCTACACGCACGCCGGCCACCAGCTGGCGCTGTCGCTGGTGCGGCCGCACGTGGTTCAGTTCCTCGATGTGGCGACGAAGAACTTGGGGCTGGACGTGGGCCTGGAGCAGTTGCGCGTCTCGGCGGGCTGCGAGATGGCGTCGAAATCGCTCAAGCAGTTGCAGCTCCGGCGCGACCTCGGCGTCATCGTGCTGGCCATTCGCAAGGCCGGCGGCGAGATGCTCTTCAACCCGCCCGCCGAAGCGGTGGTGGATGCGGGCGACTTTCTGATCGTGATGGGCGAGCATGAAAACGTGCGTCAACTGGAGACTCTGCTGGCGGAGGTGAGCGCATGAAAGTCCTGACTGCGGCGCAGATGCGCGAGGTGGACCGCCGCACCATCGAGATGGGCATTCCGGCGATCGTCCTGATGGAGAACGCCGGACACCGCGTGGTCGAGTTCCTGGCGGAAGCTTTCGCTCCGCTGGCCTCGCAACGCATCGTGGTCCTGTGCGGCAAGGGGAACAACGGCGGCGACGGCATGGTGGTGGCGCGGCAGCTGTGGACGCGCCTGCGGCCGCGGTCGCTCTCGGTAGTGCTGGCTGCCGCGCCGGGCGAGTTGAAGGACGACGCGCTGGCGAATTTCCGCATGCTCCAGGCGTGCGGCTGCCCGGTGGTTCGGGAGATCCCTACGGAGATCCGCACCGCCACCATCGTCATCGACGCGCTGCTCGGCACGGGACTCAAAGGCGCGGTCGCGGGCCCGATGCTCGACTGGGTGCGCGAGGTGAACGCCGGCTTCCCGTTGGCCAAAGTCGTAGCCGTGGACATTCCGTCGGGCATCGAGAGCGACAACGCCACGACGGTGGGCGAGACCGCGCACGCGGATTTCACCGTCACCTTCACCGCTCCCAAGGTGGGGCAGGTGCTCGGGCCGGCCTCGACGCGCGTGGGCAAGCTGAAGGTGGCGGCGATCGGCAGTCCGCCGTCGTTGTACGAAGAAGACGATGCGGCCTTCCTCTCGCTGGTGGAACCGGCCTGGTTCGGGCCGCTGTTCGCCCCGCGCGTTCCGTGGGCCAACAAGGGCAACTTCGGCCACGTGCTGGTAGTGGCCGGCTCGCGCAGCAAGCCGGGCGCGGCGGCGATGAGCGGCATCGCGGCACTTCGGTCGGGCGCGGGATTGGTTACCGTGGCGTCTCCGGAGTCGGCGGTCCACGTCATCGCCGGCCATGCGCCGGAGCTGATGACCGAACCGCTGGCCGAAAGCGCTGCCGGCTCGATCGTCGACGACGGGTACCTGGTGCGGCTGGCGGAGAAGAAGAGCGTGGTGGCCGTGGGGCCGGGGCTGGGAACGGCTCCCGAAGCCGTGGAACTGGTGCGGCGGCTGGTGCGCGAGTGCGCGCAACCGATGGTCGTCGATGCCGACGGCATCAACGCGGTGGCCGGTACCGCGTTCGAGGGCGGCGGGCGTCTGCGCGTGCTGACGCCGCATCCCGGAGAGATGGCACGGCTGACGGGGAAGTCTATCGAGGAGATACAGGGCGACCGTGTCGCGGCGGCCCGCGGCTTTGCCACCGAGCATCATGTGGTCCTGGTGCTGAAGGGCTTCCGCACGCTGATCGCGTTCCCCGACGGCCGGGTCTGGATCAACCCCACCGGCACGCCGGCCCTCGCCACCGGCGGAACGGGCGACATTTTGACCGGAACCATCGCCGGGTTCCTGGGCCAGTTCCCCGACCGGCCGGACCGTGCCGTGGCGGCCGCGGTCTACGTCCACGGGCTGGCGGGGGAACTCGGCGCGGCGGAGCTCGGCGAGAAGTGCCTGGTGGCTACCGACCTGTTGCGCTACTATCCGGCGGCGTTCCATGCCTGCGTTCCGAACGCGCTCTGAGGAGGAGACCATCGTGCTGGGCCGGGAGCTGGCGCTCGGGCTGCCCGCGCGCGCGGTGGTGCTTCTCATCGGCAACCTCGGAGCAGGGAAGACGACGCTGGCCAAAGGGATCGTCGAAGGTCTCGGCGCGGCGGCGCCGGAAGAGGTCTCGAGCCCCACCTTCACGCTCATCCACGAGTACGGCGGCGGGCGCGTGCTCCACGTGGACCTCTACCGCATCGACGAGGAGCGCGAGCTGCGCACGCTCGGGCTGCCCGATCTGATGGAGCGCGAGGCGGTGATGCTGGTGGAATGGGGCGAGCGGTTTCCGCACCTGTGGCCGCCGGACCGCGTCGAGATCCGGCTGCGGGCGCTTGAGGGAGACGAGCGGGAGATCGTGGTGGGGGCTTAGTCTATGTTTTTTTCTCGGTGGTTGCTCGTGCTGGCATGCGTGGGGGCGGCTCTGGCCCAGACGCCGAAAATTGGCGGCGACTATTCGGGCATGCTGAGCACCCTTCATCTCAAGCTGCATCTGAAGACGGGCACGGGCGGAGCCTTAGAGGGAACGCTGGACAGTACCGATCAGGGCGCGATGGGCCTGCCGTGCACCAAGTTCCACCTGGCGGAGGCGGCGCTGTCCTTTGAAGTGCCGAGCGTGGGCGGTACCTGGCACGGCACGGTATCCGGCGATGGCGCGACGCTGAGCGGAAGCTGGTCGCAGGGCGAAGAAATGCCGCTGGTGTTTCGTCGCGACGAGCCATTCACGACTGCTGACAAGCCTTCGCGCGTGGATGGGATCTGGCTTGGAACGCTCGAGGCGGGCGGCACCGAACTCCGTATACAGGTTCAGGTGAAAAGCGACCGGGCCGGGAAGGAGTACTGTTCACTCGACAGCCTGGATCAAGGCGCGATGGGGCTTCCCTGCGACAAGGCTCAGCTCGACCGGGACCATTTTTCGTTCGAAGTGCCGGTGGTGAAGGGTCGCTGGTCGGGAACGCTGGCGGCGAGCGGCAATGAGCTGGATGGCACGTGGTCGCAAGGGCAGGATCTGCCGCTGCGGATGACACGGCAGACGGTGGCACTGGTCGCGAAGGCGACGGAACCGCTGAAGTATGACTCGACTGCGGGTCCCGTACCCCTGGCTGATTTGAAAGCGGTGCTCGACCGCGATCTGGCCGCGGCGCTGAAGGACGGGGCGCTGGCGCCCGCCACAAACGGCGGCGTGGTGATCGGCGCGGTGCAGCATGGCGTCAGGCGGATCTTCACCTACGGTCCGGTGAAGGAGGATTCGATCTTCGAGATCGGCTCGATATCCAAGACCTTCACGGCCCTGATCCTGGCGCAGATGGTGGCGCAGCACAAGGTGAAGCTCGATGAGCAGGTGCGGGAGTTGCTGCCTCCCGGGACAGTGGCGAAACCCGCGGGGGCGGAGATCACCCTGCTGGATCTGGCGACGCAGCAATCCGGCCTGCCCCGGATGCCGGATAATTTTCATCCGGCCGACCTGCAGGATCCCTATGCGGACTACCGGCCGGCGACGTTGTACGAATTCATCGCCAAACATGGCGTAAGCAAGCCGCCGGATGCGCGGTTCAATTACAGCAATCTGGGGCTGGGTCTGCTGGGCCAGGCGCTCGCGAATCGTGCGGGCATGGCGTATCCGGAATTGCTGAAGGCCGAGATCACCGGGCCTCTTGAGCTCAACGACACGGTGGTGAACCTTTCGCCGGAGCAGGAAAAGCGGTTCGCCACGGGCTACTCCCCACAGCACCGGGTGGCGCACTCCTGGCATTTCGATGCGCTGGCCGGGGCGGGCGCCATCCGATCGACAGCGAGCGATATGCTGACGTACCTGGAGGCGCAGCTGCATCCCGATAAAGTCCGGCACGCGGAAACGCTCGCGAGCGCGATCGAAATGTGCCACGAACTGCGAGCGGACGCGATGCCTGGAATGAGGATCGGACTGGCCTGGCTGTTCGAAGCCAGGACAGGCGGGTTTTGGCACAACGGCGGAACAGGCGGATACAGCAGCTATGCTGTTTTCAATCCGAAGGAAGACTACGCCGTGGTGGTGCTTTTCAATACGACGGCAGGCGGGGACGGACCCTTTGCGGACCGATTGGGGCGACACGTAGCGGATCGCCTGAGCGGAAGGCCTGCCATCACGCTTCACGACTGAGGTCCGCTCGCTGACGCTCGCGGTTCGGTGCCGGGGTAAACTGGGGGCAATGTTCATCGGGCACGTCGCGGTGGGGCTCGCGGCCAAACGCGTCGCACCCAAAACGTCT
>Ga0265320_10002726_pt1 | contig 12213 bp, 12 predicted proteins | sample 4827metaG_FD_202087 | JGI IMG/M metagenome (GOLD analysis project Ga0265320, IMG submission 202087) | Rhizosphere microbial communities from Carex aquatilis grown in University of Washington, Seatle, WA, United States - 4-8-27 metaG | ecosystem: Host-associated > Plants > Roots > Rhizosphere >...
TGCCTCGCGTGCCACCAGGTCCACGCGCCCGCGGACGCAACCCAGACCGCGAGCTTCTTTGACCACCGCGAGCAGGCGCACTTCTCCGCAAGCCTGCTGCCCGTCGCCTCGGTCCTCCAGGGCGGGCGCCCGGTCAGGGTCTCGCGGGACCCGCGCCAGCGGGTCTGCATGGAGTGCCACGCGCCGTCTGCGACCCACCAGCTCGCGTCGTCGGACGACCGCACCCCCGCGGGGGTCCACGAGGGCCTGAGCTGCCGCGACTGCCACTGGTCCCATTCCAATTCGGCCAAGGCCTCGTGCAGCGCGTGCCATCCGGCGGATTCGCACTGCGGGATCGAGGTCCAGAAGATGGACACCAGCTTCCTTTCCCCCGAGAGCAGGCACAACGTCCACACCGTGGCCTGCGCGGACTGCCACCCGGACGGGATACCCAGGAAGTCGGTGCTGAGGAACTAGCGCGCCGGCCCATTGCCGGAGGCTAGGCGCTCCAAGGGCAATGTTGACCGGGACCGCGCGAGATGAGTCACTCGCGGAAGGCCTTGAACTGGATCCTGCACATGAAACTGATGCTCCTGAGTCTGGCATTCTGCCTCGTCTCCTCACCGGCTTTCTCCGCCGAGTCCGCCGCCCTCGCCGCGGCCCGTGCCCTTTTCGACGCAAAGAGATTTCCCGAAGCGCAGCTCGCGTTTGAGAAACTGGAGGCGGGCGACCCCGGCAACGCAGACATTCACTACTATCTCGGTCAGATAGCCATAGAGCGCGATGACGCCGACGCGGCGGTCCGTGAGCTGGAGCGAGCCACGGCGCTTTCCCCGGACAACGCGCGCGGGCACAACGCCCTCGGCGACGCCTACGGCCGCTCGGCCCAGAAGGCCGGGATGTTCAGCCAGTTCAGCCTGGCCCGCAGGAGCCTCGCCGAATACGAGCGCGCGGTCGCCCTCGACCCTGGCAACGCCGATTATCACGAGAGCCTGTTTGGATACTACGCAGGCGCGCCCTCCATCGTCGGGGGCGGCGCCGAAAAGGCGACCGCCGAGGCGGCCGTCATCGCGAGGCTCGACCCCCTGCGCGGCCACCAGGCCCATGCCACTCTGTACGCAACCGACGGGAAGTACGACCTCGCGCAGGCCGAGCTGGACGAGGTCCTTAAGGTAGCGCCCGAAGACTACGCAGCGCTCTACCAGGTGGGCCGAAACGCGGCCCTGAGCGGTCAGCGTTTTGACCAGGGCCTGGCATCCCTCCGAAAGTGTCTCGGCCTCGCGGCGCCGGAGGGCGCGCCGCCCCACTCCGCCGCTCAGTGGCGCATAGGTAACATCTTGGAAAAGAAAGGTGATACGAAAGGCGCGCGCGCCGCCTATGAGGCCGCGTTGAAGATCGATCCGAGATTCACGAAGGCGTCCGAGGCGCTCAAGAATCTCAAGTGAGTCCCGCGGCCTCCGTCCGCCTTTCGAGCGCCGTAGGCCAGGTCAATTTTGGGCTTTTCAAACATTTTAAACCGGTTTAACCTGTTTACGTGAAAAGGATCGAGGTAAGTGATGATGTCTATGAAACGCTGAAGAGGCTGACGACCGACTTTCACCAAAGCCCGAACGACGTCCTCGCCGCCCTCCTCAATGTCGGCGGCCTGCCGAATGCATCCGACGAGCCGCTGGTGGGACTGCTCCTGGGCGCCGAATTCCGCACAAAGTTCACCGACGCCGACAAGTACCTGGCGATCCTCGGCTGGACTGCGGCCAACCACGGTTCGGAGTTCAACGAATACATCCTTTCCCTGTCCGCATCCCCGAGCGGCCGCCGTTACCTGGGTTTGTCGCGGGAGGTGATCGTCGAGCAGTGCCGCCACAACCAGGCCCGGCAGATTCCCAATACGCACTATTGGGCGATCATGAACATCGACACCGCGACGAAGCGGCGGTTCTTGTCGCGCGTGCTCGAGTTCATCGGCTACCGCGAGGACGTGATCGACTTCGTCTGCGGCGTCATCGGAATCCGGCACGCGCCCCGGCGAATCGCGCAGCAGCCCGCCCCGTCGGCATGAAGGCCACGCTGCCGTTTGTCGCATGACGGGGCGCGCGGGGAGCCGGCCCTTGTGATGGATCGCGCCGGAGATGCGGGCTTCGCCGCGGGCTCACACGGATTCGCCATTCGGATCCCCGCGTCATTGACTAACATTGTCCGCCAACGCTAGCCTCGCGGCATGACAGACGCACTGAGGGGCCTGCTCGATAGGTACTTTATTAAGCAGCCCAGACTCAGGCGATTCGTCACGAACCTCCTGGAAGGAGACCGCGACCTGACCGTGCGGATTCTGGGGGAGCCGGTTCGCATCAATACAATCAAGGAACACGGCTACCTGCGTGCTGCCCGGTCCATGACCTCCAATTCATTCCTGGGTGATGAGATACCCGTGCTGTCGGGCATCATCTATCTCCTGAATCGCGCGGACTCCTTCGTGGACGCCGGCAGCAACGTTGGCGTGTACTGCGCGGTGCTTGGCAAATTCCGGCGGATGCAGCCGATCCCCTTGTATGCCTTTGAGCCCAACCCCGATACCTATCGGCGGCTGGTTGAAACCGCCGCCCCGCTCGGCGCGGAAACATTCAACTGCGCCCTGTCCGATCATGAGGGGGTGCTCGATTTTGTCTCCGGCACGGTCTCGCACATCTTCACCACGGCCGACAGCCAGTCGGGCTATACGCTGCGCGCCGCCCCGGTGAAGGTGCCTTGCAGGCGCCTGGATTCACTGCCGATCAAGGGCAACCGCATCATCGTGAAGATCGACGTGGAGGGACATGAACTGCAGGTGTTGCGCGGCGCATCCGGCCTCTTTGATGCCGGGCGAATCTACGCCTGCTATGTTGACGGGTTCAAGGACCCGGACGTCCCCAGCTTCCTCGCCGAAAAGGGCTTTAGGCTTTTTGACGGACGTTCCCTGGAAGAACAGCCCGAGGGTGCCTGCTATTCGCTGCTTGCCATCAGGTCCGACAAGCAGCCGGAGAAGAAATAGTCCTCACGTGCCGGATACGCTTCGCTAGAACGGCACGTCCTCGTCCACCGTGTCCTTGGGAGTCGCGGGACCCTTTGAGGGACCCCTGACTGGGGCGTCTCCCGCCACGGGCTCGGCCGCCTCGGCGGGCGCACCGGCACCGGCGCCCGGGGCTCCGTCGCCTCGGCCACCGATGAACTGGAAATTCTCGAGCACCACCTTCAGCTTGCTGCGCTTCTGCCCGGAGGTCTTGTCCTCCCACTGGTCGAACTTGAGTCGGCCCTCGACGAAGAGCGGGCGCCCCTTGACGCAGTACTTTGAGATGACCTCCCCTTGCTTGCCCCAGGCCTCGATGTCGACAAAGGCCGTCTCCTCGCGCGTCTGGCCGCTCTCATCCTTCCAGGACCGGCTGATCGCCAGCCCGAACTGGCAGATGGCCGTCCCCTTCGGCGTGACGCGCATCTCGGGATCGCGCGTCAGGTTTCCCATCAGGTAGACTTTGTTGAAGTTTGCCATGGGAGTTATACCTCCTGGACAAACGTGCGGTAGACGCTGCCGTTTAGCCTGAGCCGCTCGCGCAGCTGGGCGGGCCCCTGCGGGGGGGCGCTGAAGTTCACGTGGACATAGGACGCGCCGGTGAACTTGCGGTCGGTGACGCGCGCAAAGTCCCTCTTGCCGATGCTCTCCACGGCGGTCACGTCCCCGTGGACCGCGGCGATCTCCTTCTTCACTCCGTCGACGATCTGCTCGACGGTCTCCTGCTTGCCGCGGTTGTCCAGGATGAAGGTTGCGCGGTAGTTGCGTTTGGTCGGGTTGCTCATGGGATGTCTCTTCGATTTAGCTGGTTCATCGCCCGGTCGGGGCCGCCCGCGAGGAGCAGCTCCAGGCCCTGGACGTAGCTGGTGGTCTTTTGTTGGATGATGTTGAGTTGTTCTTCTGTAAAGCGTGCGAGCACGAAGTCCTTGAGGTCCATTTCCGGCGGGATCTTGGGGCCGACGCCGAGGCGCAGCCTGGCGAACCCGGCGCCCAGGTGCTCGAGGAGGCTGGCCACCCCGTTGTGGCCGGCGTCGCTGCCCGACACCGAGACCTTCACGAGGCCAAGGTCGATCGTGAGGTCGTCGTAGACCGCGGCGACATCCTCGGGGGCTATCCTGTGGTAGCGGGCGAGGGCCGCGACGGCGCGGCCGCTCTCGTTCATGTAGGTCTGCGGCTTGACGAGCCAGATCGAGCGGCCGGGGCCGAGCTCCATGCGGGCGACCACGGACTCGAAGTCCGGGGCGTTCCTCCAGGCGAGGCCGTGCTTCGACGCGTAGGCGTCGACGGCAACCCAGCCGAGGTTATGGCGCGAGAGCTCGTATTCGCGGCCCGGGTTACCCAGGCCGGCGACGAGCGAAATGGACATGACTCAAAGAACGGCCGGCGAGCGGGTCGCCGGCTGGAAATACTACTTCTTGGGAAAGCCGGGCTTTGCGCCCGGTACGGGGGCCGCGCCCTTCTTGTCGCCAGGGGCAGGGGCTGCGCCCTTCTTGTCGCCAGGGGCAGGGGCCGCGCCCTTCTTGTCGCCCGGGGCGGCGGCCTTTGCGTCTCCAGCCGGAGCCGCCTTGCCATCGCCCACAGGGGCGGCTGCGGCATCGCCACCGGCGGCGGCTGCGGCCGCCGCTGCTGCAGCTGCCTCGGGGGTGCCCTCCAAGGGAACCTCGGCTGCGACAACCTCCTGCACGATCTCGGCGACGGGCTCGACGCAGGAGACGACCGGCTGGCCCTTGTCGTCCAGGAAAGTGACTCCCGCGACGGGCTTCAGTTCGCCCACCTTGATCGTCTGGCCTACATTGAGGGCGGTGACGTCAACCTCGATGATCTCCGGGAGGTCTGTGGGCAGGCAGCGGACGCGCAGGACGTGGGACGCGATCTCGAGCACGCCGCTCTGGTTCTTGACGCCGAAGGACTCCCCGGTCACCCGCACGGGCACGCGGATCTCGAACTTCTCGTCGGGCTTGACCTCGTGGAGGTCCACGTGGAGGTACCGGTCCGTGATCGGGTCCCTCTGGATCTCCTGGAGGAACGAGAGGGCCTTATCGGCCTTGTCGTCGCGGTTGAGCTCGATCAGGAGCGAGCGGCCCGCGACCGTCTTGAGGAGCTTCGTGAATTCCGGGACCTCGATGGAGAGCTTCTCCGGGTCCGAATGCTTCCCGTAAAGGATGGCGGGGATGCGGTTTACCTTGCGCAGGCGGCGCGAGGCGCTGCGCCCGGTCTGGGTACGCGTCGCGACTTTCAGTGTGAGCGGAGTTTTCATGGATTCGTTCCCCCTGGTCCCCCGAGAATCGGAGGCAGGCGTAGTTGAAAGGGAAGATTAGAAAGGCCGGGCAATGGGAAATCAACCAAATCTTCAACGGGCCCAGCGGGCCCGCGCCCCTTCTCCTGAGCGCACCCTCGCGCGTCGCCCTTTGCGGCGGGTTTTGGCTCGCAAGGCCAGCGGCCTGTTTCAAGCGTGGTTGCCCCATGCACCCCACCCTCGCGACCCTTGGCATCAGCGCACTTATGGGACTTGCAGCGACCGCGCGGGCGGCCTCGCCGTCCTGCTGGGTGTATTTCGGCACCTCGGCGACGGATTCGAGCCGGGGACTCTACCTTTCCAGGCTCGACCAGGACACCGGCTCCCTCTCGCCGGCCGTCCGCGTGGCGGACAAGTCGGACTCCGTCTTCGTGGCCTTTTCGCCAGACAGGAGGCACCTCTATTCCCTTGCCGAGGTTCCGGGCGCAGGGAGCCGGCCTGTGGAGGCCATCGAGACCTACGAGGTCAACGCGTCGACCGGCGCCTTGAAGAACGTGGGCGAGCGAGTCGTCGACGGCTCCGAGGCCTGCCACATCAGCGTCGACCCGTCGGGAAGGTGCGTGCTGACCGCCAATTACGGCGACCACTATGTTGAGGTGTTCCCGATTCGCGCCGACTCGACGGTCGGCGAGCGCAGCTGCGTCATCCACCACAAAGGCCACGGCCCCGACGCATCCCGCCAGGAGTCCGCCCATCCCCACTCGATCAACGTGGACTCCTCGGGCAGGTTCGCGATCGTGGCGGACCTGGGCCTCGACAAGGTGTTTGTCTACCGGTTCGACGCGGCAGCGGGCACGCTCTCGCCAAATGATCCCCCGTTCGCCGTGGTGGCGCCGGGAGCCGGTCCGCGCCACTTCGCGTTCCACCCGGACGGCAGGCACGTATTTGTGATCAACGAGATGGGGGGTACCATCACCGCCTTCAATTGGGACAGTGAGAAGGGAATACTCACGCCCTATGAGACCGTTCCGATAGTGAGAAAGGACTTCAGGGGACTGAACAAGTCCGCCGAGGTGGTCGTGGCGAGGACCGGCAACTTTGTCTACGGCTCGAACCGCGGCGACGACAGCATCGTCGTGCACGCGTTTGACCCGTCCACGGGACAACTGACCTTCGTCCAGAGGATGGGCGACGGGATCAAGGTCCCGCGCAACTATGCCATCGACCCGTCGGGAAGGTGGCTCGTCTGCGGGAACCTCGAGGCGAATACGGCGACCGTGTACAGTATAGACGCGCAATCCGGCCGCCTCTCGCTTGTCGGGTCAATTTCGGTGCCGGAGCCGCTTTGTGTTCGGTTCCTGCAGATGTAAGGGGATGCCCGGCTGCCAATTTATTCTTGCCCGCATTCCCGGCGTGTCCGTACTACAACCCTTCCGCCCCCAAAAGGGCTCGGTGGAAATTGCCCGGTAGCTCAGTGGCAGAGCAGGTGACTGTTAATCACTTGGTCGCTGGTTCGATCCCAGCCCGGGCAGCCATTTATCATAAATGGCTTAGGTATTTTTTGATTTCTGCAAAATAATCTGCTTGGCCACTTCTTGGCCACATTTGAGGTCCTATAAGATTCGCGAAAATCACTAAATGGACCGCTATCAGGATGTCACCGATGCAATTGGATTCGGAGGCCGTCGAGGGCCAGGGGCAGGTCACTTTGACATTCGTCCCCTCCTCTGGATGTTGCACAGCGATGCGCTCGAGATTGTTGTGGGCGTTTGCCCGAGGCCCGAGATTGAATTTCGTGGTGCCTCATTAGCCTCAAACGGCTTTTTGCCAAAGCTTCCATTGCTTGACCGTGAATCATGATCCGAGAAAACTTCTTCCCGCCTAAGGAGCCGAGGCCTAGATCAGAGGAGAACTCCAATCGCAATATCTCCAGCCATCCTAACTTTGCCGCCTTTGCAAGTCGCAACATACCGATCCAATGACCTTCAAGATCCGAAGGATCTGCTGGTTAGGGTCATTGATGAACGCAAAGGCTGATGCCCTTCGGAAACATCACGGCGGTGAGGTTTCGGGGACGGATGATCACACTTATGCAAAGCATCGTCGAAAAAAAATACTTCGCGCGCCTAAAGCAAGTGGCGCTCTTCCCAGTTCACCTTCTGCTCACATCCCGTTTCCGAATGGTTGGATATGTGTTGCTCTTCCCGATTTACAGTCTGCTCGACGCCCGTTTCGGCTTCACGGTCTTCTTTCGGCATGCGGGTAGTTGGTGGGCATATACTCGTGGCAAAATCTTTCCTGTGCCTGCCCCAAGGGTGTATGTGCTGGAGTACTTCCGGCGTTTTGTGCCGGGCAAAGGCAGCTTGGTCTTCGATGTTGGCGGGGAGCTTGGCTACGAGACCGAGCAGTTTTCGAGGATGGTCGGCCCAGGGGGCCGCGTCGTGGTGTTCGAGTGCCTGCCGGATCACATTGCACGTTTGCGAGCCCTCGCATCCCGGCGTAAGAATATTTGCATAGTTGAACGGGCTTGTTGGGACAAGGCAACCAAACTCGAGTTTTTTGTAGGCCACACCCCAGGCAGCAACACGGCTGTGGCCTCTGCCCGTGGCCAACATGGCCAGGCCCTCGCCAACCAACTAAGCCCAAAACTTACAGTAGAAGCTGATACCCTCGACTCGCTTTGGCGAGATTACGCGGGAGGTCAAACGGTGGACTTCCTAAAAATGGATATCGAAGGGGCAGAATACGAGGCACTTGCTGGCGCTGCCGAAATGTTGCGCCAAACTCGCCGGGCGGTCATTGCCGCCTACCATATCCGAGACGGCGTGCGAACCGCGAATCGCGTAGCGGAGATGATGCGATCTGCAGGTTTCCGCGTTGAAATAGGCGACAATTACCACGTGTATGCACACCGCATCTAATTACGATTGACCGGCTTTCGCCTCGACCCGCAGGCATAAGAAGGGGGCAATCTCGTCGGTAAGTAGGATCAGGTCCCTTATGGGCAGTTGATCGAATTCGATAAGGAGCTGCAGCACTGCTGTCCGAAAAGCGGGTTAAGTTGATTTTTTAACATACACTTGGAACGACGATTATAGAGTTTTCGGGGTGTGCTCCATTTTGTGTTCGCTCGGCGTCTTTGCGCCATGATGGCCCGGATTCATACCGGCCATGGCCACTCCGACCGTATTCACCCAAGTCCTTTCGCTCGGGCACCACGAGACGTTTCACCGCTGCGTCGAACGCTATTGTGGCGACGCCTGCATAAAATCTTTCTCGTGCTACGACCAGTGGCTGGCGATGGCGTTCGCGCAGCTTACCTCTCGCGAGAGCTTGCGCGATCTGGAGGCTTCGCTCGGCGCCCGCCGAGCGCTGCTCTATCAGATGGGGTTTCGCGGGCGAGTAGTGCGGAGCACGCTGGCAGACGCGAACGAACGCCGCGACTGGCACATCTTCGCCGATTGGGCGCAGACACTCATTCGCCGAGCCCGCAAGCTTTACGCCACAGAGCCTTTTGCGCTCGAACTGGAGCAGACGGTCTACGCTCTCGACGCCACAGTGATCGACCTGTGCCTGAGCCTGTTTCCTTGGGCGTATTTTCGCTCCACCAAGGCGGCAATCAAGCTGCACACCTTGCTGGATCTGCGAGGCCCCATCCCCACGTTTGTCGCTCTGACAGAGGGTGCGGTCCACGACGTCAATATCCTCGACGACCTGCCGATCGAGCCGGGTGCGATCTACGTCATGGACCGAGGCTATCTGGACTTCGCTCGCCTCGCCCGGATCGCTCGCGCGGGAGCGTTCTTCGTCATCCGCGCCAAATCGAATCTGAAATTCCATGTCGCGAAGAGTCGTCCCGTGGATACCACTTGCGGCTTGCGTTGCGATCAAATGATCCGGCTGCGCGGTTTCTATTCGAAGCAAGGCTATCCCGAGGCGCTGCGCCGAGTGCGCTTCTACGATTCCAAGCAGGAACGCTCCCTGGTCTTCCTGACCAATCACTTTGGGTTGACCGCGTTTCAGGTGACCGAGGTGTACCGAGCACGCTGGCAGATCGAATTGTTTTTCAAATGGATCAAGCAGCACCTTCGCCTGCGCGGCTTCTTCAGCAACGACCCCAACGGCGTGCGCGTCCAGGTCTGGACCTCCATCTGCGCCTACCTTTTGGTGGCCATCGCGAAGAGGGAAAACGCGCTCCGTCAGAGTCTGCACCAAGTTCCGCAAGTCGTCAGCCTCTCCTGCCTGGAGAAAGTGCCTCTGGATGAATTGTTTGCGAAACATAATACAACGAATGAGCCGTTTGATATTCCTATTCAGCTCGAAATCAATGGGTTCTGATCAGACAGCTGTGGCACCGTCCCTTCAAAATTGAGACCTGGCAGATCATTCGCAGTCATCGGAGTAATTCACGAACAAGGCGCAATATCCATTCGCTCAAATCGGCCCCGTAAGAGCGCTAGGAATGGGTATACCCGCCCCATGCATCTCAGGCTAAAGCGGCTGCCTTTTTCTCAGCCTCTTCCAGTTGCTCTCTTATGGCCGCACGAAGAGCGGGAGACCGCACCAATGAATCTTCAAAGCTTTCCCTTTCTTCAGACGGTGTTTCGGGTGCGGAAGCTGGTGCCTCTATAGTGGGTTGCAGGAGGCCGAGCAATCGAGCCTGCGCCTCGATGGACCGGATAACGATCGCAGCCCCTCGTGCCGCCTCTGGGTCTGTCGGGGTCTGGGCGACTGGCAGCCACGCCTTCAGAACGGCGTCAAGGCGGTCCAATTCGAGCCGGCGCCATGTCTCAGCCCCGTCATGGCTTCCGGCTTTTAGATCCTCGAGAACGGACCGAAGGTAATCCGAGACGGTTCCAACACTGACGTTCAGTTTTTCAGAGATTTCCCGCACTGTGAGGCCTTCAAGTCTCAGAGTCCATGCGTCGGCGCATCGAGTCTCACGCTCGGCGGTCCGCACGTCGTTGACGTGCCGGAGCTGGTTGGGCATCCGGGGTTGGGATATGGTTTCGGGTATCATCGTTCTTCAATGGTTTCGATCCCGGACCTACTGAAGAATGCACTCCACGGAGGCGGCGGCAGCACTAAGTCGGCATCGGGGTTCATGTTGAGGCAAAAACCCCTTGGCGGCCAGAATCGGGCGCATTCGGGTGAGTTTGGTGAGTTTCAATCGGTTTTTCCGATAAAGTCCCATTATTCATCTCACGTAGGGACTTTACTGAAATTGCCGTTTCAAACTCACCAAAGTCACCAACCGGCTTCTGGAATGCGAAGCGCGTGAACCCTCCATGCGCCTTTTCCGACTCCGCTTTGCAGACGCTTACCAAGTGCGGCCATAGCCTTCCTAGACGTTTGGCGAGCCGCTTTGCAGACAGCTTGCCCTCAAACGATGGATCGACTTCCACAAGCGCCCTTAGCAATTCTGCGGACGTTCCATTGAATGGTCCGGCCAGTAACAATTCGAGCAATGCCGCTCCTATGTTGTCGTTCTCCAGATTGAAACGCCCTTTGTCCAATTCGGCGGCCTGAAGCGCGGCAACAGCCTGGGCCTGTAGTGCGGCGGTCGTTCGGGCTTCCGGCCCATTGTGCGGCTTGGCGCTGGCAATGGCCCGGCCAATACGGACGGCCAACGAAGCGAAGTCCGGATGGCGGGCGTTTAGACCTGACGGCACGGGGTCCTTGTCGGCTAGGGCGTGCCTAAGTTTATCGACGATCCAACTGAGGCTGGCGTCTCGGTTACGCAGGATTTCGTTAGATAGTTCGGTTTCTGCCGTCGCCCCCTCCCGGCGGTTGAGGCGCACAACTAAAAGCCGGTCGGCTAGCCCGGCATCGGCGGCGAAGGCTGAGAGGGACCCCGGAAGTTGGACACGGGGGGTCGGTCCCGTTAGATCAAAAACAGACCCGATCCCGCCATGTCAAAGAGACGTCACCACAGTGCAGAGTTCAAGGCCAGGGTCGCGCTGGAAGCGCTCAAGGGTATTGAGCCCGTCCACGTGATCGCAGCCCGATTCGAGGTACACCCGACCCAAGTCACCGCCTGGAAGAAGGAGATCGCCGATCGTTTGCCGGAGTTGTTCGGCAAGCGCAGCGACCACGACCCGCATGACGCAGAGGAGCGCGAGAAGGAACTGTACCGCAAAATCGGTCAACTTCAGGTTGAGAACGATTGGGCGAAAAAAAAAGTTGCAGAGCTTGGACTGTGATCGCCGCCGCGGCCTGATCGAGAAGGACCACCCGAAGATGACGGTGAAGCGCCAATGCGAGTTCCTGGGCGTGCCACGGGCGACGCATTATTACCGCCCGCGGCCGGCCTCGGCCCAAAACCTGGCCCTGATGCGGGCGATCGACGAGCTGCACCTGGCCTATCCGCAGTTTGGGTCGCGCAACTTCGTCTATTGGCTCAACCGCGAGGGCTGGCGGGTGAACCGCAAGCGGGTGCAGCGCCTGATAAGGAAGATGGGCCTGGAGGCCCTGGTTCTCAAGCGCCGCGGGCTGTCTCGGCCGCATCCCGGTCACCCGGTCTACCCGTATTTGCTCAAGGGTATGGAGGTGACGCGGCCGAACCAGGTTTGGAGCGCCGACGTCACCTACGTTCCCATCCGCGGCGGCTGCGCCTACCTGGTCGCGATCCTGGACTGGTACAGCCGCAAGGTCCTCTCCTGGGAGCTCTCCAACACCCTCGATGCCGGCTTTTGCGCCCGGGCTCTTCGCCGGGCGCTCTCCCAGTACGGCAATCCCGAGATCTTCAACACGGACCAGGGCAGCCAGTTCACGAGCGCCGAGTGGCTCGGCGTCTTCAAGGATCGGCCGACCCGCATCTCGATGGATGGCCGCGGCCGGGCCATCGACAACATCTTCATCGAGCGGCTCTGGCGCACGGTCAAATACGACGAGATCTACCTGAAGGACTACGTCTCGCTGATCGACGCCCACGCCCAGCTCGACACGTTCTTCC
>Ga0265320_10002727_pt1 | contig 12212 bp, 7 predicted proteins | sample 4827metaG_FD_202087 | JGI IMG/M metagenome (GOLD analysis project Ga0265320, IMG submission 202087) | Rhizosphere microbial communities from Carex aquatilis grown in University of Washington, Seatle, WA, United States - 4-8-27 metaG | ecosystem: Host-associated > Plants > Roots > Rhizosphere >...
GGAAGCTCGGAATTCGAAGTGGTCATGTCAAAACATAACCCGAATGAAATGTCTTAGATAGCCCTTAACGCCCTTGAAAACTAAGTGACATTGGGTTGCCAACCGGCGCCCGGCCGACCTGTTGACCGGCGACGAACAGGCGGGTTAGCAACCCGCCGCAGGTTGCCAACCTGCCCCACAGGATTGCGCCGCTGACGGCTACTTCCCGAACGCGTCCACCAGGGACATCACCTTGAGGTTCTTGCGCAGATCGTCCGCGCTCGCGCCGCCGGCGATGGTGATTTCGACCGGCTGGCCGGGCAGAAGATCGAAGTAGTTGTCCGACGGCGTCGCTTCGAGCGAGCCGAAGGAAACCCACACGCTGCGAGCCAGCACGGGCGAGGAAAGCCGCAGCCGGGTCCCGTCCAGCTCGCTCTTGATCTGGGCCTGCGGCAGCTTCACGTCCTTCGTGGGCGCCACGAACAGCACGTTGCTCGACACCGTCTTGCCGCCGACAATCAGGTCCGCCGCGACGAAGCTGCGGTTCGGATCGGCGTCCTTGGGTAACGGGAATTGCAGGTAGACATTGCTCGAGAGCGCCGCCACCTGGATGCTCTGCGACTTGTCGCTGAGCGTTGCGCCGTCCACGCTCATGATGCGGACGCGAAGTTCGGCCTTGGCTGGTGCGGTGCGATCGGAGACCACGTAGACGGCCACCCCGCCATTCTCCTCGTGCGGCGAAACGAGCAGGTCGTTGTAGAACCGCCGGGCGTAATACTGGAGCGCCTTCCAGCGGCCGTAGTAATCGAGGCTCGACCACGAGGCCACCGGCCAGCAGTCGTTCAGTTGCCAGTAAATGGAGCCCATGGTCCGCGGGCGATTGCGGCGCAGGTGTTCCGCGCCCACCTTGATGCCCTCTGCCTGCAGCACCTGGCTGGCATACAGGAATGCGGCGAAATCGCGCGGTTCCGGATAGTCCCGCAGCAAGTACTCGTGGATGATGGCGTTGCCCGCCGTGTTCTTCTGGTGCGCCAGCATGACCGGCGTGGTGATGCCGGTGCGATCCTCCGGGACGGTGAACGCTTCGACCGTGCGCATCTCGGGGAACGATTGAAAGCCATACTCGGTCATGAAGCGCGGATTGTGCTTTTCGTAGTCGCGGAAAGGCACGCGCCCGTGCCAGACGCTCCAGTCGTGCATGTCGCCGGACTGGTAGGCGTCGGAGATCTCTTCATAGTCGGCGCTCGGCGAGCTGGGCCAGTACGGGGTCTCTGGCGTCAGCCGTTCGACAACCCGGGGCAGGATCCCGCTGAACACCGTGAGGTAATCCTCCCACATGCGCCGGCTCACTTCGGAGGGAAGCTTGGCCGCGCCATGCCAGCCGAAGGCGCCCTCGGTTTCGTTGTTGCCGCACCACAGCACGATGCTGGGATGATTGCGCAGCCGCCGCACCTGATCTTCCGCCTCCGCGGCGATGCTCTGCTTGAAGGGATAGGTACCCGGCTGCCAGTCGTTGCCGAACATGAAATCCTGCCAGATCATGATGCCGAGGCGGTCGCACATGGCGTAAAACTCGTCGGTCTCGTAATAGCCGCCGCCCCAGTGGCGGATCATGTTCATGTTGGCGTCCACGGCCGATTGCAGCACCTGGCGATACTGCTCGCTGGTGACGCGAGTGGGGAAACTGTCGAACGGGATCACGTCCGCGCCCTTGCCAAAGACGGGGATGCTGTTGATCACGAATTCGAAGGAGCGGCCCCACTTGTCGAGGTCGCGGCGCAGTACGACGGAGCGCAGACCGGTGCGGGCGATGACTTGATCCTGCCAGGCGCCGGCCTTCAGTCGCGCGCGAAACTCGTAGATTGGCTGAGCGCCGTAGCCCGCGGGATACCACAGCTCGGGCTTCACGATCTCGAGCGGCAGATCGATGTGGTTCACGCCGTCGTGCAGATCCACCCGGCGCGTGGCCAACTGGCGCTTGCCCGCGTGCGCGTATTCGAGTGTGACATCGGCTCCGGGAATGTCGCCCGCCGCCATGACCTCGACCTCGGCGACTACGTGCGCCACCTCGGCGGTCACGTCGCGCTGGCGGATGTGGAAGTCGGAGATCCGCGCGTCATCCCAGGCCTCGAGTTTCACCGGGCGCCAGATGCCGCTGGTCACGAAGCGCGGTCCCCAGTCCCAGCCGTACTCGTAGGCGGCCTTGCGGATGTAAGTCTTCTCCTCGGTGTGTGTCTTCTCGCGCCACTTGTCGGTTGCGGCCACCTTGGCGGCGGCCTTGATCGGCGACGGGAAAGAGATCACGAGCTCATTGGCGCCTGCTTTCAGGTGTGGCTTCACGTCCACCCGCCACTCGCGGAACATGTTGTCGGCCGTCAGCACCGGCGTGCCGTTGAGAGACACGTCCGAGTAAGTGTCGAGGCCCTCGAATACCAGCTCGATGTGACGACGCTTGAGCAGTTCGTCGCTGGCCTGGATCGTGCCGCGGTATTCCCAGTCGGCGTTCTCGATCCATTGCAGCTTGGCCTCGTTGTCGCGATAGAACGGATCCGGGATGAGCTTGTTCCGCAGCAGATCGAGGTGCACGCAACCGGGCACCTCTGCGGGATGCCATTCGGCGGAGTCCCCGCCGCGCTGCCTGAATTCCCAATTGGAGTGGAGGAGGACCGTTTGCTTCCCCATGGTCTGGCCGTAGCATGTCACCGCGGCAACCAATGCCGCAAGTAGAAGAGCCGTTCGTTTCGTCATGAGTCTCGCCTCGAACGATCTTCGCATACCTGCCATTGGGCTACCGCCTCACTCGAGGCGGAGATCCCGCCGGGTCCAAGTGCATGGCCACCGGCCGGCTTCTTATGCACTTCGGGATGGTGTGCGGTCCAGGCGTTAGCGGCGTCCAGCGAGTAAGAAGACCCGATCTTGGGGGGACCTTAATAATTTAGGACCTTGACACCCGCAATCCTTCGTACTACGATCTTGACTAACAGGTTTTAATTCTGTACTCGGAGCGGACATATGAAGAATTCAGCGACGGTGTTGACTAAGCGTCAAAAACAGGCCACGGTTCGGAAGTGGGCGGCGTGGATTCTCACGCAGCGTACCCGTGCTGCCAAGGCGAAGGCTTGAGCCGATTTAGAACGGGTCTGACTCCGTTTCCATCTTGGCTTTGGGCTCGTCCTGCTCGACGGCGCCTCCCGGATTACCCGACTTCAGCAGCTTGTAAACGATCCGGCTGGACGGCAGATTCTGTTCGGCAAAATCGATCCCCTTGGCGCTGATCAGGATTTCGCTGGTGTTCTCATCGCGGCGCACCAGCTCCTTCTCCTTCAGGTACCAGATCGTGAATTCCAGGTATTCCCTAGGAAGCGCCATCTTGGCTTCCATATCCATAATCGAAAGGCTGGGTTTATCGGGGTCGGACTTGCGCCGGTTATACAGCAGGCAGAGTACCCCCAGCCGGCGGTTCATCTCCGCGTCGATGCCGACCACGAACTCCTTCATTTCGAAGACCGGCATCGGGCCGCCGCTCTGCTGGGCGAGCGCCGAGTCGTACTCCGCCCTGGCCTCCGGGTCGGATAACACCTGGTAGGCTTTCTGCAATAGAACGAATTGGTCCGTGTTTCCGGTTTCGGGGTTGTCGGGATGGTAGCGCGCGGCCAGCAACCGGTATACCCGCTGGATGGTGGGCAGCTCCGCATTGGGGCTGATCTGCATCAGCTCGTAGTAATCGACAAAATCGGCCATCTCACCCCCTAACCGAAAACGGTGGTGCAGGACCGCCGTCCCGCCTGGACGACGCCAGGCACTACTCAGGTTACATCGGATGCGGGGTGGCGGGTGCCGGCTGGCAGGCGAAGTCCCAGGTCTGCACGTTTCGCTCGCCGGCGGTGTATTCGATGACCGCGTATTCGCCGGGCTCGAGCGGCTGCTGCGGCCAGATCTGGTACAGGCCGTCGTCCACCTGCTTGCGGAAGACCGGGATGTCCACTTCCTTCTCGATGACTTCGTTGGTCACCGGCTGCACGTCCCACTCCTGCACCACGCGTACGCCCTTCTTGGGCATCATCTTCACGATGCCGAAGTTCTCGTCGTGATCGAGGCGGAAGTAGAACTCCGGGCGGGCGGAGGTCATGACGCTGGCCGAGTGCTCCCCTTCCAGCTCGACGGTGGTCTTGCCTGAAACCACGGGAATCGGGGCCAGGCGCTTCAGGATCGACCGGCTCTTCTTGTTGACAGCCTTCGACTCGGCCTGCTTCAGCGTCTTGACCTGCTTGCCCTCGAGGAAATAGACACCGGCGCCGACCGGCACGCGCTCCACCTCCTCGCGTTGCTCGCGCTCGAACTTGTCCTCCGCGGCGATCTCGGCCGCCTCCTTTTGGAGTTTCTCCTGGCGCTCCTGCTTCTCCGTTTCGGTACGCTTGAAGTCCACCAGGCTGACCGGGACCTCCTCCCAATCGCTGCGCTCGATACTGTAGAAGCGCACGCGGTCGCCCTCGACCTTGTACTCGCGAACGAGGTGGTAGTTGCCGTCTGTCAGGTACAGGCGGAAGTCCGCTCCAAAAGCCACGGCCGCCGCCAGCAGGAGGACAATCAGGGTTCGAACCATCTGACTGTTTGATTGTAGCGCCGGGAATTCGGTTTCCTTGTCAGCGGGGAGCCGCGACCGTCTGGAAACGGACTGGAGTCTCCGCTCGGTGACTGGAGCAGACCTCCAGACCCGCCTGGAGGCACCCGCGCAGACCCGCCCCACCAACGTTCGCGGTTCGGTGCCGCCTTGCTGCCTACCGATCCTCCGCCAGCCGGCGGAGCCGGTGCATTTCCTTCTCCTGGGCACCCAGTTGCTTCTTCAGCGCCTCCACCTCGGCCTTGAGCTCGTCCCGCTGGTGGACAGCCCCGGCGTCCTGGGCGGCGGGCGGTCGCGCGACGGGCTGGCCGATGAACTCGATCCATTGCTCCACATCGCGGCCGCGCGCCTTGATTCGCAGGCGGACGTCCACCACATCGGCAAGGCGCTGGTAATCGATGCTGCCCTCGCGGAGCATGTCCCGGTCGAGCGTTCGGGTGATGCGTTGAGCTCCGTCCTGGATTTCGAGCGTCGCGCTGGCGGCGTCGCGGATCGGACGGGCGCCGCGGTCCCACTCGATGAGCAGCTGGCCGCCCACGTCCGCCACCCACAAGGCCAGCGAGGGCTGCGGCGCGGACTGTATGTAGTACTGGACCGCGCCAAATGCTGCGGCGGAGACGAGCGCCAGGGCGAGCAGCGCCCACATCCACTTCTTTGGGCGCCACGGCTCGGCCCGCGCAAAACTCGGAATCTCCAGGGGCTGCTCCTCCGCCTCCACCTGCGCTTCCGCTTCGCGTTCCGGGATTGCCGGCGCCGCGACGGGGAGGGGGACAGGCTCAAGCGGAGCCGGCGCGGCGGGCTTCGCGGGCGCCAGAGCTTCCATGCCCGGTTCCGGCACCAGCCCGTGGCGGCGGGCGACGCTGGTGAATTCCCCGTAGCTGTATTCCGCCTGGACCGCGCCAGTGTGCTCGCGGAAGAAGAAGCCCGCCCGAGCGGGGCCGTAGTGATCGGGCCTGACGACCAGCGCCACCTGCCATCGTTGTGGAAAGTACGAATCGTAGATCTCGCGATCGCGGGGAGAGAGCTCCACGCCGCTCCGGGTGTGGGAATGGTACCAGCCTACCGGCTCCAGGCCGCGCAACTCACGCTCCCGCCGGGGCGCGTATAGCAGCTCCTTCAGCGCGGCGCGGTCGCGCTCCGAAAGGACGAACCGGGGTCCGAAGGCATGCTCGCACTCCAGCGGGCGGTAGGTGAGGACTCGAATCCGGTCGCCGTCGGCCGTGCCGAACAGCACTCCGCCCACTTCCATCCCGCCGTGCCGGAAACGGAACAGACCGTCCACGGCACTGGCGCAAACCTCTTCGAGTGCAGCAACGGCATACTCGATTTCGATGGCGTGGCCCTCCACGCCCCAGGAACGAAACTCGCTACCCACATTCTCGGTCGCCATACGCGATAGGTGCACTCCAACTTTACCCTCGCCCCAGGCGAGGTAGCAAGGGTACGGCGGTGCGGCGATGGTACTTCGCCCTCCTGCGTACCGGGCGGCTGCCTCCCGGCAGGCGGGTCTGGAGACCCGCCGCAGGCGTGGACGCCTGCCCCACGCGGCTCGGACGCCTGCCCCACACGGCGTGGCCAGGAAAGTTTTTGCAGTTTCTTTTACGAATTGTTACATCCTGGCGAGCCGATTGCTCGTCTCTATGAGCGAAGGGAGTCTGGCGATGAGAACAGTATTGATTATTCAAACGCCGGTTCGTAAGGAGACGAAGGGATGGGCGTACTGTCCGATCTGTACGCACACGGTTGAGGCGCAGGTCGTCATCTCTGGAAAGAGGCTGATGACGAAGCCGGGACAAAAATGTCCCCGATGTTCCTCTTCCATGGAGCCGGCATCCGTCGTAAGATATGAGACTGCGGCCTGAAGTCCTTTTAAGGATTGCGGGGCGTGTTCCGGTTGTGCTGTATTGGATGTAGAGTAGAGAGACCAATGCGAAAGAAGCGGATCCCGCCGACCGAGCCGGTGATTTCGAGCGAGATTCTCGCCCAGGCGAAGCGCCAGGCGCATCCGGACAAGCTGCCGCCCAAAGGCAAGTGCGTGGTCTGCGGCGCCGAATGTGCCTCGAACTCGACCGAGCATCTCTGCTGGGTCTGCCGCCGCTTGAAGATCAGCGCCTGGTACGAATCCGAGCAGCAAATGCCTGCCCAAGAGTAGTTCTTACCGGTTGTTCACCGGCTGTCCAACGAATCCACCTGCTGTAGCGTCACTTTCCGGCGGCTGCAGGACACTCCGGATAAGTTGGACCACGAGCAGCTGGCGCGGCTTACGGGAGCGATGTACGAGGTGTTGGCTGAGCTTGCTCGTAGATGAACCCTGCCGCCGCGACATCCTCGACCCCCAGGCCATTGGATTTGAAAATCGTCGGGGCGTCAGTTCGGTTCCAGGTCCGTTTGCCGGTTGCCAGATCGGCGAGCTCCGCCAGCCGTGGGCTGTTCCAGCCCTGCTCGTTGAGCGCCAGGATCAGGTCGCCGGATTCCATGCGCGCCTGCTCGATTGAATCGACGGCGATGAGGCCCGCGCCAAGGACCAGCTCCGACGGCAGTTCCCGGCGCGTTGGGTCGTTCGATCCCACGGCGTTGATGTGCGCGCCAGGGGCCACCCACGCTGCTTCGAGGACCGGGTCTTTGGACCTGGTCGCGGTGACGATCACGTCGGCCCCGCGGACGGCGGTCTCCGCGGAATCCACCGCCTCCACCGCCACGCCGTACGCTTCCGAGCACTCGCGGGCGAAACGGACGCGGCGCTCGGGATCGCGGCTCCAGACACGCACGCGCTGGAACGGCCGCACTACAAGCATTGCCTCGACCTGGCTGCGGGCCTGGAACCCGGTACCGATAACCGCCAGCTCCCGCGCATCGGGCCTGGCCAACAGATCGGTGGCGAAGCCGCTCGCGGCGCCGGTGCGGATCTGTCCCAGGGCATTGGCCTCGAACATCGCCAGTGGCCGCGCGTCTTCGGCGGCATACAACACCGCCATAAAGTGCGCCCCATGTCGCGGATGGCTGGAGTAGACCTTGGTGCCGAAGTAAGGGCCGAAGCTGCCCGCCAGCATGTGCAGCATCGCACCGGAAGGAACCCGGAGGCGGCGGCGCGGAAGGTTTTGAGCCTTGCCCGTCCCCAGGTCTTCGAACACTTGCCGCATGAGAGCGACCGCGTCCCGCATGGGGAACAGCCGCCGTACGTCGGCTTCGGTGAATATCGGGACAGCCATCAGCTTTCAGCCCTCAGCCCAAAAACCCCCGTGCGCCCGCGATCGCCGTCGGCACGGCAGATCGCAACTTTGGATTCGCTGAACATCGGAACATCCATCGGCTCACCCCTCAGCCCTCCGGAGCTGACAGCTGATAGCTGACGGCTGACAGCTATCTTTTCGCCGGGTCCGGGAGCTCCGGGTTGACGCCCAGTTCGCCCAGCGACTGGGCGGCGCGCGCGGCGTCGAACTTGCCGTCGCGGGCCAGGCGCGAGAGCGTCGCGGCCACTATGTGCTTCGCGCTCACTTCGAAGAAATCGCGCAGGTGTTCGCGATTCTCGCTGCGGCCAAAGCCGTCGGTTCCTAGCGCCAGCAGCCGGCCGTCGAGCCACGGGGCGATCTGGTCGGCAATCGCCTTCATGTAATCCGACGAGGCGATGATGGGCCCCTGGGTGCCTTCGAGGATCTGCCGGATGTAAGGCTGCCGCACCGGCTCCGCCGGATGCAGGCGGTTCCAGCGATCCACCGCCAGAGCCTCGCGCCGCAGCTCGCTGTAGCTGGTCACGCTCCAGACGTCGGCCGCGATTCCGTACTTCTCCGCCAGCATCTGCTGGGCCTTGACGGCCTCGTTCAGCATGGGGCCGCTGCCGAAAAGCTGCACCGTGGCCTGGCCGCCCTCCGCCGCCTTGAATCGATAAATGCCTTTGAGAATGCCTTCCGCCGCGCCTTCGGGCATCGCCGGCTGGGCATAGTTCTCGTTGTAGACGGTCATGTAATAGAAGATGTCTTCGTTGTCCTGGTACATGCGCCGCAAGCCGTCCTGCAGGATGACGGCGATCTCGTAGGCGTAGGCCGGATCATAGGCCACGCAGGTAGGCAGCACGCTCATCAGCAGGTGGCTGTGGCCGTCCTGGTGCTGCAGGCCTTCGCCGTTGAGAGTGGTGCGACCGGCCGTCGCGCCCACGATGAATCCCTTGCCGCGGGAATCGCCGAACGCCCACAGCAGGTCGCCCATGCGCTGCAACCCGAACATCGAGTAATAGGTATACAGCGGAATCATGGGCAGGCCGAAATTGCCGTAGGCGGTGCCTGCCGCGGTGAACGACGCCATGGCCCCGGCCTCGGTGATGCCTTCCTCCAGGATCTGCCCGTCCTTCACCTCGCGGTAGTACAGGAACATCTCCTGATCCACCGGATGGTAGAGCTGGCCCTGGCTGGCATAGATACCGATTTGGCGGAACAGCGATTCCATGCCGAACGTGCGCGCCTCGTCGGGAATGATCGGCACCACGTAGTGGCCGATTTTGGGGTGCCGCAGCAGCAGGGTCATGGCCCGCACGAAAGCCATGGTGGTGGAGACTTCGCGCCCCGCCGAACCGGTCAGCGTTTCGGAGAAATAGTCGAGCGGCGGAGCTTCCATCTCGATGCGCTTCACCTTACGCTCGGGCAGGTATCCGCCCAACTCCGCGCGCCGCTCGTGCATGTAACGCATCTCCGGCGCGTCTTCAGGCGGGCGGTAGAAGGCGACGTCGTGGATGCTCTCCGGCGGGATGGGGATCTCGAAGCGCTGGCAGAAGTACTCCATCTCCTGCTCGTTCAGCTTCTTCTGCTGGTGGGTGATGTTGCGGCCTTCGCCGGCCTCGCCGAGGCCATAGCCTTTGATGGTCTTGGCCAGGACGACCGTGGGGCCGCCCTCGTATTCCACCGCGCGCTTGTAGGCGTTGTAAACCTTCTCGGGATCGTGCCCGCCGCGGCGCAGCCGGGCAAGCTGGTCGTCGGTGTAGTGCGCCACCAGGTCGAGGAGCTCCGGGTACTTGCCGAAAAACTCCTTGCGGATATACGCGCCGCCCCGCACCGCGATGGTCTGGTAGTCGCCGTCCAGACATTCGTCCATGCGCTTCACGAGCAGGCCGGTTTTATCGCGGGCCAGCAGTTCGTCCCAGTCCGAGCCCCAGACGACCTTGATGACGTTCCACTTCGCGCCGGCGAAGATCGCCTCCAGCTCCTGGATCATCTTGCCGTTGCCGCGCACCGGCCCATCCAGACGCTGCAGGTTGCAGTTGACGACGAAGATCAGGTTGTCGAGCTTCTCGTTGGCCGCGATTCGGATGGCGCCGGTGGATTCCGGCTCGTCCGTTTCGCCGTCGCCCAGGAAGGCCCAGACTTTTCGCGGAGTGGGCTTGAGCAGGCCGCGGTTCTCCAGGTAGCGCATGAAGCGCGCCTGGTAGATGGCGTTGATGGGGCCCAGTCCCATGGAGACCGTGGGGAACTGCCAGAACTCCGGCATCAGCCAGGGATGGGGATAGGACGAGAGCCCGGGATGCTCGCGCAGCTCGTGGCGGAAGTTGCGCAGGTGCTCCTCGTTGAGCCGGCCTTCGAGATACGCGCGCGCGTAGTAGCCCGGCGCCGAGTGGCCCTGCAGATAGACCAGGTCGCCCGGCTCGTCGCCGTAAGAGCCACGGAAGAAGTGGTTGAAGCCGACCTCCACCAGAGTCGCCAGCGAAGCGTAGCTCGAGATGTGCCCGCCGATACCCGGATCGTACTTGTTGGCGCGCACCACCATCGCCAGCGCATTCCAGCGGATGAGGCTCTTGAGCCGGCGCTCGAGGGCGCGGTCGCCGGGAAACGGCACCTGCTCCTCGACCGGAATGGTGTTTACGTAGGGCGTGTTGACGGCGTATTGCGGCGCGGCCCCGGCACCGCGTGCGCGGGCGGCCAGCTGGTTCAAGAGGAAGGCGGCGCGGTCGGGCCCGGCCTCGTCGAGGATCTGGGCGAACGCCTCCACCCACTCCGCGGTCTCCTGAGGGTTCAGGTCGTCGACGGACGGAGCCTTGATCTGGAGCATATCGTCAGCCAATAACATGTCAGCGCTTGATTCCAGAATAGCGCGAAGACAGAGGGGCCCGTTGCCCGTGGCTGGGCGCGCTGAGGCGCGCCGCTCGTCGCTCGTTGCCTGTCGCTTGTCGCAATCGGCCTGCGGAGTTCGGGCGCTTCGCGATCGGGATACGTCTAGGTGGGAAGCGGGGAAAGGCTGATCGGGTCGACGGGCGACCGGCGGCAAATGGGGGCCGGGGGGGCGCCGGGAAAGAGGAGCAAGGAGGCCGGAAGTCATTGAAAAGGCGGAGTGCGGGGTGTTCATTTTTGGGATTGGGTTGAATGTGCACTTTTTGTTTTTTGTTTTTTTGTGAGGCGGCCGGCGAGGTGAACTGGAGTGCTGGGGCGGCGGCGACGATCCTCGACGATGGCGGATTGACGGAAATGCATAGCGGCACCTAGGACGAGGGTAGTGCGGGGACGGCGGCGCTGGGAGGGGCACTGGGCCGCAGGTGATTGAAATGAAAGCGAATGGGAGAAATGCGAAGGATGTGAACGGCGATTTCGGGGCCAGGGAGGGGAGCCCGGCTCCGGGCTGTCCCTCCCTTGCCGAAAGCCGACCTTCAGCGCCGCTCGCGAGCCTCGATTCGTGCCAGCCTCTCCTTGGAGTTCTCGATTCGATTGCCAGACCACCGATCTGTACGCCTCGGCGATGAGCTACGCGCCGCAGGGGTCGATCGCGCATATCACGGCGGGCTCGGGCTCGGGGGCGCTGAGCGAGGACTGGAGCTACAACAACCGGCGGCAGCCGACCTCGATCGCGCTGGGCAGCCTGCTGACCATGAGCTTCGAGTACAGCAGCACACCCAACGACAACACCCACAACAACGGCAACGTGCTTACGCAGACCCTGGCGATGAAGAAGACGGACGGCACCAACGTCAGCCTGAAGCAGTATTATCAATACGACGGAGCGAACCGCTTGACCCAGGTGGCCGAATACCAGACCTCGGGCACTCCGGTCTGTCCGGACGGGACGAGCCAGTGGTGCGAGAATTTCGGTTACGACAACTTCGGAAACCGGCTGATCCCGGCGCGGAGCGGCTTTTCGGCACCGCTGAACGAGCCGCAGGGGTATAACACGGCGAACAACCGGATCACGGGGACGGGCTGGCAGTACGACAACGGCGTCTCGAATTACCGAGGCAACATCACTGCGGACCCGGCGCCGAACAGTTACACCTATGACGCCGAGAGCCGGCTGACGCACTATTCCGGGATCGGCGCGACCACGGACTATTCGTACGACGGCGACGGGCAGCGGGTGAAGAAAGTGAGCGGCGCGACGACCACGGTGTTCGTCTACGACGCGGAGGGCGAACTGGCGGCGGAATACACAACTCCGGCGCCGGGTTTGGGCGGGCGGCGGTTCTTCTCGGTGGATCATCTGGGGAGCACGCGGTTGATCACGGACGCCGGGGGCGGAGTGCTGGAGCGGCACGACTACCGGCCGTTCGGGGACGAGGTGACGTTCACGGCGGGGCAGGTGCGGGCGGGAGTGGCGGGGTACGGGGTGGACCAGGGGACGCGGGAGAAGTTCACCGGCAAAG
>Ga0265320_10002728_pt1 | contig 12212 bp, 12 predicted proteins | sample 4827metaG_FD_202087 | JGI IMG/M metagenome (GOLD analysis project Ga0265320, IMG submission 202087) | Rhizosphere microbial communities from Carex aquatilis grown in University of Washington, Seatle, WA, United States - 4-8-27 metaG | ecosystem: Host-associated > Plants > Roots > Rhizosphere >...
GGCGGAAATGGCTTGGTGTTGTATTTGTTGGATTGTCGTTTTCTGCCATATTTATCTACTGCGCCAATACTGGAATAGAGAAAAATCTCGATGAGCAGATGACCTATAAATTGGATCCATTTGGCGACAACCGAACAACAGTCGAACTCACATCGACTACGGGAGCCACATTTTATGTTGATTCGCCGATATTATATGCACGGTTGCAGGGGCGCAAGAACACCAAGGTTCGTGTCTTGATGACTGGCTCATATGATTTCGGCCACATGTATGCGTATAATATTCAAAGTGTTGATGGAATTGGGCTTTACCCCTGAAACTGTTGGCGCCCGTCGTTCAGGCTGTCGGAATGGATTTCAAACTTACCCACTGCTGCCACCTTTTACCCTTTACACCCCCGCCCAAACATGGTTTGTTAGCCGGTTTCCACCCTTTCGGTTACCCTCCTCGTCATGCGTAAAACTAAAAAGTCCATCGCCAAGCGTTTCAAGATCACCGGCCGCGGCAAAATCCTCCGCCGCACGCCCGGCCGCCGCCACTTGCTCGGCGCCAAGTCCAAGAAGCAGAAACGCCAGTCCGGCAAGGACAAACCCGTTTCCGCCGGGGTCGCCCGCTTCGTCCGCATGGCCATGCCCCACGCGTTCTAAGCCCATAATGGCAAATGGGAAAAGGCTGCTGCCGCCTTCCGTCTCTTGCCCATTACTTCTAAATTCACCCTTCTTAATTCTTAATTCCCCTTTCCCATGCCTCGTGTCACCAACGCCGTTTACACCAAAGCGCGCCGCAAGCGCACGCTGCGGAAAACCAAGGGCTACTTCGGCAACAAGTCGAAGTTGTATCGCTATGCCAAGGACGCTCTCGCGCGCTCTGGCCAATACGCCTACAAGCACCGCAAGCGCAAGAAGGGCGACTTCCGCAGCCTCTGGATCATCCGCATCAACGCCGCCGTCCGCGCCGCTGGTGGCGGGTTGACCTATAGCCGATTTATGGCCGGCCTGAAGGCCGCCAAGATCGGTCTCGACCGCAAAGCCTTGAGCGAACTCGCCATCCACGACAGCGCCGCCTTCACCAAGATTTTCGACCAGGCCAAGGCCGCCCTCGGCACCCCGGCGAAAGCGTAGGCCAAACGGCCGCGGTCCCGCCACCGCGGGTCGCCCCTTTTCAGGGAACGGTGCTTTTTGTGGAGGCGCAGTCTGGCTGCGCCCTGGAATTTGCTTCTGGCTGGGTCGGAGGAAAATGCCCTCACCGTGACTTTGTTGTTTTATTTCGGCAGGCATAATCCATAATTCCGCATTCCGCGCTGCCCCATGGAACCCACCCTCGCCGCCCTGCTGGCCGAAGCCCGCGCCGCCGCCCCGGCCCTCGCCACGCGCCCGGACTTCGAGGCGTTCAAGGCCCGCTACGTCGGCCCCAAAGGCTCCTTCACCGGCTCCATGAAAATCATGGGCACCTTGCCGCCCGCCGAAAAACCCGCCGCCGGCCGCCTCATCAACCAATACAAACAGGAATTCGAAAAACTTTTCGCCGAAACCCTCGCCCGCCTTGACGCCGCCGCCCTCACCGCCCGCCTCGGCCCGGCCCTCGACCCCACCCTCCCCACACCCGACGCCGCGCCCGGCCTCCTCCACCCGCTCACCCACACCCGCCGCGAGGTCTGCGCCCTCTTTCGCAAAATCGGCTTCACCATTGCCGAAGGCCCCGAGCTGGAAACCGAATGGTTCAACTTCGACGCCCTCAACACCCCGCCCGACCACCCCGCGCGCAACGAGCAGGACACTTTTTATTTGCCCGACGCAATCGCCGCTGGCAATGTCACCCGCCGCGGCACCGAGCGCTACCTGCTGCGCTCGCACACCTCGACCGTGCAAATCCGCACGCTCCTCAAGGAAAAGCCGCCCCTCCGCATCCTCGCCCCCGGCCGCGTCTTCCGCCGCGACAATGTCGACGCCACCCACAGCGCGAATTTCCACCAACTCGAAGGCCTCTGCGTCGACCGCCGCGTCACCGTCGTCGACTTGAAGGCCGCGCTGGATTATCTGGTGCGCGGGCTGTTCGGCTCTGGCGCGCAAATCCGCCTGCGCCCGTCCTTCTTCCCTTTCACCGAGCCGAGCTTCGAAATGGATTTCATGTCGCCCGACTTGGGGAAACTCTCCGGCAAGTGGCTCGAACTCGGCGGTTGCGGCGTAGTCGACCCCGAGGTCTTTAAAGCCGTCGGCCTCAATCCCGCGGAGTGGACCGGCTACGCCTTCGGCTTCGGCCTCGAACGCATCGCCATGGTCCGCGCCGGCCTCGACGACATCCGCCATTTTTATCAGAACGATTTGAGATTCCTCCGGCAGTTTGCGTAAGAGCAGATCCATTCGCCATTTTTTATTTTTGGTTTTTACGGAATGGCGAGTAAGCCGGCGCCGGGTTGGATGAATCTGTGCGCCAGCGGGTAATATTGATTGCCGCTGTGTCCAGATAAACGGTGCCATGCCGTAGCTTGGCCGTTCCCGCCGGGGTTGTTGTGTAAGTTTCAGTCCGTTGACTTCCAGTTGCCTCATTGACCTTGCTTCCCACATATTTCCAATCCGCCTTTGGTTTGCCATGGCCCATTAGTTCCGCGAACATGACGTGAACAAATCGAATATCGCCCGAAGCCTTATCAAGGGAAAAACAAGCCACCATGTGCCAGCCAGAGTGTCCGTTATGGCTTTCCCCTCCCTTGCCCGGGCGAATGGTCGTTTTAATTTCCAAACCTGCCACCTGACTCCCCTTTTCCGATTTACAAATGAGATCGGGGTAACGCTGGTCATGATTGTGCTTATAAGGAGTGAGTCGCGATAATGCATCACAAAGGATATTGGAAATGATTCCACTAAAATTATTCCCTTGAATGTAAGCGGACAACGGTCGCTCGGCCACCTTCGTTAACGTCGTATTAATCAGCCGGATGATCTTGTGTGTTTCATTCAGGGCTGCTTCCAAGCCAGACAGGGTCAAACGTGGAGGGAGCGACGCTTTCTCAATAAAGAATTGACGCTGAACCAGTGGCATCACGCGCGAGGGTTCGAAGGAACGCTCCACCAGGGTCGCCAGGCTTAGCCCCAAGCCATTGGCCAATGCCTCCAGTATGCCGAGTGACAGGTTTTCCTTGCCATTTTCGACGGCCGAAAGGTACTGGTAGGTGATCCCCGCACGTTCGGCCAATCGCTCTTGGGAAAACCCGGCGGCTTCGCGCAACTGGCGAATGGTGGCTCCGATTGCGGACTTGGCTTCCATGGAAAAACGTGGATTCTATCAGTTGACAGTCCCTTTGTCTTTCAACTATAGTTGAAATATGACGTTTCCCAAATTAATCCTCGGCGAGTGCCTCGATCATATCCGCTTGCTGGATGCTGATTCCCTGCACGCCGTCTGCACCGACCCCCCGTATGGTTTGGTCGAGTTTTCCGCCAATGAGGTGGCGAAATTACGTCAGGGCAAGGGTGGAATTTGGCGGCTGCCGCCGGACTGGGATGGCTGTAAACGCCGCCCGCTTCCTCGTTTCACCATTCTCACCGCCGACCAAAAGCAAGCCATCGAGGACTTTTTCCGCCAGTGGGCGAATGTGCTTAATCCCAAGATTAGACCAGGCGGCCATTTGCTAATCGCCGGCAACTCAACCCTGCAAATGTATGTGCAAAACGCGCTAGTGCGGGAAGGCTTCGAAAGTCGGGCGACCATTTTGCGTCTGTATCATGGCTTTCGCGGGGGAGATCGCCCGAAAAATGCGGAAACGGAATTTCCCCAAGTCTGTGTCACCCCGCGCGGCAACTACGAGCCGTGGATGCTTTTCCGCAAACCAATTTCCGAACGGACCGTTGCGCAAAATTTACGCAAGTGGGGCACTGGCGGATTGCGCATGCTAGCCGGTGAAAAACCGTTGCCCGACGTGATTCCGAGCTTCAAGACCCCAACCAAGGAACGCGAAATCGCCGATCATCCCTCTCTAAAGCCGCAACATCTGCTTCGAATATTTATCCGTGCACTTCTACCCCTTGGCGAAGGCGTCGTTTTAGACCCATTTATGGGTTCAGGTTCAACGATTGCGGCGGCGGTAGCCTTGGAGCATCAAGCGATTGGCATCGAAATTGATCCCGACTATTACCAAATGGCGGTGCAATCGATCCCGAAATTGGCGGCTTTATACCCCGGCATGAATGGTGAAGATTTTTTTGCTTACGAAGCCAACGGCCATCAGGAAGAATATGAAGAACAGTTGCAGCTATTGGAGCCAAAAGGACATTACCGAGCCTGAATAGCTGATTGCGCGCTCCCCCCTGGCCTGAAACATTTCAACGGAAGCTTGCCTATCGGACTCGGTATACGCTTAGCTCCTTTGTTTATGCGAATCTCTCTTGCATGGCTCAAGCAATACGTCAACCTCGGCACCGTTTCGCTCGAGGAGTTGCGCCGCGCGTTGCCGATGATTGGCCACGAAGTGGCGAGCGTCGAACTCAAGGGCCTGCCGCCACTCCCCCAAGTCGTCGTCGGTGAAATCCTGACCAGCGCCCAGCACCCGAATGCCGACAAGCTTTCCGTCTGCTCGGTGCAGACCGCCCCGAACGAACCGCCCCGGCAAATCGTCTGCGGCGCGAAAAATTATAAAGTCGGCGACCGCGTGCCCGTCGCGCTGCCGGGTGCCAAGCTGCCGGGCGACTTCACCATCAAGCGCTCGAAACTGCGCGGCGTCGAAAGTGACGGCATGATGTGCTCCGCCAAGGAACTTGGCCTCGGCGACGACCACGGCGGCCTGCTCATTCTCGAAAATCGTCCCGCCGTCGGCACACCGATAAATCAACTTTTTCCCGAGCCCGACGCCGTCTTCACCCTCGAACTCACTGCGAACCGCGGCGATTGCTGGAGTCACCTCGGCCTCGCGCGCGAACTCGCCGCGCTGTATGGCCTGCCCGTTTCGCCGCCCGCGCCCAAATGCACTCCTGCCGCCCAGCCCGCGCGCGGCCCGGGCCATTTGCTCTCGGCCCTGAGTGTCACCTCGCCCGACTGCCCCTACTACGCCGCCGCCGCCGTGCGCGGCGTGAAAATCGGCCCCAGCCCGGCCTGGCTCAAGCGTGACCTCGAAGCCGTCGGCCTGCGCGCCATCAACAACGTCGTCGACGTCACCAACTGGGTCATGCTCGAACTCGGCCAGCCCCTCCACGCCTTCGACGCGAAAAAAATCCGCGGCGCAACTATCGTCGTGCGCGCCGCCGCCCCGGGCGAGAAAATCACCACGCTCGACGGCAAGGAGCGCGCGCTCGACGCCTCCGTGCTCGTCATTGCCGACGCCGAACGCCCGCTTGTTGTCGCCGGCGTCATGGGCAGCGTGGACGCCGAAGTCGACGCCGGCACCACCGATATTGTTTTGGAAAGCGCGTGGTTCCGCCCCGGCGCGGTGCGCCAGGCCACCCGCCTGCTCGGCCTGCACACCGACAGCTCGCAACGCTTCGCGCGCGATGTCGACCCGGCGGGCGTCGTGCCCGCGCTGCGCCGCGCCCTCGATTTGATTTTGGAAACGGCTGGCGGCGAACTTGTCCCGCACTACGCCGTCCACGGCGCGCCGCCGCGCGGCGGGCATACGATTGAAATCACGCCCGAATTCGTGCGCGAACGCCTGGGCTTCGCCGTTTCCGACGCGGAAATTCATGGCGTTTTCGAACGACTCGGCTTTTCCGTCCATTCCCACGCCGCCGGCGCGCCCTGGCGCGTGGGCGTCACCAGCGCGCGGGGCGAAGTCGCGCGGCCCATCGACCTCGTCGAGGAATTTTTGCGCATCCACGGCACCGACAAAATTCCGGCGACCGCCGTCGCCCTCGCCGGCTCCGACCGCGAGGACGACGCGCAGGGCATGTTCGGCGTCCGCGCCGCGGAATTTCTCGCCGCCCGGCAATTCGCCGAGTGCGTGCATTACACGCTGCGCGACAGCGCGGAGTTGCCCAAGTGGCAGACGGATTCGAACGCCGCCGTCCTCGCGCTCGCCAATCCGCTCACTACGGAAATGGGCTGCCTGCGCCCGTCGCTGGTGCCCGGCCTGCTCGAAGCCCTCCGCCGCAATGCCGACCACGGCAACGGCCTCCCCCGCCTCGCCGAATGCGGTCGCGTCTTCCGCGAAGACGACGGGAAAATTTTTGAGGTCGAAGCCGTCTCATTCATCATTCCCGGCGAAACCGGCGAACGTTCGTGGAAGCCCGCCCCCGCGCCCGATTTTTATTCCGTCAAAGGCCTCGCCACCCAACTCGCCACGCACCTGCTCGGCGTGGACGCCGCCTCGCTCGATTTCCAGCCCATCGGCCCGCGCCCGCTCTGGCAATCCGGCCACGCCGCCGAATCCGGCTGCTGGGTCAAGAACGGCTTCCAAATCAAATGCGGCCTCGTCAGCCCCGTGCTGACCAAGGAAAAAGGCCTCGACGGTTTTGTTTTCGCCGCCGAGTTGCTCGTGCGCCCGGATTTCCTCGCGCAATCGAAAACCCGCGCTCGCTTCCAAAATTTCTCCGCCTACCCGCCCACCACGCGCGACCTCGCGCTCGTGGTTGACGACGCCACGCCAGCCGAAACCGTGCGCCGCGAAGTGGAAACCGCCGCGCGCGCCGCCGTCGGCAGCGCCTTCACCCTCGAATCCGTGACGATTTTCGACCTCTACACCGGCGCCGGGCTGGCCGCCGGAAAAAAGAGCCTCGCCTTCGCCCTCCGCTTCCGATCCCTCGACCGCACCCTCAAAGACGACGAAGTCAACGCCGCCTTCACCGCCATCCAGCAATCCCTGACCGCGGGCGGGAAATATGCGGTGCGGAGCTAGACTCCATTTGTACCAATGATACGATGGAAATCATGATTCATTACCTCAAACCTCGCAAAACGAGTGTGGATATGTTCTTCGGGTTGGCCGGTCTCCGTGTTCTTACGTTTTCCATTTAACCAAATATTTCTCTTGCCAACATTGCTTCCCTTTTTGTTCGCGTAGGAATGCTTAAGAAACTCACTTGAAGACAAAATCCAGATTTTGTCATGGCGTTCTGAGTAGAAAACAAAGAAGTAGTTTTTCCTTGGAGTATGAGCACTGGAAGTGAATAGGGCCCCATCTCCAAAAATGACGTTTTTGGATCGAGCCTTGATCTGTACTTCGACAAATTTTCCGTCGGGTCTCTTTATAACTACATCGATTGCATCGTCGTCAACCAAAGGCAAATAGACGTCAAACCCTTGCTTTAGCATAAGGCCAATGATCCAGAATTCAATTCGTTTACCGAAACTTGTTGCGTGGCGGAAAGTTGTTGGCATAGCTGCAAATTAATCTCGACCGCACTCCCCGGCAACCTTGGAATATTTATTTTCCCTGACTCATGGTTTTTTAAGACGAGTATGATACCCCATTTCCCGAGGCGCGGATTCCGGCGTCGGCAACAAGAGTGGCTTAAGTTTCCCATAGAGGTCACGCAAAGTTGCATCATGCACCATGAGGGTTTTTTCAATTTTATGCAGGCGGGCTTCCAATGAAGCGTTGGCGAGCAACTCGCCGCGCAAACGAACAAAGGCTCGGATGACGTAAAGGCTCATGGCCACGGCCCGCTCGCTATTGAGCACCGTCGCGGCCATGATGGCACCATGCTCCGTGAAGGCCCAGGGCAACTTGCGCGTCCCGCCTCGGCGCCCTTTTGATATCGCAATTTGCGATATCAAACCCATAACCTCTTGACGGTTAAGCTGAAAGAGAAAATCTTCGGGAAACCTCGCCGCATTGCGTTTGACGGCTTCGTTCAGCCGAAAGGTCGGGACGCCATATACTTCAGCTAAATCGCGGTCCAACATCACTGCATGACCCCGTACGCGCAAGATTGGCAAATGGGGAATGATTTCTGTGGCCGCCATGAGATTGATATGCTGGGAATATTATAGAAAGTTAGGAAAGCAAAGAAAAATCAAAACTTCAGCATCGCGACCTCCGCTCCTTGATTGCCGACTGAATCTTGAACTGCCCATCGGATCCTGGGCCGGGTTGAAGGCATGATTGGCGACCTTTTCGTCAATTAAACCGCAGCTCCGCCCAAAATCATTTCTGAGCCGCCGGTGTTTTTCCTCGCTACTTTTTCAGGTTCGCGGCATTTATACGACGGTAAAGTAATTGACGTATCCGCTGGCCGGCTTTGGCCGCCTCCTTCCATGAGTAAAAAGAGCGCCATCCTGGTCACTGCGCTGGTTATGGTCATTGCGGCGGCCATCCCGCTTTTTCTCCAGCACAAAAAGATTGCCGAGCTGGAGGCCAAGCGGCCGCCCACCCGCCCCGTGGCCGCCGCCTCCGCCGCCAAACCGTCGGTCACCTTCGCGGCGCCGACGGTCGACAACCTGGCCAGGCTCAAAAGCATCCTGGCCTTGAAGGATCCCTTTCAATTGATGCGCGAGTTGATTGATTTCGCCGGCGGCCTCAAGGCGGAGAGCATCCCGCCGCTGCTCGACTACCTCGTCCAACTGCCGGGGACGACGCGCAACACCAACACAAGCATGTTTTACTTCTCCTATCAGTTTCAGTCTGCGAACGGACCATCAACCAACAACAACCAGACGGCCTTGTCCCTGTTGATTGACCGGCTGGTTCACCTTAATGCCAACGGCGCGCTCGAGTGGGCCGCCAAAGTGGCCAACCGGCATGGTCGCGAGCAAGTCATCGGCATGGTGTTCGCAGCCTGGTCATATGTTGATCCCGCCCAGGCCCTCGCCGCAACCGACCAGATTGACGATAAATTTTTGCGCGAATCCGTGATTGGCCAAATCGCGCAGCGCCTGATCAGCACCAACCCTTCGGCGGCGCTCGCGGCGCTGCAAAGCCTGCCGCTCAACCGTCAATACACGACCATTATCGACCAGGTCTTTGCCAGTTGGGCCGGCGAGAACCCGCAGGCGGCCGTCGATGCCGCCATGAATCTGCCCACCAATCGCAACCGCAACGAAGCCATTCGCAGCGCCGTGCAAGGCTGGGCCTTGGCGGACCCCGCCGCCGCCCTCGCCTGGGCCGGGACCCTGCCCAACGGCGACACCCGCATTTCGGCGGTCAATACGGCGTTGAATGCCTTGGCGCAGCAGGATCCACTGCAAGCGGTCGACTATGTGACCAACATCACCAATCTTCCCAATCGCACCGCGTTGATGGCTCAGGTGGCCGATGTCTGGGGGCAGGACGACCCCAAAGCCGCCATGGACTGGATTCTGAAAAATAGCTCGGGCCCTACCCTTTATAATTCGCTAGCCAATATACTTGACCCCTTGAGCAAAATCGATCCGCAGGCGGCCACGGAGGCGCTGTCCAATTTTTCGGATGTGGCGGGCATGGGCGCCTACTACCGCGGGCATGCCGTTGACCAAATATCCCTCAATTGGGCTGAACAAGACCCGCAGGCGGATGTGGCGTGGCTGAAATCCATCGAGGGCACATTTTCCTCCACCAACCCCAATGGCGGACCCGATATAGGCGGTATGTATTACAACACGGCCATGAGGGGCGCTGTTTCGACCTGGGCGGCCAACGACGCGGACGCGGCCTCCGCGTATGTCCTGTCGCTCGGCATCGACGCCCCGCAATACAACCAATTGTTGGGCACCGTCGCCACCAGCCGGTTCAATGCCGACCCCGAGGCCACGTTGGCGTGGATTGACACCCTGTCCGAAGATGGAACGCGCTCCATCGCCATCGGCACAATTGTCCGGCCGTTGGCCGCCGTGGACCCGTATCAGGCGCTCGACCTCGCCTATCAGATTGCCGATGGTCCCGTGCAGGACACCGCCGTGGGTAATGTCATCACCGCATGGAGTTCGACGGCCCCGGTCGCGGCGGCGGACGCACTGTCCTCCATGCCCGAAGGCAACTCGCTTACTCTCGCCACCCAAAGTGTCGCCACCTCTTGGATTCAGTCCGACCCTGCCGCCGCCGCCGCGTGGATTGGCAGCCTGCCCGAGGGCGATGCGTATAATGTCGCGGCCCGTGCGGAAGTCACCGCCCTCATATCGAGTAATCCCGCCTCCGCATTTTCCTGGGGCGTGACCATTGGCAACCCCAACATGCAATTCAATCAACTGAACGGGGTCGTGCAGGTCTGGGCCCACAAAGACCCGAACGCCGCCCAGGCCGCTGTCCAAGCCGCCGACTTGCCCAACGACACCCGCGCCCAATTGCTCGACACCATTCAGCGCAACGCGCCGCAGTGACGGTTCGCGCCCGTCGCAATTCCACTTTCTGCCGCACCCATTCACCCGGCAACTCTGTCACTCGAACATTTTCTCGTCGTCAGCGCAGTCAACGCCGCCTTCATCGCCATCCAGCAAACACTGACCGCAAGCGGGAAATATGCGGCAAGGAGTTAAACTTGCCCCTCCCCGGCCTTGACGGAACCGTGCTTTTTTGAAAGACTAACGCAATGAGCACGGTGCAGGAAATTGAATCGGCCATCGCGGGCCTGCCGCGCCAGGATTTCCTCGATCTGGTGGATCGGCTGCGTTACCGCCATGCCGACGCGTGGGACCGGCAAATCGAGGAAGATGCCGCCGCCGGTCGCCTCGACTCTTTGTGGGAAGAAACGCGCCGCGAAATTGCGGAGGGGAAAACCCGGCCCTTGGATGAAATCCTCGACAACTAAGGCGTTTCGCGAGGGCTTTTTGCGATTGCCGCCGGCAGTACAAACGCTGGCCCGCAAGAGCTACCGGCTTTGGATTGAAAATCCCCAGCATCCCTCGCTGCATTTCAAGCGGGCTGGCGCATACTGGTCCGTCCGCATCGGGTCGGATTATCGAGCGGTAGGACGCGAACAAGGCGGCGTCATGTATTGGTTCTGGATCGGTCCGCACGATGCCTATGAGCGGCGCCTACGCAGTTAGTGCCTGTCAAGCCCTTGCTTCAAAATGATTAAATATTGTTCCACGTGGAACAATAATTCAAACATCAGTCGCGCAGCCAATTTTCGATAAAACTCTTCGACTCCAGCACCTGCTCCTTTTGCAATTTCGGGCTGAGTTCGATGATGAGGAGGTGTTCCGGGCGCACGTGTTTGCGCACCATTTTCCAGTCCACCAAACCGGTGCCGATGGGCTGGTGGTCGCGGCCTTCGGTGTTCACATCGTGCAAGTGAAACCCGAGCAGGCGCTTCCCGTTTTTCTCCAGAAAATCCGCGTGGTCGATGACACCTTCGCGGTGCTTGATGCACGCGTGGCCCGTGTCGTGCCAGCCGCCGCAAATGGCCAGGTCGTCCACGCTGGCGAGAAACGCGTCCATATGCTCGTCGAGCGGGAGTTCCAACAAACCTTCGCGGTTTTCGCAGCCGAACTTTACGCCCATCGCCTGCGCCTTCGCCGCGACATCGGCGAGATTGTCCTGGATGCGCGCATAATGCTTCGGCGCGACCTTCCGCAACTTGACCAGCAGCGCAGCAATCTCGTGCTGGAAATTCTCATTGTCGCGCATCTGGGAAAATTCGAGCGTGTCCTCAAGCTCCTCGACCTTGCGCGCCGGGTTGAACAAAAAGAAAAAAATGCTGCCCAGGTGCGTGATGAGCACCTTCGCGCCGACGCGCTGCGCGAAATCCAGCGAGGAATTCGTGTGCCGGCGCCACAGGGCGCGCTCGGTTTTTTCCGGCGAACTGGGCTGGTAAAGATTCGGCGCCGCCGACATCACGCCCGCCGGCAATGGGCAAAAATTATGCGTCGAGCTGACCTTGATAAACCCCTCCTCGACCGCCTTCAAAATTCCCGGCACCAGCGTGACGCGGATGCCATGGCTCAATTCGGTATATGCGAAGCCGAGATCCGCCATCTCGCGCATCATCTCGTAACCATCCTGATGCCGTTGCGACAGCCAGCACGAGGAGAGCGAAAGTATCGGCGCGGCAGGCATGGCGGGAGGTCGCGCCTTGAATCGGCCCGCAACGGGCGGAATGCGGCCGACGGGCGGCCGGCGCGTTACATGTTCTCGTAACGCTGGCGCAGCATGTTGGTGAAGGCGGAGACCTTCTCCTTGCGGCGGCGCACTTCGCAGGGTTTCTCGAAGTAGCGCTTGGCGCGCACGTCACGGATGATACCCTCGCGGTCCAGCTTCTTTTTGAGCCGGCGCAGGGCCTTGTCCATCGGTTCGCCTTTGCGAATCTTGATTTCTACGGGCATACAGTATAGGGCTATGATTTGCGGGAAAGCTGTCCAGCAAACCCGGTTCG
>Ga0265320_10002729_pt1 | contig 12210 bp, 11 predicted proteins | sample 4827metaG_FD_202087 | JGI IMG/M metagenome (GOLD analysis project Ga0265320, IMG submission 202087) | Rhizosphere microbial communities from Carex aquatilis grown in University of Washington, Seatle, WA, United States - 4-8-27 metaG | ecosystem: Host-associated > Plants > Roots > Rhizosphere >...
AGGGTGGCCCATGCCTTTTCCGACAACGCGGCCCTCTTCGACCGGCTCGCGGCGGACACCCTGCCGGCGGGAAAGCGCCCGCGGGTCGTCATCTTTTTCAGCAACGGGAGTTTCGACGGAATCATTGCCCGCTACGCCGCCGCCGTCCGGACCGGGGCGGTTTAGACTTGAGCCGGAACCAGGCTCCGGTCTGCCTAGTCGGTTACCCCTTATGACTAAAGGTCTTGGCGCTATCCCAATCCGTGCCCTCGCCGCCATTTTTATCGCCGCCTCCGCGCGGGGGGTAAGCGCCCAGACGAGCGTGAGCGGCGAGCAGAGCCAGGCCATGCTCGCCAAGATCTCGCCGGCCATCGTGCGGATCGAGGCCATCCAGCTGCGGCCCGACCTCGGGCGGATGGTCAAGCTGCGCATCGGCGGGAGCGGCGTGATCATTTCCGCGGACGGCTATGTCGTCACCAACTGCCACGTGGCCGACAAGGGCGACTACTACCGCTGCTACCTTTCCGACGGGCAGGCGATCGAGGCCCATCGCGTGGGCCAGGATGCCTTGACCGACCTGGCGGTCCTCCAGCTGGACCTGTCCCGGCGTCCGCCCGGAGCGGCGCCCCTGCAGCCGGCGGTCTTCGGCGACTCCGATCGGGTGGTCGCGGGCGATTCCGTCTTCGCCCTGGGCAGCCCGGCCCTCCTGTCGCAATCGGTCACGCGCGGCATCGTCTCCAATCCCTCGCTCGTCCTGCCGGCGGAGATCAAGATCAGCATCGACGGCGAGGATGTCGGGACCGTGGTCCGCTGGATCCTGCACGACGCCAGCATTTTCCCCGGCAACAGCGGCGGCCCGCTGGTCAACGCTCAGGGAGGGATCGTCGGCATCAACGAGATCGGCATCGCCAACCTCGGCGGCGCGATCCCCGGCAACCTGGTCCGGGCGGTGGCGGACCAGCTGATCGCCCGGGGCAGGGTGATCCGGGGCTGGTCGGGCATCACCGTCCAGCCGCGCCTCAAGGCGGATGGATCGCAGCCGGGCGTCATCGTGGCCGACGTGGCCCCCGGTTCGCCGGCGGCCCTGGGCGGAATTCAGCCCGGCGACGCGATCCTTTCCGCCGACGGGCACGCCGTCGACCAGGGCGAGGAGCGCGGCGTCGCCCAATACAACCGGATCGAGCTCGGCAAGCTGCCCGGCGATGAATTCATCCTGATCTCCGAGCGGGCGGGCCATCGCTCGACCGCCTATCTCAAACTCGTCCCCCGGGCCGCGGCGGAGGCCGACGAGGTCGAATTGCGGGCGTGGGGGGCGGTGGTTCACGACGTCACGGCCCCGATGGCGCGGGAGGAGAGCCTCCCGGACACGCAGGGCGTGGTCCTAGCCAGCATACAGCCCGCCGGCCCGATCGGCGAAGCCGAGCCCCGGCTGGCGGAGGGCGACATCCTCGTGACGGTCAACGGCCAGCCGGTGGGAAACACCGCGCAGCTCCGGAAGCTGACAGCCTCGCTCCCAGCGGGGCCGGGCGGGCGCCGGACGGTATTGGCCACCGTCCGGCGGAATGGCGCCCTGATGGCCTCCGTCGTCCTGCTTCATGCGGAAAACGAGCGCCAGATCCCCCCGCAGGCGAAAAAGGCCTGGCTCGGCGTCGCGTCGCAGCCGCTGACCGTCCGGTTGGGCGGCCGCCTTGCGATCAAGGCCGAGGGCGGGGTCCGGCTCACGCGGGTCTACCCCGGCACTCCCGCGGCCACCGCGGGCCTGCGGGTGGGAGACGTCGTCCTCGCCCTGGATGGCGATCCGGTGACGGCGCGGCGGGCCGAGGATGCCGATACCTTTGCGACCCAGATTCGCCAGTACCCCGCGGGGGCGGAGGCGAAGATGACCGTCTGGCGGGATGGCCAAACCCTCCAACTCCCGGTGACCTTGCAGACGCAACCCGCGCCCGCCTCCGAGATGCCGCACTGGCATGACGAGCAGCTGGAATTCGCGGTCCGCGAACTGGCCTTCGACGACCGGGTCGAACTCCAGCTCGATCCCGCCCAGCAGGGGATCCTGGTCGAGAGCGCCGACCGCGCCGGCTGGGCCTCCCTGGCGGGCCTGCATGCGGAGGACCTCATCGAGAGGGCGGGGGGCCAACTCGTGGCCACGGTGGCCGATTTCCGCCGCACCCGGCAGGAGGCGGCCCGGTCCGGCCGCGACTGGTGGGTGCTGCTCGTCCAGCGCCATGGCGAGACCCTTTTCGTCGAGATCAACCTCAAGCCCCTCAAACCATGAAGCGTCTCCTTCCCCTTGGCCTCGCCCTCGCGCTGGCCGCCGGTGTCCCGCCGCTGCGCGCCCTGACCGACAGCGAGGCCGCCGCGGGCCGGGCACTGGTCAAGCGGTATGCCGACTCGATCGTCTCGGTCAGCCTCGTGCTCACCCTGAACATCACGGTCGGCGACCGAACGATGCCGCCGCAGGAGGTGCGCGATGAGCAGAACGGGACGGTGATCTCGGCCACGGGGCTCACGGTCACCTCGCTCTCCACCATCGATCCGCGGGCGGCCACGCTGGCCCGCCTGCGCGCCACTCCGGGCGCCGCCGGGCGGGGCATCCAGATCGCCGACACGGAATTCAAGGAGGTGAAACTGCGGCTGGCCGACGGCACAGAGATTCCAGCCCGCGTCGTTCTGAAGGACGCGGACACCGACCTCGCCTTCATCGCTCCGGACGCCGCCACCGCGGCCGGGCACGCCTTCAGCCCCGTCGATCTGCAGGCCGCCGCCAAGGCGGAGGTCCTCGGGACCTATTTCGACGTGCTCCGGGCCCAGCGCGACCTCCAGCGGCTGCCCCTCGTGAATGCGACCACGCTCCAGGGCATCATCGAGCGGCCCCGGCCGTTTTTCCTGGCCACCAATGAGGCGCCGGGCACCCCGGTCTTCGACGCGCGGGGGGCGGTGCTGGGCATCTGCGTGCAGCATATGAACGGCGGGCGCGCCATCCGTGCCGTCGTCCTGCCCTCGAGCCAGGTCGCGGAAATCGCGAAGCAGGCGGCCGTCGAGGCGGCCAAGCCGCCGCCCGAGCCCGCGCCTCCGGCGGATGATGCCAAGGCCGACGCGGCGCCGGCGCCGGTCAAGCCCTCCTCCCCTTAGTGAGATGGGGCGCGTCGTCCTCAACGCGCCGTTCGCTCCGTCGCTTCCGGGGCTCGACCCGGCGGCTTGGGACCATCCGCCTCACCGCCGACTTACTGGGCCTGCTTCGCCAGTTTGTACTCCGACGGCTCCTGGCCGGCCGGCAGCGCCAGCAGGTCGTAATCGTGGCAGCCGGTGATCTTCACCCGCGCAAATTCCCCGACGGGCAGCTCCCGCGGCACATAGACCCGGCCGTCGATGTCGGGGGCGTCGGCCTCGCCGCGGGCCACCCCGGGCTCCTCGACCAGGACGGTCAGCTCGCGGCCGACCGCGCCCCGCCCGATCTCGGCGGCAATCTCCTTTTGGAGCCGCATGACCCGGTGCCAGCGGCGTTCCTTTTCCGCGGCGGGAACCTGGTCGGCCATCTTGCCCGCCCGCGTGCCCTCCTCCTGCGAGTAGCGAAAGACGCCCAGGCGCTCGAACTTCGCCTCGCGGATGAAGGCGCAGAGCTCGTCGACATCGGCCTCGGTCTCGCCGGGAAACCCGACGATGAAGGTGGTGCGCAGGGCGATCCCGGGAATGCCGGCGCGGATGCGCCGCACCAGGTCCCGGATGTGCGCGCCGCTCGTCTCCCGCTGCATGGCCGCCAGCATCCGGTCGCTGATGTGCTGCAGCGGCATGTCAACGTAGCGGGCGACCTTCGGGCACTCGGCGATCGTGCGGATCAGCTCGTCGCTCCAATGCGCCGGGTGGGTGTAGAGAAGCCGCACCCAGAATTCCCCGTCGATGAGCTGGAGCTGGCGGAGAAGGGTGGTGAGGGCGGTGCCCCGGGAGGAGTCGACGGGCGTGCGCGGGTTCGGGCGCTCGTCCCAGGTGTCCATGCCGAAGAAGGTGGTGTCCTGCGAGATGAGGTTCAGCTCCCGGACGCCCTCGGCGACCAGCTGCCGGGCCTCCGCCGCCACGCTCTCGACCGTCCGGCTGCGGTGCCGGCCGCGGATCTGCGGGATGATGCAGAAGGTGCACGGGTGGTTGCAGCCCTCGGCGATCTTGACGTAGGCAAAGTGCCTCGGGGTCAGCCGGAACCGCGGGGTGTCGTAGTCCGGGATGTAGGTGGAGCGCGGAGTGACGAAACTGGCGGCCGCGGCGGCGCCCCGTTCCCGGGCGAAGATCCCCTCGATGATCGGGGCCACCTTGGTGATCTGGTCCAGCCCGATGAAGGCGTCGACCTCGGGCAGCTCACCCGGGAGATCCTTGGCGAAGCGCTGGGACATGCAGCCGGCCACGATCAGCTTCTGGTCGCGCCGCCGCTTCCGCAGGCCGCGCTGCTCATGCGCCTCGAGAATGTGGCTGATCGACTCCTGCTTCGACGAGTCGATGAAGGAGCAGGTGTTGACGATGACGACGTCCGCCTGATCCGCGTCCGGCACGACCTTCATGCCGGCCTGGTGGAGGTGCCCCACCATGATCTCGCTGTCCACCAGGTTCTTGGCGCAGCCCAGGGAGACCAGGCTGACCTTGATGACCGGGCGGGGCGTCACTTCTTCTTGGCGGCGGCGTCCCGGGTCTTCCTGCGTTTCAGGTAGGCGGCACGGCGTTTGCGTTTGATGACTTTGTTGAGTTGTTGGCCCATAGGGAAGGGACAGAGAAGCGCTATCCGGCCGCCAGATCAAACCCCAATTGGCGGGCCAGGGCCTGGTGGCGGATGCCGTAAAAGCCGGCGAAGGCCCGCAGGCGGGCGGCCCGGGCGGGATCGCCGGGCGGATGCGAGCGGATCGCCGCGATCATGAGATTTTTCGCCGTGTGCTCGGTCGAGATGAACTCGAAGACGCGGGTCCGGTAGCCGGCCCACTCGAGCAGCTGGGCCCGCAGGGCATCGGTCACGAACTCGGCCTGGCGCTCCTGGAGGATCCCATGCCGGAGGGCGTCGGCCAGGACGGGCGGCGCGGTCAGCTGGGGTCGCAGCTCCTTCTGGCAGCAGGGCGAGACGAGGAGGAGCCGGGCCCCGGCCGCGAGGCCCCGGGCCAGCGCATCGTCGGTGGCGGTGTCGCAGGCGTGCAGGGCGATGACGAGGTCCGGCTGCTCCAGGGGCGCGTCGGCGATCGTCCCGGCCGCAAAGGCGAGGCGGGAGGCGAAGCCCTCCGCGGCGGCGACCCAGTTGCAGAATTCGACCAGCTCGGGCCGGGCCTCGATGCCCCGCACCTGGGCCCGCTCGCCGAGGACGGCGCTCACCGCGAAGGTCAGGTAGCCCTTGCCGCAGCCCATGTCGACGACCCGCAGGGGCCCGGCCTCCATCTCCGCCTCGCGCAGAAGGTGCGTGACCAGCTCCGAGAACTTCTGGATCTGCCGATATTTCGGCGCCATCCCCTCGCGCGGGCGACCCCGGTCATTCGTGACCCCGAGCGCGCGGAGCCAGGGGGCGTCCGCGGGGATCACGTGCCGGCGGGCCTCATCGTGGCCCGGGGTCGCCTCCTCGGCGTCGGGCGCCGCGCCCGGCCCCGTGCGCAGCCGGGCCGAGCCGTCCGGCTCGCATTCGAGCTGGGCCGAGCGGCCCGGCGTAAAAAGGTGGGCGTGGAGGAATTCCCCGCCCACGAGGGGCTCGAGCTCGGCCAGGGCCTCCGCCGGCGCGTGGTTCTTCGTCACGTCGCGGGTCCCATGGCGCCAGACGAAGGAAAGGCGGGGCCCGGCGCGGAGCGCGACCGGGCGGACGAAGAGATTCCGGAGGGACGGGTCGGCTCCGCGGTACTTGCCGAGGGTGAGCTTGGCGAGGGTTCCCCCCTGCACGGCCTCGCGCAGAAGATCCAGGAAACGCTCGCGGGCCGGCGGGAGCTTCATGGGCGGAGGACCGGGGCCAGCCGGGCGAGGGCGGCCGCCGCCTCCCCGTTGGCCGGGGCCAGGCGGAGGGCGACGGCATAGGCCTCCCGGGCGCCGGCCCGGTTCCCCGCCTTCTCCAGCGCCCGGCCGAGGACGAGGAAGGCCCGCAGGCCGCGGGCGGGATCGCGCCGGAGGATCTCGTCGGCCTGGCTCCGGGCGCGCTCGGCGCTCCCCAGCGGCCAGGGCGCGCGGGCGTAGAACTGCATCAGCCCCTGGCGGGCCTCGAGATTGTCGGCATCGAGCGCGATCGCCTTCTCCATCGCGCCGCGCCCCCGGGTGGCGTAGCTGAAGGAATGGTGCTGGTCGGCGAGCTCGAGGCAGGTGCCGCCGTAGTCGCCGAGGTAGGTGGAATTCGCGGGCGCCAGGGCCACGGCCTTCGCCAGCCAGCCGGCCGCGTCATCCCGCGCGCGGTCATCGCCCCGGTGGCGCAGGGTCATGCCCAGGTAGTAGCAGGCCGCCGCGTCCCGGGGGCGGGCAGCGACGATGCCCTGCAGGGCGGCCTGGGCCTCCGGATACTGGCGGGCGGCGTAGAGCGCGACGGCCCGGTCGAGGGCCGGGTCGGCCCGCAGGGCGCCGGCCAGCGCGAAAAGGAGGAAAAGACGGACGGGAGCGCCCACGGGCCCTACTCGTAGCGCAGGGCGTCGATCGGATCAAGCTGCGCGGCCTTGCTCGCCGGGTAGTACCCGAAGCAGACGCCCACTGCGCCGCTGAAGACAAAGGCGGTGACGATGGCGACCGTCGAGATCAGCACGGGCCAATGGTTGAAGTGAGAGAGCACTTGCGAGCCGCCGATGCCGAGGAGGATGCCCAGCGTGCCGCCCATCAGGCTGAGGACCACCGCCTCGATCAGGAACTGCAGGCGGATGTCGCTGCCATGCGCGCCCACCGCCATGCGGATGCCGATCTCGCGGGTCCGCTCGGTAACCGAGACGAGCATGATGTTCATGATCCCGATGCCGCCGACCAGGAGCGAAACCCCGGCAATCGCGCCGAGGAGGAAGGTCATGGTGCGGGTCGTTTCCGTGGCGGCCTGGGCGATCTCCTGCTGGTCCTGCACCCGGAAATCGTCGTCGCGGCCGGAGACAATGTGGTGGCGGTCCCGCAGGAGGTTGGCGATGTCCTGCTCGATCTGCGGCATGTGCTCGGCGTCCTCCGCCTGGACGTTGATCGTGCCGAGGAAGGACTGGCGCGAGAAGCGCTTCATCGCGCTGCTGTAGGGGATCAGGATGATGTCGTCCTGGTCGGTGCCCTGGAGCGAAAAGCCCTTCGAAGCGAGGACGCCCTCGATCTTGAAGGGCAGGTTGCGGATCCGGAGGGTCTTGCCGACGGGGTCCCCGTCGGGGAAGAGGTTGGTCACAATCGTCGTGCCCACGATGCAGACCTTGCCGTCGCCGCGGATGTCCTGGTCGCTGAAATTGCTGCCGTCGGCCAGCGGCCACTGGCGCATCGCGAGATAGTCCTCGCTCTCGCCCATGATGCGCGTCTGCCAGTTCAGGCCGTTGGCCAGCACCTGGGCCTGCCCCCGCACCTCGGGGCTGACCCCCGCGACGTTGCGCACCTCCGTCTTGATCGCAGCCGCATCGTCCAGCGTGAGCGAGCCCGCGCCGCCGTAGCCGCTGCGCATGCCGCCGGTCGTGGCGCTGCCCGCGAAGATGAGGATGATATTCTGACCCAGGCTGGCGATCTGGGCCTCGACCTGGGACTCGGCCCCGTCGCCGATGCTGACCATGGTGATGACCGCGCCGACGCCGATGATAATCCCGAGCGCGGTCAGGATCGACCGCATCTTGTTCCGGCGGAGAGCCCGGAACGCGACGAAGATGGTGGAGAAAAATCGCATGGGGCGCCTTCAGGCCGTCAGCTTAACCGCGGCCTCGGCCTCCCGCAGCTTGCGCAGCTCGTCCGCCGCGATCATGCGGTCCTTGATGAAGACGTCATTGACCAGCTGGCCGTCGCGGAGGATGAGGTTCCGCTTGCAGTAGTGGGCGACGTCGAGCTCGTGCGTGACCATCAGGATCGTGATCCCCTCGTCATTGAGTTTTTGGAAGACGCCCATCACCTCGATCGAGGTCTTGCTGTCGAGGTTGCCCGTCGGCTCGTCGGCCAGCAGGACCTGCGGCTGGTTGACCAGGCCGCGGGCGATGGCGGCGCGCTGCTGCTGGCCGCCGGAGAGCTGACTGGGAAAATGATCGGCACGGTTGGCGAGGCCGACGATGTCCAGGCAGTGCATCGCCCGCGCCTTCATCTCGCTCGCGGGGATCCGCCGCTGGCCGTAGAACATGGGCAGCTCCACGTTTTCCAGGGCGGTCGTGCGGGACAGGAGATTGAAGCCCTGGAAGACGAACCCCAGTTTCCTGTTCCGGATGTCCGCCAGCTCGTTGCGGTCGAGCTGGGAGACGTCCGTGCCATCGAGGAGGTAGCGCCCCTCCGTCGGCCGGTCGAGGCAGCCGAGCAGATTCATCAGGGTCGACTTGCCCGAGCCGCTGGCGCCCATCAGCGCGACGAATTCGCCCTTCTGGATATCGATGGAGACGCCGCGGACGGCGTGCACCTTCACCTCCCCGGAGTCGTAGACCTTGTGGATGTTCTCGAGCTTGACGACGGCGTTCATGGGTCGGCGAGGGAGACGGAGGGAGGGAAGCCGGAGACGGTTAGCCGCCGAACCGGCGGCCCGGGCCGCCGCCGCCGCCGCCGCCGCCAAAGGGATTGCCGCCGCCGCTCCCGCCAGGCGCGGAGGGCTGGTTCACGCCGGTCACAATGACATCGCCCTCCTTCAAGCTGTCGCTGAGAATCTCGGTGTTGGCCCCGTCGGTGACGCCGATCCGCACGTGGAGCATCTCGGGCTGCACTCCAGCCACTTTTCCCCCGGGCAGCCGGTAGACGTAGCGGAAGATCGGAGCATCGCCACCGCCCGCGCGCGCGCCGCGGCCGCCGCCGGCCAGCATCCGCTCGGGCAGCTCGATCCCCTTGGCCTTGGCCAGCTCCTGCATCTTTGCCACCTGCTCGGGCGTCGCGGGGCCGCTGCCGAAGGAATAGCCCGCGCCCTGCATGATCTCGCGCATGGCCGCGCGGCGCTCATCCGGGCTCAACTGCTTGGCCGCCGCGGGGGCCTCGGCCGGCTTCTCGCCGCCGGACACCGGCTCCGCCGCCACCGGGGTGACCTTGATCTCGTCGGGCATCCGGAAGCGCAGCGCGCTGTTGGCCAGCCGCAGGACATTCGCGTGCCGGGTAATGACGATGGAAGCGTTGGCGGTCATGCCGGGCTTCAACTTGAGCTCGGCATTGTCGACCTTGATCATCACGTCATAGATCACGACGTTCTGCTGGGTCTGCGGGGCGTTGCGCACCTGGTAGACGGTGCCCTTGAACTGCCGGTTCGGATAGGCGTCGACCGTAAAATTGACGTCCTGGCCCACCTCGACGTTCCCGACGTCAGCCTCGGCGACGGCAGTGTCGATCTGCATCTGGGTCAGGTCGTTCCCGAGCTCGAATAGCGTTGGGGAACTGAGGGTGGCCGCCACCGAATTACCGACGTCGATGTTGCGCGAGATGATGATGCCGTCCATCGGCGCCTTGATCTCGCAGTAGGAAAGATTGGTGCGGGCGGTATCGAGGGTCGCCGACTTGATCTGAACCTGCGCGGTGGCCTCCTCGACGAGGGCATTCTGCGTGTCGTAGTCGGATTGCGAGACCAGGCTCTTGGCCAGCAGCTCCCTGTCCCGGTTGAGGGTCACGGTCTGGAGGTCGAGATTGGCCTTGGCGTTGGCCAAGTCCCCCTCGGCGGACTTGACCGCCGCCTGGTAGGTGGTCGGCAGGAGCGTGGCCAGGAGGTCGCCTTTCTTCACCTTGGCGTTGAAATCGGTCTTCCAGGAGGTGATGTACCCGGAGATCTGGCTGCTGACGAGGACGTCGACCAGGGGCTTGATGGTCCCGGAAGCGGTGACGGTCTGGATGAGCTCGCCCCGGGTGACATTGGCCGTGTAGAACTCGGGGCCCTTCTCCTTGTGGGCCTGCCAGTAATAGACCCCGCCGCCGCCGGCGCCGATGAGGACAATTGCGACGATGAGGCCGGTGTAGCTCTTGGATTTAGCCATTACGATCGGAGTTGCAGGAGAGGGGATTCGGAAAATGCAGTCTGTGCGCTGCCTAGACGCACCCAGCGGGCAAAGGTTGCGGAAATCAATGCCGGGCGGAGTAGGCGCGCTTCAGCTCCGCAGCGACGTTGGGCGGCACGAAATGGCCCACGTCCCCCCCGAATCTGGCGACCTGCTTCACCAGGGTTGAGCTCGTGTAGCTGAACTGCTCGTTCGGCATGACGAAGATCGTCTCCAGGTCCGGCTGGAGGTGCCGGTTCATCAGCGCCATGTTGAACTCGAACTCGAAGTCGGAAAGGGCCCGCAGGCCGCGGATGATCGCATCCGCCTGCTGCGCCCGGGCGAAATCCACCAGGAGCCCCCCGAACGTGGTGAGCTCGATGTGGGGAAAGGCGGCGAGGTTGGGCCGCAGCATCGCCATCCGCTGCTCGGCGCTGAAGAGCGGCTCCTTGCCGGCGTTCTCCGCGACCGCGACGGTGACCTTGTCGAAGAGCCGCGAGGCCCGCGCCAGGACGTCGAGATGCCCGTAGGTGATGGGATCGAAGGTGCCGGGATAGATGCAGTGGCGCATGGGGAAGAAATGGCGGAAGGCAAAAAGCGGAGGAAAAAACTAACCGCAACCGGAGGCTGAAAACGAGGAAAATACGGTGGGAATGGCCTTTAACTTTGCATGTCGATCGTCTTTGCATTTGATTGACCTTCCGGCCCTTCGCTTTCCGCTTTTCGACCTCCGCCCTTCCCGTGAGCCTCCCCAACGCGATCACGCTTTCCCGGATCCCGCTGATGTTCGTCATCGCCTGGCTTTCCTATGAGGGCTGGCTGGGCGCGGCCTCGCTCGCCTTCTGGCTGTTCATCGCGGCGGCGATCGGCGACTGGCTCGACGGCTACCTCGCGCGCTCCCGGGGCCAGATCTCCTCGTTCGGGAAGCTGATGGACGCCCTGACGGACAAGATCATGGTGCTCGGCCTCATCATCGTCCTCGTGGACCACGGGCAGATCTGGGTGGGCCTGGCGCTGATCACCCTCGTGCGCGAATTCCTGATCACCGGCATGCGGATGGTGGCGGCGACGAAGGGCGTGGTCGTGGCCGCCGATGGCGGCGGCAAGTCCAAGACCGTGACGCAGCTGATCGCCCTGGGCTTCCTCCTCGCCGCGCCGATGGTGGGCCGGGACTGGGCGCACTTCACGGCCTGGGACCTGACCCAGCTCACCCAGTGGGTGCATACGATCGGCGTGTGGATCTTCTGGCTGGGCACGGCGCTGGCCGTCTGGTCGGGCGCCCGGTACATCATCCGGCACCGGAAAATGGTCTTCGCCGACGCCGACCGATGAAGCTCACGCAGCCGGCGTGGCCGCGGTTCCTGTCGACGCCCGTCGTGCTGGCCTGGGCGACCCTCGGTCCGATCGGCCGCCGCCTGCCGGCGCCGGGCACCTGGGGCTCGGTGGCGGGCCTCCTCTATTTCACGGTCGTCTTCCTGGACCAGGTCGGGACGGTCGGCAACCTGGTCCTCAGCGCGATCGGCGCCTACATCGCCGTCGCCTTCTGCGGCGAGGCGGAGTTCCGGATGGGCCGGAAGGATCCGGGCGAGGTGATCCTCGACGAATTCGTCGCGATGCCGCTCTGCTTCCTCGGCTGGCCCGCCCTCGTCCACCCGCTGCCCGCCTGGGCCGTCTTCCTCCTCGGGCTGGCGCTCTTCCGGCTCTTTGACATCGCCAAGCCCCTCGGGATTTCCCGCCTGCAGGACCTGCCGGCCGGCTGGGGCATCGTGATCGACGACACCGCCGCCGCGCTGGCCGCCTGCGCGGCGATGCACGCCGGCCAGTGGGCCTGGCACCTCTCGCACGCCGGCTGAGAGCCCGCTAGGGCAGGACGACGAGGTTCTCGGCCGGCACCCGCACGAGCAGGCCCTGCCGGAGGACGTCGACGGAAAGCACGACACCCTGCGGATTCGCGGGATCGTCCACGAAGCCCTCGAGCCCGTGCAGCGCCCCGCCGACGACCCGCACGCGCCGGCCGCGGGCCAGCAGCGGCCGCAGGACGAGCTCGTAGCCGGACGCGATCATCGCCCGGACGTCGGCCAGCTGGAGGAGGAACCCGGCCTCGTCCGTCACGGGCAGCGCGCGGGCCAGCAGGTCCTGCTGGTAGATCCGCGCC
>Ga0265320_10002732_pt1 | contig 12198 bp, 13 predicted proteins | sample 4827metaG_FD_202087 | JGI IMG/M metagenome (GOLD analysis project Ga0265320, IMG submission 202087) | Rhizosphere microbial communities from Carex aquatilis grown in University of Washington, Seatle, WA, United States - 4-8-27 metaG | ecosystem: Host-associated > Plants > Roots > Rhizosphere >...
AAACTGTTTCGGACAGATCTGTACTACCGGCTGAAGGTCTTTCCGATCACGACACCTCCCTTGCGCGATCACCCCGAGGACATACCCGTGCTCGCCCGCCACTTCACGCAAAAGTACGCCCGGGAGATGAACAAGCAGATCGAGAAGATCCCGTCGGATACGATGCGCGCGCTGGTGAGTTGGTCGTGGCCCGGCAATGTCCGGGAGCTCGAGAACTTCATTGAGCGGGCAGTCATCCTCTCCCGAGGCCCCAACCTTCGTGCTCCTTTGGCCGAAATACGGCACGATGCCGCGGAGCCCGCCGGCAACAGCACGCTGGAGCAGGTGGAAAGGGAGCATGTCATCCGGGTGCTACGGGAGACGGGTGGCGTGATCAGCAAGGCCGCTGCCCGCCTCGGAATGCCGCGAACAACCTTGAACGCGCTGATGCGCAAGCTTGGCATCTCTCGCAAGGATCTCTGACCGTCCTTCGTCCGCTGGCCAGACGCGTGCACTCGTGACAGCAATGGAAAACCCCTCGCAGGCCGCTGATCTGGTCTGGGACGCGCAGCAGCGTGCATACAAAGCAGAGACAGACTTCGATCGCCGCGAGTGGCTGAAAGGCTTTACGCTGGTATTCGCGTTGATCGCGCTCACGCTTGCGGTCGCAGCCGTGTTCGCCAGCCTGGTCAAGACGCCGTAGCCGGCACTGGAAAACTACCGACCGCCCGCGGTCACTTGACCATATAGCGTTACCGCCAGACGTCCCATCCCCTCCCCGCGGAGTCTACAACCCGCTCGCCGGCGAATCGCCTCAACAGCAGAGGATATTGGCGCGACGCGTGCAGTTGAATCCGACAGCACTATGAACCTAAGACCGTTATACGACCGCATCGTGGTGAAGCGGATCGAGGAACAAGAAACCACGCGCAAGGGCATCATCATCCCGGACTCCGCCAAAGAGAAACCTCAAGAGGGCGAGGTGCTGGCTGTGGGTCACGGCAAGAGGCTCGAGAGCGGCGAACTGGTGGCCCTCGACGTCAAGGTCGGCGATCGCATCCTTTTCGGGAAGTATTCCGGCAGCGAGACGAAGCTGGATGGGGTCGAATACATCATCATGCGCGAGGACGACGTTCTCGGCATTTTGGATCCGGCCGCCAAAGTGGCCAAGAAGTAGCCACATGATTCAAGACGATTCATAAGGAAACCACCCATGGCAAAACAGATTACGTACAGTAACGACTCCCGTCAGGCGATCCTGCGCGGTGTCAACCAGCTCGCCGACGCGGTAAAGGTGACTCTGGGGCCCCGCGGGCGCAATGTCGTCCTCCAAAAGAAATTCGGCGCGCCGACGATCACCAAAGACGGCGTGACGGTGGCCAAGGAAGTCGAGCTGAAAGATCCGCTCGAGAACATGGGCGCACAGATGGTGCGTGAGGTGGCCTCGAAAACCTCCGACGTTGCCGGCGACGGAACGACCACGGCGACGATTCTGGCCCAGGCCATCTATCGCGAAGGCATCAAGGCGGTGACGGCGGGCGCAAACCCGATGGCGATCAAGCGCGGCATCGACAAGGCCGTGGCGGTGGCCGTCGAGGAAGTCAAGAAGCTTTCCAAGCCTGTTGCCGGCGACATGATCGCCCAGGTCGGCACCATTTCCGCCAACAGCGACTCCACGATCGGCAACATCATTGCCGAGGCGATGAACAAGGTGGGCAAGGACGGCGTGATCACGGTCGAGGAATCCAAGACCATGACCACCGAACTGGAGATGGTGGACGGCATGCAGTTGGACCGCGGCTACCTCTCGCCCTATTTCGTAAGCGACGCGGAACGCATGGAGTGCGTCCTCGAGGATCCCTACATTCTCATTCACGAAAAGAAGATCAGCAACATGAAGGACCTGCTGCCGATTCTGGAACAGATCGCGCGCACAGGTAAGCCGCTGCTGGTGATCGCGGAAGACGTGGACGGCGAGGCGTTGGCCACGCTGGTAGTGAACAGGCTGCGCGGCACACTCACCGCCTGCGCCGTGAAGGCCCCGGGGTTCGGCGACCGCCGCAAGGCAATGCTGGAAGACATCTCGATCCTGACTGGCGGCAAGCCGGTCGTCGAAGAGACGGGCATCAAGCTGGAGAGCGTTAAGTTGGAGGACCTGGGCCGCGCCAAGCGCGTCACGGTGGACAAGGACACCACGACCATTATCGACGGCGCCGGGTTGCCGAAGAGCATCGAGGGCCGCATCAAGCAACTTCGGACGCAGATCGAAGAGACGACGTCCGACTACGATCGCGAGAAACTGCAGGAGCGCCTGGCGAAGCTGGCCGGCGGCGTGGCGATCATCAAGGTGGGTGCCGCGACCGAGACCGAGATGAAAGAGAAGAAGGCCCGTGTCGAGGACGCTCTTCATGCCACTCGCGCGGCGGTGGAGGAGGGGATCGTACCGGGCGGAGGCGTCGCCCTGTTGCGCGCCTCGATGGCGCTCGAGAAGCTCACGCTCGAAGGCGACGAGCAGTTCGGTGTTACGATCGTGCGCCGCGCTTGCGAAGAGCCGGTGCGGCAGATCGTGCTCAACTGCGGCCCCGAGGGCGCGGTGGTCGCCGAGAACATCAAGAACCAGGCGGACCCCAACTTCGGCTTCAACGCCACCACCGAACAGTACGAGGACTTAGTAAAGGCCGGCGTAATCGATCCCACGAAGGTAACTCGCACGGCTTTGCAGAACGCGGCTTCGATCGCCTCTCTCATGCTCACCACCGAGGCTATGGTGTGTGAGCTCGTGGAGGAGCCGGAGAACTAGACCACCGACCGTCCTGTGGGGCAGGCTGGCAGCCTGCGGCGGGTTGTTGACTGCCTTCGGCGCCGGTTGGCAACCGACGCGCAGCTTGACAAGCTGCCCCACATGAGCCGGGTAAAGGATACGTATGGACAAGAGAATACAGAAGCGGCACAAGCGTGAGGTTTCACGCGCGAAAGCACGGGTCCGGCTGTCGGAGCCCGACTTGAGAACGCCGGAGCAGGTGAAGGCAGCCCGCGAGGCGAGCCGGCCAGCCGCGGCCCGGCGAGATGGCCCCCAGGCTCACTACGGCACGCCGATGGCGCGAAGTCATGCACGCCTTGCGGCCCACAGTACGGCGAAGGCCGATGCCTAGAAACTTCATGGGCGCGATCCTGACGCTATTCAGCACGCGCTGTCCCTATTGCAGATCCATTGAGTTCAGGCGGGTGGGCGCCCGGAACGTCGTGGAGGGAGCTTTTCATTGGCTCCTTCAACCGTGCCGGTGCGGTCTTTGCGGCCATCACTTCTTCCTGTTCCGGTGGCAATCGCCCATCGGCGAGGCGGCGTAGATAGAATCGCGCCCGCTACTTCGTGGTCATCTGTGAGATGTCGACCGGCGGCGGGGATTCACTGCATTTGCTGTAGCTCAGTTCCTGTTCGATGCGCAGCACTTTCAACAATCCCAAACGAACCGAGAGAAATGCGCGTACCTGACTCGGCAGCCAGACCTCATCGTTAACGCGGGCCTGCTCAAAGGTCGCGTGGGAGCCCTTGGCCACGCGAACCAGGATGAGCCCCACCGAGATGGCGTCGACCACTTCCACCTCCGCTCTCACCAGGCGGTAATCCTGCTTATCCACCCAAAACTTGCACCGGAGGTGCGCAAACGTTTTCGCGGTGCGTGACAGGGGCTGGTATCCCGGGTGCGGCGTGGCCTCGATCACGTAGAGAGTGCCGCCGTCCCGCGCCTCTTCCCCAGCCAGACGGAAGTCGAAGCCGTTTGGCAGTTCGCGCCAGGCTTCACGCTGCCACTCCGGGCGCGAGACATACTCGGACAGGCGTTGCGCCCGCTGGGATGCCGTCTGGTCCCGGCGCTCGGCGACGCTGCGCGCGAACTTCTCCGACTCCTTCTTCTCTTCGGCGGGCGGCAACGGGAGGCCGTCACGCGCCATCAGCCGCCGGTAGGGGGAGCCGTCCAGCAGCGTGACGTCGTCGATATTGATTTCCTGGGATTTCAACCGGCCTTGGGAGTCCAGATAGCGCAACTTCTCGCGTTCGGAGAAGTTGTAGTTTCGGGCCACCTTCCAATTGCTGGCGTCGGCTGCGGCGGCGCGGCGGATGATTTCGCGCGCGTCCGTCTGGCCCGGCAGCGCTGTCGCCGAAGCCAGGATCAGCAGCAACCCGCATGTGCGGAAGGGGGCTCTCTCCATGCTTGCGATGGAGCACTCCTGTGGCCGAAGTGCCCTCAAGGCTGCGGGTCGCTGTGGGATCCCAATGTCCGCGCGTACACCTTGCTGAACTCGGCGCCCCAAAAGAACACCTCCGCCGAGCAGTACACCCATAGCAGCACGACAATCGGCGAGCCGGCGGCACTGTACGTCGAGCCGAAGCTGGTATGTGCGAAGTACTGCCCCATAAGCTGCTTGCCGATCATGAACAGCAAGGCGGCAAGGACGGCTCCGGGGGCGACGTCGCTCCACTTCAGTTTGACGTCTGGAGCAATCCTGTAGAGGCACGCGAACAGCACCGCGATCACCGCGCACAGAGTCGCGAACGTGGCAGTCCGCGGCGCGGCAATCCTCATGGTGGCGATCCAGGCGTTCAACAGCAGGGCAACCAGCAGCAGCAGACCTATGCCCGTCACCCCCGCAAACGAATAGAAGCGAGCCCGGATCAGACGAAGAACGGCGGCAGCATTGGTTCGGTCAGGGGGAAGCGTAACATGCCAGATCGTGTTCAGGGCGTCATGCAGCTCCACAAAGATGGAAGAGGCGCCGAATGCCAAGGTCGCCAGGCCAAGCACGGTCGCAATTACGCCTGACCCGGGCTTGTAGGCGCCTCGGATGATCTCCTTGACGGTCCGTGCCACTTCGGAACCGGCGAAGCCTCGGATTTCCGACGCCAGCCGGCCCTGCGCGGCCTCCTGGCCGTAAACAAGGGCGGCCACGGCGACGGCGATCACAATCACGGGCGCCAGCGACAGCAGGGTGTAGAACGAGACGGAAGCGCCGAGGCGCGGCCCATTGTCGTTGACCCATTCGACCGAGGCTTGCCAGAACAATCGCGGCAAGGCCTTGAGCAGACGCATGAGCCGCTCAGGAACCGGGAGTTATCGCCTTCGCCTCTTCTCGCAGCGCGGCGATGCGGTTCTGCAGCGTCCGCAGGCTGATTCCCAACATCTCGGCGGCGCGTTTGCGATTCCCGGCGACGTGCTCGAGGGTAAGTTTGATGTAAGCCGCCTCTAGTTTCATGAGTGGCTGGCCGGCCGGAAGCATAATAGGCCCCTCATAGCTGGGTGATGGCCGGGTATACGGGCCCGTGACCGCGCCGAGTCCGGGGGAGGGAAGGTTCGCCAACCGGATTGGGCCCTCGCCTGCCATGATGGCGGCGCGCTCCAGGACGTTGCGTAACTCCCGCACATTGCCGGGCCAATCATACCGTTGAAAGAGTTCCAGGACTTCGGCATCGACGCCAGTGACGCGCGTGCCGTGCTTCTTGTTCAGGTTTTGCACCATCACATCGGCGATCGGCGAGATATCTTCCTTGTGCTCGCGCAGAGGCGGAATCTGGATCTGGAAAACACTCAGCCGGTAGTAAAGTTCTTCGCGCAGATGCGTTCCGAGGTCCTGGCTCGTGGCGGCCAGCACGCGGGCGTCGACGGGGATTTCGTGCTTTCCTCCAAGCCGCCGCACTCGCAAGTCCTCGAGAACGCGCAGCAATTTGGGTTGCGTGGATTGCGGCATCTCGCCGATCTCGTCGAGTAGCAGCGTGCCCCCGTGGGCCTGCTCAAAGCAGCCGGCGGAACGCTCCATGGCCCCGGTAAACGCGCCCTTCTCGTGGCCGAATAGCTCGCTCTCGATCAGGGTTTCGGGCAGGGCGGCCGCGTTGATGGCGACGAAAGGCCCATCGGCGCGGGGGCTGCAGTTGTGGATTTCCCGTGCAACCAATTCTTTGCCCGTGCCGCTCTCTCCACAGATCAAGACGGGCGCCGAAGTGGGCCCCACTTGCCTGATGACTGCGAAGATCTGCTGCATCGCCGGGGAGGTTCCCACCAGATTCCCCATCACACCGCGGAGGCTCAGGTCACGCTTGAGCTCCTCGGTCTTCTGGAGACTTCTCTTGTAGTGGACGGCGCGTGCCAGAAGGGTTTTGAAGGCGCGCGGTTCCACCGGCTTTTCGAGGAACCAGAATGCATTCAGGTCATGAACCGCGGCCAGCGCCTTCTCCATGCTGCCGAAGCCGGTGAGCACGATCGCCGGCGTGAGGTCGCCGCGTTCCTTCAAGAGCCGGAGGAGCTCGAAGCCGTCCATGCGCGGCATGATTAAATCGGCAACGATGACGTCGGCGTTGAAGGCGGTGAGACGTTCCAGCGCATCTTGCCCATCTACGGCGACCTGCGTTTCGAAGTCGCAATCGGAGAGCATCGCGGACAAGGCAGTCCGCTGACGCTCGTCATCGTCGACTATGAGAATGCGGCCCGAGACCGCCGGCAATCGGGGCATTGACTCCTATGTTAGCAACTATCGGCGCAGGATCTTCCGTCTGAGATCAGGCCAGAACTCGGAACCGAGATTGCTGACGAAGCCGAACCCGACCCCAAGAGAGCCCTGCAGCACTCCCAGGCGCACGGTGTTTAGCCGGTCCGGATACCACTGGTTCGAGAGGAAGGCGGCGCCGTAGGCACTACCCAGGCGCCAAACGGACAGCGTCTCGCCGCCGCGGTCGGTCCGGGTGAGTATGGTTCCGCGGAGGGCATGGCCCGTTCTGCGCCAAAATCCCGTGCTGCGCGATCGGTAATACCGAGGATCCTCGTGCAGAGTCGAGTCGAGAGCGAAACCGAGGGCGCCATAGATCGCGACGCCACCCATAGTGGAAGCCAAGCGCTTCCCGTAGGCGCCGGCTCCCTGCCCCCACTCTGTCGGAGCGCCGGCTGCCTGGAGAAGCCCGGCGTAGGCCGCGGATCCCGCGAGCGTCAAGGGGCTGGAAATGGCCTCAACATGAAAGCGCAGCTTGGCTTTCAGGTCGAGCGGCTCCACGGACTGAGCCATGGCTACGACGGGCACTGCGCACAGCAAGATCACGCACTGCGCTGTCATGGGGAGCACTGGCTCAATGCAACCTATAGCTTGTTATTTGTCCCCACACTCCGACCACCTGTAGCACCCAGACGGCGGCTAGCACCACGACGACCACGTTCAGCAGCCGCTTGATGCCCGAGGCCATCGGGATGTAGTTGTTGATCAGGTATAAGACTACGCCGATCACGACCAGCGTAACAACGATAGTTACCAACGGCATTTTGTTTCCTCTCCTACGGCTTCAACCAGCGCTCCGACGGCCGGAGGCTAGCCAACAACCCTGCGTCCCTGGACGAGGCGGATGACCATGACGATCAGCGCGAACACTAACAGGAGGTGAAGCAGCCCGCCCGCGGTAAAGGACGTCACCATTCCCAGTGCCCACAGAACCAGCAATACAACGCAAATTGTCCAAAGCATCTTTTTGCTCCTCCGCGGTTGGTAAGGGCACGCGCAGGTCCAAAGCGGCGGCGCGCGGGTGCACTGCCTGAACGGGGAGTCTTGCCGGCGAGAGGTGCAGAATATGCACTCGCCCCCGCAGTTGCTGCAGGTACCTGGCTGTCACAGCGGGTAGAATTCAAGGGGAGAGTGCGCATGAGCAAACCAGACCAGACGCTGGACCGCTTTTGGGACGTGCCCCTGCAGGACCTGCTTGTCCAGCTCCAGGCAACGCCCACAGGACTGACTTCCGCCGAGGCGAAAGAGCGGCTTCGTGTACATGGGCCGAACAGCCTGGCGGGAGAGTCCCGCTTCGCCGGCCTGATCAGTTTTCTGAGCTTCTTTGCCAATCCCCTGGTTCTCATTCTCCTGGCGGCCAGCGCCATTTCGATCGCACTGGGCGATCCGGTCGGCGGGTCGATCATCATCGCCATAGTCCTGCTCAGCGTGGTGGTGAACTTCTATGTAGAGTTTCAGGCTCGACATGCGGTGGAAGATATTCGGAAGCAGGTTGCGACCACTGCGGCGGTCCTGCGTGACGGGCACGAACTGGAGTTGCCGGTTGCCGAACTGGTTCCCGGCGATATCGTCCGGCTCAATTGCGGCGACCTGGCTCCGGCCGATACCCGTTTATTGGACTCCAAAGATCTCCACGTGCGCGAGTCCGCGCTCACGGGGGAGTCTCTGCCCGTCGACAAGGCGGCGAAGGATCTTCCGGCGGGGCAACACAGCATTGCCGACGCCGTCAACAGCGTTTTCCTGGGGACCGCCGTGCAGACGGGCATCGGCACCGCGGTCATCGTGCGGACGGGCAAAGACACCGCCTTCGGCGCGATTGCTGAACGGCTGGCCAAGCGGCCGCCGGAGACCGAATTCGGCCGCGGGATACGCCACTTCGGGCTGATGATCACGCGCGTAATCATGCTGCTGGTGCTTTTCGTCCTGCTGGTGAACCTGGTCCTGCATCGTCCGTTCCTGGAATCGTTCCTGTTCGCGATTGCGCTGGCCGTCGGGATGACGCCGGAGATGATGCCGATGATCATCACCATCACGCTGGCGCAGGGCGCTCGCCGGATGGCAAAGAAGAAGGTGCTGGTCAAACAACTCACCGCGATCGAAGACTTCGGCAGCATCGAGATTCTCTGCAGCGACAAGACCGGAACGCTGACTGAAGGCGAGATTGTGCTTGACCGGCACGTGGACGTTCACGGGCAGGACAACGAGGACGTCCTGCGCCTCATCTATCTGAACAGTTACTTTGAAGCCGGAATCAAAAGCCCGCTGGACGACGCCATCTTGAAGCACGAGCACCCTGCCATTGCGGAGTACGCGAAGGTGGACGAGATTCCCTTCGACTTCAACCGCAAGCGCCTCTCCGTGGTGGTGCGTCACGGCGAGGAGGACCTCCTCATTACCAAGGGCGAGGAGGAGAGCGTCCTCTCTGTATGCGGGACCGTCATGATTGACGGCGCTCCTCAGCCGTTCGACGACGGCCGGCGTGCGGAGGCTGGGGAAACCTTCAAGAAGTTGAGCGCCGACGGCTTCCGCGTCCTCGGGGTCGCATCCCGGAAAGTGGAGAAGCAGGATGCTTACGCTGTCGCGGCCGAGCAGGAGATGACACTGGCCGGGTTTGCGGCCTTCCTCGACCCGCCGAAGGAGGGGATTTCCGCCGTTCTCGACGCGCTGAACAAGAACGGCGTGTCGGTGGTCATCATGACCGGCGACAACCAGTACGTGACGCAGAAGGTAGCCCACGACGTCGGACTGGCTACCGACCGCATCGTCACTGGCGACCAACTGGACACGATGGACGATGCCGCCCTGGCTTACCAGGCCGAGCACGGCGCCATCTTCGCGCGTGTGTCTCCGGAACAGAAGAACCGGGTGATCCTCGGCCTGAAGGCGCGCGGGCACGTGGTCGGATACATAGGGGACGGCATCAACGACGCTCCGTCGCTGCACACCGCGGACGTCGGCATTTCCGTTATGAATGGCGTGGATGTGGCAAAAGACGCCGCGAAGATCATCCTGCTGGAGAAGGATCTGTCGGTCTTGAACGAGGGCGTGGTTGAGGGGCGGCGGTGCTTCGCCAACATCATGAAGTACATCATCATGAGCACCAGCTCTAACTTCGGCAATATGTTCAGCATGGCCGCGGCGTCGCTTTTCCTGCCATTTCTGCCGATGTTACCGACTCAGATACTCCTGAATAACTTCCTCTACGACACTTCGCAGGTCGCCGTGCCCGGCGACAACGTCGATCCGACGCTGGTGCACAAGCCCAAGCGGTGGCAGATCGGGTTCATTCGCCAGTTCATGACGATCATCGGCCCCATCAGCTCTATTTACGATTTCCTCACGTTCGGGGTCCTGCTTTTGCTGTTCCACGCGGCCAAAAACGCGCCGCTGTTCCGGACCGGATGGTTCGTGGAATCCCTGGTCACACAGACGCTGGTGGTGTTTGTGATCCGGACGGCGGGGAATCCGTTCAAGAGCCGTCCGAGCGGGAGGCTGGTAATCGGAGTGGTTGCGGTTTCCCTTGTCGGCGCCGTGCTGCCGTACACGCCCCTCGGCGCTCCCCTGGGGTTCACACCGTTGCCGCTGTCGTTGCTGGGTGCGATTACGCTGCTTGCACTGACGTATCTGGGTTTGGTGCAAGCCGTCAAGACCTGGTTCTACCGGCGGCACGCGTTGCTCTAGCGCCCTGTCTCCGAAGTAGGCTTACCCTGCGCCAGGGCACCGAACCGCGAGCGTGGGCGAGCGGACCGCTCCGTTGAAGACGCGGCTCGGTAACGAACGAGCGGGGTCCGCTCCCTTGCGGTCGCGGCTCGGTAACGAACGGGCAGGGTCCGCTCCGGCGGACATCGCCCGGCTGCGCCGGCCGCGTCTTCATCGCCATCGGTGGCCCGCAGGGCCATGGGGACTCCGTTACGGTCGCGGTTCGGTGCTGGGCGGCCATGGCCATCGCGCGCCGGCTCCCTCGATGCAGAAGTTGCCGCTGAAATGCACATTTGGCCGCGTCGAGAGACCGGATAGGGCCCATTGACGGCCTATTTCAATCGGAGGCCAACGTGCACAGGTAAGTAACGGCGGAAACGTGGCAGGAGAGTTCCTTGTGTTACTGATACTCTTGCTCGTCGTGCTGCTGCTCGCGGCCGTACCCAGATGGCCATACAGCGGAGGTTGGGGCTACTACCCCAGCGGAGGTCTGGGCGTGGTGTTGGCGATCGTGATTGCGCTGGTGCTTTTGGGACGCATTTAGGCCAAGGAGAACGCAATGAATTGGGATCAGATCGAAGGCAAGTGGAAGCAGTTCACCGGCTCCGCACGCGAGCGCTGGGGGAAGCTCACCAACGACGACTGGGAGACGATCGCCGGCAAGAAGGACCAGCTGGTGGGGCGAATCCAGGAGCGGTATGGAGTGGCGAAAGCCGACGCCGAGAGGCAGGCCGACGAATGGTCGCTCGCGCTGACGGACTGCGGTTGCGCAAGCCCCGCGGCGCGTCGGCCTTAGGCGGACCTATGAAATCGACCCAGGCGCGAGTTGCGGACCTCTGGTGCAGGTTGATGCATTCAGAGCCCATGTGGCCTTCGCACGGCCAGTACGAGTGCCGGACGTGCGGGCGGCGGCGGGTATGCTGGGAAGAAGTTCAACCCGTGTTGTCACGCGCCCTGCCACCGCCGCGCGAAATGCGAGCCCAGGGCGGCTTCGCGACAACAACGGAATCGAGGATCCAATGTTCGTAGCAAATGCGCTGGCTGTTTTGGTGCTGCTGACGCTTGTTCTGGCTATGGCCCCCGCTCCGCGGGCCGTCGCCAGGGCACGCTCGTAGACAAGATCGAACTGGACGGCGATGCGTACCTAGGGAGGATTCAATGAAGAAGATTGTATTGCTGGCAGTTGTGATCTGCGTTGCCGCTTGGGCGCAGGATAGAGGCGATAAGGGACGCGGCGGCGAGTCGCGCGGCGGTGGCCATCAGGCGGTTGGAGGCGGCCACATTCCTGCACGGGGTCCTGCTCCCGCGAGGGCTTCCGGGTCCGGACGGTATCAGTCGAACGGCCCGGCCGAAAACCGCATTTCCGTGGACAAGAGAGGCCATCCGGACGTCCCGCATGTTCACGCCACGAACGATCAATGGGTGGGACACGACAGTGGCCGCAACGATGCGCATTACCGCGTCGATCGGGCGTGGGCGCATGGGCGCTTCACCGGCGGCTTCGGGCCGCAGCATGTGTTCGTGCTTGGGGGCGGAAACCGGGAACGCTTCTGGTTTGGCAATGACTACTGGGATATCGCCCCGTACGACTACAGCATCGTCGGCGGCTGGAACTGGTCCGGAGATCAGATCGTGATCTACGAGGACCCCGACCACGATGGCTGGTATCTCGCATACAACCCGCGATTCGGCACATACGCTCACGTCGAGTACCTGGGGAACTGACCGCAAACCTCTTCAACCTGAAACGCAGAGCCTGGGCGCCAAGTCCAGGCTCTTTCGCATTTGGTCCCACCTCCGATCCGCAGCAATTCCTGCATTCCACATGGCAATACCTGCACGAGCCAGTGACCCCAGCCTGCAAGATTACGCTGGAACGAGAGGGCAAGCTCTGTTTCCGCCGATGGACCTCGGAGTGCTTCTTCCCAGCACGTGCGACCGGCCAGCCGAATCTGCAGGCACAATGCCGGACAGAGCGAAAAGCCG
>Ga0265320_10002734_pt1 | contig 12198 bp, 10 predicted proteins | sample 4827metaG_FD_202087 | JGI IMG/M metagenome (GOLD analysis project Ga0265320, IMG submission 202087) | Rhizosphere microbial communities from Carex aquatilis grown in University of Washington, Seatle, WA, United States - 4-8-27 metaG | ecosystem: Host-associated > Plants > Roots > Rhizosphere >...
TGTAAAAATGGGCGCACTTTTTTGCTAGGACTTGCTTGATTAAAGTGAAATCCTCAATATATAATGAATAGTTCTATAAGGTTTTCCACCCAGAAGCAAATGCATTCTTGCCCACGCGCTCAATTCATCCGTCTCCCGTTGTTCCTAACGGGCGAAGGGGCAATACTTGCCTGGGGGGTTTGCACTATATCATGAAGGAGTCAGGCCATGCCATAGGTAGATGCGGGAGATTGCCGGTCAAGAACTGGGGTGAATTCGCTCGAAGAATGAGCCATGGTTGGATCTTCTTGGCAATGGTTGTGCTGCTCCCAATACAAGTGATACGGGCACAAGAACCGCCGGGGGAGGGGCATGCGCCCACCATGCGAATCGGCGCGGCGGAAATTGACATCAAAGGCAGCTTCGAGGCCGAGTTCAACGACAACATCAACTACTCCCATTCGGCCCGCCTGATGGACATTATCCTGCGCCCCGGGGTCACCCTGGGCTTTACCGACCGGTTGAACGACAACAACTCGGTCAATTTGCAAATGGGCATTGCGTGGGAGGAGTACCTGCTCCATCCGGAGCTGAGTTCCTATACTAATTTCGCAGAAGTGTCGCCGGATTCGAAGCTGGCCTACACCATCAAAGCGCCGCCGTTTACCTTCTCCATTTACGACTCATTTAATTACTCCGTGCAACCGACGGACACCCTGGATTTCAATCCGGCGACGGGGCAGGTGCTTACCAATTTGAAAGCTTTTGGGCGTTTTATGAATCAATTGGGGGTGACCGCGGTGCTGGAAATGAACAAGGTGTCGCTCAAGGCTGGATTGTACCGTTACGATGTTTTCCCGCAGGAAGCGCCGCTCAGCTTTCTGCGCCGGTGGCAGTATACGGCCACGGCCGGCTTGAGTTACGCCTATTCGGACACCCTTTCTGCCGAGCTGAATGCGAGTTACACCTACAACTATTACCAGCAGCACTTGGAGAGTGACAGCCATTCGTGGTATATCGGCGGTGCCTTAAATGGCCAATTGACCAAGACGATCACAATGGAAGCGTCATTGGGTTTCACCAATTACGACTTTTTAGGGAACGGCTCAAATGGGGACACCAGCCAGCCCGGCGGCATCTCCGGTTCCCTGTCGCTGACCCAGAAGATCTCAGAACGCAAAACCCACACGCTGACCTTGGCCCGGTCCATCAACTATGGTTACGTGTCCAACGCGGTAACCGTGGACCGCATCAGCTATAAGTTCCAATTGCAGAGTTTCCTGCTGGAGAAAATGGTGGGCACATTTAGCGCGTATTGGGAACGCGGCTGGGATTCGGGCGGCCTGGCGCCGGAGAATTACCACAAATGGGTGGTCTCGCCATCGGTCAATTATGCGTTCACCAAACGCTCGGAAACGTACGCAAGTTATGAATTCACCAAGAAGACGTCAAATTTCGGCGAGCGCAGCTACTATCGCAATCAAATCATCCTGGGATTTCGCTATGAATTCTGAACCCGGGGGCGTGCTCCTGGCGCAGGCGGGACGATGGGACGGGCGTTTTTTGAGATAGCTTTACCCGTTTTCGGGTGCTACACTCCGCTTTTATCAACTTTGGGTCTGACCATGACAATGTGCCGGATAACTTTGTTCGCCTGGCTGGCCGCCCAATCCTGGATGGCGGCGCAGGTAACCCATGCCAATGGGCCCATTATTGACAATCGCGGGGCCAACCCATCGACCCCGGCGAATTTCAACCAAAATCCACTTTTGATTTCCCCCAAGACCGCGGCGGCCGGAGCCGGCGGCACGACCGACACCCGATATGGCAGCGGCGCAACCGCCAATGGCACTTTCAACCCGACGGGAACGAGCGGGAACGTAAACATTCCCGGGTTGCCGGGCGCGGGAATCTTGAACCCGGCGTTGCTGAGTAACACCATTGTGCCCTTGCCGCCGGCAGCCGCAAGTCCGGCCCCACCGGCTGCGCCCTCCCCGGCGGAGGACTATTTGACGGTGCCGCTGACCTCTGATCCCAATCAAATAGACGACAAATATTTTTTGAAGCCGAACGACAAAATCATCTATCAAGTTGCGGAGGATGAGGTTGAACCACAGTTGCTTTTGGTTAATGAGCAAGGATTGGTACTGGTGCCTTTTCTCAAGGACCCAGTTGACGTCGTTGGCAAGCAGATGAAGCTGAAAGATTTTGTCACCTATTTGGGGGACAAGGACAAGGGCAAGCTGATTCTATCCGGACTGTATAAAACGGCGACGATTCGCGTCGCGCTTTACCATGGCGCCCATTCCCGCGGGTACGTCACGGTCAATGGCAGCGTACAGGGGGGGAAAGTTCGGATTCAAGTTCCAGCGGATGCCGTGTTGACGCTGGCCGACGTGCTGAATCAGGCCGGCATTGTCGGCAACCCGGATATGAGGCATGTGCGAATAACCCGGCAGGCAAGCGACCCCACCAAAGATCCCATTACCATTCTAGAGGACGTCAAGGCGCTGAACGACAAAGGTCAGGAGCCAACGATGCTTGTCCAGCCGGGCGATTTTGTCAATGTGCCCTCGTTGACTGAAACCGTGGGCACGGTGATGGTGACGGGTGAAATTCCACGGCAACCCGGCGCCATTCTGCCGTTGCCGGCGAACCAGCCGCTAACGGTGTCCATCGCCATCATTCAATCGGGCGGCTGGACGGATTTCTCCAAGCACAACGTCTATGTTTATCGCTATGAAAAAGACAAGGATGGAAAGACCCAGCGGAGGACGTACCGGGTGGACGTGGATGCCGTGCTGGTGAAGGGGGAACGCGAGAAGGACATGGACTTGCAGGACGGAGACCAGATTTGGGTGCAGGGCGGATTTATCGCCACCCGGTGAACTTTAATTGACATTCCCCCGATCATGCCCACCCCCGTCATTGAATCTGCCGAAGGCGGCCAACATGTTGAATGGTCGGAGACGTTCCACGCCTTTCTGTTCCGGGCCGGCATCTACCTGAAACGATTCTGGTGGATTCTCATCATCACGGTGGCGGCGGGTGTCCTGCTGCAAAAGTGGAAATTGCGCGATGCCAAGCCGATTTATTTGTCGTCCGGGGAAATGACGCCCGGGATGCAGGTCTTCGCCAATACGGGCACCTCCGCTGGCGCGAGCGAGATTGTTTCCAATTATTGGGGCCAGCAAATTCACTTTCTGCAGGAACCCTCCTTGTTTCAAACCGCCTATGACAATGCCATGGCGCAGGATAGCAAGTATGAAAGAATCAAGCCGTCAGTCACCACCGCAGCCGATTTGATCCTCAACACCAATGTGCTGAGTTTGCGGGTGACGGGGAGCGACCGGGATTTCACCAAGGCTTTTCTGGATGCCTGGATGGAGGCCTTTCTGCGGGAGCGCAAGTTGAAGCGCGACCAGGCGATGCAGAGCCTCTATTTGCAATTGACCGGTGAGGCGCAGCAGTATCAGGACGATGAAAAGAAAGTGAATGACGAGCTCAGTGAATTCCTCAGTACCAAGCAAATTGCCAGCGTGGAGACGGCGCAGGCGTTGGCGGCAGACGTGGAAAAGAACATGCGCGACGCGGCCTATGCCGTCTATAGTTATCGAAACCAGTTGATTCCCCTGCTGTTGCCAACGCCGCTACCGGCGGAAGTCAAGGCGGGTGCGGAAAAAACGCCCGGCGCAAATATGCAGACGACCGCCGCGAACGCGGCCAATGCGGACGACGTCGCCTATCCCTGGGACGAGCAAAAATTCAAAGATTACATCGGCGACAACAAGGACCATCTGGAAGGGACAGACACCGATATTACCGACCGGGAATTGTTGAGCCACGGTTTGCTGCCCCTGGATCCCAAATACGAAGAAGCGAAGAAGCAGTTGTCATTGTTTCAAGCCAGATACAAGGAGCTGGCGACCGGGCTGGGTGAAGCCCACCCCAAAATTGAAGAAGTGAAGCTGCAAATCTTCACGACGGAAATCGCCCTGCAGGAGATGCGCTTGCAGCGGGTGGATGCCCTGAAGCATGTCCGGATCGGCTTGATCAATGAATTGAAGGTGTCGGAGGACGCGAAAAAGTTATACGAGGGTCAGAATAATGATTATTTGGAAATAATGAAGAAAATCAATGCGTTCAAGGTGCAAATTAACCAGGACCACGACCGCTCCACCAATTTGCTGCAGGGGTCGAAATCCCTGGAGGAAAGCCTGCACCTCGCGCAGGAAATGCTCTATGTACTGCAACCCGCCTCGGAGCCGATAACCCAAATGCCGGATCAGGCCAAACTGATCACGCAGGGTGCCATGGTGGGTCTGGCCGGGGGTATTGTCTTAATCTTTCTGTTGGGCATGCTCGACGGCCGGGTGCTGTCCGTGGAAGACCTGTCTCAACGGTTTGACGAGCCCATGCTGGGGGTCATACCGATGCAAAAACGGGTCAACGGCCAGGTGGAGTTGCTCAAGCACAACGACCAGCGGCAGATGTTTGCGGAATCTTGCCGCAACATCCGCTCCTCGCTGTTGTATATGGATCGGCAGGGGCAGCGCCCGCGGATCATCATGCTCACCAGTTCAATGCCATCGGAAGGCAAGTCCACCCTTTCCTCCAATCTGGCCATCACCCTGGGTTTTGCCGCTTCGCGGACGCTGTTGGTGGATGCCGACATGCGCCGCGGTCAGCTGCACAAGCGCTTTGGCCTAAAAAATGATGTTGGTCTCGCCGAACACATTGGAGCGGGCGTCCCGCTGGAACAGGTGATCCAGCCCACGACGTCCGAAAATCTCGATTTCATTTCGTGCGGAAAATACCCGACGCAACCCGGCGAGCTCCTGATGAGCGACCGCTTCCGCGACACCATCCAAACGCTGCGCCAGCGCTACGACTTTGTCGTGTTTGACAGCCCGCCCATTCTGCTCACGGATGACGCCGCGAGTTTTGCGACCCGGTCCGACGCGGTAATCTTCGTCGTGCGGGCCGGGTATACGCGAATGCGCCAGGTGCGTTCCTCGCTGGAGAGTCTCCACCGTCGGGGAGTCAATGTCTATGGCATGGTGGTTAATTTCATTGATCACCGGGAGCCGGGCTATTACACCTACCGCTATTACGACTATTATTCCTATCGCACGGAAAGCCCCGATAAGAAAAAAGAACGTTCGGCCTAGTTCGGACCGGGACGAAATTTCAGGTGTGCCGCCCACGGGTGAGAAAGAGCCAGCCAGCGGGCATGGCGACTAAGAGGACCAAACTCAGGGCCATTCCCGCCAGCGCATTGAAATTGGGGAGCATGAACAGCGCGATGGCAGAGGACCACCAGCCGACGGCGAGGAATTTGCAGAGCGGGCGACGGTCAATGACACTTTGGATGAAGCAGCCGACGCCCAGCAGGACGGCCGCAAGCGCTGGGAGGAGATACGGATCGAATGCACGGTTTAGCAGCGACATGGCGGCCAGGAGGGCAAATCCCGTGGCACTGGCGACCCACGTGGCGTTGGCCAGCCGGCCGCTCAGCGGCATGGTCGGCAATTCTCGAAAAAGGGAAAAGGCGTACACCAGGGAGATTGCGCCCGAGCCACCCAGAGAAAGGGTCCAGACATAGAATCCGGGATTGATCGGCAGGTGGTAGCGGTTGAAAGCCCATTGCGCGACAAGGCATTTGGCCAAGACGAGTGCCCAGACCAGGGCCAACAGCGCACGAAAGCCGGGCATTCGGCGCGATTTCTCCAGCGCCAGATCCAGTTCAGCGACCTCCCTTGATGAGGAAATTTTTTGCACAGCAAGTCCGGCGGCCCTGGGGGGCCGCAATCCCCCACTTTACTGAGGCCCTCGAAAAAGGCAATTCCGGCTATTTTACGATGGTGGCCTATTTTGCCTGGATCGGGCGCTGATTCTGCAAATGGGGAACCGCAGCCAAATCACCATGGGCATCCGTTTTGTCTTTCCCTCGGGCCTGGTTCCCCATTGCATCTTCCCTTGGTCATATACCACCCATGTCCGCAACCAATGTCTTTCAGCAGCAGTTCGGCTTTGCCCCCACCGTTTGTGGCTATGCGCCCGGTCGACTGGAATTCATTGGCAACCATGTCGACTATAACGGCGGGCTGGTCATGGGAGCCTCCATCGATCGCGGGGTGCAATGTGCGGCCGCGAAGCGGACGGACCGCCGCCTGCGTATTTTCAGCCAGCCCTATGGTGAGGCGGTCGAGATTGCGTTGGACGGACTGAAGCCGGCCCAGGGGTCGGCGGCCTGGGCCAATTATCCCGCGGGAGTGGCATGGTCGTTGCAGGAAAATGGGTTTAAATTTCCGGTGGGCTTTGATTTGGCATTTGCAGGCGACCTGCCGGCGGGCGCCGGTCTGTCCAGCAGCGCGGCCCTCGAACTGGCCACGGGGGTGGCGTTGCGGGCGCTGTTCGGCTTTAATATCGCTCCGGCGGTACTGGCCCGGATTTGCCGCCAGGCGGAAAACGGCTTTGTGGGCATGCCCTGCGGAATTCTTGACCAAGGGGTGTCCAGCTTCGGTCAGGCGGGCCGCCTGGTGTTGATTGACTGTCGGACGGAAACCTATGACACCGTGCCAATTCCAGAAACGGCGCGATTCTGGGTGTTTAACACCGGGGCGAAACACGCGTTGCTCGACTCGCTTTATGCCGACCGGCGGCGCGAATGCGAGGATGCGCTGAAGATTTTGCAACGGTACCGCCCGGAGGCCGGATTCCTGGCGGAAATTCCAACGGCGGACGTGGAACAACACCGCGCAGACTTGACGCCGGACCAATACGCCAGGGCCCTGCATGTCACCCGCGAAATTTCACGGGTGCATGAGACGGTGGCTGCTTTGGAGCGGGACGATTTGACGGCGGTCGGCCGATTACTGGTGGCGTCCCATCAAAGTTCTCGCGAACTTTTCAGGAATAGTTGCCCGGAGCTGGATTTTCTGGTGGACCACCTGGTGACGCTGCCCGGGGTCTATGGCGCTCGGTTGACCGGCGGCGGCTTCGGTGGGGCCGTCATGGCGCTGACCAATCCTGAATTTACTGCCGACACCGCCACCGGGGTCACCGAGGCTTACACCCGCCATTTTGGCCACGCCCCGGTTGTTTTTACCGCGCGCACCGGCCCCGGTGCGCGGGTGCTGGCTTAAGCTTCACGGCGGCCGGACAATCGGGCCAACGACCGGGACATATTTTTTCGGGCGCGCATTTCGTAACGGTCGCAGAAAAACCCGGTCGAATAAATGGCTGGGCGGGCCAAAAACTTTTTGAGAATGGTCGCGCGGCCGGCGCTGAAAACCCCCTTGGGAACCCACGCATATTCCTGTCGAATCTGACGCTCGTAAGCGGAGAATTTGGCCGGCGCCTTTCCCAGAATGGACAAATCAACATCCGCCATGACACGGGCATCCCAATTGGCCGGGATTGAGTTGTGTCTGGTCGCGAGGATCAAACCATGGACCCGGCGGATGAACGCTTTGGGGAGCAAGGCCGCTTTGGCTGCAGCGCAGAACAGCTGGGCGCTCTGCTCTTCATTAGCATTTGCCTTGGGGTCATAAATGGCGTCGTGAAACCACAAGGCGATTTCCACACCATCCGGGGTTTTGGTCGAAGATCGAACCAAGTCGAATTCACGCAGGCAGGCTTCAATATGGGCAAGGTTATGATAGGCGCGGTGGGGCTCGGAATAATGCGCCGTCAAAATGGCAAAGATCAGTTTGCCGTCGCCAGTTGCCCCAATGCGGCGCCAAAGGGCCAGCCAACGCTGGCGCAGCCATGAGCGCGAGGCGGTCATTTCGCGGCGGGGATTTTCGCCGGCCCCTTGTAAATGGCCGCGATGGCTTCCAGCGGGCGATCAAGGGCAACCTTGGGTGCCGGAGGCGTGTAAAAAGTCCAGGGATCCTTCGCCAAATCTTGTGCCAGGTTGACTGCGCGATCGTGGAGCAATGCGTCGGTGGGTTTGGCGGCCAAATCAAAAAGGCTGACCGAAAAGGCGAAACACCGGGCAAACAAGGAGACTCGTTCCTTTTCTTCGCTGGTTTGCGCGGCCGCTGCGGCCATCTTTAATTCGTCCTGGCATTGGGTGATGATGGCACGGCTGGCCGGGGTGGAAGTGAATTGATTCGACCAGACGTCAAGCTTGCGCTTCGGGCCGTCCGTCTCGTCGAGTTGGATCCAAAGGCTTTCGAGTTTGGAAAAATAGTTGTTCATGGGCGAAGCGGCCTGGCCAAAGAGGTCTTCGCAGAATTGGCGGGTCAGGGTTTTGGGGTTGGCCATGGGCTCCCACCACATTTTCGCCATGATGTAATATTTCGGTCCGTCAAAGCCCCAATTGGGGTAAGCTTCGGCATGCATATAGGCATCCGGCAGATGTTTGGCCAAGCCCTGCAGGAATTGGGACCAGTAGCCGGAATAAACTCGCGGGAAGAGATAGCCGTCCCCTTCGTACCAATCGTGGTTGCCAAAGTGGTGGGCCACGGCCAGCCATTGGGCGAGAAACGAGGGTTGCCCATCCATGGAGTTGAGGTACCAAGGCATCTCGGCGACGTGAAAATTGGTAAAGACCACGATATTTTCGGCCAGTTTGAAGGTGGGCACCCCGGCCGTTGGGGCGTAGGCCAGGCCGATGAGCATTTTGCCGGGAAATTTCTCCCCCAACCATGCGGCCAGACGGTTCATAAACCGCCAGTAGATGTCACTGGTGGCGGCCAACGTGGAATCGACTTTTGGATCACGGGCGTGGAATGCCGCAATGATTTTTTGATTGGCGTCGCTTTGGCTCCAGCGGAAGGTGTCATTCACGCTGACGGCAATGTAGGCAGCGTCCGGAGTTTTCTGAAAATATTCGGTGATGGTTTCCTTGGCCGCCTCGATCGTATAAGGTTCTGCGAAATCGATTTGCCAGCTTTGGTCATTGGGGTCCTTGGGGATGTACCGCTGGCCATCGTACATGGGATAGATTTCCGGATGGGTGGCCGCAAATTTTTCCGGGGGAAAAATCGCATACAAATCATGCTGGTGGGTGCCGCCCTTGCGCCGGGAGCCGCCGATCTTGCGCAACCAGTCGGCGTCGCCCAGGCTTTTGGTGACAATTCCCGTGATGAAACCCGATTCGACAAAAGGCTGGGAGAGAAAATCTGCTCCGTCGTATACCACCTTGTGGTTGGGAGCCCGGCTGGTCCATAAATCGCCCGGCATATAAAAGCGCACGCCGGCATACCGGTCCAAGAACGCCACCGCTCCGAAATAGGTTCCGGTCGCCGTACGGCCCGCGACGGTTATGGCTGATCCGGCGCGGTGAATTAGGAATCCATCGTCATGCAATTTGGCCACACGTGGGTCGGGCGGGCCCAATACTGAACCGAGGGCGATGACCATTTTGTCCTTGGGCAACGCTGTGCCGGTCGGGCTCGTCAGCCCCCGCTCCCTGCTGGCGGTTCCCTGCGCCCAATTCTGAATTTCAAAGCCCGTCGTAACCTCGCAGGTTTTGCGGAGCCACGCCTGGAGCAATTTGGCGGCGTCCTGTTCGGCCGCCGGGGCGTCTTTGGCGACGACGATGATGGTGCCGCCCGGGGCGAGGGTCTGGGGCCCGCTTTGAGCCGCCGGGCAGGCGGCGCACATGAGGGTGGCCGCCGTCAGCATCAAAAATTTCAGACGGGACAACATGGCGCCGGCAGGGTTAACGAAAGGGTGGCCCGAGTCGGGGTCGAACCGACACATCTTTAGAGGATACCAGATTTTGAGTCTGGCGCGTCTGCCAATTTCGCCATCGGGCCGCAAAAGAAGCTAGGAGTTGGAAGCTAGAAGTTAGTAGCTCCGTACTCAGGAAAGATGACATTGATATATTCAGGATGGTAAAGCAAGTTTTGAAAACAAGGAGCATCCGGTGCATTTAGGACGGGCCTAGTGTGCGGTGCACTCATTCTAGCTCCTAGCTTCTGCGTGTTGCCCGCTTTTTCCCCACCGCGTGCCGGGCGCGCAGCCGCAGGCCTTGCAACCGAATAAAGCCGGTGGCGTCGTCGGGGTTGTAGGCGCTTTTCACACCTTCCATCGAGGCGATATTCGCGTCGTAAAGCGACACGGGCGATTTTCGGCCGACCGTGATGATATTGCCTTTGTAGAGTTTGAGCCGCACCGTGGCCGTGACGTTCTCCTGGCTGTTGTCCACCAGCGCCTGGAGGGCTTCGCGTTCCGGGGCAAACCAGAAGCCATAGTACACGAGTTCCGCGTATTTCGGGATGAGAGAGTCGCGCAGGTGTTCGAGGTCACGGTCAAGTGTGAGGCTTTCCGCCTGGCGGTGCGCGTGCAGGAGAATGGCGCCGCCGGGAGTTTCATAAACGCCGCGGCTCTTCATGCCGACAAAACGGTTTTCCACCAGGTCAACCCGGCCAATGCCGTGCTTGCCGCCAAGGGCATTTAGCGTGCGCATGACGCTGGCGGGGGAGAGGCGCTTGCCATTGACCGCCACACAGTCGCCGCCCTCGAAATCGAGCTCCACGTATTCCGCCTTGTCGGGAGCGTCTTCCGGGGACACGGAAAGTTTGAACATGCCCTTGTTTTCGGGAGTGGTGGGGTCAAACCACGGGTCTTCGAGGATCCCGGCCTCGTAGGAAATATGCAGGAGGTTGCGGTCCATCGAGTAGGGTTTCTTGGCGGAGGCCTCGACGGGAATTTGGTGTTCGCGGCAGTAATTAATCATTTCGGTGCGGCCCGGGAACTCGGCGCGAAACTTGGCGTCACGCCAGGGCGCGATGATGCCGAGGTCGGGGGCGAGCGCGGCGAAGGTCAGTTCAAAGCGGCACTGGTCGTTGCCCTTGCCGGTGGCGCCGTGGGCGAGGTGTGTGGCTTTCTCCTTGCGGGCGATTTCAATCTGGGCCTTGGCAATGAGCGGCCGCGCGATGGAAGTGCCCAAGTAATATTGATTCTCGTAAATTGCATTGGCGCGCATCATCGGATAAATGAAGTCGCTGGCGAATTCGTCGACCAAGTCCAGGGTGTAATGTTTGGAGGCCCCGGTAGCTTTGGCCTTGGCGGGTAATCCATCCAGTTCCTCCTCTTGTCCAATGTCCGCGGCGAAAGTGACGACCGGGCAGTCGTAAGTCTCACGCAGCCATTTGAGAATGACCGAGGTATCAAGGCCGCCGGAGTAAGCTAACGCAATTTTCATGAATGAAAGATGGGAAATGGAAAAAGAGGGAAGGGGTGCTAAAATGGGGAAAATCGGCCCGAGGTGCGAGAAGATTTTGTGCGCTATGATTCCGACTGGACTGGTAGGGCCCAGAAGAAGCACGAATATTGTGTGGAGATTGCTTTTCGCCGGACTTTCACTATTTTGGGGTCATGAAGGCCTCCTCCGTCCGCGCAATTTTTTCGGCTTTGCAAGAGCGGGGGGTTAATTTTCTGGTGGTGGGCGGCCTGGCGGTAAATGCCTACGGCTTGCTGCGATTCACCAAAGATGCGGATTTAGTGGTGGAATTGGTGCCGGACAATATTGAGCGGGCCTTCGCGGCGTTGGCCAATTTGGGCTACCGCCCCAAAGTCCCGATTACCAGCAGCCAGTTCGCCAATGCTGAATTACGCGGCCAATGGATCCGAGAGAAAGGCATGAGAGTGCTGCAGTTTTGGAGCGACGCCCATCGGGAAACCCCGATTGATGTGTTTGTCGAAGTGCCATTTGACTTTCCGACAGAAATCGCCCATGCTCCGGTAAAAGAAATGAGTGGCCTCGGGCCGGTGGCCTATGTCACCTTGGCGACTCTGATTGCCATGAAGGAAGTGGCCGGCCGCGACCAGGACCTCATTGACTTGAAGCATCTGCGCTCGCTTTCTCTGCCACCTTTTAAAAATGGACCAAAAACCTGAACCGGAAATTGACTGGAGCCTGACCACCTGGGAGGGCAGCCGCCGCGAGCAGACTCGCCGCTGGCGCGAGTTGTCATGGGACGAAATCATCGCCGCCCAAGAGGAAATGGCGGAAATCGCCGCGCTGATGAATGATTGATCGGAAATTGTTTTTTCGGGGCTGCCGGAGTTTGGGGGGTGTGCCAAAATGCAAGCGTCGGCGGGCGGGCAGTGCATTATAGTACCTTTCCTTCTTGGGCCTTGAGCGCGTAAACCAAAAGTTTTTCGTCCAATTTATTTTTGCGTAAAAAGCCATCAATAATTTGACGCGCCTTTTTGGGGCAGGCCTTGGCGACATGGCCCAAACCATGCAATGCACCT
>Ga0265320_10002738_pt1 | contig 12191 bp, 5 predicted proteins | sample 4827metaG_FD_202087 | JGI IMG/M metagenome (GOLD analysis project Ga0265320, IMG submission 202087) | Rhizosphere microbial communities from Carex aquatilis grown in University of Washington, Seatle, WA, United States - 4-8-27 metaG | ecosystem: Host-associated > Plants > Roots > Rhizosphere >...
GCCGCCCCGCCCGCGCCGGTAAAGACGCCGCCGACATAAATCGTGTCGCCCACTTGCGCCAAGGCGTTCGCGACGCTGGCGGGTCCGGTGACCGCGGGATCCCAACTGGTCGGCTTGCCGCTGCTCAAGCCGATCGCCGCCAACCCAGGCCGGCTGCGGAGGCCGATCTGTACGAAACTCCCGCCGACATAAGCCGTGCCGCCCGAGATCAAAAGCGACTTCACCGGTCCGTTTGGAAACGGATTCCAATCGGTGGCCAAGGCGGTCGTGGTGTCCACGGCGGCCACGAAATTGCGCGTTTGACCGCCGATCGTGGCGAATTCGCCCCCCGCGTAAAGCGTGTTTCCCGACACCGCCAACGCGTTGATCGCCGTCGTCAGGGAACCATTGCCGGCGGCGTTCGCGTTCCAGTCCGTCGCCAAGCCGGTCCCCATGCTAAGCGCGGCAATTAAGTTGCGGGGAAGTCCGCCGATCGTCGTGAACGCGCCGCCGGCGTAAAGGGTCCCCGCGCCGGCCGCGAGGCAGTTGACGACTCCGTCCGCCGTCGGGTTCCAGGCGGTCACCAGATTCGTGGTGGAAGCCGCCGATTTGAGTTGCGCGATATGGCGGTGGGTTTGGCCTCCGGCCGAAATGAAGTCGCCGCCGATATAGATCATATTGCTCGCGAAGGCCAGAGCGCGAACGGCGCCATCCGGCGCTGGGTTCCACGCCGTGGCGGCGCCGGTGGTAGCGGAGAGCGCGACCAAGTTTGTCCGCGCGAGGCGGCCGACCGAACTGAAGCTGCCGCCCACGATCACCGTCGAGCCGCTGACCGCCAGCGTTTGGACGGTTTGATCCGCGTTGGGATTCCACCCGAGCAGCGCGCCGTTGGTCGTGTCCACCGCGCCCACGTAATTGCGCGGACCGTTGAGGTTCGTGAAGGTGCCGCCGATGTAAACCGTGCCGCCCGACACGGCCAGCGTCCGAAAAACGGGCGCCGCGCCCGGCCCGGGGCCGAACATCGGAAATGGATTCGGCGACCAGTTCGTCGCTGCGCCGGTGGTTGCGTCAAATCCTGCCAAACCACTACCGAACCGGACGCCGGCGCCGAAGTATTGAAAATTCCCGGCCACGTACAAACGCTTCCCCGCGATCGCCAGCCCAAAAACCTCGCCCCCGCCGATAAATGGCGCGGCCGTAAACGCGGTGACTTTCGCCGTCGGCGCGTCGATCGCGCCGATCAACGGATGCGGTTGGCCGCCGATCCGATTGAAGGCGCCGCCCAAGTAAAGCGTGTTGCTGGAGACCAGCAGCGCATCGACGCGGCTGTCCACGCCCAGGTCCGGGCCGGCCAGTTGGCCGGTGGTTGCGTCGAGCGCGACGACATCGTTCCGTCCCGCTCCCCCCACGACCGAGAAGGAGCCGCCCGCGTAAATCGTCGTGCCCCAATTCGCGAGCGCGCTGACGCGAGCCCCTTGAAACGTCGGATTCCACGCCGTGGTCTGGCCGGTCGTTGCGTCCACTGCTCCCGCCAGGGGGCGCGGTTGCCCCCCGAGATGATCGAACGTGCCGCCCGCGTAAAGCGTGTTGCCGATGACCAGCAGCGCCAAGACCGGGCCGTTCGGGTTGGGCGTCCAATTCGGGTCCACGACGTTTTGGCGTTGCAGATGGACCAGGTTGGTGGCGGCCACGCCGCCGACGCCGGCGAAGTCACCGCCTAGAAACCAGCCGTCCTTGCCGTCCGAGACGACCGCCGCGACGGTTCCGTTCACGACCGGAAAATTAGGGAGCAACGTCCCGGTCGTCGCGTCCAGGGCCGCCGCGCCGCCGGTAAACGGGCCTACGTTGGTAAATTGTCCGCCGACGTACACGAACCCGTTGGTTTCGAGAACGGACAGGACCGGTCCGTCAATCGTCCAAAAATTCTGCCGCAATGAGGCCGAAACTTGGGCGACCGCGGAATGGGCGCCGATCAATGTCCAGAGCGTCAGGATCGCGGCCAGTGAATGGCGCACCCGCGCCCGCCGGTCAGTACCGCCGCGGCGAATCGCCTCACTCGGCCGGGCGAGGCGAGGCGGAGGTTCGTAGTTGAATTCAAAAGTCATCGGCTAGGTCTATCGCGCGTTAAAAGGCATGGCTATACTGATTGGGAATTTGCCGGGAGGACCAACGTCTGGCTATCAAAATCGCTGGCGCGAGACGCGCCCTGGGCGCGACTTCGGATTCCTCCAACTCACTCGTAACGCAGCGCCACCATCGGGTCCACTTTGCTGGCGCGGCTCGCGGGCCAAAGGACGGCCATCAGGCTGAGGCCGCCCAGAAACGAAAGCACGACCGCATAGACCCACGGCTGATGGGTCGGCAGTGGAACCAGGTGGGCGACGGTTTGCACCAAGCCGAACGCGATCCCCGCGCCGATCACCAACCCGGCGGTTATCTGCCAGATTGACTGGCGCAGGATCGCGGCGATGATGCGCTGGCGAGTCGCCCCGAGCGCGATGCGGATGCCGATCTCCCGCGTGCGTTGATTGACCGAAAATGTGATCAATCCGACGATCCCCAGCGTCGCCAAAAACAGCGAGCCGAAGCCGCACACGGCCAGTATCCCCTCGGCCAACGAGTAGCCGACGTGGTCGCGTTCGATATTCTCCTGGATCGTCCGCATCGACCACATGTTGGCCTCCGGTTGCAGGCGCGCCAATTCCGCGCGCGTCAGCTTCGCCCAATCGACCTGATTCCCGACGGCGTGGAGCGTGACCGACATCACCGGCGACGGCTGCTGGCTCATCGGCGTGTAGTAACCCTCACCAACGTCGGCGGGGTCGAAAACCAAATCCGGAGCCTCGCCGATAATCGTCAGCAAGGGGCCGCCGTCCAGGTTTCGGAACCGCCGTCCGATCGGCGTGGTGGTCGGGAAAAATCTCTTTACGAACGAAGCGTTGACGATCGCGACCGGCAGCGTCCCCGCCCGATCCTCCGGGCCAAACGCGCGACCCTGCGTCAATGGCTGATTAAGGGTCGCAAAATAGCTGGGGCTAACCGACTGACGGCCAACCCGCGGCGGTTCGCCGCCCGGGGTAGATAATTGCCCCTCGATTTCGATCGGTTCCCAACCGGTTTTCGACGGGACTCCCGACGCGAATGTCACTCCGGTTACGCCGGGGATCCGGGCCAGATTGCGCTCGAGTTCTTCGAAGGTGGCGGTGGGATCGGCTCGCGGCGGCAGGCTGAGTTGGGCCGAGCGAAACGCGGTCGGATCAAAAGGCAGTTTTAAATGGTTGATCTGTCGGCAGTAGCTGACGACCACGAGCGTCGCAATCAGGATTGAGACCGACATCGCCACTTGCGACGTGACGAGCGCTCGCTGCCAGCCGGCCAGACCGCGGCGGGCCGAAGCCAGACCGTGGTCTTTTAGCAGTTCGTTGACGTCCCGTCGGGTGGCCTGCAGCGCCGGCAGCAAGCCGATCAAGAGGTTGGTCGTGAAGGTCAGGCAAACCACAAAGAGCAGCGCCGGACGGTCGAAAATCTTGAAACGAGACCATAACACCGCCGGATCTAGCTCGGGATGGGTCGCAAAGAACTCAAACGCGAACCATTTGGCGGCGCCCTGCGCGAGGCAGAGTCCGCCCAGCGCGCCGCCCACCGCCAGAATCAAGCTTTCCATCATCATTTGCGATACGAGGCGCGCTCGGGTGGCGCCCAGCGCGCAACGCACCGCCAGCTCCGTTCCTCGTTTCACCGCGCGAGCCAGGATCAACGTGGTGACGTTCGCGCAGGCGAGGCAAAGGACAAAAAACGTAAGCAGCAGAATCGCCAGCGCGATGATTTTCGGCTGGGGATCGTCCAAGGGGCCATCAATGAACAGGCCCGCCCGTATCGGGTTGCGCGCGGCCTCGCGCGCCTGCGAGGGACCGGCGAGACGGGCCGCGATCGCGTTAAGCTCCCGTCTTGCGCGGGAAAGGGAGGTCGCCGGCTTCAAACGTCCAAACACCATGCCTCGGCTGCGCACCATGCCCCTTCCGTCGTAGGCGCGGCTGGCGGCTTCGGGGGAAGCGACCCAAAGTTCCCCGTGGTCGGCAAATCCGTAATCCTCCGGCAGGATGCCGATTACGGTCGCGGCTTGGCCGTTCACCTGGATCGTGGCGCCCAGGATCGCCTGGTTGGTCTGAAAGGCGTCCCGCCAGAATTGATGGGTCAGAATCACGGCCGGCGGCGCGCCGATGGCGTCCTCGGTGGACAGGAAATTGCGTCCGAGGCGCGGCTTGACCCGGAGCACGTCAAAAAAGTTCGCGGTGACGTAACAGACCTGGCGGCGTGATTCGACGCCATCCGCGCGGACGCTCTGCGTCCCGCTCGTGTACGCCGCCAAACCCTCGAAGGTCGTTTGCTGTTCCCGGTATTCGCGCAATAACTGGCTCGGAACCGAGGTATAGATCAGCTGGCTGGCGTCGGGGAAGGGAAGCATCTGAAACAGCATCGCCTTGATCATGCAGAACATAAACGCGACCAGCCCAATGCCGAGCGACAGCGCGCCGATCGAAGCGAGCATGGCCCCCGGCTGCTTAATCAGCACGCGCAGGCCCAAGCGGAGGTCTTGTCCGAAATGTTCGATAAAACGGCTCAGATTCATGGCCAATAGCGATTGCTCCGTTACACGGATTTATCGTTCGACAACGGCAGCCTGATTATGTCACGCGCCGCTCCGGCGAGCCCGGACATCTGTTACTCCCGGGACCGCCGGAATAGCGCCTTGGGGTGGTACTCGCCGGCGGCCCGGCGCCAGTTTTTCGGGGCGGAACGCCGGCGACTCAACCTGGCCCAGTGGAAAAGAAGACGGGGCGATCTTACGTTTTCGGCGGCGTGACGACCTCGAAAACAAAATCCCCCTCTTTGGCGTTGCCTCGCGTGCCGGAATCGTCCTTAAGATCAGTTCCCACGCTGTAGAGGAGATAGCCGCGCCCTTGCTGGCGGTAGCGGAGCGGCTGGCCGTCGAACGGGTCCTCTGGCGGAGCCGCGAGGATATCGGGCGCGAGTTCACTCAAAGCGGTCGGGTAGTGATTTTGGTGCGCCGCTCGAAATTGCTCGAGGGCAATCGCCGTTTGTCCTAACCGGAGATGGGCGAGGCCGAAGGCCTCTTTGCTTGAAACATTTAGCCAACGCATGACGACCGCGGCGACGGCGAGCTTTTTCTCCAGCGCCTGGCTGGCGCGGGAACGGACCAGCGCGTCAGACTTCAGTCTGTCCGGATAGGTCTCTTTGCGCGCCGCCGTCACCTGCCGGAACGACTGCTGAAAATACTCCTGTTCGGCCTTCAGGCTGCCCCCTTTTTTTAGGCGCGCGACCACCGGAACGCGCAGATCATCAGCCAAGTCCATCACTCCGGGCGCCTGAATCAGTTGCAATAGTTTCTGCGGATTATCGAGCAACGCCAGCGACGATATCCGCTCCGCGGCGAGCGCTCGTTTGAATCCTTCGCCGCCGGAGTCAAATTTCTCCATGCGCTCGATCGTCTTTGAGAGTTCCACCAACGACTCCGCCGGAAGCGTCACGCGATTGACGGTCTCTTCCAACGCCGAGACCGCCAGGGCGGTCAGCGCGACCCTGAGCAATTGCGAGATCAGGACCGGTTCGGCGTCGAGCGAACGCGCCAACGCCAACCCCAACCCGATGTCGCGGGCCGCCTGCCTTCCGTCGTGGTTGTCCGAGTCCAGGATCGCGGTCAATTTGACAACCTGACTCGCTAGGTTGAGGCTGTGCAGGTGGGGTAAGGGCGCCTCATCGCCCCGGCTCAGGTCCAGTGGATACCGGCTCGCGTCCAGCGCGGCGCTCTGCGCGAAAAACTCAAGGGCTGGCCGATTCGCGCGTGCGAACGTGACCAAGGCGGATTTCACCGCGGGCGGGATGGGCGCGCCTAGAGGCGGTAGTTGCCCTTGTCCAACTAGCGGGAGGCTCGCCGAGCCAGGGGTGGTCATCTGTAACGCCTCGAGTCCCTGCGCGACGAAAAGCGCCGCGTTCTCCGCGGCAGGCGGCGTTGCGTACCAGGCGTTCAATTCCGCAAGCGAATGGGGCAAGCCGTCGTTAGCGGTCGCGGTTGCTACGGCGTCGTGCTTTTGGCCACAGCCGCCGCCAAAGACGAGGCTGCCCGCCAGCGCGACGATCGTGGCGCCAAATCCTCCGAGGGCCGGGAAGAGCCATTTGATACGGGCGCCGCCTCGGGCGGTGGCGCGGCCGCGGAGTGCGCGTGGCCGGGTGGGCGGCGGCAGAGGCGGAGTGCAAGGCGGCGCGGTGGTTCGTCCTGGCTGGCCGCTGGGCGTCGTGTCCGCCCCGGATGTCAGATATCGGACGAGCGCTTGCTCCGCCGCCGCGGCGCCGCTGGCCCCGCAGACCGGACACTGGACCGGGCAGAGCCTCCGGGCGTCGGCAAGTTCAACGTCGAAGGCGTACTTCTGACCGCAACCGCAGAGGATTTTGATGGGGATATTCATAATTGGTGTCGGAGTGGCTCCGATTGGTTTAGGGCGAGTTGTGGGCGGCCATCGGCCCGGGCCACCGTTCCCAGGCCCGGCCATCTAGTGTTGATAACTCTGCAAATAAAGGGGCGCGTTACCTCAGACGGTAATAACCCGGAATGATCGGCTCGCCAAACTCGGCGCCGAACCGCGTGCCGGTCACGGGCGCGAGGGTCCAGACGCCTGGCAGCGAGGCGGAATACTCCAGCCGCGCCTGCGGAAATTCGCCGGCCCAGCGCGCCTGCGGGCCGCTCGCGGTCCATTGCGCGCGCAGGGCGGGCGGCGGCGCGTTCGTGGCGGCGTAAACCCGGACGTAATCCACCTTCATTTGCTGGGGAAAAACCGTCGTTGCGTCCGGGCTGCCGGGCCAGGAGCCGCCGACCGCCACGTTGAGCAGAATAAACTGCGATTGCGTAAAAACCCAGCGCGCGCCGGCGGGCAGTCCGGCGGCGGTCGCCGTCCCATACGCCTGATTATCCACGAGCCAGCGGACTTCTCCCGGCGTCCATTCCAGGGCGAACACGTGGTAGTCGTCCGCAAAATGTTTGCCGCTCAACAGCGTGGAGGGGAACCCAATGCCCGCCGCAGGAAAGCCCGGACCGTGAATCGTGCCGTGGACCGTGCCGGGCTCGCGCCCGATATTCTCCATGATGTCGATTTCTCCGCAGTCGGGCCAGCCCGCTGAAGTGAAATTCGTCCCGAGCGTCCAGAACGCGGGCCAGACGCCCTGGCCGCGCGGCAATTGGACGCGAGCTTCGATCCGACCGTACGCCCAGGCCGCCAGACCTTCGGTTTTCAGCCGCGCGGAGGTATAATTTCGCGCGATGCCGTCGGCGCCGGCAAACGCCTCACGGTCCACTTCGATCACCAGGGCGCCGCTCTGGATTCGGGCGTTGCGGGTCCGCGCGGTGTAGGATTCCAGTTCCTGATTGCCCCAACCGCCGCCGCCCACGTCGTAGGTCCACCGCTTGGGATCGGGCGCCGAGCCGTCCGCCTGGTCGAACTCATCCGCCCAGACGAGCGACCAGGCGGGGATCGTGGCGGTCGCGTTCGTCATGGCCCCGGACGCCGGGGCGGCAAGGACCGCCAACCAAACGAAACAAACCCAACGCGTGCCACTCATGTTATGCCGATGCCCTCAAAGTATAGTCCATCGGTTTATAACGCGCGCGCGGAAAAAGGTTCACTTTTTCGCGCGTCCGACCACGCCCAATCGGCGGATCGAGGAGGCGCCCGCGGAGTCGGACGGCAGGGCGGGCGGGCCGTCAATCCTGGCGCAAGGCCACCATTGGATCGACCTGGGCGGCGCGGCGCGCGGGCAGCCAGCAGGCCAGCCCGGCGATGGCCAACAGGATCAACGAGACGCTGATCAGGGTAATCGGATCATACGGCGCCACGCCGAACAGGAACGAGCGGACGACCAGGGTCAGCGCGATGGCGCTCGGAACGCCGGCGACGGCGCCGATCAACGCGAGTTTCATCCCGCGTCCGATGACCAGCGCGAGGACCGAGCGCTTTTGGGCGCCGAGCGCCATGCGGATGCCGATCTCGCGAGTGCGGCAGGCGACCGTGTACGAAACCAGACCGTAGAGGCCGATGCTCACGAGCGCGAGCGCCGCGGCGCCGAAGAACCCAGAGATGCGGGCGAAGAAACGCTCGTTGGCGAACAACCGTTCGACTTGCGCCGCTTGGGTGCGCGCGTCCGCCAACGGCAGATTCGCGTCCACCGCGGCCACGGCTTTGCGGATCGCGCTCGTCAAGAGGACCGGGTCGCCCATTGTGCGCACGGCGTAATTCACGCCGCCCGAGATGTCTTGCAGGTACGGAAAGTAAGCGGTGGCGGGTGTTCCGCGTTTCACATTGTTGTATTTCGCGTCCCGCGCCACGCCGACGATTTCAACCTCCTGGTTCGTCTCGGGACCGGAGCGAACAAGACGGTGGCCGATCGGGTTCTCATCGCCGAAAAACTGCCGCGCCAATTGCTGATTGATGACCACGACCTTCGGCGCCAGCGCGATGTCGTGCGCGTCGAAGCCGCGGCCCAGCAGGATGGGCAACTCCAGGGTGGAAAAGAAACTCTCACTGACGGAGTTGACCATCACTGGCGCCGGCTTGGCGGCGCCGGGGACCGCGCCGACTGGTTCGAGGCGCTCGTTCCGTCCGACCTGGCTGAGCAGCGGGATTTGGGAGAACATGACCGAGCGAACGCCGGGCAACGACCCAATTTGCGCTGCGATTCGGGCGTGCAGTTCCGCGAAGCGCGCCGCTTCGTAACCGGCCGGGCCGGCGTCCAACCGAAAGAGGAGCAAATGGTCGCGATTGAAGCCGAGTTCGACGCCGCGCAGGTTTTGGATGGTTCGCAAGAACAGCCCGGCTCCCGTCAACAAAACCAGCGAAAGCGCCACCTGCAGGACCATGAGCGCGCCGCTCAATTTCGAGCGCCCGCCGGACAGCGTATTGCGTGGCCCGCCGTGAAACTCCGCGCTTAAATCGACGCGCGTCGCTCGCAGCGCCGGCGCCAGCCCGAACGTGATCCCCGTGATCACGGCGACCACGGTCGTGAAGGCCAAGACGCCGCGGTCGAGGCTGAGGTTGAGGGCCAACTCATGCCCCTCCAGCGGGCGCATCGCCAGCAGCAGGTTCTTGCCCCAATGCGCGACGAGCAAGCCGAGCGCGGCTCCGAGAAACGCGAGCAAGACGCTCTCCGTTAAGAGCTGCCACACGACGCGGCCCCGGCTGGCGCCGACCGCCAGACGCACCGCGATCTCCCGGCGCCGCGCCGCGCCGCGCGCCAGCAGAAGGTTGGCCACATTGGCACATGCGATCAGCAGGACGAAGCCCACCAAGCCTGCCACGATCATCAACTCCCGACGGTAAGTGTGCCGGGCTTCCGTCAGGCCCTGACCACCCGGACCGATCACCAGTCGGGGCGTTTCGTCCGTTTCCGGGCGCATCCGCGGATTTTGGGCGACATTGGCCGCCATCGCCTCCCGGGACGCTTCCTGAAAAACCGGTTCGAGGCTCGCGCGCGCCTGGTCCGCGTTGATTCCGGGCTTCAATCGGCCCATCACCCGCAGCCACCAAAACCAGGGCGGATCACCCTCCGGGCCGCGCCGCCCCAGTTGGGCGCCGAGCGCGAGCGGAACGCTGAAGTCCGGCGCGTCGCCGACGTCCAGCGCGCCCAGAAAATTGGGCGCGGTAACCCCGATGATGGTCACCGGCGAATTGTTAATGGAGATCGATTTCCCCACCGCCGCCGGATCGCCGCCAAACCGCCGTTGCCAAAAGCCGTGCGAAATGACGGCCACCGGCGCCGCGCCCGGGAGGTCGTCCTCGGCCCCAATTGTTCGGCCCAAAAGCGCGGGCGCGCCCAGTCCGGCGAAATAACCTCCCGAAACCAATTGGCCGAGCGAGCTGATCTCGGCCGCGCCATCGATCTTGACGTTCGGCTCCCCGAGCGGGGCGAACGCAAACACGTCCGAGAAGACCTGGTTGCGGTCGCGGAACCGCTCGAAGATCGTTTTGGAAAATGAAGTGCAGGAGGTCTGCTTGGTCACCGGGTCGGTCTCCCACGAGCCGCTGACCGGCATGGGCCAGCCATGCGGCCCTTGCGCCCACGAGAAAAGCGCAAGCCGTTCCGGCTCCCGGACCGGCAGGGATTTCAGCAGGACGGCGTTGATCAGGCTGAAAACCGCCGTGTTCGCGCCGATGCCCAGGCCGAGGGTCACGGCGACCGTGATCGTCAGGCCCGGATTCTGCAGTAAAACCCGCGCCCCGTAGCGCGTGTCCCGGGCCAGGTGTTCGAGCCAGCTCACGCCGCGCTGATCGCGGCATTTTTCCTGGAGCGACTCCATCCAGCCGAATTGTCGCCGGGCCGCGGCGCGCGCCTCATCGGGCGGCAGGCCGGCGGCGATGTGTTGTTGCGTCCGCATTTCGACGTGCGCGCGCATCTCCTCGTCCATCTCGGCGTCGAGTTTGCGCTTGCGGAACAGGGAGGTCAGCCATTTGGGAATCATCATAGCAGGGTAGGGTTGGAAGTCAGAACGCGGCGCTCGATCGGCGGCGCCAGAGGAAATCGGTTGGTCGAATGCATTCCAATGGCGGCGGCTGCCGCTTGCGGCCCGTCATTATTTGCGGTACGCTCCATCCGCATGAACTACGCCGTTGTGTTGGAACCAATCGTGAATCAGGAGTTCCCCGCGGGACACTACTACGCCCACATCCCGTCCTTGGGGCTGACCACGCACGGCCCCGGCATTGACGGGGCGCGCGACGCCGCCCGGGACCTGTTGTCACTCTGGATCGCCGAGAAACGCGCGAATCACGAGCCGGTTCTCGACTCGGGCGAATGTTTCTTTTCGACCGTTGAGATTTCCGAAGATGCCGTACACGGCGCGTGAAGTTCTCGCCCGGCTCCAACGCGCCGGCTTCCTGATTCGCCGGCGGTCTGGGTCGCATATCGTCCTCCGGCATCCGGACGGACGCCAAACGTACGTGGCGATGCACACCGCGGATGTCCCGACCGGCACATTCCGAGCCATTTTGAAGCAGTCGGGATTGAGTGAATCCCAATTTCGAGATCTTTAGCCCTTGGCGCGAACCGGCGTCGATTAGTAGGCGCATTGCAATCGCGGCGAAATTTTCTTTTTACTCGTTCCGTAGCGCCACCATCGGATCGACCTTGGCGGCGCGGCGGGCGGGCAGCCAACAGGCGAGGAAGGTGACCACCACGGAGACCACGGAGACCACGACGAAGGTCAACGGGTCGGCGGGGCGAATCTCGAAAAGTTGCGCGGTCAGCAGGCGCGTCACGCACAGCGCGCTTAACACGCCGAGTCCGAGCCCAACCAACGCGGGCCGCATGCCTTGCCGGATGACGAGCCCCAGGACGTCGGAAGGTCGGGCGCCGAGCGCCATGCGAATGCCGAGCTCGCGGGTTCGTTGGTTGACCGTGTACGCCACCACGCCGTAGAGGCCGACCATGGTGAGGATCAAGGCGGTCCCCGCGAACGCGACGAGGAGCAGGGAGCTGAACCGGGGACGCGCGGTCGCCTCGGACACGAGCGTCTCCATGCGGCGGAAATTCGCGACGGGGAGCGTCGGATCGATTACTTTAAGTTCGCGGCGCAAGGTCGTTTCAAGGGACGAGACGGGCGCTCCGTCGGAGTACCGAGCGACCAAGGTCATTTCGTCCCAGTAGCCAGGGTCCTGCGCGTGGGGTCGGTAAAAAGCCGGATGGGGCTTCACGTCGAGGGCCGTGCCGCGGACGTCATGGACGACGCCGACGATCGTCAGCCAGGGCATCCCGTCCGGTTGCTTGAGTTTGATCCGCTTGCCGATGGCGTCGCCCGAGGGAAAGAATTGTCGCGCGAGGTTCTCGCTGACGATAGTCACCAGGGGTTTGCCGGGGCCGTCCGACGCGTCGAAGTCGCGGCCTTGCAGGAGTTGGACTCCCATCGTTGAAAAATAGCCCAGGGTGACGAGGCGGCTCTCGCCTAACGGCTCTTTTCCGGGCGCCGGCTCCGGCGCGCCTTCAACCAAAAAGTAACCGACGTTCTCGGTTCCGCCGAGCGGCAGGTGCGAGGTCGCGGCCACGCTCCGGATGCCTGGCAAGGAGGTGAGACGTTTGATGGCCTGTTCAAAGTAGGCCACCCTTGATTCACCCTTGTCATAACGCGCGCCCCGGAACGTCAGATCCAACGC
>Ga0265320_10002746_pt1 | contig 12163 bp, 11 predicted proteins | sample 4827metaG_FD_202087 | JGI IMG/M metagenome (GOLD analysis project Ga0265320, IMG submission 202087) | Rhizosphere microbial communities from Carex aquatilis grown in University of Washington, Seatle, WA, United States - 4-8-27 metaG | ecosystem: Host-associated > Plants > Roots > Rhizosphere >...
GTCGCCGAGTGGGTTCTGATGCTCTTTCATATTGGGGTCGTCTCAATCGCTGGCTCCCGCCGGAATCCGGCGAGTCTAATCCCGTCGATCCGCCGTACCCTTGCTCGCGATATGCCAAGGGCCGCAGCCTGCCCGTAATTCATTTGCCTGCGATGGGTTAAGATACTCGTTCGCCGTTCTGTGGCGCCGGGCCGCCCTATATCTGGGTGAATATCCCAAAAATTGCGGCGCATGGCGCCCAGGAAATTGCGGACTGTTCCCAAAGGGCGCCCGAAGGGGAAATCCCGCCGACGCCGGTTGACGCCGGAGCAAAGACCCACCGGACTCTGCTCGGCAGCCCCTACCCCTGCCAAACAAATGGACGCGACCCCAGCCGCAGCCCCGACTTCCGCACCTTCCGAGGCCATCCCCATTGGCGACAAGGTGCCCCTGAAGCAGAAGTTCGCCTACGGCCTAGGCAGCTTCATCGACATGTGGGGCCACTGGAACTACGCGACGTTCGCCTACTTGGTCTTCGGGGTGTACCTCGGCGTCCGGCCCGGGCTCATTGGGATTGTCATCATTCTCAACCGCGTCTTCGACGGCGTTTCCGACCCGTTCTTCGGCTGGTGGTCCGACAACACCCGGACGAGGTTCGGGCGGCGCCGGCCCTTCATGCTCGTCGGCGCCGTGGTCGCGGGCCTCGGGCTTCCGCTCGCGGTCGCGGTGACCCCGGGCTGGGGCGACACGCACCTCTTCGGCCACAGCATCCCGAACTATTTCTGGTTCATGCTGGCGTCCTCCGCGGTCTACCTGCCGCTCGTCAGCTGCTTCAACATGCCGTACCAGAGCCTCGGGTACGAGCTGACCCCGGACTATAACGAACGAACCTCCGTCTTCTCGGTGAAGAACATCGTGCAGAAGGTCCCGGAGCTCGGGCTCTTCTTCTGCGGTCAATTCGTGAGCATGTCAGTCTGGGTGGGGGCCACCTACGGGAACGTGGGGTCCCGCCTGGGCCTGCTGTTCACCACGACCTCGGCATGGTCGGCCGCGGGGGCCGATGCCAAGCCGAACCTGCTCCTCGGATCCCAGGTCTTCTGCTCCATCGCCGGCCTCATCATGACGGCCGCGGGGCTCGCCTGCGTCTTCATTGTGCGCGAGCGCTACTATGGAAACGTTGTCTCCAACAAGCAGGCCAAGATCTCCATCAAGGAGGCCCTGGGCGAGACGCTTCGTTGCCGGCCCTTCCGCCTGCAGGTCCTGATGAGCATGGCCTACAACATGGGGACAAGCATGGTGGGAACGCTCGGCTACACCATCACGCTCTACTATGTCTGCATGGGCAACCTCTCGGTGGGCAACAAGTGGAACTTCAAGATGGGAATCGCGGGGATGGTGTTCGGCTTCCTCGGCATCCCCACGTACCAGTTCCTGGCCGGGCGCCTTGGCAAGCGCCGCGGGATGATGCTCGTCATGGTCACCGCGATGGCGGGCTTTGTCGCCTGCTGGTGGCTCTATACGCCCAAGGTAGTGTGGCTGCAGCTTTTTGCCACCGGGATAACGGCCTTCACCGGGGCCGGGTTCTGGATGCTCAAGGACTCGATGGCCGCGGACGTGGTGGACTATGACGAGCTCAAGGGCGGCCGCAGGCGCGAGGGGTCGTTCGCCGCGTGCAGCTCCTGGATCAACAAGTTCGGGATGGCGTGCGGCGCGGGCATGTCGTTCTTCATCCTCGACTGGGTCGGCTTCGACCCGAAGCTCGGCGGCGGCCAGACCGAGCACACGCTGTTCATGGTGCGCCTGCTGTTTTCCTCGATACCCGTGGTCGGACTCGTCCTCGCCCTCCTCGCCCTCATGCGCTTCCCGCTGACGCCGGCGCGCATGGCCGAGATACGCGCCCAGCTCGAGGCGCGCCGGGGAATCGTCTAGGCCGCGGGCAGGGGGTCCTTCTCAGCGAGGACGGCGTGGATCACGGAGGCCAGCTCCGCGATGTCATAGGGCTTCGCCACCATGCCGCGGAACCCGTGCTTGCGGAAGTCCGACATCGCGAGGTCGCTGGAATAACCGCTTGAGACGATAGCCCTGACACTCGGGTCATACTCCAGGAGGACCGAGATGGCCTCCCGGCCCCCCATGCCCCCGGGTATCGTCAGGTCCATCACGACAAGGTCGAACGGCCGCCCGGACTCCCGGGCGGACTTGTACAGCTCGACCGCGGACCTGCCGTCGGCCACCGCCTCAAACTCCAGGCCCATGCGGCGCATGAGCCTCTCCGCCATCCTAAGGATCGGCTCCTCGTCGTCCATGAAGAGCACCCGCCCCTTGTGGCCCACGACGGGGAAGGACGAGGGCGGCGCCGGAAGGGACAGGGACTCCTTCGAGGCCGGAAGCCAGAACGTGAACGTTGTCCCCATCCCCACGACCGAGTTCACGTCGATGTGCCCCTGGTGGCGCTTGATGATAGAGAACACGGTCGCGAGCCCGAGGCCGTGCCCCTGGAGCTTCGTCGTGAAGTAGGGGTCGAAGATCTTCCCGATGTGCTCGGGCGCGATCCCCGCCCCTGTGTCCGCGACGGTGATCCGTATGTAGTCGCCCTCCGCAAGGACCGAGTGCGCCCCGGCGGCGACGCGCTCGTTCGCGGCCGATATCCGCAGCGTCCCGCCGTCGCGCATCGACTGCGCGGCGTTCATCACCAGGTTCTGGACGACCTGGCTGATCTGCGCCTTGTCCGCGTCGGCCGCCCAGAGGTCGTGCGGCATGTCGAACTCGCATCTGACGCCCGTGCCCCGGTGCGAGAAGGTGGCGGCCTCCTTGATGACCTCGGGGAGGTGCACCGCCGACCTCACGGGGTCGCCTCCCTTCGAGAAGGTGAGCAGCTGCAGCGTGAGCTCGCCCGCGCGCTTTGTCGCGAGCACCGCCTCGTCCAGCAGGGCCGCCTGCTCGGGCATCCCCTCGAGGTCCATCTGCAGGAGCGTGAGGTTGCTCAGGATGGCGGTCAGGATGTTGTTGAAGTCGTGGGCGATCCCGCCGGCGAGGATCCCGATCGACTCCATCTTGGCCGCGTTCTGGAGCTTCTCCTCCATCCTGTGCCGCTCCGTGATGTCGCGCAGGACGAGGACGGCCCCCACCCTCCGGCTCGAGACGTTGGTGACCGGCATCAGGCGCCCCTCGACGAGGCGCATCCGGTCAGACCGTCCCCTTATCATCGTCTGGGGCGGCAGCTCGGCGCTCGCGCCGCCCTCAAGGACGCCCATCACCGGGAGCTCCACCTCACGGCCGCCCGATGCGCTCCTTAAGACGCATATCTTCCTCACGTCGCAGCCCACCGCGTCCTCCGAGTTCCACTGGACCATCTCGGCCGCCGCCCGGTTGATGAAGAGGACGCGCGCGAGGGCGTCGATCGTGATCACCCCCTCGCTCATGCTGCCGAGGGTGACGGCGAGCCTCTCCTTCTCCGCGGCGAGCGCGAGCTCCGCGTCCCGCCTGGCCGTGATGTCGACGCTGACGCCGACGAGGTTCCAGGTGTTCGGGCCCAGGCGGGTGATCTTCACGTGCTCGTGGAGCAGGAAAACGTTGCCCAGGCTCTTGACATGGTACTCCTGCTCGTAGGTTGGCCTGTTCTCGCGCAGGGCCCTGCGGGACGTCTGCTGGATCTGCGCCCACTCCTCGATCATCGGCTCCGTCCAGAGCCTGTCCGGGAGCGGGACCGAGTTCTCCCCGAAGATCCTCTTGTAGAGGACCGAGGACGGGATGTACATCTGCCACTGGAGCCGGACATCCGGGTCGCCGGTGACGATGGCCTGCCACAGCAGGCAGTCCGCCCCCCGGAGGATCTGGTCAAGCTGTCCCTCCGTCGAGCGCCGCGCCTCCTCGGCCTCGTGGCGCTTCGTTGAGTCGACGACGACGCCCGCGAGGTTCCACTCGTCCACGCCCGCCTTCCTGATGATGACCTCCTCGCTCAGCCAGTGGATTCCGTCCGTCCCAATGATGCGGAATTCCTGCTGGTAGCCGCTCGCCCCCTCGGAGAGGGCCTTGATGGCATTCTTCTCCGCCTGCTCGTGGTCGGGCGCCTGCTCGTCCTTCCAGAGCCATCCCTGGTTGGCGAGGGAGGCGAGCCTGAAGATCGGGTTCACGGTGAGCTGCGGGGGCGTCCGGATCTTCCACTTGTAGGCCTCTCCCTCCTTCCAGACCCGCGCCCACCAGAGGAGCACGTTCGAGCGGTCGAGCGTGTTTAGGATGAGCTGGTAGTTCTCAAGGCCCACCTCGTCCGTGTAGGCCCCCGAGGTCGGGGCGACGGGTGGCGGGGCCGCGGGCGGCGCAGGCGTCTTCGGACGGCCCGAGGCCCGCACCGCGGCCACGGCTCCCCCGATCAGCACCAGGGCCAGAAGCGCGAGAAGGGGGACGGTGAGCGATGCCAGAAACACAGGGGTGAGGGATACGGGTGAACGGCCGCTCTCGGCCCTGGGACCACCGACACATCTGACGCCAATCTGATCCTCCTAGGGGGTGTTATTCCCGGTTACTTACGCTGTCAACGGCGCGCCGCCTATTCCTCCCCGTCGTGGTAGTCGAGCGGCTCGGAGCGGATCAGCGCGCGCTCCGGTGAGCGCACCAGCCACTTCCCGCTGTCCGGATAATGGCACGACTCGCCCACCGGGTTGTCCGCGACGATGTAGAGGACCAGGTCGCCTGGGCCGGCGGCCGTGACCTGGTGGGGGCGGCCCGGCTCGAAGATGAAGGCGTCGCCCGCCTCAATCGGCGTCACGCCGTCGGGGTCGCGCACGGTGCCCGTGCCCGAGAGGACATGGTAGAACTCCCACTGGGCGCTGTGCGAATGGTACGGGCACGCGGACTTACCCGCGGGGATGCGGCAGATCTCCACGTCGAACGGGTGCCTCTTCACCAGGTCCGTCGAGTTCGGGTCGCGCCCGAGCTTGATAGATATGTTCTGGTCGCTCGTCCCAAACTTCCCCTTCGGCGACACCCATGGCTCCTCGGGGATGTCCCTCGTGTTGATCTTCTTCATCGCGGCTAGGACTCGTCGTCGTCCATGTGGAACGCGTGCACCACGCGGTGGAAGATGGGCGCCAGCACGATGCTCACCGCCGACAGGAACACGACCCCGCTGAACAGGGCGTAGGCCGAGGCGAAGAGCTTCGAGGCCGTGTCCTTCATGGGATCGACGGGGCCCATGCCCGTCAGGATCATCGAGGCGTTGAGGATGGAGTCTATCCACGGCAGGCCGGCTATGCGGTGGTAGCCGATCGCCCCGCCGAGCAGCGCGGTGAAGACGATCGCGAGCGTCAGGAGGAGCGAGAGGGCCATCCTCCGGGCGAACCTGGGCCAGGGGAGCAGTCTTTCGCCGAGTTTCTCGTACATGGTGTTGGGGACGGCCCCGACGGGGCCGTCCCAAACGGGTGACAGGATTGCCCGGGCGCATCAAGATTCCTCGCGAGGGGCCTGGGTTCGGCCTCTGGCGACCTTGACGTCCCGCCTGCGCCCCACCACTAGGTGCAGTCATGGATGTTCCCGACGACGAGCCCATTTTCCTCAGGGACCTGGTCAAGGCCTCCCGCCAGAAGATCCACCACGTCCAGTGGGTCGACCGCGACGGCACGGGGCGCCAGACCGCGCTGAGCCAGCCCGAGGTCGTCCGGCTCAACAAGATCGCCAGCCGGGAGGGCGTCTCCAAGAGCGAGGTGCTCCGGCGCGCAGCCCACGTGCCGGTGGTGAAGCCGGACAGGCCGAATGGATGACCTCCCGCGCCTTCTCGCCCGGCTCTTCACCGAGCCACCGTGGTATTACCTCTCCTGGCCTGCGGCCGGGATGATCGCCGGCACGCTTCTCGGGGTTGTTTCGCCAAGGACCGCGGCCCAGCTCTCCATCGTCCCGCGAACCCAGGGCGGCGTCGTCGGGATACTCACGGCGCCGTTCATCCACCTTAACCTCGCCCATTTCGCGGCAAACCTGCCGCCGTTCCTCGTCATGGGGGCCCTCGTGCTACGGCGGGGCCAATCGGCATTCCCCGAGATTGCGGCCAGCATCGCGCTCGGCCAGGGCGTGCTGCTGTGGCTCTTTGGCCGCAGGGCGGCACATGCCGGCATGAGCGGGGTCGTCTTCGGTTTCTTCGGCTACCTGGTCGCGCTCGCCTGGCTCACACAGACCGCTGCCGATCTGCTGGTGGCGGGAGGCGTGCTCGTGTTCTACGGCGGCATGCTCGCAGGAGTCGCGCCCGCGCGAAATGGCACCTCATGGGAGGGGCATCTTTTTGGCATCTTAGCGGGCCTCGGGGTGGCTTGGTTCCAGTTCGGAGCGAGGTAATTCGGCGCCTCCTATCTCATCGCCCATTCAATCGGCATGGGGATGACGCGGCCGGTTTGGACATTTGACGTTCATTTCCAATCCGACAGACTCTGGAGCGTGAAAGAAATCGCCGACGACGCCATTGAGGTGGCCCTGAGGGCAGGCTTCGACCTGAGTCTTGTTGACGCCAGCTTGCGGCTGACTCCTGAGGAGCGGGCGAGCCAGCATGACCAGGCCCTTTCCCTCGTTTTAGAGTTTGACCGGATACGCCAAGCACGAAGTGAAAAGCCTGAGCCAACTTCTCCAGCGGCTAGCTGATTCCCGAGTCGATTTTGTGGTGGTGGGTGGCTTTGCCGGTGTGCTCCACGGCTCAGCCCTCGTGACTAGGGACCTCGACATTTGCGCTGTTCTGTCTCCCGAGAACATAGAGCGGCTCAGGGATGCTCTTAAGGACCTTAACCCGCGGCACCGGATGACGCCACAGAGCCTGTCTTTTCTCCAGGTCCCGAAGCCCGGGGAGTCGGTGAGCAATCTCTATCTCCAGACGGACTGGGGCATCGTTGACATACTCTCCTCAATCATAGGACTGGGCGATTTCGAATCCATCCGGGCAAATTCTGAGATCTTTGAGATCGCCGGGAAAAAATTCAGGCTGATTTCACTTCCTGATCTGGTGCGAGCCAAGGAGGCCCTGGGCCGCGAGAAGGACCTTCTCGCGGCAAAGGAGCTTCGGGCCATCGCTTCCATGCGAGAACGATCCAAATCTGGCGCCGAGCTAGAACCCGACTAACCGGAGCGACGTCGCCCGATATCCTGCGACTATATCCGGGGCTTCATTGCCTCGACATAAAGCGAATACGGGGCGTGCTCGCTCCGGTCGATCGCCAGGAGCGGGTCGGACGACACCCCGAACGATGCCTGGCGGATGCCCGAAAATCCGGCCTTCTTCAGCACCCATTCAAGCGTCTCGAAGTCGTAGGCGAAATGGTGCTCGCCGCCCTGGTGAAATACGTGGTTGAGCATCGCCATGGGCGTGGGCATGTCGTGCGGGAGGGCCGCGACGCCGAGGGGCCCCCAATGGGCGCTATCGTTGCAGAGGTAAGCCTCAACGAAGCGGCGCCCGTCGGGCACGATGATCCGGAGCATCCCGCCCGGCTCCAGCACCCTGAAGAATTCGCCGAGAACGCCGGGGATCTCGTGCTTGAAATTGAGGTGCTCGATGACGTGCTCGGCGAGAATGCGGGCCACGCTGCCGTCGGCAAAGGGGAGCTTTCGCCGCACGTCGCAGGGAAACGACTGGTCGCCGGGATGTCGCACGGCGTCCGTGTTCACCCAGCCGGCGATGCCTCGCCCCCCACTTCCTATATTCAGGCTCAAGCCTTTCAGGCCCCTCAGGCGCCTCAGCTCGCGATGGTAGGCGGGGCTGATCCGGTTCCGCAGGTGACATCCCCATGAATTGACCTCGAACCGCAGCTCCGTGAACAGCTCCGGGTTGACGGGAAGCCTGGGGATGAGCCATCGCCCAATGCGTTGCTTCAAGGTCATGTCGTCCGGGACACTCATGGGGCTCGGTTCTCGGGTACGCAACCCCTCTGATTCCCCGTCAGGCGGCTCAACCAGGGCCTGGAGCCCGCGAAAAAGTCGAGCCCACGCGTCTTGCCGTCGGCGCGTTTCCCGACACACTCGAAACGCCGTCATTCAATTTCGCCCCTGATGCGCCTTGCGACAACCAGCCTTATTGGCGCCCTCCTGTTGGCGGCTGCCGCCCGAGGTCAGGATTCCGCGGCTTCGCGAATCGATGAGCCTCGCAATGAGATCCGGGAAGAAATGCGGTCGCAGTACCGGTATGCTCCTTCCGGGTCAAAGCCGGCGGCCATGCCTACCGCGCTTCAGTCGGATTCCCCGCCCCTTCCCGTGTCGCAGGCAACCAAGGCGGATGTCGTGAAGATGGAGCCCTATGAGGTCCGCGAATCAGGCTCCTCAAGCGCGGCCTACCTGCCGCTCGAGCGTGCTTCCCCCGCCAAAGCCCCGGCGACGGTGGCAAAAAAGCTGGGCATCGGAGAGCGCGACTTCAAGGTCGGCAAGGTGCACGCCTTCGTGGTCACCCTCTTCTACATCCCGATCGCTGCGGGATTCAGCTGGTAATCTGGTTGGTCCGACGCTGGTGCCCGGGGTGGGGGTCGAACCCACATTACTTTCGTAGGCAGATTTTGAGCACTCCATGCGGCCGGCCGTGATCCGCATTGACGGGATACTGTTCTCTAACCCGTTCAGAACGATGATGGCTTCACTCGGACAAGCGAAGCCCATCCAAGCACGTTGGCGAGGAAGGATCGACAAGAGCCTGTTTACCCATGGGTTAACCAGTCGATTCGCTCCCAGCGAGCGACAATCGTGGTGTGCCGCTAAGCCTCGTTTGGCGGGGACTCCAACGGGCCGTCGACAATCAGCTTCTGTGATAACTTTTGTTGCAGGGCCTGGTAACTCCGTTCGGTCACCACAATCGTCTCTGCGAGACGATCCTGCGCACAGCGTCGGTAGGGGTGAATGAAAAACTGCACGAATCCAAAGCCCAGCTCAAGCGCGGCCGCCCCATAGCCCAACGCTCGCTCCACCGCATGCCAGAACGAGATCTGTCGATGGGCCAGTGAGACGACCCTGATCTTCAGCAGTCGCTTGCCCGGAGTTCGGCCTTTGCCCGTCCACAACAAGACGCCGCAATACAGTACCGGCGCAACCACCGTGGCGGCCACATGAATGAACTCGTTGCCCTCGATGTTGATCAGTTGGACCTTCATGCCCCCATCGGTCACGGGAACATGGAGCTCCTTGACCACAGGCAAATGATACTCGTCCGGACTCGAATGGCCCTGCATCCGATCGAGCTTTTTCAATCCCATCAATCCAAGCGTCATTAAAGCACTCAAGAGAACCGCCATGAGAAAACAGTCGATGAGGAATGCAGAGGCCCGTTGCCAGAACTCAGCGAGCTCTAGTCCATCCAGCTCGCGCAACAACTCGGTCTCATGCGCCGAAAACGTCTTCACGCGTAGGAGCCCGATTTCAACCCTGGCATCGCGCTATCGCGGGTTCGAAAATCCGCGAGCACAATGCCGAAGGAGCATTCACAATTTGCAGGACTCAATTGGAAGCGCCGTGAAACCCGCAAATGGCGCGAGGCAAAGAGAAGCATCAACTCACCAATCCAGCCGATCATTGAATTCGTGCACCTCGAACATTGAAATTTCCCTTACCACACGACTAAGACCGAACAACGTGTCTTCGTCTTTTCGACCACGGCCGCGATTCGGCCATATCCGCTATTTCCCCGCAATAAAAATTCGAATCTACGGACTCGTCTGCAACTAACACCTCATCGTTGATTCGGTTTTCCGTTCGCCCTCTGACTTCCGGTAACCTCTTCGGATCGAAGGGTACCGCGAGCCAAAAGTTGGTGCCCAGGGTGGGGATCGAACCCACACGACTTTCGTCGGCAGATTTTGAGTCTGCTGCGTCTGCCAATTCCGCCACCCGGGCGAGGGAGCGCCGATCCGATTATAACCCGCATCGGGAGGCAAGTCCTCAGTGCGGGCGACATCGACGGCGAGGGCGTGCGCCCTCCCCTATCTCACGGCGTCCCGAAGGCCCACAAGGTCCTGAGCGACGGAAGCTTCTTCGCCAGGGCCACACCCCTGCCGTCCACCTTTGTCTCCGTGAGGTTCAGCGCCTCGAGCCGCCCGAGCGCCGCTAGGCGGGCGACGCCTTCCGACGTCACCGCGGTGCGCGTGAGGTCAATGCGGACGAGATTGGGCCACCGCCCGATGGACTCCATCCCCTTGTCCGACACCCGGGTGCGGGCGAGCTCGGCCTCCACGATGAGGTCGGCCATCGGGGCTAGGCTCGCCAGGACCTCGTCATTGCACTTGGCGGGCGCGCTCGCCGTGCGCAGCACGAGCCCGTCCGTCGGAACGCGCGACCGGGGCACCAGCCTGACGCCCAGCCTCTGCGCCAGCTCCGTCGCCGCGGTGAGCCGGGGCCGGTAGTCGGGCGCGGCCGGCGGCGCGGCGACGGCGGGCGCGGCGGGGACAACCTCAAAGGCGGCGGCCGGCGGTGCGCCCGCGGCGATCCAGTTTTCGAGGACCGAGATCTCCGCCGGCGACAGCGGCGGATGATCGCCCGACGGCATGAAGTCGTCGTCGGTCGGCGCAAGCGTGACGCGCCTGAACAGCTCGCTGCCGGCGGCGTCGCCCGGCTTCACGACGTCCCCGTCGTCGGACCCCTGCAGGACGCCGGCGAGGCTGTCGAGCCGAAGCCCTGCCTTCTGCTTCGTCGCGCCGTGGCACTTGACGCAGTTGTGCTCAAAGACCGGGGCGACGCTGCCGGAATAGGTGCCCGGCTCCGCGCTCGCGCGGCCCGCGCACGCAAGCAGGAAAAGAAGGGCGGATCGCGCTCCGCGCCTCAAGCGAGCACCTCTCGGATGACGCGCGCCGGCAGCACGCCGGTGAGCTTCTGGTCCAGCCCCTGGAACTTGAACGTGAGCTTGTTGTGGTTGAAGCCGAACTGGTGGAGGATCGTGGCGTGCAGGTCCCGGACGTGCACGGGGTCCTTGACGATGTTGTACGAGAAGTCGTCGGTCTCGCCGTAGGTCATGCCGGGCTTGGTCCCCGCGCCGCACATCCACATGCTGAAGCAGCGCGGATGGTGGTCGCGCCCGTAGTTGTCGGCCTCGAGGCGGCCCTGCGAGTACACGGTCCTCCCGAACTCGCCGCCCCAGATGACCAGGGTGTCGTCGAGCATTCCGCGGCGCTTCAGGTCCGTGATGAGCCCGTACGTCGGCCTGTCGGACTCCTCGCACATCGCCTTGATGTCCGTCGGCAGGTTCGTGTGGTTGTCCCACGTCCTCATGAAGATCTGGGTGAAGCGCACGCCGCGCTCGGCGAGCCGACGCGCCATGAGGCAGTTGTAGGCGAATGTGCCCGGCTCCTTCGCCTTGGGGCCGTAGAGGTCCCAGGTCGAGGCGGGCTCGTCGGAAAAGTCGCTCAGGTCGGGCACCGACGTCTGCATCCGGAACGCCATCTCGTACTGGGCGATCCGGGTGTTGATCTCCGGGTCGCCGACCCGCTCGAACAGCTGGTGGTTGAGCTCGTTCACGCCGTTGATCATGGAGCGGCGGACGTCGCGCTCCACCCCCTTGGGGTCCTGCAGGTAGAGGACGGGCTCGCCGCCCGATCGCAGGGCCACCGCCGTGTATTCCGGGGACAGGAAGCCCGAGGACCACAGGCGGTTGGAGAGCGCCTGCACGTTGCGCTTCGTCGGTATCTTCGAGGTCATCACCACGAAGGTCGGCAGCTCCTCGTTGATCGCCCCGAGGCCGTAGGCCAGCCACGAGCCCAGCGCCGGCTTTCCCGGGAACATGTTGCCGGTCGTCATCGTGAGGATCGCGGGCTCGTGGTTGATCGCCTCGGTGTAGAGGGACTTGATGACGCAGAGCTCGTCCACGACCTTCCCGGTCGACGGGAACAGGTCGGAGACCCAGGTGCCGGACCTCCCCTGCTGGGTGAACTTGCAGAAGCTTGGCGCGATCGGCAGCGACGCCTGGCTGGCGGTCATCCCGGTGAGGACCTGGCCGCCCCGGACGGACTCGGGCAGGTTCTGGGCGAACATCCCGGCCAGCTTCGGCTTGTAGTCCCAGGTCTCGAACTGCGACGGCGCGCCCGCCATGAAGAGGTAGATCGCCCGCTTTGCCTTCGGCACGAACTGCGGGCGCCTGTCAGGCAGCGCGGCCACGTCGGCGAGGAGGTGGGGCGCGGTGCGCCCGAGGATCGTCGCTAGGCCGGCCCAGGCCAGCGCCCGGGAGCCCCGGGCGAGGAAATGGCGGCGG
>Ga0265320_10002747_pt1 | contig 12163 bp, 7 predicted proteins | sample 4827metaG_FD_202087 | JGI IMG/M metagenome (GOLD analysis project Ga0265320, IMG submission 202087) | Rhizosphere microbial communities from Carex aquatilis grown in University of Washington, Seatle, WA, United States - 4-8-27 metaG | ecosystem: Host-associated > Plants > Roots > Rhizosphere >...
TATCGGAAGCAGGGCAAGTCGCTCGAGGAATTCAAGACCTGGGCCCACAAGGAAATCCGCCCCATCGCCATGGACATGCTCAAGCGCTGCGCCAAGGAGGAGATCCTGCGGCCCCAGGCGGTCTACGGCTACTGGAAGGCGGCCAGCGACGGCGATTCCGTGGTCCTCTTCGCCGAGGACGGCAAGACCGAGGTGGCCCGTTTCCCCTTCCCGCGCCAGGCCAAGGAAGGGGGCCTGTGCATCGCCGACTTCTTCCGCCCCATCGGCGACAGCGTGCGCGACGTCATCGGCCTGCAGGTGGTGACCATGGGCAAGCGCGCCACCCAAGTGGCGCAGGAATGGTTCAAGGCCGACAAGTACCAGGATTACCTCTACCTGCACGGCCTGTCGGTGGAGATGGCCGAGGCCATGGCCGAATACGTCCACAAGCGCATCCGCTCGGAACTGGGCTTCGCCGCCGAGGACGCCGCCGACATGGACCGGCTGCTGAAGCAGAACTATCGCGGCTCGCGCTTCTCGTTCGGCTATCCCGCCTGCCCGCGCGTCGAGGACCAGACCCAGTTGCTGGCCCTGCTGGGCTCGGAGCGTATCGGGGTGACGCTGTCCGAGGAGTTCCAGTTGGAGCCGGAGCAGTCCACCTCGGCCATCGTTACGGTGCATCCGCAGGCCAAGTACTTCAGCGTGTGAACACCGTCGCCACTCGTCACCCCCGGGCTTGACCCGGGGGTCCCACGCTGTTCCGCCGGAATGCTCTTGGAAACAAAGTGTGGAGTTGCGCCGCGTGGATGGCCGGGCCAAGCCCGGCCATGACGATGAAAGACCGGGTACCCGTGCGGCAAACGCAGCGCGGGTGAAGGATTTTCCTTTGACCTCCCCTTTTGTTCGCGTTGAGATGCCCCGGTCCCTTTCCTTGGAGGTGCCGGTCATGGCCTTGTCGTCCCTTTTGCGAAATGCCCTGGTGGGTGCCGTCCTGGTGCTGTCCGCCGCCGCTCCGGCCTTGGCCGAGCCGCCGGCCCAGCGCGCCGATCAGGTGGGCGGCTGGCACCGCTTCAAGCTGGGCGGTTTCCAGGTCACGGCGCTCTATGACGGCTATATCGACCTGGACCGCAAGACCCTGCTGGGCACCGAGGCCAAGACGGTGGAGGCCCTGCTGTCGCGCATGTTCGTCGATTACGGCAAGGGCATGCAGACGGCGGTCAACGCCTATCTGGTCCATACCGGCTCGCGCCTGGTACTGGTGGATGCCGGCACCGCCAAGGCCTTCGGCCCGACGCTGGGCTACATCCTCGAGAATATCAAGGCGGCGGGCTACGATCCGGCCCAGGTGGATACGGTGCTGCTCACCCATCTGCATCCCGACCATGCCTACGGCCTGCTGACCCCGGACGGCGCCGTCGCCTTCCCCAATGCCCAGGTGTGGGTCGACAAGGACGAGGCCGGTTACTGGCTGGACGAGGCGGTGGCCGCCAAGGCACCCCAGGCCATGCAGGGCATGTACAAGCTGGCCCGCGACGCCGTGGCGCCCTACAAGGCCGCCGGCCGCTTCAGGACCTTCAGCGGCCAGGCCGACCTGCCGGCCGGCATCGCGGCGGTCGCCACCCACGGCCACACGCCCGGCCACACCTCCTATCTTTTCACCTCCCAGGGCCAGAGCCTGCTGGTGCTGGGCGATCTGGTACACAGCCACGCCACCCAGTTCGCCCGCCCCGACATCGCCTTCGAATACGACAGCGACAAGGCCCAGGCGGTGAAGACGCGCAAGCAGGTCTTCGCCGATGCCGCGAAGCAGCGCCTGTGGGTGGCCGGCGCCCATCTGCCCTTCCCCGGCATCGGCCACATCCGCGCCGAGGGCAAGGCCTTCGCCTGGGTGCCGCTGGAATACAGCCCGATCCGCGGCGATCGCTGAGCTTTCGAACATGGAGGGGGCCCCGGCCCTCTCCATTTCCCGTTGACCCGCCCACCGCACCCGCTATGATCCGCCCACCATTCTTGCGGTGCCCCAGTGGCGGAATGGTAGACGCGGCAGACTCAAAATCTGTTGCCGGCAACGGCGTGCTGGTTCGAGTCCGGCCTGGGGCACCATTTTACATCAGTGGATTAAGGGGCGGCATCGGCCGCCTTTTTCTTTTTGCGCCCCCAACACCAGTCGGGAATCCAAATGCTGAAGGTTGCCACCCATAACGGAACGTTTCACGCCGACGACGTTTTCGCCTTCGCGATTCTTCGCGCGGCGTCGGACGGCCAGATCGAGTTGGCGCGTTCACGCGACCGGCAGGCCTGGGATACGGCGGCGGTGGTGTTCGATGTGGGGGGCGTCTACGACCGTGACGCGCGCCGCTACGACCATCACATGCGCGACAAGCCGTTGCGTCCCGGCGGCGAGCCCTACAGCTCGGCGGGACTGGTCTGGCGGGACTTCGGAGAGGCCGCCGTCGGCCACATGCTCCCCGAAGCCTCGGCGGAAGCAATCGTGCGGGTGGTCGAGATGGTCGACGCCGGGCTGGTCCGTGACGTGGACCTGATGGACAACGGAGCCATGACGCCCACGCCGGGGCACTTTTCCACCGTCATCGAGGCGTTCAACGCCACCTTCGTCGAGGACGGTCGCGACGAGAACGCCGCCTTCCTGCAGGCCGCCGATATCGCCGCGATGGTGCTGGAGCGGGCTTGCGCCAGGGCGTACGCCTCCGTCCAGGCGCAAGCCACCGTGGCCGCCGCCGCCGGCATCGCCGAGGATTCCAGGATCATCGTCCTGGACAGCAGGGTTCCGTGGGAAGACGCGGTCTACGATCTGGGGCTGGACAAGGCGCTCTATGTGATCCGCCCGGCGGGGGCGGCCTGGACCTGCAGCGCCGTTCCGCCCGAGCGCGGATCGTTCGCCCAGCGCCACCCCCTGCCCCAGGCCTGGGGCGGTCTGCGGGACGAGGCGTTCGCCGGTCTGACCGGCATCGCCGATGCCACCTTCTGCCACCCGGCCCTGTTCGTTTGCGGCGCGCGCACCCGCGAGGGGGCGGTGGCCCTGGCGCGCATCGCCGTATCGGCAGCGGCCTAGGACCGCCATGGCCACCGACCTCGACAAGCTGAAGGGGCGCCTGCAGGCCCTCAGGGCCAAGACCATCGCCAATGGCTGTACCGAGGAGGAGGCCCTGGCGGCGGCGGCCAAGGTCGCCCAGCTCCTCGACCAGCATGACCTGTCCATGGGCGACCTGGAAATCCGCGAGGAGCAGTGCGAGAAATCCGTCATCGCAACCGGACGCAAGCAGCGGCAGCCCATTTCGGCCTGCGTGCCGGCCATCGCCGAATACTGCGACTGCAAGGTCTGGCTGGAGAAGGATGAGAGCGGCATCCGCTACGTCTTCTTCGGGCTCCGCCCCAGTATCGAGATGGCCCGTTACGTCTATGACGTGATCGCCTCCGCCCTGCAAGGCGGATGGCAGCACTATGTCAGCAGCCAACGGTTCATCCGTCACCGGCATGATGAAAAGGGCTCGTTCCTGTTCGGCATGGCGGTGTCCATCGCCGAAAAGCTGACGGACATGAAGGCCGAGCGGGACGAGGCCAACCGGCGAAGCTCCGGCCGTGACCTCGTGGTGCTCCGCCATGCCATCGTCGACGCCGAATACGAAAAGCTGAACCTCAATCTTCGCCGCGGGCGGGCTTCGGGCAAGAAGGTCGAGGCGTCGGCCTTCAATGCCGGACATGCGGCCGGCCAGTCCGTGGCCCTGCGTCCCGGCGTGGGTGGCAAGCCGGGGGACGGGACCTGAATTCGGTCCGCCCCCGGCCACCGCCTTATGCGCTCCTCACATCCGCCAGGAACCCCTCGATCATCCGCCGAAGCTCGTTGGCCTGGGCCGCCAGATCGCCGGATGCGGTAAGAACCTCCCCGGACGCACCACCGGTCTGGCTGGCGGCGGCCTGTACTCCGACGACGTTGTTGCTCACCTCGGAGGTTCCCGCCGCCGCCTGCTCCACGTTGCGGGCGATCTCGCTGGTGGCCGCGCTCTGCTCCTCGACGGCCGCCGCGATGCCGCCGGAAATCTGGCCGATCTCCTCGATCACCCTGACGATGCCCTGGATGGTCGAGACGACCCGGTCGGTCTGCTCCTGCACGGAAGCGATCTGCTGACCGATTTCCCCGGTGGCCTTGCCCGTCTGGTTGGCGAGGTTCTTGACCTCGCCCGCCACCACCGCGAAGCCCTTGCCCGCCTCGCCGGCCCGCGCCGCCTCGATGGTGGCATTCAAGGCCAGCAGATTGGTCTGGTTGGCGATGTCGTTGATCAGGTTGACCACGTCGCCGATTTTCTGGACCGCGCTCGACAATTCGCCGACCACCTCCTCGGCCCGCACCGCCTCGGACACGGCGGTACCGGAAATCAGCGAGGAATGGGCCACCTGCCGGCTGATCTCGTTGATGGAGCCCGAAAGCTGCTCGGCGGCAGAGGCCACGGTCTGAACGTTGACCGAAGCCTGCTCGGCCGCCGCGGCGACGGCGGTCGCCTGCTGGCTGGTCTGGGCGGCGGTGGAGCTCAGCCCCTGGGCCGTTCCCTGCAGCTGATGCGCCGCCGATGCCACGGCGTGGACGGTTTTGGCGGCGCTTTCGTCGAAGCGCGCGGTCAGGTCGGCGATGGCGGCGGCCCGCCGGCTGCGCGCCTCGTCCTCCTGCTTCTGCCGGGCTTCCAGCTCCCGCTGGCGCAGCAGCCCTGCCCGGAACACCTCGAGCGCCGCCGCCATTTCACCGATTTCGTCGTTGCGCTCCCGGCTGGGAACGGAAACCGCAAGGTCGCCCTTGGCCAGCGTGCCCATCACGCCGGTGATCTCCACCAGCGGCGGGACGATCGACTTACGGGTCAGAAAGGCGGTGGCGGCGGCGACCGCCAATCCGACGACCAGCCCGAGAAGGGAGGCCATCTTCAGAAGGTCCGAATCGGCCTGGGCCTGCCGGGCGTCCTGGGCGAGCATGATCTTCTGGTTGCTGATCAGCCCCCCGGCCCGCGTTCCGTCCGCCGCGAGTTCTCCGTAAAGAGCGGCTTCGAGCAGGCGAACCCGAGGAACGGCTTCCTCGACGAGAATCTTCAGCGCCGCTTCTCCCGATCCGGCCTGCTCCGCCTTGTCCTGGGCGGCCCGCAACTCGGCAAGATTCTGCTTGGCCCGCGTCCACAACTCCAGGTTCCTTGGTTCGGTGAACCTCACCGCCAGCTTATCCATGGCGGCGCTGAGACGGCCGATTTCATCCCAGGCCCTGGCCCGATCCGCCTTGAAGGCGTCGCTGTTGGCCAGCAGGAAGCCGCGCAATGCGGCAAGAGAAACATAGAGCTCCTTCCCGATGCCGGAGCTTGTCTCAGAAACCGGCGTCCGAAATGCCGTCACGCCCTCGATGGTGGTGTCCAGTCTACTTGCCTCAAATGCGGATATACCGGCAATTACCGTCAATACCCCACAGATAGTCCCGAACCCCATAACTAGTCTGCTGCCGATTTTCATTCACGTTCCCTCCATAACATTCCCCAATATAAAGAAGTTAGGCGCTGTCCATGGCTCTGGATATATCCGTATGGGAGGTCTTCTGCATAATCCTAGGTAGATTTACGACTATTCAAATCTGCGCCCCGGCTATGCTTCCGGAGCAGATTCGTCGCCACAGGATTGATATCCCATCAGCCACCATAAGCCAACAGTTGCGAAGGATCATTTTCAGGGAGATATCGGGAAAGCCACCCTCAGTTCATCACCGCCGAGGGCAGCCAGGTGGCGATGCCGGGGAACAGCGAGCACAGCACCACGGCGGCCATCATGATCAGGACGAAGGGGATGGTGCCCCAGATGATGTCCTTCAGCGGAATATCGGGGGCGATATTCTTGATCACGAAGATGTTCAGCCCCACCGGCGGGTGGATCAGCCCCATCTCCATCACCACGGTCATCACCACCCCAAACCAGATCAGGTCGAAGCCGGCGGCCTTCAGCGGCGGCAGGATGATGGGCGCGGTCATCAAGATGATGGAGACCGGCGGCAGGAAGAAGCCCAGAACCATGGTGAACAGCAAGATCGCCGCCAGCAGGAACCATTTGGACAGGGAAAGGCCGATGATCCAGTCGGCTGCCGCCTGCGAGATGTGGAGGTAGCTCATCACATAGGCGTAGAGCAGCGACATGCCGATGATCATCAGCAGCATGGTGGACTCGCGCAACGTACCGGTGAGGATGGGCATCAGGAGCCTGGGCCGCCAGATGCCGTACATCAGTCCGATGACCAGCAGGGCGAGCACGGCGCCCACTCCGGCGGTTTCCGACGGCGTCGCCCAGCCGGCGTAAAGCACCACCATTACCCCGGCCAGGATGGTGACGAAGGGCGCCACCCAGATGACCATGCGGATCTTCTCGCCGGTGGAGTAGTGCTCGTCGGCCAGCAGCGCCGAATGGGTGCCATGGGCCGCCGCCGCCAGTTCCGCCCGCCGGTATTCGTGGCGATAGCGGACCATGGAATAGCCGGCGAACAGGGTGATCAGCAGCAATCCGGGGCCGATGCCGGCCAGGAACAGCCGGCCCAGCGACACCTCGGCGGCCACGGCATAGAGCAGCATGGTCACCGAGGGCGGCAGCAGGATGCCCAGCGTGCCGCCGGCGGCGATGATGCCGGCGGCGAAGCCCGGCGAATAGCCCCTGGCCCGCATCTCGGGGATTCCCGCCGAGCCGATGGCCGAGCAGGTGGCGGGCGACGAGCCGGCCATGGCGGCGAACAGGCCGCAGGCGATGGTGTTGGCCACCCCCAGGCCGCCGGGAATGCGGTGCAGCCAGGCGTGCAGGGCGGAATAGAGATCCTTGCCCGCATTGGAACGGCCGATGGTGGCGCCCTTCAGGATGAACAGCGGAATGGCCAGGATGATGACGTTGGCCAGTTCCTCGTAGAAATTCTGGGCGATGGTATCCACCGAGGCGGCCGGCATGAACAGCAGCATGAAGATCAGCGCCACCACCCCCAGGGCGAAGGCGATGGGCATGCCGGAAAACATGACCAGCAGGGTGACGACGCTATAGGCGATACCGGTGACCCAGTGGGGCAGGCCGGAGATCAGCGGCCGGGCCGGCGGCGTGGCCAGCAGGAAGGCCGCCACTCCGGCCGCCACCAGGGCCAGCAGCCAGGGCGAGCGCCGCCCCACCTGCAGCACCATCTGCAGGGCCAGCAGGGCCATGCCGGCGGTCAGCACCGAATAGGGAATCCACAAGGGCGGCCCCCAGGCCGAGTGGGAGGTCTGGCCTTCCTGGACCGCCTCGGCCAGCAGCATTCCAGACTTCCAGGCGAAGATCAGACAGAAGGCGAGGATGCCCGCCTCCACCACCCCATGGCGCAGATCCTTGGCGTAGGGAAAGGCGTGGTCGAGGACGTCGATGGCCACATGGCCGCGCCGGGCCTGGACGCTGGCCGCCGACAGGAAGACGGCGCCCGAGATCAGAAAGACGGTGACCTCGTCCTGCCACAACAGCCCGCGCCCGGTAAGATGCCCCATCACCACGCCGAAGGTCAGTACCCCGGCGGCGGCCAGCAGGGCCAGGGCTGAAAGCCTGAACGCTCCCTCCATGACGGCCTCGAACGCGGCGACGGCCGGATTGCGGGCGGTCTCGGAGGGAAGGTCTTCGGTGGCGAGGATGGCGTCGTGCTGCGCCCCGCCCGACATATCACGTCACATCCCGGGCCAGCCTGAGCAGTTCGGCGGCCTCGGCCGATTTGGCGGCGTAATCGCTCCAGGCGCTTTCCTCGGCGATCTTGCGCCACTGCGCCAGATGCTCGGCACCGAAATCCGCCACCTGGCAGCCCTTGGCGCCGTAGACGGCGGCGACCTGGTCGTCGTCCTTCCTGGCCTCGGCCATGCCCCAGGCCTCCATCTCGGCCCCCACCTCCAGCAGCGCCTGCTGCTGGGCGGGCGGCAGGGTATCGAAGATGGCCTTGGACATCAGCAACGGCTCCAGCATGAACCAGAACGAGCCCTTGCGCGCCGCGGTCAGCGACTTGGCCAGTTCCTCCAGCCGGAACGAGATCAGGCTGGTGGACGAGGTGACGGCGGCGTCCAGCGCGCTGGTCTGCATGCCGATATAGATCTCGTTGGAGGGCATGGTCGAGACCTTGGCCCCGGCCGCCGCGAACATCATGTCGGTCTCGCGCGAGCCGCCCCGGATGGTCAGGCCCTTGACGTCGGCCGGCGCGATGATCGGCGTCCGGCGCGAGGCGACACCGCCGGCCTGCCAGATCCAGGCGATGAACTTGACGCCCTTGTCCTCGACGATCTTCGAGAACGCCTTGCCGATGGGGGCGGTCTTCCAGCGGGCGCCCTGTTCGTAGCTGGTGACCAGACAGGGCATCAGGCCCAGATTGCAGGCGTGCAGTTCACCGCCGGCATAGGCGATGGGATAGAGCGACATATCCAGCGCGCCCTTGCGCATGGCCGAGAACTGGGCGTTGGTCTTCATCAGGGAGGAATTGGCGTAGACCTCGAATTTAAGGCCGCCGCCGGTGCGCTTTTCCACCTCGCGGGCGAAGATGCGGCACAGCCGATCGCGGAAATCGCCTTGCTCGAGGGTGCCTCCGGGGAATTGATGGGAAATCTTGAGGGTGGTGGTGGCCGGCTGCGCCCAACCGGAGCGGCCGAACGACAGAATGGCGGGCGCGCTCGCGAGACCGGCGAGCGCCTGACGGCGGCTGATCTTCATCCCTGTTTCCTCCCAATGGCGCTCTTGGACGGATTTTTCTTGTTCGGGCGCGTTGTCCGCCCGCTTTCCATCTCAAGATGGTCTCGCCATCCGGAGTTCAAAAGGGGATACCGGTAAAAACTCTTCAATCCCCGGTTTTGCCGTGGCCGCCTCGGCTACAGCACCACCTGCGCCCCCAGCTCCACCACCCGGTTGGACGGGATGCGGAAGAAGTCGGTGGCCCGCGCCGAGAAGCGGCTGAGCACCATGAACAGGTTCATCCGCCACCACGGCAGGGCCGCATGGTCGGCGGCCGGCACGATGACGTCGTGGCCGACGAAGAACGAGGTGGCCATCATCTCGAATTCCAGGCCGAACGCCTTGGACAGCCGCAGCGCCTTGGGGATGTCGGGGTCCTGGAAGAAGCCGTAGCGCAGCGTGATGCGATAAAAACCGTCGGCCAGCCCCTCGACCACCAGCCGGTCGCGGGCGGCGACGCGCGGCACGTCCTCGGTCACCACCCGCAGGAACACCACCCGCTGATGCAGCGCCTTGTTGTGCTTCAGGTTGTGCAGCAGGGCCAGGGGAACGGTATCGGCATTGCCGGTCATGAACACCGCCGTGCCGGGCACCCTTATCACCTGGGGCGGATTGGCCAGGAAGGTATCGAGCGGCATGGATTCGGCCGACAGCCGGTGGGACAGGGCGGCGCGGCCGCGCGCCCAGGTGGTCATCACCATGAACATGGCGAAGCCCACCGCCAGCGGCACCCAGCCGCCTTCGGGAATCTTCAGCAGGTTGGCGCCCAGGAACGACAGGTCCATGGTCAGCAGGGCGATGCCGAGAACGAAGCACAGCGGAGACGGCCAGCCCCACAACCGGCGTGCCGCCATCAGGGCCAGCACCGAGGTGATGGCCATGGTCCCGGTCACCGCGATGCCATAGGCGGCGGCCAGGCTGGACGAGGTGCGAAAGCCGACGACCAGGGCCAGCACCGCCGCCAGCAGCCCCCAATTGGCGGCGGGAATGTAGATCTGCCCCTGCTCCTCGTCCGAGGTGTGGTCGATGCCCAGCCGGGGCAGGAACCCCAACTGCACCGCCTGCCGGGTAATGGAGAACACGCCCGAAATCACCGCCTGCGAGGCGATCACCGTGGCGGCGGTGGCCAGACCGATCATGGGATACAGCGCCCAGCCCGGCACCAGCAGGTAGAAGGGATTGGTCAGGGCGTCCGGGTCGGAGAGGATCAGCGCCCCCTGGCCGAAGTAATTGAGCAGCAGGGCCGGCATGGCGGCGCCGTACCAGGCCAGCTTGATGGGAGTGCGGCCGAAATGGCCCATATCGGCGTAAAGCGCCTCGCCGCCGGTCACCGCCAGCACCACCGAGCCCAGCACGTGGAAGGCCCGCAAGCCGTCCGCCGCCAGGAACCGGGCGCCATAGCGCGGATCGAGGGCGGCCAGGACGCCGGGATTATGGAGGATTTCGGCGCCGCCGAACGCGCCCAGCGCCGCGAACCACACCAGGGTGACGGGGCCGAACCAGGCCCCCACCGCGCCGGTCCCGTGCTTCTGGATGGTGAACAGGCCGAACAGCACGGCGATGGTCAGCGGCAGCACCACGGCCTCGAACTGGGGTGAGGCGACCTGCAACCCTTCGATGGCCGACAGGACCGAGATGGCCGGGGTGATCATGCCGTCGCCATAGAACAGCGCCGCTCCGAACAGCCCGAGCGCCAGCATCAGCTTGCCGCCGGCCACCCCGTCCTTGGGCACGGTAAGCGCCAGCAGCGCCAGGATGCCGCCCTCGCCGCGATTGTCGGCGCGCATGACGAAGGTGACGTATTTCAGCGTCACCACCAGCAGGATGGCCCAGAAGATCAACGACAGGATGCCCAGCACGTTGTCGGGCGTCACGCCCACTCCGCCGCCCGCCCCGAAGCATTCCTTGAGGGTGTAGAGCGGGCTGGTGCCGATGTCTCCGTAAACAATCCCCACGGCACCGAGGGCAAGGGCGAACATCCGACGGAGGTCGGGTGCCGGGGCGGAAGGGTGATCGGCCATGAAAAAATCCGGGCAGCCTGCGATAGGCCGACCTTGGCCCGGCGGGGCATAAAGATTCCATATGGAACTGGGGTGCGGCCCTAACTATTCCTCTCCGTCGCCGCCGCTGGCCCATTCCCGCACCCGAGCCAGATGCAGGTAGTCCGAGTATTTGGGCGCGTGCTCGGGATGGGGCCGCGCCGCATAGGGGGTGGCCGGATCGTCGAACACCGCCACCAGGGCATGCAGCCCCTCCAGCGCCTCGTCGGCCAGGGCGGCGGCGTCACCGCCCGCCGAGCGCTCGTCGCCGCCCGCCGCGCCGCCCTTGAGATGCCAGTACAGAAGTTCGGACACCTCGGCCGCCCCAATGCCGGCGAACCCGCCGTGGCGGGCGATCACCGCCTCCAGCGGCAGTTGCGGCGCGAAACCGGCCGCCACCTCGCGGGCTCGGGGGGGCGTACCGGTCTTGTAGTCGATCAGCGCCAGGGTGCCGTCGCTCATCTCGTCGATGCGGTCGGCCTTGGCGGTCAGGGTGAAGGGCCCGGCCGGCGCCTCGATCTCCAGGATGCCGCCGGCCTCGGCGTGGACGTTGCGCAGGGCGGGGCGGCGCCCCCGTTCGCGGGTCGCCACCCAGCGGGCGACGGATTCGAAACGCGGCCACCAGAAGGCCCACAGGGCGGGGGACACCACCTTGGCCTCGAACACCTCGCGGCCGATGCGCAGCAATTCCGCTTCCGGCTCGGGGGGGAGGGCGCGCGGCCAGGCCTTGAGGAACAGTTCCAGCGCCTCGTGCACCATGCTGCCGTATTCCGCCGCTCCCGGATCGGCATCGATGGGGTCCAGCGCCTTCAGGCGCAGCACGTGCTTGGCGTAGATGGCGTAGGGATCGCGCATCCAGGTCTCGATCTCGGTGACCGACAACCGCCGGGGGCGGACCTTGACCGGCGGGGCGGGGGCCGGAATTTCCGGACGCTTCCAGCTATCCGGCCGGTCGAGCAGGGCGTGCCAGTCCAGCCACTGGCCGGCATCCTGGTCGAAGGCGAGGCCCGAGCCCTTCATCACCGCGTCCAGGCGCATCAGCCAGCGCGACGGCACGGTGGGGGTACCGTCCACCCGCGCCGAGCGGCTCAGCACCACCCGGGGCGCCGCGAAGCCCTGGGCGAAGTCGTGGGCGGCCAGACCGATGCGGCGCTCGGGCGGCGCCAGCCCGAAGGCGGTGCGCATGGGGCGGCTCATCCACGGATCGGCTTCGGGCGGCGCCGGCCAGGTCCCTTCGTTGAGCCCGCCCAGGATCAGCAGGTCGGCGTGCTGCAGGCGGGCCTCCAGCGGCCCCCAGATGAACAGGCGGGGATGGTGGTCCCAGTTGGAGCGCACCGCCACCCCGGCCATCACCTCGTCGAACAGGGCGGGATAGCAGCGCCCGGCCATACCGCCCAGAACCG
>Ga0265320_10002748_pt1 | contig 12163 bp, 12 predicted proteins | sample 4827metaG_FD_202087 | JGI IMG/M metagenome (GOLD analysis project Ga0265320, IMG submission 202087) | Rhizosphere microbial communities from Carex aquatilis grown in University of Washington, Seatle, WA, United States - 4-8-27 metaG | ecosystem: Host-associated > Plants > Roots > Rhizosphere >...
GAGGCCGGTCTCGGCACCCGTCTGGCCTGCGTCACCACCCGCGACGCCGCCATGGACCGCCTGTGCCTCGCCGGCCTGCGCGGGCTGTCGGCGCGACTGGCCGAGCGCTCCACCGCCGAACTGGCCGAGCCCATGCTGGTGGACCCCGAGCGCGACCCGGTGCTGTTCTTTCCCCTGCTCTATTGGCGGATCACCGCAACCCAGCCGCAACCCTCCGAGCAGGCGGTGGAAAAGCTCAACGCCTACATGGCCAAGGGCGGCGTGATCCTGTTCGACACCGGCGACGAGGGACAGGCCGGCGCCGGTCCCGATACCGCCGAGCTGGAGCGTCTGCGCCGCCTGGTGGCCGGGCTGACCCTGCCGCCCTTGGTCCCCATGGGACCGGACCACGTGCTGACCCGCTCGTTCTACCTGCTGAAAAGCGTGCCGGGGCGCTGGGACGGCGCCACCCTGTGGGTCAGCCAGGGGGCCGAAGCCGGCAATGACGGCGTCTCGCCGGTGGTGCTGGGCGGCAACGACTGGATGGCCGCCTGGGCGGTGGACGAGCGCGGACGCCCCCTCCACGCCGTGGTGCCGGGGGGCGAGCGCCAGCGCGAGATGGCCTACCGCTTCGGCGTCAATCTGGTGATGTATGCGCTGACCGGCAATTACAAAGCCGATCAGGTCCACCTGCCGGCCATCATGGACAGGCTGAAGCGATGAGCAAGGCGAAGCCGAAGCGCGGAAGCCAAGGGGCCGCAAGGCCCCGCCCGGCGCTTGAGGGGCATGAGCGATGAGCTATACGTCGCTCGCCTTCGCTCCGCTGTTCCCCTGGCCGGTGATCGCCGGGCTGGGAGCCGCCGCTTTGCTGCTGGTGGGAGTGGGCCTGTGGCGGCACGCCTCGGGCACATGGCTCCGCGCCCTGGTGCTGGCGGTGCTGCTGGCGACGCTGGCCAATCCCCGCCTGCTGGCTGAGAACCGCAGCCTGCTGCCCGACGTGGCGCTGGTGGTGGTAGACGAGACCCTGTCTCAGGGCATCGGCGAGCGCCGTGCCCAGACCCAAACCGCCCTGGACGACCTGACCCGCCGCCTCGGCCAACTGCCGGGGTTGGAGGTGCGGGTCGAGCGGGTGGGCAATGAACCGGGCGCCGATCGCGGCACACGGCTGTTCGAGGCGGCCGGGCGCGCCCTGGCCGATGTGCCGCGCCGCCGGCTGGCCGGGGTGACGCTGATCACCGACGGCCGCGTCCACGACGTGCCCGCCGATCTGGGGCGCTCGCTGGGCGCCCCGGTCCACACCCTGCTGACCGGCCACCCGGCCGAGCGCGACCGCCGGCTGGTCCCCGGCGCCTCGCCCGCCTTCGCCCTGGTGGGGGAGAGCGCCACCCTGTCCTTCAAGGTCGAGGACCAGGGCGGCAGGGGGGAAGCCGTCGTCGCCGTGCGGGTCGACGGCAAGCCCCTGGCCGCGCTGACCGTGCCGCTCAACCGCGATGCCACCCTGGAGGTGCCCATCCGCCATGCCGGCGCCAACGTGGTGGAGCTGGAGGTGGAGCCGGGGCCGGGCGAGCTGTCCCTGGTCAACAACCGCACGGCGCTCTCCATCTCGGGAGTGCGCAACCGGCTCAAGGTGCTGCTGGTGTCGGGCGAGCCCCATGCCGGCGAGCGCACCTGGCGCAACCTTCTGAAGTCCGATCCGGCGGTGGACCTGGTCCACTTCACCATCCTGCGGCCGCCGGAAAAGGACGACCAGACTCCCATCCGCGAAATGAGCCTGATCAGCTTTCCGGTGCGCGAGCTGTTCGAGGAGAAGCTTTCCGAGTTCGACCTGATCATCTTCGACCGCTACCGCCGGCGCGGCGTGCTGGCGGCGGCCTATTACCGCAACCTCGCCCGCTATGTGCGGGACGGCGGCGCCCTGCTGGCCGCCGTGGGGCCGGAATTCGCCGAGGCGGACAGCATCGCCGAATCCGCCCTGGCCGAAGTGCTGCCCGCCCTTCCCAACGGGAAGCGGCTGGACAGGGAGTTCCGCCCGCGTCTCACCGAGGCGGGCCGGCGCCATCCCGTCATGGCCGGCCTGCCGGGCACAAGGCCGGGCGAGGCGCCGTGGGGCAGTTGGATGCGCCAGATCGAAGTGGGCAACGCCAAGGGCACCACCTTGCTGACCGGCATCGACGACCGGCCGCTGGTGGTTCTGGACCGCGTGGGCGACGGCCGCGTCGCCATGGTGCTGTCCGACACGCTGTGGCTGTGGGCGCGCGGCTGGGAGGGCGGCGGTCCCCATGCCGAGATGACCCGGCGCCTCGCCCACTGGCTGATGAAGGAACCGGACCTGGAGGAGGACGCCCTGACCGCCTCGGTGGAGGGCGGGCGCCTGTCCGTGGCGGCGCGCGGCGCCACCGGACCGCTGGAGGCCACCGTCACCGCCCCCGACGGCACCCAGGCGCCGCTGACCCTGGAGCCCGACGCCGACGGCGTGGCGCATGGTGCCGTCGAAGCCGGGCAGACCGGCCTGTGGCGGGTCGCCACTCCCGATGGCCGTGTCGCCCTGGCCGCCGCCGGCAATGCCGCCCCGGTGGAGCTGGCCGAGCTGACCGCCACGCCCGAGCGTCTGGCCCCCGTCGCCAAGGCCACCGGCGGCGGACTGGCCTGGCTGGCCGAGGGCGGCGTCCCCGAGCCCCGCCGGGTGACCCCCGGCTCCATCACCGCCGGACAGGGCTGGATGGGCTTCGCCGAGAAGGGCGACTACACGGTTGACGGCATTCGAGAAATCGCCCTGCTGCCCGCTTTGGCCCTGGCTTTGCTCTGCCTGGGCGGCTTGCTGGCGGCGTGGCGAAATGAAACGAGGTGACGCGTTTTTTGCCGGTCATCGGCAGATTCGATTTGGAATATCGGCCGGACCGATGTAAGGAGTTCTTACCTATAGGTTAATGTCAGGTGGGCTGGGTAGACTGGCCGCGCTTGGCGAGCAGGCAGGCCATCCGAAACGTGGGGGACGTCAGGACAGTGACCGAGCAGCGACTGAAACCGACAGCCGGAAAGCGGCTCAAGGCGTTGCGTCGGGCCGCGTCCTGGGCGATTCCCGAGTGGCAGGTCTTCGTCCGCCGCCCCAACGGCACCGCCGAGCACTTCACCTTCACCCGCAAGCGGCAGATGGTCCTGTTGGGCATCGTGGCCGGCGTCACCGTATGGGCCGGCATCGTCTCGGCCCTGCTGACCCGCCAGCCCGACGAGATCGCCGCCAAGGAACGCCAGCTGGACGAGATGATGGCCGCCACCCGCGCCGCCCAGTACCGTCTGGCGTCGTCGCAGAAGATGGTGGCCGATATCGCCCGCGAGGTGGATATGGTCCACTCCAACATCGTGGTGCTGGCCGAGACCAACGCCGCCCTGGCCAAGGACCAGCCGCCCAAGAAGGTGGCCGCGCCGGCCAAGCGGACCAAGAGCGGCGCCGAGCCCGCCTGGAACGAGGACGGCCAGCCCGCCGGAGAGGAAGCCCGCGCGGTGCGCGAGCAGGTCCGCCGCCTGGAGGGCTCGCTGGAACGCCTGCGCGTCGCCTATTCCCAGGCGGTGCAGAATACCGACGCCGCCGCCCAGTCGCGCATCTCGGATACCGAGCGGCTGCTGGCCCGCCTGGGCCTGGACGCCTCCCGCCTGTTCGAGCGCCGCGAGCGCGATGCCGGCGGACGCGGCGGTCCGTTCATTCCGCTCAACACGGTGGCGAGCGATACCGGCCTGTCGGGTCTGGTGGACCGTCTGGACCGCTGGAGCGGCATCAAGGCGGTGATGCAGAAGATGCCGCTGGGCGAGCCGCTGCACGAGGGATACGACATCAATTCCAGCTTCGGCACCCGCAACGACCCGCTCAACCGCCGTACCGGCGTGCACGAGGGCGTCGATATGGGCGCGCCGTTCGGCACCCCCATCTACGCCACCGGCGACGGCGTGGTGGATTTCGCCGGCCCGTGGGAAGGCTACGGCCTGATCGTGGAGATCAACCACGGCAACGGCGTCACCACCCGCTACGCCCACATGTCGCGCATCAAGGTCAAGGAAGGCCAGAAGGTGAGCCGGTCGACGGTGGTCGGCCTGTTGGGCAACACCGGACGCTCCACCGGCCCCCATCTGCATTACGAGGTTCGCGTCGCCGACGTGGCCAAGGATCCCCTTAAATTCATCGCGGCAGGTGAAAATGCTCCCAAAGCTTGGTAGGGCCCTCGGGGCGGTGTCCGGTGCCAGTCACGCGGCCCGCAACGGCAGCAACGGCCTGCCCCTGTCGGTGATCGGCGCCGACGTGCGCATCGTCGGCAATATCTTCACCCAGGGCGAAATGCAGATCGACGGTCAGGTGGAAGGCGACATCACCTGCCACCGCCTGCTGGTGGGCGAGGGCGCCCGCATCACCGGCGAGGTTACCGCCGAGACGGTGCAGGTGCACGGCGAGCTGAACGGCAAGATCAATGCCGGATCGGTGATGATCGCCAAGTCGGCCAAGGTCACCGGCGACGTGATCCAGGACAGCCTGGAGATCGAGGCCGGCGCCTCCATGGAAGGCCGTCTGGTGCGCAAGTCCGGTGCCGTCAAGGCGCTGGAGCACGCCAAGGGCAACGGCGCCGCGGAGCCGGCCCAGGTCGCCCCGCCGGCCAAGGCCGATCTCAACCAGGAAGCCGCCGGAACGGCATGATCACCACCTATCATGCCACGGCCAGTGGCGTGGTCACGGGTGGCGCCGACGGCGTGGCCCGCGATGCCCTGTGGATCGATCTCCTCGACCCCTCGGCCGAGGAAGCCGCCCTGGTCGAGGCCCGCACCGGCCTCACCCTGCCCACCCGCGACCGCCAGCAGGAAATCGAGGTGTCGTCGCGCCTGTCGCGCCACGGCGACGCCCTGATAATGACCGTACCGGTGCTGACCGGCGCTTCGGGCCTCGATCCGCGCAACAGCGCCGTGACCTTCATCCTGAGCGCCGGCCTGCTGGTGACGCTGCGCCAGGCCACGCCCCACGCCATCGCCGCCTTCGCGGCGACCTTGGCCTCGGCCCCCCCGGCCAACGGCGGCGACGTGCTGCTGGGCCTGCTGGAAGCCATCGTCGACCGCATCGCCGACGTGCTGCAGGATTTGGGAGCCGGGCTGGACAACATCTCGCACCGTATCTTCCACCAGCCCAGCGGTGCCCATCACCGCCGCCACCGCGCCGGCTCGCGCGAGATGGAGGCGTTGCTGCGCACCATCGGCCGCACCGGAGACCTTTCGGGCAAGGCGCGGGAAACCCTGCTGGGCCTGAAGCGCACCACCGCCTTCCTGCCCCACGGCGATGGCGCCCTGGGCTTGGGAAACGCCGCCGAGCGGATGCGGGCCATCGACCAGGACCTGCATTCCCTGGCCGAATACACCGATTTCCTGGGCAACAAGATCAACTTCCTGCTGGACGCCACCCTGGGCCTGATCGGCATCCAGCAAAATCAGGTGATCAAGCTGTTCACCATCATGTCGGTTCTGTTCCTGCCGCCCACCCTGGTGGCCAGCTGGTACGGCATGAACTTCAAGATCATCCCCGAGCTGCAATGGGAATGGGGCTATGCCTACGCCATCATCCTGGCGGTGGCGTCGGCGGTGGTCCCCTACATCTTCTTCCGCCGCAAGGGCTGGGTGTAGTCACCCGCCCTTGGCCGCCTGGGCCAGCCCGGCCTGTTCCGGCCCATAGGCCTTGCCCTGCCACAGCATGGTGTAGGCGATCTCCTCGTTGCCGTTCTCGCACAGTTCCAGCACGGCCTTGAACAGCGGCTGGAAGGTGGGGGAGCGGTGGGATTGCTCGTGCTCGGCGAAGCTTTTCCAGAAGGTGACGATCAGCGCCTCGCGCCCGGCCAGCGGCGACGACACCGCCTGGCCCACCGTCGAGCCCTCGTTGGAGATCATGCCCGAATTCAGGCAGACGAAGCCGCCGACGAAACCGGTTTCCGAGTGCCAGGTCTTGACGTTCTCGCACAGCAGCGCCACCCGCTCCTCCAGGTCGTCCACCGTATAGCCGGGGCGCAGCACCACCCGGTTGACAGTCACCACCCCGTCGGACGGGAATCCATCGATCAGCATCCACACCTCCTATATTCGTCAATACTGATATTGTGATGGCCGGATGCCGTTCAAGCCCCCCCCTCTTGCCGCCGCCGCCATCCTCGGGAAAGATGGGGCATCGGAGGGGAGCAGGACATGGCGGTGGATACACCCTTGCCACAGGCGCAACAGGCCTTTGCCGCCGCCGCCCAGGCGTGGCGCGACGGGAAGATGGAGGCGGCGGAACAGGGCTTTGCCGCCGCCGCCCTGCTGGAGCCCGGCTGGGCCTCGGCTCACGCCAACCTGGGCGCCGTGCTGCGCCGGCTGGGCAAGCCCCAGGCGGCGGTGGTCAGCTATCGCCGCGCCCTGGCGGTGGGGGCCGAGGACGCCGCCACCCTGTCCAACATGGGCAACGCGCTGCGCGACCTGGGGCAATTGGAAGAGGCCGAGGCCGCCCAGCGCCGGGCCGTCGCCCTGGCCCCCGACAACCGGGGCTACCGCTACAATCTGGCCCTGCTGCTGCGCGACCGCCGCCGGCACGGCGAGGCCCGCGCCATGCTGGCCGAACTGACGGCGTCCGAGCCCGACAATGCCGAGTACCAGTGGGACCTCGCCCTGGCCGATCTCTATCTCGGCGATTACCAGAAGGGCTTCGCCGGCTACGAATGGCGCACCAGACTGGCCCGCAATCCGGCCCGCGAACTGCCGGGGCCGCGCTGGACCGGCGACGATCCGGCCGGGCGCACCGTATTGCTGCTGTCGGAGCAGGGCTTCGGCGACGCGCTGCAATTCGTCCGCTATGTCCCGCTGCTGGCCGGGCGCGGCGCCAAGGTGGTGCTGGAGTGCCTGCCCGAGCAGAGCGATCTGTTCGCCGGCCTCGGCGGGCTGGCGGCGCTGGTGCCCAAGGGGACCGCCCTGCCCGCCCATGATTGCTGGGCACCCCTGGCCAGCCTGCCCCATCTGATGGGCACCAGCTTCGACGCCATCCCGGCCGCGGTGCCTTACCTGACCGCGCCGCCGCGGCCCAACCTGCGCATCGTGCCGACGCCGGGCGAGAGGCTGGCGGTGGGGCTGGTCTGGGCGGGCAAGACCACCCCGCGCGACCGCTCGTGGCCGCTGGAGGAGCTGCTGCCGCTGCTGGCTGATCCCCACATCACCTTCTATTCGCTGCAACTGGGGCCGCGCGTCGAGGACCTGAAGCGCACCGGAATCGAACGGCTGGTGCGCGATGCCAGCCCGGCCCTTAAATCCTTCGCCGACACCGCCCATGTGATCAGCCACCTGGATCTGGTGATCACCATCGACACCTCGGTGGCCCATCTGGCCGGAGCCCTGGGCCGCCCGGTCTGGGTGCTGCTGCGCTATGTTTCCGATTGGCGTTGGCAGGACGAACCGCTAACGTCACCCTGGTACCCGACCATGCGGCTGTTCCGGCAGCCGGACCCGTCGGACTTCAAGACCCCGGTGGCCGGCATGGCCGCCGCACTCGCCTCTCTCATCGACGAAAGACACTGACATGCGCATCGCCAAGGACACCGTCGTCACGCTCAGCTACCGCGTCAGCGACGCCGACGGCAACATCGTCGACGAGGGGGCCGAGCCCATCATCTATCTGCACGGCGGCTACGGCGGCCTGTTCCCCCGGCTGGAGGAATCCCTGGAGGGCAAGGAAGCCGGCCATGAGCTGTGCATCAAGCTGCAGCCCGAGGATGCCTTCGGCGAATACGACGCCGAACTGGTCAGCATCGAGGAGGCCGCGCTGTTCCCCGAAAATGTTCAGGTCGGCATGCAGTTCGAGCGCGTCATGGACGGCAATCAGGACGAGGCCATGCTGTTCTCGGTCACCGATATCGCCGACGGCAAGGTGGTGGTGGACGGCAATCATCCCCTGGCCGGCATGGCGCTGGTGTTCGACTGCACGGTGGCCGAGGTCCGCGCCGCCTCGGCCGAGGAGACGGAACACGGCCACCCGCACACCCCCGGCCATCACCACCACTAGGAAATCGTCGCCGCGGGCCGGGCCGCCGTTCATCGGCTCCGCCCGCCGGCGACAGATCGGGTATTGTTGACTCCCCCGCCGCCCGGAGTATGTTCGGGCCCCGTTTCCAGACCGCATCAGCAGGATTTCGCCATGAGCTTCGCCGCCCTTGAAAAGACCATCGACGCCGCCTGGGAGGCCCGTGACGGCATCAACCTCCAGACCAAGGGCGAAGTGCGCGACGCCGTCGAGGCGGCGCTGGAAGCCCTGGATTCGGGCAAGCTGCGCGTCGCCGCCAAGGGCGCCGACGGCAAATGGGCGGTGAACCAGTGGCTGAAGAAGGCGGTGCTGCTGTCCTTCCGCCTCTATGACAATTCGATCATCGATTGCGGCCCCGGCGGTTCCACCTGGTTCGACAAGGTGCCCTCCAAGTTCGCCGGCTGGGACGATGCCCGCTTCCGCAATGCCGGCTTCCGCGCCGTGCCCAACGCCGTGGTGCGCCGCTCGGCCTTCATCGCGCCGGGCGTGGTGCTGATGCCCAGCTTCGTCAATCTGGGCGCCTATGTGGATTCCGGCACCATGGTCGACACCTGGGCCACCGTCGGCTCCTGCGCCCAGATCGGCAAGAACGTGCACATCTCGGGCGGCGCCGGTATCGGCGGCGTGCTCGAGCCGCTGCAGGCCGGCCCGGTGATCATCGAGGACAATTGCTTCATCGGCGCCCGCGCCGAGGTGGCCGAGGGCGTCATCGTCGAGACCGGCGCGGTGCTGTCCATGGGCGTCTATATCGGCGCCTCCACCAAGGTCGTCGATCGCGAGACCGGCGAGGTGTTCATGGGCCGCGTCCCGGCCTATTCCGTGGTCGTCTCGGGCACCATGCCGGGCAAGCCCTTCCCCGACGGCACCCCCGGTCCCGGCCTCTACTGCGCCGTCATCGTCAAAAGGGTCGACGAGCGCACCCGCTCCAAGGTCGGCATCAACGAGTTGCTGCGCGACTGATGGCCCTTTCCGATCCCGTTGAACTGGCCCAGGCTCTGATCCGCTGTCCCAGCGTCACGCCGGAGGATGCGGGGGCGCTGGACGTGCTGGCAAAGGCCCTGGAAGGCCTGGGCTTCACCTGCCATCACCTCCGCTCGGCCACCGGCGGGCCGGAAATCAGGAACCTCTATGCCCGCCTGGGCACCGAGAGCCCCAATATCTGCTTCGCCGGCCACACCGACGTGGTGCCGCCCGGCAAGGGCTGGACCGCCGAGCCGTTCGGCGGCGCGGTGGACCAGGGCCGGCTGTTCGGGCGCGGCGCCGCCGACATGAAGGGCGCCATCGCCTGCTTCGTCGCCGCCGTGGCGCGGCTGAAGGCGGAGGGTGGCCTCCGGGGCTCGCTGTCGCTGCTCATTACCGGCGACGAGGAAGGCCCGGCGGTGGACGGCACGGTCAAGGTGCTGGACTGGCTGGTGGCGCGCGGCGAGCGCGTGGATTGCTGCATCGTCGGCGAGCCCACCAATCCCCGCAGGCTGGGCGACATGATGAAGATCGGCCGGCGCGGCAGCCTCAACTGCCGGCTGACCGTGTTCGGAACCCAGGGCCACTCGGCCTATCCCCATCTGGCCGACAATCCCATTCCCCGCCTGCTGGATATCCTGCGCCGGCTGACCGAGGCGCCGCTGGACGAGGGCACACCCCACTTCCAGGCCTCGACCCTGGCGCTGACCACGGTGGATGTGGGCAACCCTGCCACCAACGTCATTCCCGCCGAGGCCCGCGCCGGCTTCAACATCCGCTTCAACGACCTGCACTCCGGCGCCTCGCTGGAAAAGTGGGTCAGGGACACCGTCGCCCAGGCCGGCGGCGAGGTGGAGGTCAAGGTCGAGGTATCGGGCGAATCCTTCCTGACACCACCCGGTCCGTTGTCCGAGGCCCTGGCCCAGGCGACTTTCGAGGTGACGGGGCTGAAACCCGAGCTGTCCACCTCGGGCGGCACGTCGGACGCCCGCTTCATCAAGAATCACTGCCCGGTGGTGGAGTTCGGACTGGTCGGCCAGACCATGCACAAGTCGGACGAGCACGTGGCCGTCGCCGATATGGAAGCCCTGACCGAGATCTACCGCCGCGTCCTGGTCCGTCTGGCGGCGGCGTCATGAGCACCGCCGGCGAAATCTTCGCCGGAGTTTATGGCGCCTGGCGGCTGGCGCGGCGCGATCCCTCCGGGCTGATCTGGTTCGACGCCAGCCCGCGCGGTTTCTGGAATTCCTTCTGGGGGCCGGCACTGATTCTGCCCGGCTTCCTGGTGCTGCAGACCCTGGACGGGGCCTTCGAGGAGGACCTGCTGCGGCCGCTGGTGGTGGAACTGATCGCCTACGTCATCGGCTGCGTCGCCTTTCCCCTGGTCATGAGCCACATCTCGGAAGGCCTCGAGCGCTCCCACCTCTACATGCGCTACATCGTCGCCTACAACTGGTCGCAGGTGGTCCAGATGGCGGTTCTGCTGCCCGCCGGCCTGCTGGTTCACATGGCGCCGGGCAACGGCATGGCGCTGCTCAACATGGCCATGACCATCATAGTGCTGATCTATCAGGCCTATGTGGCCCATCAGGCCCTGGACGTCAAACCCGGTGCCGCCGGCATGCTGGTCCTGCTCGACCTGTCGCTGGGCGCCCTGATCCAGATGATCGCCACCAGGCTCCTGACATAGAAAACGGGCCGCTTCCCGGCGGAAACGGCCCGTTCTCGATTCTATACCGGCAGATCAATAAATTGATCTGCCGTAAGTCCCTCAATCGTCGGGCGCTTACTTCGCGGCGGCGATGGCGGCGTCGTAATTGGGCTCCTGGGCAATCTCGGGGACCAGTTCGGAATAGGTCACCTTGCCGCCCTTGATCACCACCACGGCGCGGGCCAGCAGACCGGCCAGCGGGCCGTCGACGATCTTGACGCCATAGCGCTCGCCGAAGCCCTTGTCGCGCATGTCGGACAGCGACTGCACCCGCTCGAGGCCCTCGGCGCCGCAGAAGCGCTTGTGGGCGAAGGGCAGGTCGGCGGAAACGCACAGCACCGCCACGCTGCCCAGCTTGTCCAGCTCGGCGTTGAAGCGGCGCACCGAGGCGGCACACACCGGGGTATCGATGCTCGGGAAGATGTTCAGCACCACGGTCTTGCCCGCCACCGCATCCAGGCCGACATCGGCCAGATCGACGCTGGTCAGCGAGAAGGCCGGGGCGGCCGAACCCACCGCCGGCAGGGTGCCGTTGGTGTTGATGGGATTGCCCTTGAGGGTGATGGCAGCCATGGCGGAACCTCTGATTTTGTTTTTTGAAGGTTTCGACTTTGCCCCAGGCGCGGCCGCCAGGCAACCGGTCGTCGGAATAAGGGATAAGAAATTTCAGCGACGCTTGATGGCGCCCCACACCAGCCAAAGGGTGATGGCCGGGGCGCAGATCAGCAGCACCCGGTCCAGCGCCACCGCGAAGCCCCAGCGCTCGCCGTTCAGCAGCAGGGCCTGCTTGCACTGATAGCGCTTCTGGAAGCTGCCCTCGCAGGCCTTCATGCGCTCCTGCATGGCCTTGCCGGTATGGTTGTCGAAGATTTCGTCGGGTGTGTCGTTGATGAACAGCGTCCAGGTGGACAGCGCCAGCCAAAGACAGCAGATCACCGTCACCAGGATATCGCCCAGCCGCCGCCGCCGCTTGGGATCGGCCAGGCCCTCGGCGATGAAATCGGGCAACAGGAGTGACATGGGCGACATGGGCCTGGAATCCTTCGAACCCTGCCACGCTAGCATTTCGCGGTTAAGGGACGCTTAAATCCCAGACCGTCACTCGGATTTCAGCGGAACAGCATTTTGGAGATCAGCACCTCGATGGTCTGCTCGCCGCCGGGCTCCTTGCGCACCAGTTCCAGCATGGTGGCCTTGATCATCGGCGCCGGATTGCCGCTCATGTATTCCTCGTAGGGAATGCCGTTCAGGACCTTGCGCATCTTGTCCGAGACGACCTTCTCGGAAATCTTGGCCTCTTCCGGCACCAGCAGCAGCAGGTCCACGGTGGACAGGTGGAAGTTGCCGTAGCCGTCCCACAGTTCCAGGGCGATGGTGGGCAGGCGCGCATAGCGCTGGCCCTTGGCCGGAATGGGCAGTGGCCCGCCCTTGCTGTCCTTCTTCTTGTC